>Ga0207661_10003620_pt1 | contig 10755 bp, 8 predicted proteins | sample KBSC713LmetaG_FD_184337 | JGI IMG/M metagenome (GOLD analysis project Ga0207661, IMG submission 184337) | Corn rhizosphere microbial communities from Kellogg Biological Station, Michigan, USA - KBS C7.1-3L metaG (SPAdes) (version 2) | ecosystem: Host-associated > Plants > Roots > Rhizosphere ... | reverse complement strand
GAAATTGCAAATTCCATAGCCACCCCGCCGCGATCGCGGCCACGCCGGCGACGAGAAGCACACGCAGTTTCCGCCCATCGTCCCAGTCGGCTCGTCGCAACAGCAGCCCGGCGAACACGCCAAGCAAGCAGGTCGCGATCGCGGGCAGCGTGCTCAACAAACCTTCGGGATCGTAATAGTGATCGTAGAGCGCTCCCGGCAAAAATTGAAAATCGAGATGGTTCGTCAGGTTGAGTCCCGGATCAAACTTGCCGGTAACGCGCGCGGTCGTCGCCTCGAATGCCGCGTGGACTTGGGCTCTTGTCGGATGTTCGACGCCGATCCGGGCTGCGAGCGCGCGGTCGGCGAGTTGAATGTCGCGGATGGGCACGAACGTCAGCAGCGCCCAATAACCGACGAGGAGCCCAGCGCCGATCGCGCCGAGCGCCCGCGGTTTGAAAAAGCAGAACAACATCCCCGTTGCGGCGTAGACGAGCGCGATGCGTGAGAGCACGCCGGCGATTCGCACGTTCGGCCATTCGTGCGTGAGCCCGCCGTTGTAGAAAATTCCGAGCAGCAGCAGAAGTGCCGCTCGTCGCAGGACGCGTTTCACCGCCGCCGCCCGTCCGTGCCGCTCAATCAATGCCCTGAGCGAATAAACGGTGGTCACCCCGACGATGAAAACGAAGAGCGGAAAGATCAGGTCGTAAAATCCGAATCCCTCCCACGCTTTGTGTTCGAGTTGCCCGGTAAAAAAGCGGGCGACGGGCGACGTACTGAGGCCACCCAGCGCGAGCACCAGTGCGTCTGCGCCGAGAATCCAGAACATGTCGAAGCCACGCAACGCATCGAGCGACACGAGACGGGAGGATGGCGATGCGGCGGGCGTTGTGCTCACTGGAAAACTAAAGTCGCTTGATCAGGATTCGACGAAACGCGACCGGATCGTTGTGCCCCGCGAAACCGAATGCGCCCGAGGTGCGGTCCTTTCCGGGATGCGGATGATTCGCCATGAACTCGGTCACCTTGCGCAGATCGCCGTCGAGAATTTTCGTGCCGTTCAACTCGACTCGGATGGTCGAACCTTTGACGGTGACCTCCTCGAAATTCCACTCGCCCGCGGGACGCTGATAACCGCGCGCTGCGGCGACCATCCCATAAGCGGAGCCGTGCGCCTGGCGCGGATCGATCTTGTTGCCCGTCACCTGCTCATAGTTGTCGTCGAGCACCTGACACTCGCACATTCCGACGTACGCGGTGTCGCCCTCGCCAGGATAGCGGATCGCCAGTCCATTGTTGCCGCCGGGCGGAACCTTGAATTCGAGCCTCACCGCAAAATCACTGAATTCTTCCTTCGTGAAAATCGTCCCGCCCAACTTCGGCCGGCAGACGATTGCGCCATCGACGATCTCGTAATTGTCCAACGGACCCGCCCAGCCCGTGAAATCTTCGCCGTTGAACACCGGTTTGAAGCTGGCGTCCTCGTCGTGGTGCTCGAGCCATGCGCGCGCTTCGTCCGCGCCGATTTCGCGAATGAAAATCTTGCGCCAGCGAATCTCGCCGTCGTGCGTCTGCAGTTGGATCGGCCCGTGCGCCGGGACCGGCATTTTCCGGTCGTAATAATTTTCGAGCAACGCGTGATCGACCACGAGCTGGTCGTTGAGCCAGACGGTCACGCGCGCGCCCACCATCACGACGCGAAAATGATTCCATTCGCCGAACGGACGGTCGGCTTTTACGAGTGGGTCCTTGCCTGGCGCGCCGGGCGAATTATTCCACAGTCCCCCGGAACCTTTATCCGCACCGAGGGAAAACTTGTCGGCTTCAGTCGAGTCCCAAATCTGCACTTGGGGACAACCCCGCAAATAGATTCCGGAGTCCGCGCGCGGAACGGTCTTGTAGTCCACCAACAGTTCAAAATCGCCGTAGTCCTTGATCGTCGTCGCATATTGTCCGGCGCCATCGTTCACAAGTTCATCACCCTCGGCGCGCCAGTGTTTTCGCATGTCCGCCGTCCACGCGGTTTCCTTCGCCGCCCGCACCGCTGGCGCCAGCGCCAGCCACTGCCGGTGATCAAATGTTTCGCCACCGCGCCAGCCGGAAAGGTCGTGACCGTTGTAGAGCGCGGTGAAACCGGACGGCGGCGTCACGGCGGCGCCCGCTGAAGATGCGCACAATGCGGCGAGCAGAAACGCGCGGCGAAAACGCGTTGCGCCGTGGCGCGCGCGACTGCGCGTTCCCGTCCCGTCGCGCCCGGTGATGCGCGAAATTGTGTCGATGAAAATAGATCGAGGCGAAGTATTCATGTGAAACTCTACAGTTGGATGGTTTGGCCTTCGCGCATCGATTGGTCGGCGGCGAGCACGATGCGCAAGCTGTCGGCCGCGCTCTGCCAGTGATTCGAAAGATCTGCGTCGTCGCGGATCGCGCGAAGAAAAAATTCCTGCTCGCGCCGGCAAAGCTCGTCATGTCCCGGCTCGTCGCGCACGGCGATGACTTCATCCCGCTGCGTGAATTTTCCGTCGGTGCCGCGCGTTGCGTGATGCACTCGCAGCGCTTCCGTTTGCGTGTGCGAATCGATGTCGGCCGATTTGCCGGCGGTCGCTGCGTTTTGCGCCACGATGCTGACGCTGCCGTTCGGGCCGATGACGTCTTTCACGAAAAACGCCGTCTCGCTCATCATCGGTCCCCATCCGGCTTCATACCAGCCGATCGAACCGTCGGCGAACGTGACCTGAAGGTGGCCGTAGTTGCAGCGATCCGCCGCGATCTCGTCGCTCAGCCGCGCGCCGATTCCGCTCACGCTCACGGGCCGCGCGCCGGTCATCCGGCACATCACGTCAACGTAATGCACGCCGCAGTCCACGATCGGCGAAGTCGCGCGCAGGAGTTGCTTGTGCGTCTCCCAATGTGAGCCGGAGCTCTGCTGGTTCAGGTTCATCCGCATCACGAGCGGCTTGCCGAGCGTGCGTGCGAGTTCGACGAAGCGCTGCCACGCAGGATGGACGTTCAGGATGTAACCGACCACGAGCTTCCGCTGCAGGCGCCGCGCCGTGGCGATCACGTTTTCGCAGTCGGCGAGAGCGGCCGCGACCGGTTTTTCAAGAAATACGTGCGCGCCCGCCTCGAGCGCTGCGATCGCGTAGGCCGCATGGGTTTCGGTGTAGGTGCTGATGCAGACCGCGCCCGGTTGCGTGTGCTCGAGCGCGTTCGCGTAATCGGAAAATTCCGCGCACCGTCCGCCGAACTCCGCATTCAATCTCCGCCGCGAGGTCTCGCCGCGCGCGACGAGCCCGACGATTTCGAAATCATCCGCGAGACGGTGATAAGCCCGCGCATGCGACGTGCCCATGTGGCCGCAACCCACGACGAGAACTCGAATGCGATTGCTCATGCCGCGACAGTCGCCCGCGCCGGTGCCTCGCTCGGACGCGCCGTGGGCGGTTTGAAAAATAGCGCGAGCAGCAGAATCGCGCCGATCGCCATCGCGGTTGGGACGAGGAACATTCTGCCGTAATCCACGACCGCCGCGCCACTCGGATTCGTGATCGAATAATACGCGACCAGCCGCGGGAAAAGCTGGCTGGCGCCGACCATGCCGACGCCGAGGATCAGCAGATTCGCTGCGCCCTGTGCACTCGCCCGTACATCGGCGGGGAAGACGGCATCGACATAAATGTAAACCGCCGCGAAGAAAAATGCGTAGCAGATCCCGTGGAGAACCTGGATGCATACGATCAGCCACTGATGCTCCGGCGTGCCGAAAAATGAGAACACGCTGTAACGCGCGGCGTGGCCGAGGACGCCGAGAATCATGGTCCATTTCCAGCCCAGCTTTTTCAGCACCACGCCGAGCACCAGCATGGTCACGATTTCCGCCGCCTGTCCGATGCTGCTGACCACCATGGTCAGTTTGGCCGAGATGCCGACCTGGGTCAGAAACTGGTCGATGACGACAAAGTAGCCGTTCTGGATGATGGAATCGATCAAGATGACGAGAAAGAGCACGAACACATGCGGCACCGCGAACATCCGCGCGGTTCGCAGCCATGCGAAGCGGTCGAGACCGGCGGCGTCTTTGCGGGGCGGCGTGTGGGGCAGCGTCAGACTATAGCCCGCAAGCGCGAGTGAGATGACGCCCGCGACGATGAACACCCAGCGCGTCTGCTCCGCATCGGCCTTGTCGCCGAGCAGAAAAATAAACGGCCAGCTGACCGCGATCCATCCGATCGTTCCGCCCATCCGCACGAAACCGAATTCCGCCGCGGCATCCTGGAGATTTGCGAATGCGAGCGAATTCGCGACCGAGATGGTCGGCACGTACAGCAAACCGTAGATCAGGAAAATCGCGAAGAACGCCGGGAAACTCGTCACAAAGGCCGTCGCGATTAACGCGAGTCCGCCGACGAAATGACTGCCGGCCAGAAAGCGTTCCGCTGAAAAATTTCGGTCCGCGAATTGGTTGCTGAAAAAAATCCCGAGGACCGACGCGATGCCAAACACACTCCCGACCCAGCCTTGCTCACCCGGCGTGAAGCCGAGCATGCTCATATAGGGAAAGATCTTGATTTGCCACGCGCCCCAGATCGCGATCTCGAGCACCATCATCACAAAGAGCCGGCCTTTACAGGAGGAAGCGGAAGCAGTCACGAGTTCGAACGTTGAGGTAAACTGACGAATGCGGCGTCGCGCCCGAGGTAGCATCGCCTTTCGCCAACATGGAACGAACCAGCGCCTCACCGCGAGTTTGAAAAATCGCTCGCTTCCGCATTGCCAGCGCCGTGGAAGCGGCGCACACCAAATTCAACCTGCTTTCGCCGTGCCCTTGACATCCTTGAATCGTCGCCAATTCGTCAAAACCCTCGGCGCCGGCGCGGTCGCCACGCCGTTGCTTGCGCGGCGCGCGCTTGCCGCATCGCCGACCGCAGGCGTTTCTCCTGAGCGCGTGCTGCGGCATGCCAGCTTTGGTGCCGCTGGCATGGCTTGGAACGACATCCAGGCGATCTGCAGCAATCCGTTCGTCAAGCTCGTCGCCGTCGCCGAGGTGGATTTGAATCGGCTGGCGAACGTGATCGCCTCGTTTCCCGGTGTGAAAGTCTACCAGGACTGGCGCGAACTGCTCGCGCGCGAAAAGGACAACATCGACTCGGTCAACGTTTCCACGCCCGATCATTTGCATGCGCCGATCGCGCTCGCCGCGATGCAGCTCGGCAAACACGTTTATTGCCAGAAACCACTCGCGCACGACCTGCACGAAGTGCGTGCCCTTACCGAATTCGCGCGCGGTCGGAAGCTCGTTACGCAGATGGGAATCCAGGTTCACTCGCAGCGACCGTACCGTCAGGCGGTCGCACTCGTGCGCGGTGGCGCGATTGGAAAAGTCAAAGAGGTGCACACGTGGAGCAACAAGAAGTGGGGCGACAAAGGCGCGCCGCCGGATCGCCACGATCCGGTGCCGGACGGTTTCAACTGGGACCTCTGGCTCGGCGGCTGCGCCGCCCGGCCGTTTGTGGGCAATGCCTATTATCATCCGGAAACGTGGCGCAAGCGGCTCGATTTCGGCACGGGCACGTTCGGCGACATGGGTTGCCATATTTTCGATCCGGTTTTCGACGCACTCGCTCTCACCGCGCCGATTTCCGTTCGCTCGGAGGGGCCCGCGCCCGACGCGTGGAATTGGTCGATCGACGCCATCATCCGGTATGTTTTTCCTGGCACGCCATTCACTGCGGGAGAAACCGTCGAGGTCACGTGGTATGATGGCGACCAGCGCCCGCCGGCGGCGATTCAGGCACTTGCGGCCGAACCAAAGTCGCCCGGCCAAACGGAACGAGCGAAGCCAGCGGACGATGATCCCTGGGACCAGGGCTCGATCATCATCGGCACGGAAGGCGTGATGCGCCTGCCGCACGTGAAAACCCCCGTGCTTTTTCCGCGCGAAAAATTTCACGACTACGTCTTGCCGCACGTGGTGGAAACGCACCACTGGTCGGATTGGGCCGAGGCGTGCGTCGGCGGCCCGGGCAAGCCGGGCGCACCGTTCGACTATGCGGGACCGCTGACGGAGAGTGTTCTACTCGGCAGCGTGGCGGTGCGTTTCCCGAATCAAACGCTCGCGTGGGACGCCGCAAAACTCGCGTTCACGAACGAGCCCGGGGCCAACGCTTTCATCCGGCGCACGTATCGCTCAGGGTGGGAGATTGCGGGACTATAGCGGTGTTCAATCTGGGACGTGCGGTTTTGAGGAGATCCCTTTTCGCCATCCGATGAATAGCGACGCTGGGTTGACAGATGCGATAGATTCGAGCGCGTGAAGGATCCAAATCTACGGGCCTCACCACTGCGGCGGCTTGCGTTGTCGGCCATCGTTCCCGTCGCATTAACCATAATCTACGCGACCCAGGTGCGGCTCACCGGCAAAGAGTCGTGGGCTCAGGCGTTGGGTCAGGAAACAATTTTTTGTGGCACGTGGTGGCTCGTCGGCGTGCTTATTTTTCAGCACTGCACGTGGCTGAACCGCGAGCCACCGTCACGCTCGCGGCTGGTGATTGGACTGATCGGCGGATCGCTTGGCGTCATGCTTTTGGAGCCAACTCTTCTGGTCGGATGTCGCGGCGCAGTCGGATGGGTGAGCGCGATGATCTCGGGAAATTCGTTCGACGTCGCAGCGCTGGCCAAGACGTGGCCCGGAGTCTTCCTGAATCTTTTCGGTTTCAATGTGATTATCTATGGAGGCATCGTTGTCGCTTGGTACGCGTTGACGTATTATCGCGATCTCCAGCAGCGGCGGCTGGAATCGGCGGAGATGCGTGCGCTCTTGCAGCAGGCGCAATTGCAGGCGCTCCGCAGTCAGCTGAATCCGCATTTTCTCTTCAATACGCTCCACTCGATCGCCGAGCTCGTGCATGAGAATCCGCGCCTCGCCGAGCAAATGCTGCTGCGGCTTTCGGAACTGTTGCGCAAGGCGCTGCATTCGTCGGGCGCGCAGGAGGTCGCCCTCGCCGAGGAACTCGACTTCGTGAAAGGTTATGTGGAAATCGAGCAGCTCCGCCTTGGCGAACGCCTGCGTGTGACGTGGGACATCGCGCCGGATTCGCTGTCGGCGCGCGTGCCCAGCCTGCTGCTGCAGCCGCTGATTGAAAACGCCATTCAGCACGGCATCGCGCCTTCCACGCGTGCCGGAACCCTCGCGATCCGCGCGCGCCGCGACGGGGACTTTTTCGAAGTTGAGGTGCACGACAACGGCTCTGGACTGGCCGTGAACGGCTCCGACCGGCGGCGCGGTGTCGGGCTGGCGAACACGAGCGATCGTCTGCAACGACTCTATGGCGATCGCCAGCGTTTCGAGCTGTTCAACGAGCAGGGCCTTCGCGTGAATGTGCGCCTGCCGTTTTCCGTGATGCCGCACCAAGGAGCCGATGCCGCCTGAATCGTCAAAGTGGACAGTCGTGCTCGCCGATGATGAACCGGTGCCGCGTCGTCGCCTTCGTCGCCTGCTGCTGGCCGCGCCGAACATCGAAATCGTCGAAGAGTGCAGCGACGGGACCACGACGCTGGCAGCGATTCGCCGGCACGAACCCGACATCCTCTTCCTCGATGTGCAGATGCCCGGAATGAACGGATTCGACGTGCTTCGAGCGCTCGGGTCGGAGCGATTGCCGGTCGTGATTTTCGTGACGGCATTCGACGAGTTCGCGCTGGCCGCGTTCGAAGCGCAGGCGGTCGATTATCTGCTCAAGCCGTTCGGCGAGGAACGCGTGCAACAGGCGCTCGAGCGTGCCCAGGCTTTTCTCTGCGGCAACGCGACGCAAAAACGACTGCGGGAGCAGTTCGCGCACCTCGTGCACGTGACGTCCGCGCCCGCCGCGGCGCCGTGTTTGTTCGTGAAACGCGATGACCGCGTGATTGTGCTGCAGCCGCGCGAGGTCGACTGGATCGAGGCCTTCGGCGATTACGTGCGGGTGCATGTGAGCGCGGAATCGCACCTGATGCGTGCGACGATATCCGACCTCGAGCGGCGGCTCAAACCGGAGGGATTCGCGCGCATTCACCGTTCACGCCTGGTCAATGTGAGCCGGATCAAAGAGCTTCGGGCCCTGTCGCGCGGCATCTCGATCGTGTTGCTCAAGAATGGCGCGCGGCTCGAGGCCAGCTTTCCGTTCCTGAAAGCGATGCAGGAGCAGCTCGACATCGCGAGCTGACGCGCGAGTTCGTCGTATTTTTTCAACTTTCGTCCCGCAGGCGTCAGGTCTCGTCGCATTCCGGTTTTCTGTGGATCCGCCACGATGGAATGTCGCGGCATCGTGTTCGACCCACGGCTGCCCAGGAAAACATCGCTGTTGGCCATCGCGCTCATTGTGGCCGCGAGCCTCGGATTCGCGTCACTGCTCGCGGACGAGCGGGTCGCTCCCAAAACGCCCGAGGTTGCCTACACCAATTGCCTGTTTGATTTGGACTTTTGGAGGGACGACCTCCGTGTCGTCCGTGGCTCGCGCCGCCGCGCGATGCGCAACGTCGAGCAGCAAGCCGTGAAAGCGGGTTTCGAATGCCACCGCCAGGCGAGGGATCACAAGGAGGTCTTTGGCGCGCTGACGTCATAACCGGCTATATACAGCTTCTATATAACCCGAAAGAATTCAACCCCTACGCAACTGTCATCATGAGTACCACCGAATCATCCGTCACCATTCCCCTGAATCGTTCCCACGCCTCGTCACAAGCCTTCGGGAAGGCCGTGCTGCTCGTCACCGCGATCGCGGGGACGTTGGACATCATCGCAGCGCATCTCCAAATGTGGGCCGCCACCGGAAAATTCCCGACCACAATCCTGAAAGCAATCGCTGCCGGTGCGCTCGGTGTCCAGCGCGCCAAGCAAGGGGGCGTGGGCACGATGGCCCTGGGACTGTTCTTCCATTTCTTTATTTCGTTTGCCTTCACGCTCCTCTTTTTCCTGCTCTTCCCGCGCGTTGCGGTGCTGCGGAAGAACCTCTATATGGTCGGCACCGCGTATGCGCTGTTCACGTGGGCGATGATGAACTATATTGTGGTGCCGCTGAGCGCGTTGCCCTGGCCGTCGCCGAATTTCGCCAACAAGCAGCTCTATATTGGCTGGGTTATATTCACGTTGATATTCGGATTGCCGGTCGTCTTCGGTGCGGCTCGCTTCTATCGACAGCAACAGGCGTGAGTCAGATCCCGGGGAATAGCGCGAAACGCCTGCCACGCTTTGCGCGAGGCCGACAGGAAAAACGGGCCGACCGCACGTCGGGGTTCAAGATTTTGCCCGAAATCGGCGCCTTAGTTTTGACCGGACCGCGACCTGCAAACACCGTGGCGGAACGGGAAAAAGATACTGGCGCCGGTTTGCGCCCGGCGCGAAAAGTACCAATGTCACGAAGGAAGGCGGTGCATGACCCGTGGGAAAACCGCGCGTCGTCACTCGCGTTTGCCCGACCCAAACAGAATCAAGAACCGCTTCGTTAATTCGGCCAACGATTCAAGTGACGTCGTTGAGAATTTCCGGATTCCGAAAATCCCAAGACCAGTTATTGGAGTTAATTGAAAGGCTCGCCTCTCTGAGCAACGGACATTTTTATTGTCACCCTTTTTGCGGCGCTGACGTCGAGCGCCGGCAGAAATCCCCGCTGGAAACGCTGACCGCATTGTCGGAACGAATATGAAGACTAAAATCGGCTTTGTCACCTTGCTCATAGCGGCGGTCGCGCTGCCTGTCGCCACGTTGATGATTGCGGCTCAAGTTGGCCAGGGCGCGAAGGGCGCTCCGCCCCGACCGCAAGGACCCTGCGACATCTACGCTGCCGCTGGTGATCCTTGCGTCGCCGCGCACAGCTCCACCCGCGCGCTCTACGCCTCCTACAACGGCCCGCTCTACCAGATCATGCGCCAGTCGGACGGGAAGACGCTCGACATCGGCGTCGTCCAGCCGTCTGGCAACGACGCAGGCGGCTATGCCGACGCGGCTGCGCAGGACGTATTTTGCGCTAACACGTACTGTTGGATTACGACGCTCTATGATCAATCCGGTCACGGCAACGACCTGACCCAGGCGCCCCGCGGCGGATTCAGTGGTCCGGCGATGGGCGGGTTCAACAATCTTCCGGTCGCCGATATGGCACCGGTCACAGTCATGGGGCACAAAGTCTATGGCGTCTTCATCGAGCCAGGCATGGGACTCCGTCAGAACGACGCGAAAGGCACCGCCGTCGGAGACCAGGCCGAAGGCCAATACTGGATCGTCAACGGCCATCATTATAATAGCGGCTGCTGCTTCGATTACGGCAACGCCGAGACCGACAGCCGCGACGATGGCAATGGCACGATGGAGACTACATATTACGGCAGCGCGAATGTCTGGTATCACGGGAATCCGCCCGGCCCATGGGTCATGACCGACCAGGAAAACAACCTCGTCGGCTGCGTGAATCCCGATGGGTCCAAGCTCTGCGTCGGACTCCCGAGCATCGACTGGCGTTTCGTGACCGCGATGGCCAAGGGCGAGCCGCACCACTGGACCTCCCTCGGCGGTGACGCGCAGCGCGGCGAGCTCGCCGTCATGTTCGACGGGCCACGCGTCAACTCCACCTACGATCCGATGCGCAAGCAGGGCGCCATCCTGCTCGGCAACGGCGGCGACAACAGCGTCGGCTCGCAAGGCACGTTCTACGAAGGGGCGATGACCGCGGCCGGAACTTTTCCGACGAACGCGACCGACCAATTGGTCCAGGCCAATATTGTTGCCGCAGCCTACAACGTGTC
>Ga0207661_10003618_pt1 | contig 10759 bp, 7 predicted proteins | sample KBSC713LmetaG_FD_184337 | JGI IMG/M metagenome (GOLD analysis project Ga0207661, IMG submission 184337) | Corn rhizosphere microbial communities from Kellogg Biological Station, Michigan, USA - KBS C7.1-3L metaG (SPAdes) (version 2) | ecosystem: Host-associated > Plants > Roots > Rhizosphere ... | reverse complement strand
CTCGCGCTCTTGAGCGCGAGCGCCCGATCGAGCAGGAGGAGGCGTCCACCTCGCACCAGGAGGAGCAGCCGGTTGTCCCGACAGAGCGAAAGGAAGCTCGGACCAGGCGTTCGCGCGTCTCTGCTGCGACGATCCGCCGGCGCCGTGTCGTCGCGCTTGCAGCGGTTGGAGCGATCGCGCTCCTCACGGCGGCGGTTGCGGGCGCACGCAGCGTCTTCGCGCCGTCGCTGGACGCGACGGGCCCCGCCCGTGGCGCGCACGTGGATGCGGCCGGACTGGCGAAGCTCGAGTTCAGCGTTACCGGCGCGAGCAACGTGCGGTGGAAGCTGGACGGCAGCGACGTCTCCGCCCGCGCGACACGCAAGGGCGCGACCCAGACGCTTCGCCCCGGTGCGCTTCAGGACGGGGAGCATCGAGTGGAGGTCAAGAGAGGAGGCGGCTTCCTGGGCGCCGAGACGACGCGTGGCTGGAGCTTCACCGTCGACACGACCCCGCCGTCGATCAAGCTCGATCGTCCCGCCGCCGCCAAGCCGCGCCGGCCGCTCGTTCTCGAGGGAAGGGTCGAGCCCGGGGCGCGCCTACTGATCGAGGGGCGCGCCGCGGAGGTCGACGACGGCCGCTTCGCGGCGCGCATCTCGCCTCCGCTGCCACGGAGGCTCCTGCTGGAGGCGGTCGATCTCGCCGGAAACAGCGCCGCCCGCCGCGTGCCGGTCGAGATCATCCCACGGCGGCCCGCTGAGCCGGTACGGGCGGTGCACGTCACGTCGTACGGCTGGGCCGATGCGGATCTTCGCCGGGGCGTCATGAAGCTGATCGACGAGAAACGGATCAACGCGGTCGAGATCGACCTCAAGGACGAGTCCGGCCAGGTGGGCTTCGACGCATCCGTGCCGCTCGGCCGTCAGATCGGTGCGGTCGCGCACATTTACGACCTCGACGACGTAGTGAGGAAGATGCATGCGCGCGGGATCCGTGTGATCGGGAGGCTCGTGTGCTTCCGCGATCCGGTCCTTGCGTCAGCCGCGTGGAAGCGGGGCCAGCGCAACCGCGTCGTGCAGACGCCCGACGGCGGCCAGTACTCGGGCTACGGCGGGTTCACCAACTTCGCCGACCCGGCCGTCCGGAAGTACAACATCGACATCGCAGTGGCCGCGGCGCGCGCCGGGGTCGACGACGTGCTCTACGACTACGTCCGGCGTCCCGACGGCCCGCTTCAGAGCATGGTCTTCCCGGGACTGCGCGGCACTCCGGAGCACGCGATCGTCGAGTTCATTCGCGAGACGCGGCTCGCGCTCGAGCCCTACGGGACGTTCCTCGGTCTCTCCGTCTTCGGCGTCGCGGCGACTCGGCCGCTCGAGGTCGCGCAGGACATTCCCGCGATGGCGCGAGAGTCGGACTACGTCGCGCCGATGGTCTACCCCTCGCACTGGGGCCCCGGCGAGTACAACGTCGCCAATCCGAACAGCGAGCCCTACGAGATCGTCCTGCGCTCGCTGCGTGACTTCCGCAGGCAGACGCGGGGCACGGGCGCACGTGTCGTTCCGTGGCTCCAGGACTTCACGCTCGGCGTCACGTACGGCCCAGCGGAGGTGCGTAGCCAGATCCAGGCAGCGCGGCGCGACGGCATCGACGAGTTCATCCTGTGGGATCCGACGGTCACGTACACGTCGGAGGCGCTCGATCCGAATGCCAAGACGAGCACGCACGGCCTCGCCCACCCGCACGAGGGAGAGCCGGTCCCAGCTCCTACGCCCAAGGCGAGCACGAAGGCCGAGCCAAAGACGACGACCCAGCCGAAGGCCACGGCCGGCCGTCTTCCGAACGAGCTGGGCGAGGTGCCCGTGCTCATGCACCACGAGATCCGCGACGACCGGGTCGGCGACTACGACCAGACCCCCGCGGAGTTCCGCACCGAGCTCGAGCGGCTCTGGAGCCAGGGCTACTGGCCGGTACGCGCAGCCGATCTCGCTCTTGGCCGGCTCGGCTCCGTCCCCGCCGGGAAGACGCCTGTCGTCCTCACGTTCGACGACTCGACGCAGTTCCAGTTCTCCTACGACGCGCGCGGCAACATCAAGCCGGACACCGCCATCGGCATCCTGCTCGAGTTCAAGCGCGAGCATCCGGCATTCCCGCTCGCCGGGACGTTCTACGTCAACCGCGAGCCCTTCGCCGGCGTCGCGCGAGGCAACGAGATGCTGCAGTGGCTCGTCGACCACGGCTTCGAGCTCGGCAACCACACGAAGGATCACGTGCCGTTCAACGAGCTTGCGGGTCCGACCGAGGTTCAGAAAGAACTCGTCCTCGGCAACGAGGTGATCGAGGGCGCCGTGCCGGGTTACCGCGTCCAGACGATGGCGTTGCCGCTCGGGGTGCTGCCGAAGCCGGCCTCGCTCGCACGGCGAGGGCGCTGGAACGGCAGTACCTACAACTTCAACGGCGTCATGCTCATCGGCGCCGGCCCCGCGCCGTCGCCCTTCGGCAGATCGTTCGACCGGGCCGGGATCCCGCGCATCCGGAGTGGACACCTGCCCTGGACCGGCGAGGCGGATTTCGGCGCGTGGTACTGGCTCCGTGAGCTGAAGCAGAACCCTGAGCGGCGTTACGTCTCGGACGGGGATCCCGCCACGATCGCCTTCCCCCGCGCGCTCCAGAAGAACCTGCGCCAAGCGTTCAGCTCACGCGCCCGCGCCTACTAGCTTTACGCTCAAACCGGGTGGTGGAGTCACAGGCTGGCCGGCTCGTAGCGCGTCAGGTCGACCAATGACCCGGGTCGTTCTTCGAGCAGGAGGTAGGTCGTCATTTCGCCCTTGCCCTTGACGACGACGCCAGTGCGCCGCTCGAGGATGAAGCCGTCCTGGAGCCGGCCATAGGTTCGCTCGGTCACCTGGATTGCGCCCGGCGGGGCGTGAGATTGCATCCTGCTCGCGGTGTTGACGGTGTCCCCCCAGAGGTCGTAGCCGAACTTGGTCCGGCCGATGACGCCGGCAACAACCGGCCCCGAATCGATGCCGATGCGAAGGCCGAGGCCGGATGCGATTGGCAGTTCGGCAAGCGTTTGCCTCATGGCGAGCGCCAGGCGGGCGGCTGCCTCAGGGTGGTCGGCTCGCGGCGTCGGGATCCCGGCGGCGACCAGGTAGCCGTCGCCGATCGTCTTGATCTTTTCCAGGTCGTGGCGCGCTACCAGCTCGTCGAAGGCCGAGAAGATCTCGTCTAGGAGGACCACGACCTCCTCCGCCGGTAGTCGTTCCGCGGCAGGGGTGAAGCCTGTGATGTCGGCGAAGAGGACGGAGACTTCTTCGCTGCGCTCCGCGATGACGTCCTGCGAGATTTTCAGGCGCTCCGCGATGGTGTGCGGGAAGATGCTGAGGAGCAGCGTCTCGGACCGCTCCTGCTCCGCGGCCAGGAGCCGGTGTGCACGGTCGCGGGCGCGGACGAAGTGTTCGAGAAGGGCGAACGTCGTGACCGAGGGGCCGAAGATGTTCAGCGCGAAGAACGCCACGACAACCGAGGAGGGAATCTCCTTCGAGGGCTCGGGGAGGACGCCGTCGATGGCCGCTGAGAAGGCGACCAAGGCGAGGAAGGCCCCGAACCAGGCAATCGCCTGGCGGGGCCCGTAGAAGACGAGCGCGCCGAGCGGCGCGACAAAGGCCCAAAGCGCGACGGCGCCCGATTCCACGAATCCCCCCAGGCTCCACTGGAGGAGGAAGGGGAGAGCGAGGAACATTGCGACCTGGCTCGCGCGGTAGGCGCCATAGCGCTTCGTCTTGGCGAGAAGAGCGAGCCCGACAAGCGTCGCCAGCTGGTAGGCGAGTGGGATGAGCGCCGAGCGCCAGAGCCCGAGCGCCGCATACGTCCCGACCCAGATAAAGGAGAGACCTGTGATCAGGAGCGAGGAGAGGACGAGCGCCGACTTGCGCAGCTGCTCCTCGGGGGTGTCCGACGGCAGAGAGCCGGCTGCGGCGGCCCGGCCGACGGCCGTGCTCACCCACTCGCGGAACCTCATGCGCCGGACTCTAGGACAACGGCCGCGGCGGCTCGGACGACTAGCGGGGGGCGTCCACCTTCGTCGTCAGGCGCGGGGCCTGCGGCGACGGACGCCCGCGGTGATCGCGAGCGCGGCCCCGGCCGCGAGCAGGACTCCAACGGCAAGGAGCCCCAGGCCGATCCACAGCACCGAGTCGAGCTCGGCGCCGATACTCATGTCGGCGGACACCCCGCGAGTGGCGTCGACGTTCATTACGACGGCGCGCCAGTTTCCGTCCTCCGGTTCCCACTGGATCGTCTGCTCGCCCGCGCCGGTCTGCGACGCGACCCAGAACGTCTGAGCTTCCGGGGGACCAGACGGGGCGCCGCCCCCTCGTCGCGAGTAGGTCGGATTGTCGTTCGCGAAGCCGCTGTCGAAGCCGGTCACGACGTCCCGCTCGACCCGCGCCAGGTACCTGTCGACCGCGGCGGCCGGGCCGATGCCGAGGAAGACGGAGCGGTCACTCTCGCTGCGGAGGCGAACCGTCCCCAGGAACGTGTCCAGCGCCCGCTCGGCGCCGCCGGCGTCGATGTCGGCGCGTTCGGAGACGATTGCGTACGTCGGGCTCGAGAACTCGACCGTCGGTGACATGAGATAGCCGTCGTTGTCGCGCTGTGTCTGATCGACGACAACAAGCGCGCATCCTCCGGCGAGCATGCCGAAGGCGACGATGCCCGCGATGACGCCGACCACCATCAGCACGACTCCCCCGACCGTCCTGTCCCCGTGAGCCTCAGGCGCGGGAGTCGGCCCCGCCGGGACGGTCGTCGACGCCTCTCCATCGCCTTCCCCAGCTTCTGCTCCACCCTGGTCGAGACGGAACGGCGGATACTCGTCCCGCATCAGAAGCACGTAGCCCGCCACACGGGCCACCCACCGATCGAGGCCGAGCACGAAATTGAAGATCCCCGTCGGGTAGCGCGCGGTGAAGAGGAGTGCGACGCCGGCGAAGAAGACGAGGACTCCGATCAGACCGACGTGGAGGCCGGCATTCCATGCCCCTTCGTCGACCTGCGCCGTCGCGAAACTTCCGCCTCCGAGGAAGATGCCGACGATGATTAGGTGCGGGATCGCGAGAAGCCACGACTTCACCAGCACGAGTCCTCGCGACAGCCGTTCCGGATACGCGACATCGAGCCGTGCCGGGTAGTCGGGGACGTCGCCGAGCGTGAACGGGGGGTAGCGGTCGGTTCCGAGTGCTCCGTACGAGTAGAAGGCCACGCGCCACGACCAGCGCAGCACGCCGACGTTGAAGTCGAACATGCCCCTCGGGTATCGCCCGGTGATGAGGATCGCGAAGAACGCGACGAAGGTGAGGACGAGGAGCGTGAGCCAGAGGAACGCCAGCACGATGTAGTGCGGGATCGCGAGCAACCACTTCACGAGCCACAACCAGCGGCTCACATTCGAGTCGAGCTCGCCCTCGATACGGACTGGGTATGGCTGCTTGGCGTCCACGAGTCCTCCTCGATGGGATGAAACCACCTTGAGCTTCGCCCCGCTAACCAGCGCGGACCGAGGCTCGCCTGACTCAGTACCCGGTGCCGGTCTTCACCCGCTTGCGGTCGCGCTCGTGCAGGCCGCCCTTCTTCTTCAGCGTCTCGCACGCCTCCGCGATGTCGTCTGCGAGCTTGGACGCGAGCGAGTGCCCGAGCGTCAGCTTGACGAGCGCGCGCATGATCGTCACGTGATCGGCGTTCGGCGGCAGCTTGTACGCGGGCACCATCCAGCCGCGCTCGGCCGCGAGCTGCGACGCGACGTCGAACTCGTCGTAGTCGTGGCCGTCCGTGAGCTGGAAGGCAACGAGCGGGAGCTGTTCGTCGCCCTCGTGGCCGACCAGTTGGAACTCGCCGATGTCGGCGATCCGCTCGGCCAGCACGCGCGCGTTGGCCTGCATCGTCTCCATGATGTAGCGGTAGCCGTCGTGGCCGAAGCGCACGAAGTTGTAGTACTGCGCGAGCACCATTGCCGACCCGGTCGAGAAGTTCAGCGTGAACGTCGCGTCGGTCTTGCCCAGGTAGTTCTCATAGAAGACGAGGTTCTCGGCCAGGTCGCTCTTCTCGCGGAACACGAGCCAGCCGATGCCCGGGTACACGAGCCCGAACTTGTGGCCCGAGGTGTTGATCGAGCGCACCTGCTCGAGGCGGAAATCCCACTCTGAGTCCGGGTACAGGAACGGCCACACGAAGCCGCCGCTGGCGCCGTCGACGTGCAGCGGGACGTCGAGCCCGCGCTCGTCGCGCAGCCGGACCAGGAGGTCGTTGATCCCGACGATGTCGTCGCGGTGGCCGGTGAACGTGGTGCCCAGCACGGCGGCCACGCCGATCGTGTTCTCGTCGACGTGCGGCTCGACGTCCTCGGGCCCGATCGTGTACTTGTCGGGCTGGAGCGGGATGATCCGCGGCTCGACGTCGAAGTAGCGGCAGAACTTCTCCCACACGACGTGCACGTCGCCGCCGAACACCAGGTTCGGCCGGCTCGTGTCCTTGTCGGCCGCCTCGCGGCGCTCGCGCCACTTCCACTTCAGAGACAGCGCGCCGAGCATGATCGCCTCGGAGGAGCCCTGACAGCGCGCGCCGGTCGTCTCGCCCGGTGCGTGGAACAGGCTCGCCAAGATGCGGATGCAGCGCTGCTCGATCTCCGCCGTCTGCGGATACTCCGCGTGATCGATGAAGTTCCGGTGCAGGTTCGCCTCGATCACGCGCCGGACCTCGGGCTCCATCCACGTCGTCACGAAGGTCGCGAGATTGCGCGCCGGGATCCCGTCCAGGACGAGCTCTTCCTCGATCAGGCGCATCGCGTCGACCGCGGGCATGCCGTGCTCGGGCAGCGAGTTGTCCGGCGCCGCCTCGAGCAGGAAGCGGCTGCCAAAGACGGCTGCGAGCTCGTCGAGCTTGTCGATCATCGCCAGGACCTTGAGCTTGACGCTCGGCGGCCGCATCGCCCCAAAGGGATGACCTCTGCTACGACCCCGGTGACGCGAGGGTGGCCTGCGGAAGCTGAGGGCGGAACGGCTCGTGTTCGAGCACGCCGCCGCTGCGTACGATCACGGCGGACGACTCGTCGATCTCGTGCCACACGCCCGGCAGGTCGGAGAACGGCTCGGACGCGATCAGCCGGTCGTCGGACGTCGCCGACGCGAACCACATCTGCTTGTCGGGATAGAGCTGGTGCAGCGAGTCGACGTCGGCCGACGCGAAGAGGGACCGCGCGCGGCCCTCGGTCGCGTATCGCACGGCCCAGAGGCTGCTGCCGTCCGAGACACCAAAGGTCCCTTGCACCATCGGCGCGACGCCGCACTCGGTGGCGGTCGCCTCGATCAACCCGACGGTGCGCTCGAGCGCCCGGATCGGATCCTCCTCGAGCCCGAACGTGAGCGCGAGCCTGAACACCACCTCGGTGTCAGTCGACCCGACGATGCCGGCAAACAGCTCCGGATCGATCGCCCACATGAGGTCCCGCCGGATGACGTGAAAGTCACCGACGTAGCCGTTGTGCACGAACAGCCAGCGCCCGTGGCGGAAGGGATGGCAGTTGGTCTGCGTTATGGGTGACCCGATCGCCGCCCGCACGTGCACCATGAACATAGGCGAGGCGACGTGTGCGGCGAGCTCGCGCAGGTTCGCGTCGCCCCAGGCCGGAGCGACGCTGTGGTAGACGCCCGGGCCTTCGCCGGCGCCGTACCAGCCGACCCCGAAGCCGTCTCCGTTCGTCGGTTCGGCACCCATGCGCGAGTGCAGGCTCTGGTCGACGATCCCATGCTGGGTCTTGAAGAGCAGCTCCTCGATGAGGACGGGCTGCCCGTGCCATGCCATCCAGCGACACATCGCATCCTCCTTCGTTGGCGACTCATCATCGAACCTGCCCCGCCGCCCGTCGTCATCCCGATCAGATGATCTCGTGCCCGAATTCGTCTCAGGTGACCCGTTTGACCTCGGTCTCGAGCTCGTGCTCGAGCTTGCGCAACCGGCCGCGGTTCGGCGTCTTCGAGGCCTCGCCGGTATGAAGCGTGTCCAGCGCGCAAGCCAGGAAGCACGCAGCGCCGAGCGAGGTGTTCCAGTTGGCCGCGGCCTGGTCGAGCATCGAGCCGGTCGCGGGCACGAGGTAGCCGGCCACGGCCGAGATCCCGAAGAAGATGCAACCGAGCAGGTTCACCGCCGGCTGCCACCAACCCGTGTCGCCGCGCTGCGGCAGCCAGGCGCGGCGAGGCGAGGCGGCGTAGGCGATCGCGCCCGAGACGAGGAAGCAGATCGACCCGCGCCAGTCGGGCCGCCAGACGAGCCTGTCGTATCCGGAGCTCGTCGGCCCGACGTTCAGCGCCTGATAGGTCGTGACGTTGAAGAACAGGGTCCCGGCGGACTGGATGATCGCCGCCCACCACGCGGCGCGCCCGCCATCCGGGTTGTGGCGCTCGGGCCACGCCAGCCAGCTCTGCAACCCACCGCCGAGCGTGAACAGGATCGAGCCGAGGAAGAACGTGATCGCGTCGGCCGAGTCCCCGACGAGCTGCACGTACCCCGGGAATGGTCCGATGAGGAAGCAGGTCGACCCGAGCGCGAAGCAGACGGCCATCCAGCGCTGCCGGGTCATGCCCGCTTCTCGCCCACCTCGGTCTGCGCCGTGGCGGGCCCGTAGCCGAGCGACGCGAACAGCTCCCGAGCTTCGCTGAGCGCGGCCTCCGCGAGCGTCGTCCCGCAGAAACCGCAGAACAGGAAACCGTCTGGATTCTCCCGCCCGCAAGCCGGACAGATCACGCCTTGAGCCTAGAGTCCGGCTCAGGCGGCAACAAGCGGAGGGCGGACCGCGAGGTCGTCCGGTCAGCTCGGGGCGACCCGAACCACTTCGTTGCGCTCATAAAGCGAAGCCCATACAGCTCCGGCGCCGACCGCCACACCGCTCACCTCGCTTTCGCGGGTAGCGAGGCGGACGACCCCCGTCACGGCGTTCGTGGGGACGTCGACGCGCCAGAGCGCCGGCTTCCCGACGGAGCTGCCTGTGATCCAGGCGCGGTTGCCTTCGACGGCGACTAAATGCCCCTCTTCAGGGAGCGTCTCGGGCAGCTCGATCCGGGCGGTGATCGCGTTCGTGGAGGGGTCGACGCGCGCGATTTCTCGTCCGAGATCGACCCACACGGTGCCCGCCCCGTAGCCGACGACGAACGCATTGGTGCCGCCAGTCCCAATCCGCGCCGTCACCGCGCTCGTCTCAGGATCGAGGCGTAGCACGTCCCCTCCTGAGTTAATCCAGAGCGAGCCGGCGGCGTAGGCGCCGACCAGCGGGAACAGGTGCGCGACCTGCGCCGTCCCGACAATGGTGTTTGTCAGTTCGCTGATCTTCAGGAGCGTGCCTCCGGCCAGGTCGGGAGCGATCGCCCAGACGGAACCGCCGCCGACGATCGGGGTGCAGCAGAGCGAGTCCGGCGTACGGACGACCGCGACTACCTGGCCCGTCGCCGGGTCGATGCGGACGAGCGAACCGGGAATGCCCTCGTTGGTGTAGTTCGTGAGCCAGAGCACGCCGTCGCCGTAGCCCAGCCGGCCCGGCTGCTCGACCGATGGATCGTCCGTCACCGGAAGCGAGGTCGCGACCGTGTTGGTCGCCGGATCGATCCTCGCCAACGCGCCCCCGTGGTGCATTGGCACCCAGGCGCTTCCGCCTGCGAACGCCACGTCGTGCGGGTTGAAGACCGAGATCCGGGCAACCACGGTTCCCGCCGGTGGGAGCGGCATCTTTACCACGATCCGGACGCGTGCGATGGCGCTCGGGCGCCGGCCCTTGGCGATCGCCTGGGCTCGCAGGAGATGCGTGCCCTCCGTGAGCACGACCCTGTACCGGGACGGACATGCGTGGAGGCGCCGCCTGTCGAGCGAGCAACGAAAGCGCGCCTTCTTCACCTGCCGCGCGTGAAAGGTGAAGGTGGCCGGACCGGGCGCCGTCGCGCGCGGTCCAACGATGCGCGGTGCAGAAGGCCGTGTCGCGCCGGACGCACCTGCCGCAGTGAAAGCGATGATGGCGATCGTGATCGCCAGGGCTCTTCGCACGAGCGGCGCATCGTAAGTCGTACTGCGCCCGGCACGCAAGTACTGAAACGATCCGCGCAGAACAGAGAGTCGTGCTCGTCGCGATGCTTGCGCTTGTTAAGCGGATGCCCCGGCATGAATCGAACATGCGCACGCGCTGAGGCATCGCTGCGATGCCGCTTGGAGGCCGGGCCGGCTCGGCCGGCGCGACCGTCTTCTAAACCGCGTGCGGGAGGAGTGCCCCCGGCAAGAATCGAACTTGCGCACGCGGTTTAGGAAACCGCTGCTCTATCCACTGAGCTACGGGGGCGTTTTAGGCGATTTTGCAGGGATTCCTGCTGAATCGTCGCTCCAGTCTAGCGCCGCCGCTGAGCGCGTTAGGACGAGAACCGCTCGGGCCTGCTGGCGAATTGGCCGGCGCACGACAGCGAGCAGAAGAAATAGGCCGTCCCCTCGTGCACCAGCCGGCCAGGTGCGCGGCCGGGGTCCACTGCCATGCGACACACGGGGTCGATGGGGAGACGCTCGGAGGTTGAATCGAGGCGAAGGACAGCGAAGAGCTCGATCGGTTCGCTCACGTTCCGCAGCTCGTGACGGCCCCTCGACTCGTAGACGACTCCCTCCAGGTCGGGAACCAGAGCAGCGGTGGAGCCCGATACGAAGACCTCGCCTCCACCGGCGGCGCTGGAAACGCGCGCTGCGAGGTTGACAGCTG
>Ga0207661_10003614_pt1 | contig 10761 bp, 7 predicted proteins | sample KBSC713LmetaG_FD_184337 | JGI IMG/M metagenome (GOLD analysis project Ga0207661, IMG submission 184337) | Corn rhizosphere microbial communities from Kellogg Biological Station, Michigan, USA - KBS C7.1-3L metaG (SPAdes) (version 2) | ecosystem: Host-associated > Plants > Roots > Rhizosphere ... | reverse complement strand
CATTACCTCCGAACACTTTCACCAATGCGTCGGTCGTCGAGGAACGCGGTCCGCTCTACATCCTCTATTACGACGCCGTGAACCTGTCGACCGACGATCAGATGTCGTTCCGAAATGAGCTGATGAAGTTTGTCGACAATGCTCCGGAGGGCGTCAGGATCGCGCTGTTTGCGAATGTGCAGGGGCTCCATCTGCTGCAGGGCTTCACCGTCGATCATCACCTGCTCCGCCAGGCAATTCTGCGCAAAGGACCCGGCCCGCACATCCCCGATGTGTTCCTGTATGGCGGGAACTATGGTCGAAGCGACGTGGGCGGGACGCTGTCGAATCTGAACTTTATCGCGGAGTACATGAGCGGAATTCCTGGGAGGAAGAATCTCATTTGGCTTTCGGGCGGATTTCCCATCCCGGTCAGCCCCACATTGGTCGGCAACAACCGAGCCATGGCAAGCCAGGGGCCTCAGTCCTTTTCCGTGGGCGCGCAAGGCGGTCCGCAAGTGCTCGATCTCACGGAATTGGAACGGGAGAATATCCAGAAGACCTATACCGCGATGATGAAGAGCCAGATCGCCCGGTACCCGGTGGACATGCGCGGCGTAATTGCGGCGCTAGGCGATTACCAGAATGAAGATATCATCGCCGGCGCCACCGGAGGTCACGCCTATTACAGCAATAACAGGATGAGCGAGCTGATTCAGAAGGCTGTCATGCACGGTGAGAGCTATTACACGCTCACCTACGACCCCGCGAACCTCAAATACCAAGGCGACGAGCGCCGCATCGAGGTGACGCTGCCAAAGAAGAACAGGGATTACCAGATCACGTATCGGCGCGTGTACTACGCGAATGGCGACGAGTTCGAGCAGAAGCAGCAGAAGAAAGACCCGCTGCAGGCGCGCTTCCTGGCGGCCAAAGCGGAAGACACGCTTTATGCCAATATCGAGCACGGCGCTCCGCTGCTGCACGATCTGCTGTTCAGTGCGCAGGTGGTCCCCGAGGGTGGCGCGCACATGGCCACGCCGGAACAGATGCAGGCGCTCGAAGACGCTCCTGACTACTTCAAGACTCGCCAGAAGAACAAGCCCCAGGCTGTACCAAAGCCAGTCAAGCTGCAGAAGTATGTGATCGATTACGGCGTGATCGATCCCCAGCTTAAGGCCATGACCGCGCATGGCCAGAAGGCTGTGCTGGAATTCGTAGCGGCTGCATACAGCGACGACGGCCGGCTTCTCAACAGCATTTTGAACCAGGGCGTTCCCACGGGAAACGGCAAAAAGTCTCAGGCGCTCTTTCATGCCATCCAGGATCTGGAGGCGCCTCCGGGAACGGCGTACATCCGGCTGGCGGTGCGCGATCCCGCCACCAATCGCACCGGCACGGTAGAGGTGAAGCTGCCACTGCACGCCGACTCCGCGGCGCCGCAGGCTCAGGCCATGGGAGCTGCGCAGTAGCTTCGGCCGAGCCTCAATACGAAGAGGGCGGGTTAGTTGCCGTTCCACTGCGGCGAACGCTTCTCAAGGAAGGCGCGCAAGCCATCGGCTTTGTCACCGGTGGCGCAGAGACGGCCAAAGGCGTCGGCCTCGCGCAGCAGGGCCAGCTCAAGCGGTAGCCCCAATCCTTCATCTACGGCCTGCAGAATTTCGCTGATCGCCAGCGGAGCGTTGGCGGCGATGGCGTGCGCGAGGGTTTCGGCGCGCGCCATCAGGTCAGCGGCGGGTACCACTTCATCCACCAGACCGATGCGCAGAGCCTCCGTCGCGTCGATGATCTCGCCGGTCAGCAGCAGCTTGAGGGCTGTCCCGCGCCCCACGAGCCGGGGAAGGCGCTGGGTGCCGCCATAGCCGGGAGTAACGCCCAGCTTCGCTTCCGGCTGCCCCAGCCGCACGTCGTCGGCGGCAATGCGGAACGTGCACGCCATGGCCAGTTCGCAGCCGCCTCCAAGAGCAAAACCCTGAACGCAGGCGATGACCGGCTTTCCGAGAGTCTCAATGCGCCGCAGCACGTGCTGCCCGCGCAGGGAAATGGCGCGGCCTGCTTCGGCCGTGACCGCCTCTGCCAATTCGGGAATATCGGTGCCCGCGGCGAAGGCGCGTCCGCCGGCTCCGCTGAGCAGGATCACGCGAATCCCGGTGTCGTCAGCGAGCGCATCGAGGGCGTGGTCGAGTTCCGCAAAGCTGTCGGCGTTGAGCGCGTTGAGCACTCGGGGCCGGTCAAGGATGATGTGTGCAAGCGGGGGACGAGCCTCTAGCCGGATGTTCGAGAATTCCATGGCGAAATCGAGGGTAGCACGGGAGGGGGAGGGGGAGGGGGAGGGGGTGAGCCGAAACTGTCGGGAGACTCTTCGGCCAAAAGAAAAGGGGTGGCCGTTTGGAATCGGGACCACCCAAGTGTCACATAACCAGTGATGAACTAAATTCAGGAGACATGTACAGCGTAGCTCCGGGCCAGCCGGGTGTCTTGAACCATTTGACCGACGCGCGCCTCCATCAAAGGGTGGAGCCCGACGGCGGTTTTCAGAGCTTTGGGCCGATCGCCCCTGTGCATCGGCGCTTCGTCCAATTACTGTAAAGATGCGCACTTCCGCTGAAATTCGCGTTTGCTGAAGCGCCGCTCTCCCATTCCGTGAGCGCTGACAGGGCCAATTCGCAAGCTTTCGAGGGACCGCGCCGCCGCGCCGGGCGAGGTCGCGCGCGGTGGAACGGCGTGCTGAAGATGGCGGCGACCTTCCTGCTCGTGTGCGGCGGGATGCTGGCCGGGGCGCTTGAGCCGACCACGCCTCTGGCCAACCTGAATCGCCAGGGCTGGGTCATGGAAAACGGCTTGCCGCAGAACACCGTGCAAGCACTGGCGCAGACTACGGACGGCTATCTGTGGCTCGGAACCGAGGTCGGCCTCGTTCGTTTCGACGGCGCGGGGTTCACGACATTCGATGAGCACTCGAAGCCAGCGCTCCCGCGAAGCGATGTGCAGTGCCTGCTGGCAGCGAAGGACGGATCGCTCTGGGTGGGGACCAGCGACGGGCTGGCACGCTTGAAGGACGGCGCGGTGACGGTCTTCACCACAGCGAACGGGCTGCCAGGGAACAGCGTGAAATCGCTCAGTCTAAATTCCGATGGTTCGATGTGGATCGAGACCTCCGGTGGAGGAGCTGTCTACAAAGAGAATCAGGTTTCCGCGCAGGATGTCGTCTGCTTCTGGTGCGGCACGTTCACGGTGGGTCGCGTCGATCTTCCCGGAGGCGCGTGGGCCGGTGCATCTACGAGCGAGCTAACAGTTGCTCACGGCGACAAGAAGGAGATTTTGCAGGTTGGCAGGGCATTGCCGGGCACCAGGCTCCAGACGCTATATGCCGACCGCGAGAACGCGCTCTGGATCGGCACCAACGGCGGGCTTGTCCGCTACGCCGGAGGCAAGCTTGAGAAGCTTCCGGTCACGGATCCGCTTGCGTCGGCGTCGGTGCTGGCGATCTTTGAAGATCACGAAGGGAATCTCTGGGTCGGAACCGAATCGAACGGACTGCAGATTCTGCGCGATCAGCGCTTCGAGACGCTGACCACGCGAGATGGGCTGGCAAGCGACAACGTGACCACTGTGGTGCAGGACGCCTCCGGCACGCTGTGGGTGGGCACGGCAGGCAACGGCGTGACGGCGCTGCGGCGAGGTGGCAAGGAGTCGACGCGGACATTCTCGGTTCGTGACGGGCTGCTGAGCGACGTGATTCTCTCGCTCGCGCCCGCGTCCAACGGCGACCTGTGGGTGGGCACGGCGGATGGGCTGAGCCGCATCCGCGGCAGCGTAGTGGCGTCGTTCACCTCGGCCGATGGGCTGCCCGATGAGTTCATCCGCTCGCTGCACGCCGATCCGGACGGCTCGCTGTGGATCGGAACGCGGCGCGGCCTGGCGCACTGGATGAAGGCCGGCGACCTGAATGCGCCCATGCGCACTTACACGACCGCCGACGGGCTGGGCAGCAACATGGTCGGGGCGATGGCGCGCGATGCGGATGGCGATCTCTGGATCGCCGCGTTCAACGGCCTGAGTCGATTGCACGCGGGCAAACTTACCACCTATACGACGAACAACGGTCTGTCCAGTAACGTAATCACGGCGCTCCTCTCGCGCGGCGAGCACTCCCTGCTGGTGGGCACGCAGGAGCATGGCTGGAATGCGTGGGATGGCTCGCGCTTTCAGCACATCGGCGGACAGAACCTGGCGAACACAACGGTGCATGCCATTCTCGATGACGGCCACGATCACCTCTGGTTCGCCACTGACACCGGCCTGGCACGATGCGACGGCACCTCAGGCGTGCCAATGGCGCCGGCAAATTGTGCGCACTGGCTGGAGTTCGGAGCGGCCGACGGCTTGCGCAGCCGCGAAACCGCCGTCAATTCGCATCCTTCGGCGTGGCGCGCGCAAGACGGCCGCCTCTTCTTCGCCACGCCCAAGGGGCTTGTCGAGGTTGATCCTGCGCATTTTCCAGTGAACACGGTACCGCCGCCGGTCGCGGTCGAACGCTTCGCAGTGGACGATGCCGAGCAGGCATTGCACGCGACGGATCTCGCGATTCCCGCGGGACACAACCACTTTCAGATCGAATACGCGGGGTTGAGCTTCGTGGCGCCGCAAAAAGTCCGCTACCGCTACATGCTCGAGGGCTTCGACCGCACCTGGACCGACGCTGGCTCGCGGCGCACGGCGTATTACACCAGCATTCCGCCCGGGCACTACACATTTCGCGTGCAAGCCGCAAACAACGATGGTTTATGGAACACGCAAGGCGCCGCGCTCGCGTTTCAACTGCAACCGCATTTTTACCAGACGATCTGGTTCTATGTTCTGCTGGCGTTGGGCATCGCGGGGCTGATCCTGCTGGCCCTGCGCGTTCGCCTGCTGCATGCCGAGCGTGAATTCCGCGCCGTCCTCGGCGAGCGCAACCGCATAGCCCGTGAAATCCACGACACTTTGGCGCAGGGTTACGTCGGCATCTCGGTCCAGCTCGAAGTGCTGAGTGAACTGCTGCGCCACAACAAAACTGAGAAGGCAACAAAGCATCTCGATACGGTGCGCGGCTATGTGCGGGAGGGGTTGGCTGAGGCGCGGCAATCCATCTGGGCTTTGCGATCGCAAGACAGCGACGAGGCCACGCTGCCCATCCGCATTCGCCGCGTTGTGGAGACGACCGGCGGTCACGGGCTTGTGGCCTCCTTCAGTATTTACGGAGCGTATCGGGCGCTTCCGCCAGGCACCGAGAACGAAATCCTCCGCGTTGCGCAGGAGGCCCTCCATAATGTGAAGAAGCATGCGCAGGCCGGCACGGTGAAGGTGCAGCTTGAGTACAGCCGCAATGAACTCGCGCTTGAAGTGCGTGACGACGGGCGGGGCTTTGATGCGGGCAGCGCATCCGCCGGCTCACCGGCAGGGCACTACGGCCTGACCGGAATGCGTGAGCGCGCCGTGGCAATCGGCGGGTCGCTCGAAGTGAGCAGCGAACCGGGCGCAGGAACCATGGTGCGGCTGAGGGTGCCGGCACACGGCCGCAGCCGCGGCGGCCGCGACGCTGGTAAGCCATCTCCAGAGTCGAATGATCCTGCCGTCTCCCATGACGCGGCCGCGCACGATGCAACGATCCTCCCGGATCCAACGTTATCTGAAAATGTAAAGGAGCAGAGGTGACAGAGCAGACGATTCGCGTGTTGGTGGTGGAAGATCACCACGTGGTGCGCCAGGGGCTTGTGGCCCTGCTCAATGTGGTGGACGGCATCGAGGTTGTGGGCGAGGCGGCTGACGGCGTAGAAGCCATCACCCAGTTCCGCAAACAGCAGCCGGCCATTACGCTGATTGATCTGCGCCTTCCGCGCCTCTCCGGCGTCGATGTCATTCAGCGCATCCGCATGGAGACGCCCGGCGCGCGCTTCATCGTGCTCACCACCTACGACGGCGACGAGGATATCTACCGCGCGCTGCAGGCCGGTGCGCGCGCCTATCTTCTGAAAGGCATGACCACCGACGAGTTGATCACCACCATTCGCGCTGTGCACTCGGGCAAGCAGCACATTCCGCCGGCCATTGCGCAGCGCCTGGCCGAGCGCATGGGCACTGAGGAGCTGACCCAGCGTGAGTTCGACGTCCTCGAGCAGATCGTGCATGGCAAGAGCAATAAGGAAATTGCGAGCGAGCTGGAAATTTCAGAGGCCACGGTGAAGACCCACATCAACAGCCTGCTCGGCAAGTTAGGCGTGAGCGACCGCACGCAGGCCGCAACGGCCGCTCTGCAGCGCGGAATCATTCCGCTGGAGAGCCTGCGCAAGCCAAAAGGATAGGTTTTCGAGGCCTTGTGCAGTTCGCGTTTCGTAGTTCAGCGTGTGCTGAGATTTCAGGATCGGGGGCGGAATTCATGAAGCGTATAGCCGCAATCTTATTTCTTGCGATTGCCTGCACTGCGGGCCTCGCGCAGAAGAACACCTTTCGGCAGGCCACCGACGCCGAGCTTGCTGCGCTGCTGCCAGCCCGCGCACCGGTTGAGAAGGAGCACATTGAAACCGAGATGCGAACCGCGTCGGGCATCGTTGATCGCCGTGGGCATTACATTGCCGGCGTGGTGCTGATCACCGCGGGCTACTCGGCCGAGGGTAAGTACTCGCACTTCCTCGTGATCCAGGCGCCGATGAAGATCGGTGGCATCTCTTTCAAGCCTGGCGAATACGTCTTCGGCTACACGCATACGGGCGACGTGCTCACCGTGCATTTCAATGTGGCATCGTCCGGCGCATTGGTGGGCACAGCGGAGGCGCATAAGCTGCCGGGCACCGGGCGGGTTGAAAGCTTGCGCATCTGGCCGCCATCCGACAAGTCGGTCTTCCAAATCGGCCGCTTTGCGCTGCCATATGAGATCGAAGAGCAACAAAGCAGGCACGAGGGATCAGGCAACAGGAAAAAGTAACTGAAGTAAGCGGCAAATAGTCTTAGCTAAATGTCAGGGTGCTGGAAATTCAGCGTGAATCCGACGAACCGGCCGGAGTCGATGCTTGCTGGCTTTTGAGTCTGCGCTTGGCTTCGAGCACGCGCTCCAGCGCTTCCTCTGCCGTAACCCCCACCGACGACAAATGCCCCATCTTGCGACCGGCGCGAGCGCTCAGCTTTTCGTAGAGATGCACGCGCACGCCGGGCACTTCCATCGCCGCGGCAAAGTTCGGCTCGCCATCGAGCCACACGTCCCCCAGCAGGTTGACGATGGCGCACGGCGAAATCAGCGAAGTGTCGCCGAGCGGCAGATTGAGCGCCGCGCGCACCGCCTGTTCAAACTGGCTGGTCACGCAGCCGCGTTCGCTCTGGTGATAACTGTTGTGGGGCCGCGGAGCAAGCTCGTTCACGAACAGGCCGCCCTGCTTCGTCACGAACATTTCCACGCACAGCATGCCTTCGACGCCAAGCCCGGCGCTGATCTCTCGCGCAAGGCGCTCTGCGCGCTCCTCCAGTTCTGGGGAAACTCCCGCGGGCAGCATGCTCCAGGCGAGGATCTGGTTCTCGTGGTGATTGCGCGCCGCTGGAAAGCTGCGGACTTCTCCGCTCGGATTGCGCGCCGCCATCACGCTGATTTCAGTCTCGAGCTCAAGCGCCTGCTCGGCCACGCATGAATTGCCGCCAAGTGCCTGCCACGCCGCGCCGATCGATTCAATCGTTACCGGCTCATCCAACCCGATCCGCACCTGTCCCCGGCCGTCATATCCGCCCCGGCCGATTTTGAGAAACACGCGGTTCGAAAGCGCGGGCACTGCATCCAGCAGTTCCTCCGCGCTCCGCACCACGCGAAACGGTCCCACCGGAAAGCCGTGCTCGGCGAGCCACGTCTTCTGCAGTGTCTTGTCCTGAATGATGCGGATCGGCTCCACGCCCGGCCGCAGTGGTGCGATGGCGGCCACGCGCTCCAGTGCGTCCACGCCGATCTGCTCGATCTCCAGCGTCACGGCGTCGGCGCCCGCAGCCAAACGCTGCGCGGCTGCGGCATCGTCCCACTTGCCCACGATCGTTTCATCGGCCACAAAGCTTGCGGGGCAGCGTGCTTCGGGGTCCATCACGCGGATGTGATATCCCATCGTTCGCGCGGCCATCGCCATCATGCGGCCAAGCTGGCCACCACCAAGGATGGCGAGAGTGCCGCCGGGCTCGATTGGCTTGAGATTGTCTCGGGTGCTGCTGGTCAAGCGGGGCGCTCCTCGTCCACCTTCTGGTCGAGCTTTTGATCGAGCACTTCCTGGGTGCGCGCCGCGCGCCACTGGGTCAGCCGGTGGTAGAGTGCTTCATCCGTGGCAGCAAGTATCTCCGCGGCGAGGATAGCCGCGTTCGCTGCGCCCGGTTTGCCAATGGCGAGCGTGCCCACGGGGACGCCCTTCGGCATCTGCACAATGGAAAGTAGCGAGTCCAGCCCGTTGAGCAGGGTGGCGGGAACCGGTACGCCAAGCACGGGAACCAGCGTCTTGGCTGCGAGCATGCCAGGCAGATGAGCGGCTCCGCCGGCCCCCGCAATGATGACGCGCAACCCGCGTTCGCGGGCAGTCTCCGCGTACTGGAAGAGCCAGTCGGGAGTGCGATGCGCGCTGACGATTTTCGCTTCGTGCGGAATTTCGAGCGCGCGCAGAATTTCGACGGCGGCGGAGAGCACGTCGAAATCGCTCTTGCTGCCCATCACCACACCGACCTGCGGCTGAGCGTTCATGGGGTGATTATATTGGGTCGGCGGCGACGGCGGAGTTAGCGGGCGTGGAAGTTCTGCCCGAATCCCAAGTACAAAAACCTGTGGCGCCCACGCGCATTTAGCGCCGGTGCCACGCTTCCACGGCCACTTCGAGAACCGCGAACAGGACGCTGAATGCCGCGACAAACCCCTTGGCGCGCTGCCAATTCTGCTCGTGACGCTCCATGCGGTGCTCAAGATCGGCGAGCCGGCCGCCATTGCCGTCACCCACCAGGCTGTTCATGTGAGTTTTCAAGACCGAAAGGTCGCTGAGTACCTGTGCTTCGAATTCATTCATCATGCGCATGGTGTGCTCCGGTAAGCGATGCGAACGAATGCCCGCAGCAGTACGCGTTCCTTTCGCTTCGCTCAATTTGAGGACGACAAGTGGTAAGAGGATCCAGGCTCTACCCGGCGAGTGGCAGGTTGAGAACCACGACTGCGGAGAACTCGCTGTAGTTGGGCGGCGAGGCGCCGTCGAACATTCGGATGTAGAACCGGTCGGCGGCGGCCTGGCGAGTGAATGTCAGGTTGGGCTCGGAGCCGCGAAGCACGAGCGACGGGTCTTCTCCGGGAACAAATGCGTAGTCACGAGTGCGCACCTCGAATCCGCCGCCCGACGGCGCCGCGGCTCCCGTATTGATGGTCACGATTGCACCGTCAATCGACGTGACGGTGAGCCCGCTCAAACTGGCAATGGGCGTGTAGGGCGAGGGCGCCGGCAGCCAGGCGTCGGCCGGGTCGCTGGCGCTGGTGGCGATCGCCAGGTCCTCCGCCCAATCGTTGGCGAAGGCGATCTCGTACCGGACCACGTCGGGCATCGTGGCGTGGCATATAAGGCGCACGCTGCGGATTACGAGCTGCGCGTCCAGGTTGCACGACGGAGCGCTTATCGCCAGGGCGTCGCCGGGCCAGACATCGTCGGCAAAATCGTGATTTGTGCCGCAATATGTGCCAGACCAGAGCGAAGCGGCGCTGCCCGCCGACTGTGCCAGAGCGGCGGCGGCGTTGCGGCAATCTGCCGACGATCGCGGGCGCGGACTCGTCACAGAACCGATCCACGCCAGGGTGGACGGCAACCCCTGCGCTGCAAGAGCTCCCTGACTTTCCAAGTTGACTTCACGGCCCACAGCCCGCGCGATCCCCCGATACGTCACAGCGATCTGTTCGCCCGGCCCGGGCGTGTATCCCGTATAAAAAGTGAGTTTGCCAGACCGGCTCACGCTGCACTCGGCCGATTGAGCAACCGATCCGATACGGCGCGGAACGGGAGAACCTCCCGATGGAGTGCTCACAACCCAGGCAGAACCGAGGCTTGCAAGACGAATGGAACGCAGCGAGCCGTGCAGGTTGAGGCTGTCGGCGGCCACCACCGTGCATGCGCCTGGCATCCCGCCCAGCCAGCCGTCGTAAAGCATCACTGGCATGCCTTGAACGCCGTCCACGTTTTCCTGAATCTCCAGGTAAAGGCGTGCAGGCGCCGCCACCTGCTGACCTCCCACGCTCACACGTCCGTTATCCCCGCAGCAAATGTAAGAAGCCCGTGCCCGCTGCGGCTCTGCGCAGTGAACGCGCAGGCGCAGCGTGTACTCATGTTCGGGATTGATCGCGAAAGAGGACCCTTCATTCGCACCGTCAATAAGCGGCTGAATGGAAACCGCGCCGGATCCCTGTTGGGAGACGGCCTGAAATCCGGCAACACATACCCCGCCGTCTGCCGTGCCGGAGTAAAACCCGGCGAGCACGCCGGTGCTGGCCGTACCGAGCGCGAGTCCTTCGGCCTCGAGCACCAGCGTGCCGCCCATCTCCACGGAATCTAACCAGGAGAGGCGCGTCTGGCCCAGAACCCCACTGCCGCCGTTCATTGCGAGGCCGCGCGCCCCGATGGAGAAGTACCCGGCCCCAGAAGCATTGCTCCAGAGCGACGTGTCGATTTCCGGCTTGCTGAAGAGTTCCGACAGCAGCGAGGATTCCGATGCCGGCGGAAAGTATGGATCGGCCGAGAGATAAAACGCATTCGTGAGGCC
>Ga0207661_10003611_pt1 | contig 10764 bp, 6 predicted proteins | sample KBSC713LmetaG_FD_184337 | JGI IMG/M metagenome (GOLD analysis project Ga0207661, IMG submission 184337) | Corn rhizosphere microbial communities from Kellogg Biological Station, Michigan, USA - KBS C7.1-3L metaG (SPAdes) (version 2) | ecosystem: Host-associated > Plants > Roots > Rhizosphere ... | reverse complement strand
CTCGTCATCCGGAGCTGCGCTCGGGATGACGCAAGAAGCACTTCCCCACAGCGACCAATTACTTTCCGTTCCTCATGGAACCCGTTCGCGCCGACCTATTCGATCCCGCGAGTCTCGCCGCACTTGGACGCATCGAGATTGTCGCCCGTTGGGTGGTCGACGGCTTCATGTCCGGCCTTCATCGATCCCCCCGTAAAGGATTTTCGGTCGAATTCGCGGAATATCGACCGTATCAGCCTGGTGACGACCTTCGTTACATCGATTGGAAGATCGCGGCGCGATCGGATCGATGGGTAGTCCGCCAGTACGAAGAGGAAACCAATCTTCGGGCGAGCGTCGTTCTCGATGTCAGCAAGTCGATGGCGTGGAGCGGAACGCAGATGCGGGGACTGCCAGGCGTTGCCGGCGACGGAACCGCCGATCGCCTCACGAAACTCGCATACGCCGAGCGGCTGACGGCTGCGCTAACGCTGCTTTTGCTCCGCCAGCGTGACGCCGTCGGACTGGTTCGATTCGACGACAAGATCCGCACGGCCATTCCGCCTCGCGCACGGAACGGACAATGGCGGCGCGTCGTCTCGTCGCTCAACGAACAGGGCGCCGGACGTGCGTCGAGCGCGCCGGACGCGCTGCATCAAGCCGCGCGGCTGCTCAGCAGACGTGGTCTCATTGTGCTGATTTCAGATCTGCTCATGGACATGCCCGCGGTCGAAGCCGCGATGCGCGGTCTTCGCGCCGCAGGGCACGACATCACCGTCCTGCACGTCATGGACCCCGCCGAGCGCGACCTGCCGTCGAGCGGAGAAGCCCTGTTCGTCGATCCCGAGACTGACCTTACCGTCGCCGCCAGCATCGCGGACGTCCGCGCCGCCTATCGCAATACGGTCGACGAAGTCATCGGCGAATGGCGGACACTGTTCGGTGGGCTCGGCATTGGCTATGAGGTCGTCCTCACCGATGCGCCGTTCGGCGTTCCTCTACGACGCGCGTTCGCGGCGCGACAACAGCTGCCGTGAGCTTTCTCGCGCCGCTGTATTTGTCGTTGGTCGGGGCGATCGCCGTCCCGCTGCTCATTCATTTGTGGCGGCGAAAGATCGGTTCGCGCGTGGAATTCCCGGCGGCCCGATATCTCGAGCGCGCCGAGAAAGAGCACAGCCGAACGCTCAAGATTAGAAATCTCTTATTGATGTTCTTGCGCGTGCTCGCGCTGCTGGCCATCGCGACCGCCGCTGCTCGCCCGGTCGCGCGTTGGCTCGGTGCCGGCCACGCTCCGAGCGGCATCGCGATCGTCATTGATAACTCGCTGAGCTCGTCGGCGGTCGTGAACGGACGTCCACTGCTCGATCAGTTCAAGTCGATGGCGCGCGATGTCGTATCGCATGCGACGTCGGCGGATCGCGTGTGGCTCGTGAGCATCGACGGACGTGTTCGCGGCGGCGCGCCGAGTCTTATAAAGGAAGAGATCGACCGACTGGAGCCGATCTCGGGTGCTGGCGATCCATCGCTGGCACTTACCCGTGCGGCGAGCGTCGTCCGTGCGTCGGGGCTTGATGCGAAACAAGTCGCTGTCGTCACCGACGGACAGAAAACCGAGTGGCAGCAGGCGCCGTCGGTTCCGGATCTACAGGTGTTGCTCTATGTGCCGTCCTCGCCGCCGCCGGTGAACCGCGCCGTGACGCTCGCCGAAGCGCGACCGGTTCGGTGGACGCCGCGCGGATCCGTGACGACGCGGTTTCTTTCGCGCGATTCGACGACATACCGCATCACGCTCAGCGGACGAACGTTCGCCCGCGGAACTGCTGCGCCAAACGAAGAAGTCGTTGTTCGCACGGCGCCACCGGAGCGCGGTTGGGTCGCAGGCACTGTGGAGCTCGAGCCCGATGAGCTTCCCTCGGACAACATTCGCTACTTCGCGGTCTGGATTGGTGCGGCGCCCGGCGTCTCCCTTTCGCCGAGCTCAGGACCCTTCGTGAAGAATGCGATCGATGTTCTTCGTGCGGGTGAGCGAATCGTCGCGGGGAATGACATCGCGGTGGTCTCTGCTGACGAACTGACCGCGACCCCCGCGTTGATCGTCGCGCCGACGGATCCGATCAAGCTTGGCGCGGCGAACCGCGCGCTCGAACGCGCGAACATTCCCTGGCGCTTCGGGACACGTCGCAGTGGCGAATCGGTCGTGCGCGGGACCGGCTTCGAGGGCGTCACCGTGAGCGATCGCTACGACCTCGTTGCACAAACCGGCGCTGCCGCCGAGACGCTCGCTGTTGTCGGGCGCGATGCGTGGATCGTCGCGGGCCCGCGCTACGTGATCGTCGGATCGCCGCTCACGGCGGACGCGACGAACCTTCCCGTTCGCGCGACGTTCGTTCCGTGGCTCGGGACCGTGTTGACGGAACGTCTCGTCGGTGAGCCTGGCGCGGTGCTCGAGGCGGAGCCGGGCACGCGTCTTCCGCGGCCGCGCTGGGCCGACGCCATGGAATCGGCCGAGGGGCAGCGGTCATCGCTGTCCGAAATGGTTGACGTCCCGACGCGCGCCGGGACGTACTTCCTGACGCGAGCGAACCGGCGAGTTGGTGCGATCGTCGTCAATCCGTCGGCGAACGAATCGAATCTCGAGCGATTCTCGGCGAACGAGCTTCGCGACCGACTCCGCAGCGAGCGGACACTGCTCGCCACGGACGCTTCGAACTGGGCGACGCTTGCGTTCCGAGCGGCCGCGCGTCGTTCGCTGATCGAACCCGCGTTGATCGCCGCCCTCATCCTGCTGATCGTCGAAGCCATCGTCATCGGCGCGCGGACTCGGCGCTTGGTCTAATGGCACTCGACGCACTGCTGGACGCGATCGAGCGTCTCCCTGCTTTTACAAGAGTTCTAAACACTCTACCCGCGCCCGGCCAACAGGTCGTCGCGGACGGTTTGCCCGGCTCGGCCGACGCCGCGATGGTTGCGGCGATCGTGCGGCGTCTAACGACGCGATTCTTCGTCGTCGCCGCCGACGGTGTCGCGGACGCCGAGCGGTGGCTGGCTGATCTCGAGACGCTGTTGCCCGACACCGCGAAGGCGCTCTATCCGGCGCGCGAAGGGTTTGGCGAAGCAGAGCCGCACATGGAAGTCGCGGGTGAGCGAGTCGAGACGCTCGAGCGGCTGACTCGCGGAGATCTCCGAATTCTCCTGACCACGGGTCGCGCGCTGCTCGAGAAAACTCGAATGCCGCGCGCGCTGCGCGAGCTTCGCGTCGAGCTTCGGAAAGGTGATTCGCATCGACTCGGAGAACTTGCGGCGCATCTGGAGTCCATCGGATTCGAGCGAGTGCCGATGGTCGAAGATGTCGCGCAGTTCAGCATCCGCGGGGGAATTTTCGACGTCTACTCGTTCGGAATGGCCGAGCCCGTGCGCGCGGAATTCTGGGGCGACGAGATCGTCGATCTCCGGCATTTCGACCTCGCGACGCAGCGGTCGAGCAGGGCAGTGGACCTCGCGCTCGTGTTGCCGGTCGACGGTCACGTACAAGAAGAATCGAGCGAACGATTCGAGCGTGGATCGATTCTGTCGCTCTTCCCGCCCGACGCAATTCTCGTCGTTCCGCGCGGCTCACACATCGAGCCGGAAGTCCGGCGCACGTGGGACGACGCGCAGCATCACATCGATCTCGCACGGCGACGCGGTGAGGACGTTCCAAAGCGCGACGAGCTGTTCGAATCACCGGACGTCGCGCTGACGGCGATTCGAAAATTCGGAAGAATCGCCGCTGTCGATGCGGGCGAAGCGGAACCGGACATCACGTTCCCGCTGCGTCCGCCCGAACAAGTCGATCGAGACATCAAGCAACTCAAGCGTCTCGTGCGCGACGGCGTTCCGACGATCATCCTGTGCGACAACGAAGGACAGGCCGAGCGTCTTGACGAGTTGCTCACCGACGATGATCGATCCACATCGCCGGCCGCGCTGTCGATTGGTGTGCTCGACGGCGGGTTCGTCATTCCGGGTGGCGCGATCAGTGGATTTTCGGAGGCGAGTCGCGGGCTTCGGATTCTCACCGACCACGAGATCTTCCGGCGCGAACGCCGCATTCGTCGCGCGCGACGGTACATCAGCGGCGCCGCTGCACTCGATACCGTTTCTCTAAAGAACGGCGACTACGTCGTTCATCTCGAGCACGGGGTCGGCATCTATCGCGGCATCGAAACGATCTTTGTCGGGCAGTCGACGATCGAGGTTGCGGTGATCGAGTACGAAGGCGGAGATCGGCTCAACGTTCCGCTCTATCGAATCGATCAGCTCGAGCGCTATCGCTCCGCCAGCGACATCTCCGACGACTCACCGCCGCCTCGTCTCCACAAGCTTGGCGGTAAACGCTGGGGACAACAGCGCGATCGTACGCGGGCTGCCATTCAGGAGATGACGGTCGAGCTGCTCGATCTCTACGCTCGCCGAAAGATCTCGACGCGCCCGGCGCACGTGCCGGACACGCCGTGGCAGCGACAGCTCGAGTCGGCGTTTCTGTTCGAGGACACACCCGACCAGCGCACCGCGACGACGCAAGTCAAAGCCGACATGGAGAGCACGCGTCCGATGGATCGCCTCCTCGTCGGCGACGTCGGCTATGGCAAGACGGAGATCGCAGTTCGAGCGGCGTTCAAAGCGGTGCAATCCGGACGTCAAGTCGCGGTGCTCGTTCCGACGACGATTCTCGCCGATCAGCATTTGCGAACGTTCACCGAGCGTCTCGCCGATTTTCCGATCAAGATCGCGGCGATGAGTCGTTTTCAGACGGCAAAAGAGCAACTCGTTGTCCTCGCCGAACTGAAGGAAAAGAAAATCGACATCGTCATCGGAACGCATCGGTTGTTGAGCCCCGACGTCGAGTTCGCGGAGCTCGGGCTCATCATCGTCGATGAAGAACATCGCTTCGGCGTAAAGCACAAGGAGCGGCTGAAGCAGCTCAAAGTGCAGACCGACGTTCTCACGCTCACCGCGACGCCGATTCCGCGAACGCTGCATCTATCGCTCGCCGGTCTGCGCGACATGACGTTGATGCAGACCGCGCCGCGCGATCGATCGCCGGTGCTGACGTACGTGGAGCCGAGCGACGATGGGCTCATCGACGAAGGGATTTCGAGGGAGCTCGATCGGGGCGGACAGGTGTTCTTCGTCCACAACCGCATCGAGACCATCCAAGCGATCGCGGATCACATCAAGCGAATCGTTCCGCGCGCCCGCATCGCCGTCGCTCATGGGCAAATGCGTGAGAAGGAGCTCGAGGAAGTAATGCACTCCTTCGTCAGCGGAAGCGTCGACGTTCTCGTGTCGACCATGATCGTCGAATCGGGGCTCGACGTTCCCAATGCGAACACCATGTTCGTGAACCGCGCCGACAACTTTGGTCTCGCGCAGCTCTACCAGCTGCGCGGTCGCGTTGGTCGTTCGCACCGACGCGCGTATTGCTATCTCATCGTTCCCGACAGCGTCGATCCCGACGCCGAGCGTCGGCTCGAAGTCCTCGAGCACCACACGGAGCTCGGCGCAGGCTACCGAATCGCGCTCAAGGATCTCGAGATGCGCGGCGCCGGCAACCTGCTCGGCTCCGAGCAGTCCGGGTTCGTCCACGCGGTCGGCTTCGATATGTATTTACGAATGCTCGAGGAAACGGTGCAACGGCTCATGTCGGGGGACGCGGCGCCAAAGCTCGTTCCGTCCGACGTGACGATCGACACGCCGAACTATCTGCCCGATGACTACGTCGTCTCTCAGGACGCGAAGATCGACGTGTATAAGCGACTTGCTCGTTTTACGGCGCCGACCGAAGTCGAGACACTTCGCACCGAACTGCGCGATCGGTTCGGGCCGCTCCCACCGCCCGCGGAGTCGATGCTCGCATTGGCTCAGCTGCGGATCATTGGGGGAGCCATGGGGATAGAAGGAATCCTGGTGCGTGGGGACGAAGCCCGTATTACGTTTAGAGACTCTGCGGTACCTCGAGTCAAAGGGCTCTCCGCTGCGTTCCACGACGTGCAGTTCCAGGCGGAAGTCCGTCGGGCTGTTCCGCTCTCCCTCAAGTTGACGCGCCTCGGTGGCGCTCCGATGCTCGATGGCCTTGTCCGCGCCCTGCGCGGCCTGGTCGTTTAGGTCGCGAACACTCTCTCCCTCGGTTTATCAGTCCATGCGCTCTCGTTTCCTGGTCGGCTTTGCAGCAGTGCTTGCGATGTCGGCTGCCTGCGGCGGTTTGAAGGATGCCCTGACCGCACATGTCGACGTCGTTGCCAAAGCCGGCTCGCAGGAACTGTCGGTCAACCGACTCGGTGACCTCCTCGGCAACGCAAAGCTCCAGGTTCCGGTGACGCGGCCGAACGCGCAGATCATCGCCGATATCTGGACCGGCTACCAACAGATCGCTTACGCGGCGGCTCACAACGATTCGCTCACGGACAAGAAGGTGATCGACCAGGCCGTCATGCCGCAGGTCAACGCGCAGAAGCTCCAGAAATTCATGGACTCTGTGCAGAAGACCGTGAAGGCAGATTCGGGCGGTGAAGCCGCGTACAATCAGGCCGCCGGCGATTTGGTCGCTGCCCGGCACATTCTCATCGGCTACAAGAACCCCGGCGTTCCGCCCTCGACGGCTGAGAAGGATTCAGCTCGCAAGAAGGCCGAGATGGTTCGCGCGCAGACCACCGACGCGAACTTCACGGAGATGGTGAAGAAGTACAGCACGGATCCGGGCGCCGCGCAGAACAACGGCAACTACGGCGTTTTCGCGAAGTCCGACATGGTTCCGCAGTTCTCGAACGCGATCGTCACCCTGAAGCCGGGCGAGATCTCGCAGCCGGTCGAGTCGCAGTACGGCTTCCACATCATTCAGCGGTTGCCGTACGCGCAGGTGAAGAACGATTTCGCGGCGAAGTATGCGGGCGCCGCACAGCGCGTCGCGATGACGACCTACCTCGCGCAGGCCGAGACGACCGCGAAGATCCAGGTGAAGGACAACGCCGCGCCGTTGATGAAGACCGCCGCGCGCGATCCGAACAAGCATCGCACCGACAAGGCAACGCTCGCGACCTTCAACGGTGGCGAGCTCACCGTCGGCGATTTCCTCAGCTGGGTCGAGACCGCGCCCCCGCAGAGCCAGATTCTGCAGCGCGTCCCTGATGCGCCGGATTCCGTCCTGAAGCCGTTTGTGAAGTCGCTCGCAACGCAGCAGTTCCTCCTGAAGCGCGCGAACGACGCAAAGGTCGATCTCTCCGAAACCGATCGTCAGGGCATGTACAATGAGTTGAAACAACTCGTCGGAACGCTCTTCCAGACGCTCAACATCGATCCGAAGTCGCTCGCCGACAGCGCAAAAAGCACCGCCGAGCGTGAGAAGCTCGCTGCGTCACGCGTCGATGCCTACCTCGATCGCATGCTTGCGGGCCAGGCGCAAATGCTCGTCGTTCCGACGCCGATCAAGAAAATTCTCGACGTGAAGTACGAAGCGTCGACCAACGACGCGGGTCTCGACCGTGCCTTCGAGCGCGCTCAGCACGTGCGCGCCGCTGCGGACTCTTCAAAGGCCGCTAACCAGCCGAAGTCGCAGGTCCCGATTCCTGGACTGGGTGCTCCTGGCGGCGCTCAGCCGCCGGGCGCAGCTGGCCCGCCGCCTGCGGGCGCAGATGCGAAGACGCCGCCCCCGGCAAAGAAGCCGTAGTCAACTTCACTGCAGGGCCAGGGGCGGACCCCTGGCCCTCTTTCGTGGGTACTTCGTCGCATGATCCGTTTCTCATCGAGCCACGCCGTCGCGATCGCCGTTTCGCTTTTGTCGGCGTCGTATGTCGCAGCTCAAACGCCCGCTCCAACTCCCGCGGCAACGCCGACCGTCGTTCCGCTCGACGCGATCGTTGCCGTTGTCGGTGATCAGCCGATCACGCGATTCGATCTCCGCGAGGCTGTACTCGGCAAGGTCCAACGCGGCGAAGCAAAAGAGCCGACGGACAGCATTCAGGCCGCGGCGCTCGACAGCACGGTGCTCGACGATCTGATTCAGGATGAGCTCCTGATTCAGAAAGCGAAGGACATGAAGATCGACGTCCTCGACGCCGAACTGACGCCGGACGTCGACCGTCAAGTTCGCGACATCCGCTCGCGGTACCCGAATGAATCCGACTTCCGCTCGGCGCTCGTGAAAGCGGGTATCGGCACCCCGGAAGAGTATCGTCGTTTCCTCATGGATCAGTTCCGTCGCCAGCTCACGCGACAGAAGGTGCTCCGCAAGCTGACGCAGGATGGAAAGATCAATCCGGTGAACGTGACGGATGCCGAGGTCGCGGCAGAGTTTGATCGCGCGAAGGAGTTCATCCCGAAGCGGCCGGCGATGGTGACGTTCCGTCAGATCGTGATCGCGCCGCAGGCGACCGCGAAGGCGCGCGAAGCGGCGCGTCAGAAGGCGGAGTCGATTCTCGTCGAGCTCAAGACCGGAGCTGATTTCGAGAAGCTCGCGAAACGCGAGTCGATGGATCCGCAAACGAAGGAAACCGGCGGCGACATCGGCTGGGCGCGACGCGGCGAGAACCTGCCCGACTACGATCGTTGGCTGTTCGGAAACGGATTCCTCGCGCCCCTTTCACCGGGGCAGTTGAGCAGTGTCGTCGAGCTTCCGCTTGGCTACTACATCATTCGTGTCGATCGCGTTCAGCCGGGCGAAGTGAAGGCGCATCAAATCGTCATCGTCCCGAAAGTCGACTCGGCGGACGTGAACCGCGCGCGTCTTCTCGCGGACAGCGTCGCGAAGCTCTTCCAGAAGGGCACGCCATTCGATTCGCTGACGAAGAAGTATCACGACTACGCGGGCAAAGAAGAGACGAACGTTCCGGCGTGGGTGCGGGACAGTCTCCCGACGTCGTACCAAGCCGCGTTTGACGGCAAGAAGGTTCAGGATATCGTCACGTTCCAGATTCCCGGCTCGGCGCAGCGTCCGGACGTTCCGAAGTTCGTCGTCGCCCAGCTGACGTCGGTCGAGGAAGCGGGAGATCGAACGCTCGATGAGATGAAGACCGCCGTCCGCAGCGAGCTCTCCCAGCGCGGCGGCGTTCGCAAGTACATCGACAGCTTGAAGCGGCAGACATACGTCGCCATTCATCTCGACGCGGGAACAGAAGCAACAAAGCCGAACAAGTAGCAAGGAGCAGTCGTGCTCGACGGATCTGGCGAACGCGTACGGCTCGCCGTCACGCTTGGTGACGTTCGAGGGATCGGCCCGGAGATCATTGCAAAGGCGGCGGCGGCGAGCGAAGTGCGCGCCACCGCCGATCTTGTTTTCGTCGGCCCGTCGGGCGCCGGCGTGTCAGTGGACGAACGCACGGGTATCTGGGACCCCGGCGACAACGCAGCGACGGCAGGCCGATTCGCCGGGCGCGCTATCGAGCGCGCGGTTGTGCTCGCGGCTGAGAGAGTCGTGGACGGCATCGTCACGGCGCCGCTCGACAAAGCAGCGCTGTTCGCCGGCGGCTATTCGTACCCTGGGCACACCGAGATGCTCGCGACGCTCACCGGACGCAAAGTGGCGATGATGCTTGCCGCGACGAAGCCGGGAGCCGGCGCGACGCATCCGCTCCGCGTCGTGCTCGCGACGACGCATATCGCGCTCCGCGACGTCGTTGGAGCGGTGACGCACAAGGCGATCGTCGAAGCCGCGACGGTCACGCGCAACGGGCTCCGTGACTGGTTCGACATTCGCGAGCCGCGGATCGCCCTGTGCGCGTTGAATCCGCACGCGGGCGACGGTGGCCGATTCGGAAACGAGGATGAGGAAGTTCTAAAGCCGGCAGCGGAAGCGGCTGGGCTTCTCGGGCCTTTTCCGGCCGACACGGTGTTCGTACGCGCGATGCGAGGCGCGTTCGATGCGGTGATCGCCCCCTACCACGACGTCGGCATGACGGCGATCAAAGTCGCGGCGTTCGGTGGCGCGGTGAATGTCACGCTCGGGCTGCCATTTCCACGCACCTCGCCAGATCATGGCACGGCGTTGGACATCGCAGGGAAGGGAATCGCGGATGCGTCGAGCATGATCGAGGCGATGCTTCTGTGCGCGCAAATCGCGCGGCGAGTTCGGAGTGCGAGTTTGGTGAACCAATGAGGCAGATTCGAGCATGCATCGCCGGGTTCTCGCTGTCCGCGGTACTTGGCGTCCCCGCCTTATCGCAGACGATTCCTCAACGCGACGTCGGCGTTCCTTCGAATCCGGAGCTCGTGCAGCGGATGATCGACGAGGGGATGCGTCGGTCGCACGTCGGCAAAGATCTCGAGTACTTGCTCGATGTGATCGGTCCGCGGCTGTCGGGCACGCCGGAGATGCGTCGCGCGAACGAATGGACGCAACAGAAGTTCAAGGAATATGGAATGGACAGCACGGCGCTCGAGAGCTGGAACTTCGGCCTCGGGTGGACGCGCGGTCCGATGAGCATTCGAATGATCGCGCCGCAGAATCGCGCGCTGATCGCCGTCTCGTACGCGTGGGCACCCGGCACGAACGGTCCTGTCACCGGTGATGTCGTCTACCTCAACGCGCGAACGACGGCGGAGTTCAACCAAAGATTCGCCGGGAAGTTGAAAGGAACGTGGGTGATGCTCGGTCCGTCGACGCCGGTTCGGAACTCTGACGCGACGGGTGTTCCGGCCGATTCAATTCGGGTCGACTCGATGCGTCTCGCGCAGGCGATACGAACCGATGATGAAGCGCATTACCTGCAGGTCCGCGGCGCGCTCCTCATTCGCGAAGGCGTCGCCGGCGTG
>Ga0207661_10003601_pt1 | contig 10775 bp, 9 predicted proteins | sample KBSC713LmetaG_FD_184337 | JGI IMG/M metagenome (GOLD analysis project Ga0207661, IMG submission 184337) | Corn rhizosphere microbial communities from Kellogg Biological Station, Michigan, USA - KBS C7.1-3L metaG (SPAdes) (version 2) | ecosystem: Host-associated > Plants > Roots > Rhizosphere ... | reverse complement strand
CGGCCCATGTCCGCCATCAGCTTTTCGCTGGGCTTCTGGCCGGTGTTCTCCCGCACCCGGATCAGGGAAAGAAATCGCATCGTCGTTCTCCTCGTGGATGGCCAAAGCTGTGACCGGCAGATGCCGGCAGATGCCGGCAGCGCCGCGCTCCTGATTGGGCGACGAACGGGAAATGCGGGAATCGACACCAAGGAGGTACTGGTTTTATCCGTCATCCCGGAATCGCGTAGCGATATTCGGAACCCGGTGACTTATGGTGTTGCGAAAGTCACTGGTTCACGCGTTCGCGCGGAAATGACGAGGATACGTGTTGATCAGGCGTTCCAACGCGTGACGACTCAATGCGTCGATGAACCCTGCTGCGCCTTGAACGCCTTCCGGATTGCGGGATCAAGCACCTCGATCTGTCGCTTGGGCTGCAGGAACGCACGCTGCCCTTCCGGCAACTGGCAATTGCGGAAAACGGCATCCGCGCCCTCTGAAGTCGTGGCCGTCACGTCCTGCACGTTGACCACCACGGCCACGGTGTCGCCCAGTGGGTCGAGCGCATCGCACGCCCTTTCGGCGGCGCGGCTTTGCGGGCTGCGCCGGCAACAACAAGGCCAGCGCCTGATAGCGCGTGAACAGGAAGGCGACGCGCTCGGCCAACATGGCGTCGGGAAATCGCATGCGCGCATCCGGCACGCCTTGCGCGGCGGCTTCGATGGACATGCTTGCCGCTCATCCACGCTCGCCAAAAGGTACCTTCCTTGTCGTCATTCCGGGTGCCGCGCCGGGTCCATGGCGCGGCATCGGTGTGTTTCCGAGGCGAGCCGATTCCGGATCCGCCTGCAAACAACGCGGGCGGCCCCGGAATGACGCCGGTATGGCTGATGTGCGCAAGCGCCATCGAATACCTGCTCAGGTATTACCGGAGAAGCACCGCACAATTCCGCGTGCCGACACGGTTTTCTGTTCATTTTTCCATTCCCATCCGACTTGATTGGCGGTACGCTCGGCCCTCCCTGACCAAACCGGAGCCCTGTCATGGCCCTGTGGAAAGAACCCGCCAAGTCCCCATCGTCCCCGCTGCCGAACCCGCCCGACGTGGCGCGCTTCGATATGCCCGAGCCAGTCGAACACCCTGCGCCTGCCGCGAAAGCGGCGGCTTTCAGCCCCGAACCCGCGGCTGCGTCCGCGAAGTCGGCGTCCGAGTCACACATCGCGCCCGACCTCGTGATCGAAGGCAAGATCGAAGGCGCCGGCCATGTGCGCATTGCCGGTCGCTTCAAGGGCGACATCAATGTGCGCGGCGACCTGACCATCGAACATGGCGCCAAGGTCAACGGCAGCGTGCGCGCGGAACGCGTAACGATCGCGGGCGAACTGACCGGCAACATCGAAACCGCGGCGCACGTGGAGCTGCTGCAGACGGGCGCCCTGACCGGCGACGTGAAGTCCACCACCTTCAGCGTCGCCAAAGGTTCGCGCATGCGCGGCCAGGCCGAGTTCGGCTGGGACGACAAAGGCGGTTCATCGGACGCGCCCAAGACCAACGGCCACACCAACGGCAACGGCAAATGACCCCGCCGCAGGCGGGTGCGGCAGGCGCCACGCGCACCTGCCCGCACTGCCGCGAGACGATCCTGGAAAGCTCGCAGGTTTGTCCTGCGTGCAACCACAAGCTGCGTTACGGCGGCCCGGCCGGTGATCTGGCGGCGCCCGCCACGCTGACGCCGCTGCGCGTCGAAGGCAGCTTCCGGAATCCGTCCGACGCCGGCGCGTGGGAATATTCGATGGTGCTGACGATCCGCAACGAACGCGGCGAGGAAATCGCGCGGCGCCTGGTCGGCGTCGGCGCGATGCAACCCGGTGAACAGCGCACGTTCGCGGTGAGCGTCGAAATGAACCCGGCCAGCGGCAAGCGCACGCGGCATTAGGCAAGCCCTGACGGCTCGTCGCCCGGAATACTCGCGCCGCCTCAGCCTGCCCCGGATTTGATCCGGGGCGTTCGCGTTTGCACCCGCAAACATGAGTCGGCGCGGCTGACGCCGCCTGTCCAGCGAAGGCAACATGCTGTATTACTACGCCGTGGTCGGACGCAAACGGCGCAACATCCACGATGCCTGCCTCGCTGGAAGCCAGCACCAAACTCCCTGATTCGGCATTCGCACTGGTTCACGCGACTCGTGCGTTCGGAACAACGCGCGCCGTCGATGATGTCAGTCTCGACTTCGCGCGCGGCCATACCAGCACCCTGATCGGCACCAGCGGTTCCGGAAAATCCACGCTGTTGCGGATGCTGATCGGACTGGAATGGCCGACGGCCGGCGAGGTGCGGTGCGATGGCGAGCCGCTGCGACGCGAGGACGTGCTGGAGGTGCGTCGCCGGGTTGGTTACGTGATCCAGGATGGCGGGCTGTTTCCACACCTGAGCGTGCTCGGCAACCTCATGCTGTTGCCGCGCCACCTTGGCTGGACGCCATCGCGCATACGCGAACGCGCGGGCGAGCTCGCCGCCCTCGCCCACCTCCGTGAAGAGTTGTTCGGACGTTTCCCCGCGGAATTGTCCGGCGGCCAGCGCCAGCGCGTCGCCTTGATGCGCGCACTGATGCTGGACCCGCCCACCCTGCTGCTGGACGAGCCGCTGGGCGCGCTCGACCCGCTGGTGCGCCACGGTCTGCAGGATGAGTTGCGTGAGATATTTCGGAACCTCGGCAAGACGGTGATCATGGTGACCCACGACCTCGCCGAAGCCGCGTTCTTCAGCGACCGGCTGATCCTGGTGCGGCGCGGCCGTGTGCTGCAGGACGGCAGCCTCGAGGATTTCCGGCGCCATCCCGCCGATCCGTTCGTGCGCGAATTCGTGGCCGCGCAGCGCACCCTGCCCGGGGCAGCATGAGTCGCTGCCTTGCAATGCTGGCGTTCGCCGCGCTGGCCGCGCTGGTGCCGCTGCGTGCCGCGCATTCCACGGAAACCGTCGTCATCGGTTCGAAGAACTTCACCGAATCGGTGGTGCTGGGCGAAATCGCCCGGCTCGCCGCGAAGGAGCATGGCGTCGCAGTCGAGCACCGACGCGGCCTCGGCGGCACGCGCATCCTGTGGCGCGCACTGCTGGGCGGCGACATCGACGCGTATCCGGAATACACCGGTACCCTGGTCCATGAACTTTTGCACGATGTGCCGCCCGACGCGGGCATTCCACTGCTGCGCGAACGGCTGAAGCAGCTCGGCATCGGGATCACCGCGTCCCTGGGCTTCAACGACACCTACGCAATCGGAATGCGGGAAGACGAAGCGCGCAGGCTCCACATCCGCGGTATTTCCGATCTTGCCAGGCACCCGGACCTGCAACTCGCGTTCTCCAACGAATTCATGAACCGAGCCGACGGCTGGCCCGGCCTGAAAGCCGCTTACCACCTGCCGATGGGTGCGCGCGGCATGGATCACGACCTGGCCTATCGTGCGCTCGCATCCGGCGCGGTCGACGCGATCGACCTGTACAGCACGGATGCGGAAATCGCGTATTACCACTTGCGTGTTCTGAAGGACGACCTGCATTACTTCCCCCGCTACGAAGCGGTTTACCTGTATCGACTCGACCTCGAGCAGCGTGCGCCGAATTTCGCCGCCGTCCTGAACCGTCTCGAAGGCAGCATCGACGCGCAACGGATGCGGGCAATGAACAAGGCGGTGAAGATCGACGGCAAGAGCGAGACGAGCGTTGCCGCCAATTTTCTTGGCGTCGAGGCGGAGCCCGGAAGCGGCGGCGCATTCTGGCCCCGAATGGCGCGCTACACCGCGCAGCACCTCGCGCTGGTCGGCATTTCCCTCATCCTGGCGATCGTGCTGGCGGTGCCACTCGGTGTCCTCGCCGCACGCCGTCGCAGGCTGGGACAAATCGTGATCGCCTTGACGGGAATCCTGCAAACCGTGCCGTCGCTGGCGCTGTTCGTGTTCATGATCCCGCTGTTCGGGATCGGCGCCGAGCCCGCGATCGCGGCGCTGTTCCTGTACAGCCTGCTGCCGATCGTGCGCAACACGCACGCCGGATTGACCGGCATCCAGCCCTCATTGCTGGAATCGGCGGCGGCACTCGGGTTGCCGCCACGCGTCCGGTTGTGGCGCGTGGAATTGCCGCTGGCGCTGCGCTCGATACTCGCGGGCATCAAGATCGCGGCGGTGATCAACGTCGGCACCGCGACTTTGGGCGCGCTGATCGGCGCAGGCGGTTACGGCCAGCCGATCCTTACCGGCATCCGCCTCGACAGCCTCCCTTTGATCATGGAAGGCGCGGTGCCTGCCGCTTTGCTGGCACTGGTCATGCAGGGCGCGTTCGAGTTGATCGAACGCGCGCTGACGCCGCGTGGTTTGCGACTGCGGGCGATGTCGTGAATGCGGCTTCGTTTCAGCCGACCGATCGCATGCTGCGCAATTCCGCTTCCACGGCAAACACGTGGGGATCGTCCACGCCGAGTTTGCGCAGGGCCTGCGCCAACTTGAGCACGTAGTCACGGTTGCTGCCGCTTGGCCCGGAAGCACCGGCGACGTGGCGCGCAATCGCCGCTTCGTCGGCGGGCCCGAGCCACGCCGCGTTTTCTTCGTTGGCGATGTACACGATGCCTTCGGCGGATGCGTCGTCGGCGAAGTGCAGGGCCATCGCGAATCGCAGATAGCCATTTTTCTCGCGGTGATCGAGGTGCCGGAACGTTGCGGGCGTGACGCGATAAGCCATCCCCGTGCAAACTGCATCGTGTTCGGGAACCAGCGTGGCGACGCGGCCGGGGTATTCGAAGGTGCCGCGATGGTCGTGCGAGCCTTGCCACAAACGCCGGGACCAGCCGCGGATCGTCGCGGGCCTGCACTCGATGTACGGAAAATCGACCTTGTAGATCAGCGAGCCGTAGCCGAACAGCCACACGCTGTCGACGCCGCTGAAATCCTGGCGCAGGCGATTGATCGCGCTGGTGTCGTGCGACGCGTGCGCCGCATCGTGATGCATGTCTTTCATCTGCCACGTCGCGGCACGGGAATTCTTGCATGGTATCGGCGCGCGCCGCACGCGTACCATGTCGGATCGTCATCAGGACATGAGGCATGGACAGATACACCGCAGAACGCGCGACACTCGGGGATCAACCGATCGTGGTGCTGGCCGACGACGCGGGCCACCGCACCCGCATCGCCTGCCACGGCGCCGCGCTGTTGAACCTGGAAGTTCCGCGCAATGGCGAAGCGTTCGACATCGCCTGGGGTTATCGTGATGCCGCCGAAATCAAGGCGCGCAAGGGCTCGCATTTCGCGATCCTCGCACCGTTCGGAGGACGCATCGGCGACGCCCGTTACCGTTTCGATGGAGAAGATTACGACCTCGAACCGGGCATCGAGGGCGCGTCGCGCGAATTCCGGCACGGCTTCGTGCGCGGCGTGGATTTCGCCATCGTGGAATTGCGCGCCGAGGACACGTCCGCGCAGTGCACGCTTGCGACGTCCGCGATCCGGGCGCGTCCCGGTTATCCGTTTTCGATCGATCTTGTGCTGGGATTCGCGCTCGATGCGACGGGGCTGACGCTGGAAGCCCGCATGCGCAACGTCGGCGATCGGCCCGCGCCGTGTTTCTTCGGCTGGCACGCCTATTTCCGTGCCGGCGACGGAATGGCCGACGACTGGACGCTGGAAATTCCCGCACGCACCACGATCCGCACCGACGACACATTGATCGCCCTGCCGGGCGACGCCGCCTATGTTTCGCTGGATGACGCACCGGCGCTGGACTTCCGCAAACCACGCGGCATCGGCGACGCGGTACTCGACAACGGTTACACCGATCTCGCACCCGATGACGACGGGCGGATCCGCACGCGACTGTCGGACCCCGCCCACGATTTCACCGTGACGGCGTGGCAAGAGCGCGGCGTGATGCACGCCTTCACCGGCGACACGCTGGGCATGGGCGCGCGCAGCGCGGTGGCGCTGGAGCCGATGGAATTCATGGCCGACGCCTTCAACCGCCCGGAATGCGCCGACGGCATTCGGCTGGAACCGGGTGCCGAACGCATTTATCGCTGTGGCGTGGAATTCATGGCGCGCTGAGCGCACGCTCAACTGCGAACCGGCGGCACCAGTTTCAGCTTCGCGCCGGGTATGTGGCGCTTGGGACGCAACATCCGCTCCAGCGCGGCCGGCTGCAGCGGATACGAGTACAGGTAGCCCTGCCCCTCGGCGCAGCCCGCGCGCAACAGGAAATCGTGCTGGCCCTCGGTCTCGATGCCTTCGGCGATCGCGGTGAGTCCGAGGCTGCCGGCCATTGCCAGCATCGCGCCGATGATCGCCACGTCGTTCGCGTCGTCGGGCAAGCCGGTGATGAACGAACGGTCGATCTTCAGGAAGGCCACCGCAGGCAATTTCAGGTATGCCATCGACGCGTAACCGGTGCCGAAGTCATCGATCGCGACGCCGATGCTGAGCGCATGCAGCGCGCGCATGGTGCGCTCGGTTTCCTCGCCCAGCCGCAGCATCGCGCCCTCGGTGATTTCCAGCACGATGCGCTCGGGCGCGACGGCGTTCGTCTGCAATGCGCGGCGAACGCTTTCGACGAAACCGGGGTGACCAAGCCAGCGCGCCGACACGTTCAGCGCCACACGGATCGGCGGCATGCTTGATTCGTCCCAAGCGTGGATCTGCGCGCACACCGCGTGCATCACCCACTCGTCGATGCGATGGATCAGCCCGATGCTTTCCGCGACCGGGATGAAATCGCCGGGCAGGATTTCACCGCGTTCGGGATGTTGCCAGCGCAGCAGCGCCTCGACGGCCACGATGCGGCCCGAGCGCATTTCCACACTGGGCTGGTAGACCAGCCGGAATTCTTCCTGGTGCAGCGCCTGGCGCAATTCCGCGGTCAGCAACATGCGCTGGCGCGCGTTGGCCTGCATCATCGGAAGGTAGAAGCGCCAGGTATTGCGCTCCTCGGTCTTGGCCGCATACATCGCGGCGTCCGCGCTGGCGATCAACGTCTTGGCATCCTCGCCGTCCAGCGGGTAGCCTGCGATGCCGATGCTGGCGCTGACCACGATCTCGTAGCTGTCGACGTGGAACGGTTCCGACAGCACCGACAACAACCGATCCGCCAGGCGGGTCGCGTCTTCGCGCAAGCTCAGCCGCGGCAGCAACACCGTGAATTCGTCGCCACCGATGCGGCCAGCGATGTCGCCATCGCGCAATTCGTGGCGGATGCGTTCGGCCACCAGCCGCAGCAACCGGTCACCGGTAGCGTGGCTGTAGCTGTCGTTGACGAACTTGAATGCATCGAGGTCGATGAACATTACCGCCACCGCGCCGCGATGCTGCGCCGCGTACTCGATGGCCTTCTCGCAATGGCTCTGGAATTCCGAACGGTTGACCAGCCCGGTCAACGCGTCGTGTGCGGCGAGATGCTCCAGCCGGTAGCGGTCGGCCTTCGCAACCGAGATGTCACTGAACACTGCGACGTAATGCAGCACGCCCTGGTCGACATCCCGGATCGTGCTGATGCTGAGCCGTTCGGGATAGCTGGTGCCATCCTTGCGGGTGCTGCGCACCTCGCCTGACCAGTGGCGCGCGGCGGCGATCTGTTCCCACATCGTGCGCGGCAACGGCGTGCCGTCCGGCATGCTGCGCGAATCGTCCAGCCGCGTGCCGATCAGGCTCTCGGCGGTATGGCCGGTAATCAGCGTGGCCGCCGCGTTCACCGACACCACGCGCCGCTCGGCGTCGGCGATGATCACGCCTTCGGCGATGCTGGCGAGCGCCTCGGCGGCGGTACGGCGTGCGCGTTCGCTCTCCACCCGTTCGGTAATGTCACGGATGATGGCCTGGCGTACCGTCTGCTCGCCCCATTCCGCAGTGCTGGTCTGCGCTTCGACCGGCTTGAGTTGGCCGTTCACCGCGCGCAACTCGCCGTTGCCGGCCGCGCCCTTCTGCAGCGGATCCCTCTGGAACAACTCGGCATAGTGATTGCCGACCAATTCGCGTGGCGCGCGGCCCGTCCACGCGCTGGCGGTGCGGTTCACATCCAGTACGCGACCGCTGTGCTCGTCCACCATCAGGATGGCGTCCGGCGCACTGTCGAACAACAGTCGATAACGTTCCTCGCTGCCGCGAATGCCGGCCAGCACGCGACGCGCCATCCACAACCACAGGCCGATCGCGATGGCCGCCGAAATCAGGATGCCGCCGAACAACACCCGGCCCGTCCAGACGGCGCCCTGCGCGATGCTGAGTGAGAACTGGTTGGACCGTGGCTCGATGAACGCGTTGACGGCCGTGATCCGAGCGCGTTGCCGGACGATCTCGGCCGGCGTCATGGCATTGTCGGTGTAGGCGCGATGCAACGTTTCGGCAATCTTGGAAAGCTCTGCCATCGAACTGTCGGTGGATTGCCACTGCTGCAGCGCCTCCCGCATGTATGGCGCGCCGGCAAAATGGTCCAGCAGGAAGATCGCGTTCGGGATCGCCACCGGCATGGCGCGCCCGCGGCGCATTTCGTCCTCGACCGACTGGTAGTCGAAATGCCCCGACACGATCATGTCACGCGCGGTGCGCAGTGACTCAAGGACCGCGTAGTTCTTCCGGAAATCGGCGTAGTCCGCGGGGTCGCCGGTTGCAGCGTAATGCAGCAGGTCGACCGTCACCTGCTTCTGCGATTTGGACCAGATGCTCTCGCCGTTGAGGTAACCGGCGAGGGCGATCTGGGCCTGTACCGTGACCCAGGTAAGCAGCAGGATGAGAACCACCACCGCGACCAGTGCATAGGCGAGCGGCAGCAGGCGCCTGGCCAGAGGAGTGCGCAAGGGATGGAAGGAGCCATGCTGCATGGTCAAAGCGGGTCGTCACGGTCGCATAAACGTCTCCATACAAAGCAATTTTTGTACCAACCGTTTCAGATTCAGGCCGCGACGACCTCGCAATCCTCGGCCACTTCCAGTTTGCCGGAGGGCTGGACCGAACGGTCGCCCAGGATCCGCATGGCGACGTAGGTACGCTTGATGCACTCGGCGATGTGGGTGACCTCGGCCGCGCGCGGCGAAGGGCCGAGCAATCCGCAGACCAGTTCCAGCGCCTCCCACGGGTGTTCGTCATCGTAAGCCGCGTGCAATTGCAGCCAGCGCAGGCTTCCGCGACGGGTCGGCTGCGGATACTGCGCCGCGAAACTCTCGCTTTCGTACAGGATGCGGGACCACTCACCGGTTGCACCTTCGACTGCGTAGTTCACGGCGGCGAGGCTGGCCGCCAGCGTGTCGCCGGTGCTGACTTGTTCGCACCAATCGGCGAGCACCTGGGTGCCGGGTGGCAACTGGCCGTGGAACACCTGCTGGCGCGACACGCCGGCGCCCTCGGCCCAGTTCAACCAGTATTCGGCGTGGTTCTGCTCCACGCGGATATTGCGGACCAGCCAGCGCCGGGCGTTGTCCTCGCCCTCGCTGCGCCCGTAACGCGTCTTCAGGAGGCTGCGCGCCATGTAGCAGGGAAAACGCTCGATCGCCGGCCATGCACCGACCACGAACCGCTGCGTGATTTCCGGATGCTCGCCGGTACACATCGCGCGCCACAGCTCGTGATCCACGACCGTCCGCTTGACGACATCGCACTCACCAACCATGTCCTGCGCCCATTGCGGGTAGCTGCTCAATTCGGTCAAAGGACCGGTACGCTCGAAACGCACACTCATGATGATCTCCTCGGGGTCAGGTCGAGTTTTCGACACAGCACATCCATTGATGAAACGAAGCCGAGGGCGGCTTCGCTGCTGCGATTTGCTTCGCGGTCAATCGGCAGACCGGGTTCCGAAGATACGCGTGAGTACGTGGTCTTGGTCGTCTTCACAAAACTGCATGCGAAGGCGCAGGTAACCTGCTGACACGTATCACCATGTTTCCCCATGAACCCCTGCTAACCGGCTGGCTGCGGGCCTACTTTACGCCTCGTGCGCGGGAAGTCCATCACAAAATTTTGCATTTTGTTGTTGAACCATGATTTTACATGATATGTATATAATAAGTTATTGTTTTTTCAACATACACAAATGCAAGAGGGCGGCATTGGCAGCCGTGACATTCCGCGGGACAGGGTCGGCGACTGTTTGCCGACTCGTTCGCGGCTGCATTCGAAGTCGAGAGGATCGCCAGGTGGCGGCATCCACACGCGCGAGTGACACACACCCAACGCACGTGCACATCGGCAGCGAAATCTCCCTTGCGCTGCCGCGCCGTTCGTCGACGGCGCGGGCGTTCTTTCAGACGTGCGCCAGCGCGTAGTCGATCGCCGCACGAGCCGCCGCGACCTGCGCCGCGTTGCATTGCACCGGCGTGGCGCGCGGGCTGTCGGGATACACCTCGGTGGTGGTGCGCCAGGGGGCCGCGGTGATGCCCGCGCACAGGCCCCACTTCACCAGCGGATATTCGATCACGCCGGGGGCGACCACCGGCGAACCGATGATGGTGCCGTCGGGATCGGCCGGCGCAATGTGCGTCGCCTTCGCGACCGCCGCAATCACCGCTTGCTGGAATTCCGGTTGCGGATTCGCGCTGTCGGCGCACAGGTAAAAGCCGTCCGGAATCGTGCCAGGCTCGTACGGCGCGCCATCGCGCGCGGCCAACGCGGGACGGAATTCCGATTCATCGGTGTCGGTGGTTTCGTGCAGGTCGATATGCATCGACACGCGCTCGCGGAACGGCGCAACCAGCCGCATCAGCGCCGCCGATTCCGGCGCCGGGCTGTCGGGAATGAAGTTGCGGTTCGGATCGAGCGCGTGCGGA
>Ga0207661_10003596_pt1 | contig 10780 bp, 7 predicted proteins | sample KBSC713LmetaG_FD_184337 | JGI IMG/M metagenome (GOLD analysis project Ga0207661, IMG submission 184337) | Corn rhizosphere microbial communities from Kellogg Biological Station, Michigan, USA - KBS C7.1-3L metaG (SPAdes) (version 2) | ecosystem: Host-associated > Plants > Roots > Rhizosphere ... | reverse complement strand
TGCAGGACTGGGTGCTGCAACGCCGCTTCCGCACCGTACCTGGCGTGATCGACGTCACCGGCTGGGGCGGCAAGACCAAGACCTATGAGCTGCAGGTCGATTTCAACAAGCTGGTCGCCAACGGCCTCACGCTGCCGCAACTGCTGCAGGCCGTCAGCAACTCCAACATCAATGTCGGCGGCAACACCGTCAATATCGGCCCGCAATCGGCCGTGGTTCGCGGCGTCGGCCTCATCCGCTCGATCGATGCGCTCTCCGACACCATGATCGCGGCGCCCAACGGCACGCCGGTCCTGGTCAAGGATGTCGCGACCGTGACGGTCGGGTATCAGCCGCGGCTTGGCATCGCCGGCGAGAACAACGATGACGACATCGTGCAGGGCATCGTGCTGATGCGGCGCGGGGAGCAGAGCTCGCCCACGATCGCACGCGTCGAGGAGTTGGTGGAGCGCATCAACAACTCCACCATCCTGCCGCCGGGTGTGCATATCGAGCGCATCTACGACCGCAAGGACCTGATCGAGACCACGACGCGGACCGTGCTCGAGAACATGGTGACCGGCATCGCCCTGATCGTGCTGCTGCAATGGATCTTTCTCGGCGATCTCAGAAGCGCGCTGATCGTCGGCGCCACCATTCCGTTTGCGCTGTTCTTTGCCGTCAGCATCCTGGTCATACGCGGCGAATCCGCCAACCTGCTGTCGGTCGGCGCGATCGATTTCGGGCTGATCGTCGATGCCACCGTCATCATGGTGGAGGCGATCTTCCGCCGCCTGTCGCAGACCGAGCGGCTTTCCGAAGCCGAGCTCGCGGCGATTTCGCCCAACACCGTCACCGACATGAAGCACCATGCCATCCTGACGGCGGCCGCCGACGTGTCGCGCTCGATCTTCTTCGCCGCCGCCATCATTATCGCGGCCTTCATCCCGCTGTTCACGCTGAGCGGGGTCGAGGGCAACATCTTCAGCCCGATGGCTCGCACCTATGCCTACGCGCTGGCGGGCGGACTGCTCGCGACGTTCACGGTCTCGCCCGCGCTCAGCGCGATCATCCTGCCGGCGCATGTCGAGGAAACCGAGACGTTCCTGATGCGGGTCCTGCACCGCATCTACGTGCCGGTGCTGCGTCGCTCGATCGCAAGCCGCCGCGTCGTGCTGGTCGGCGCCACCGCCCTGATTCTGATGACCATCTTTGCCATCCGCCTGCTCGGCCTGGAGTTCCTGCCGAAGCTGGAGGAGGGCAATCTGTGGATCCGCGCCACCTTGCCGCCGACGATTTCGCTGCAGGAAGGCAATTCCTACGTCAACGAGATGCGCAGGCTGATCGCCAGCCGGCCCGAGGTCGAGAACGTGGTCTCGCAGCACGGCCGCCCCGACGACGGCACCGATGCGGCGGGCTTCTTCAACGCCGAGTTCTTCGCGCCGCTGAAGCCCGCCAAGGAATGGCCGGGCGGCGAGGACAAGGACGAGCTGACCGCAAAACTGCTCGCGCAGCTGCAGGCCAAATTCCCCGGCGTCGAATTCAACTTCTCGCAGTATCTGCAGGACAACGTGTCCGAAGCCGTCTCCGGCGTGAAGGGCGAGAACTCGATCAAGCTTTACGGCAACGACCTGCAGGCGCTGACCGATACCGCCAACAAGATCAAGTCCGTGCTGAGCACCGTGCAGGGCATCACCGATCTTGCGGTGTTCACCTCGCTCGGCCAGCCGACCATCCAGATCGAGATCGATCGCGCCCGCGCCGCCCGCTATGGACTGACGCCCGGCGACATCAACACCACGATCCGCACCGCGATCGGCGGCGACAGCGCCGGCGATCTCTACGAGCCCGGCAGCGACCGGCATTTCCCCATCATCGTTCGCCTCGCGCCGGAATACCGGCGCAGCGCCGAGGCAATCCAGAACCTGCGGATCGGCGCGCAGGGTCCGAACGGCATCACCCAGGTACCGCTCTCGGAAGTGGCGTCGATCAAGCTGGTGTCGGGCGCGGCGTATATCTACCGCGAGCAGCAGGAGCGCTATCTGCCGATCAAGTTTTCGGTGCGCGAGCGCGACCTCGGCAGCGCGATCCGGGAAGCCCAGCAGAAGATCGCCGAGCAGGTGCAATTGCCGCCGGGCTCGCGCATCGAATGGGTCGGCGAGTACGGCAATCTTCAGGATGCGATCAAGCGGCTCTCGATCGTGGTGCCGATCAGCCTGGCGCTGATCGCGACGCTGATCTGGTTCAACTTCGGTTCCGTGGTCGATACCCTGCTCACGATGAGCGTCATCCCGATGGCGGTGTTCGGCGGCATCGTAGGGCTGCTCTTGAGCGGAATCCCTTTCAGCGTTTCGGCCGCGATCGGCTTCATCGCGCTGTTCGGCATCTCGGTCATGGACGGCATCATCATCCTCTCGCAATACAACGCGCTCATTGACGAGGGCCTGGAGCGGGGGGCCGCGATCCTGCGCACCGGCGAATTGCAGCTGCGCCCGGTGCTGATGACCTGCGTGGTGGCGGGCGTTGGCCTGTTGCCGGCGGCGTTGTCCACCGGAATAGGTTCGCAGGTGCAAAAACCGCTGGCGGTCGTGGTGGTTGCGGGCATGATGCTGGCGCCGGTGGTCATTCTGGTGACGTTGCCGGCGCTGATTTCACTGTTTTCGCGGCGGACCCGCCGGGGGCTTGCCGCCGAGGGTCTGGGTTCGGTCGAATAAGTGAACCGCAGTATGGGTGGGGCCGTTAGTAGGACCATTTTCGGATGCCGCTCGAACTCCCGCGTGCCGGGAGTTGGGGGCGCATGCGCGATTTTGTGCCTGCTCGCGATGGTCACGCCTTCGGCCGCGGAGAACCTCGAGGACGCGCTGGTCAAGACCTACCAGACCAACCCGCAACTGAATGCGGAGCGCGCCCGCCAGCGTGGCACCGACGAGAACGTGCCGCAGGCGCTGTCGGGGTATCGGCCGCAACTCGTTGCCAGCCTCTCCGCAGGCCTGCAGGCGGTGCGCAACATCCTGCCCGACAACACGGTGCAGAGCGCGACATTGAAGCCGTGGACCATTGGTCTCACCGTCACGCAGGTGCTGTTCAACGGCTACAAGACCGCCAACAACGTGCGCGTCGCCGAATTCCAGGTGAAGTCCGGACGCGAGGCGTTGCGCAATATCGGGCAGGGCGTGTTTCTGGATGCGGTGACGGCCTACATGAATGTGATGGCCAACAACGCGCTCTATGAGGCACAGCGCACCAATGTGCAGGTGTTGCGGGAAATCCAGGCGACGACGAAGCGGCGTCTCGACGCGGGCGATGTCACGCCGACCGACACGGCGCAGGCCGAATCCCGCGTCAGCCGGGGCCTCGCCGATCTCAACGCCGCCGAGGTGGCGCTCGCCATCAGCAAGGAGATCTACGCCCAGGTGATCGGCGAGCGCCCGAGTGCGTTGACGGCGGCAAGCCCGGTCGATCGTCTGATCCCGCCGACGCAGATCGCGTCGCTCGAAGCCGCGGCCCAGCAACATCCGGCGGTGCTTGGCGCGGGATATGATGTCGACGTTGCCCAAACTTCGATCAAGCTCGCCGAGAGCGCGCTGTTGCCGCAAGTGTCGGTGCAGGGCAGCGTCAGCCGGCAAGTCCAGAACGATCCCACGCTGACCACCGCCCAGACCGACCAGGCTTCGGTGGTTGGCGCGGTCAGCGTGCCGATCTACGACGGCGGCATGGCCGCCTCGCAGACGCGTCAGGCCAAGGAGGTATATTCACAGAGCCGGCTCGTGCTCGAGCAGGTGAGAAACCAGACTCGCACCGCCGTAGTCAGCGCCTGGGTTTCCAACGAAGGCACCAAGGTCGCGCTGCGCGCCGCGGAGTCAGAAGTAAAGGCGGCCGAGGTTGCGCTGGCCGGCGTTCGACGCGAAGCGGCGGGCGGGCAGCGCACCACCATCGACGTGCTCAACGCACAGCAGGACTTGACCAATGCGCGGACGAGGCAGATCACCGCCCAGCGCGACCGGGTGATCGCCTCCTACACGCTGTTGAGCGCCGTCGGGCGGCTGGATATCCATACGCTCAACCTCAATACCCCCGATTATTCGCCTGATGTGCACTACCACCAGGTGCGCGACGCCTGGCACGGACTGCGCACACCGTCCGGTCAATAGTCCAAAACGTCGCAACCAGCACTTGTTCGGGCGTGACAGGCATGTCTTTGGCGATCTTTACGATCCGTTAGCCAGGACTTTAGCTTACTTGCAGCTTACAAATTCCACCGACGAGACTATGTCTAGGGTCGGCAAGTAGGTCCAAGCGTCGTGATTCGGAGCCCGCGGATTTGTCGAGGGCGGGCTTGGAGGAATGCCATGACGGGTCACATCATAGTCTCCGACGAAGGTGCCACCCGCACCATTGTGATGCGCCGGCCGGAGAAAAAGAACGCACTGACGCCCGAGATGTTCATCGCCATGAGCGATGCGATCAATTCGGCTCAGTCAAATCCCGACATCCGCTGCCTGATCCTGACCGGCCGTTCCGGCGTCTTCACCGCCGGCGACGACGTCGCCGATTTCATCAGGGAAGCCAATGCCGAACGCGACGAGAACAAGCCGCGAAGCTCGCTGGCATTCGTCCGCTCGCTGATCACCAACACCAAGCCGATCATAGCTGCGGTGGACGGGATTGCGGTCGGCATGGGCGTGACCATGGTGCTGCACTGCGACTATGTGATTGCCAGCACCACCGCGTCCTTCAGGTCGCCATTTGTTCAATACGGCCTGGTTCCGGAGGGGGCATCGAGCCTGCTGTTGCCGCGAATAGCCGGACACCAGCATGCGTTTTCGCTTTTGGTGATGGGCCAGACGATGAGCGCGGAAGAAGCCCGCGAGGCCGGCTTCGTCAACGCCGTGGTCGCTGCCGGACACGCCATCATCGAGGCGCAAAAGGTCGCCCGCCAAATCTGCGAATTGCCGCCCGAGGCAGTCGCGATCTCGCGAAAACTGTTGAAATTGCCGACCGAGGATCTGCTCCGGCGCATGGAAGAAGAGGAGCATCTGTTCAACGAGCAGATGCACGCCCCCTCGGTGGCGGCTGCCGTGAACGGCTTCATGCAGCGCAAGAAGCGGTGACGGCCGGACATTCGCGTCGATGGCGACCGCGATCGCGGGTCCCCTGTGCCTCGCCTTGATTGCAGGCACCTCTAAGCCTCGCCTGCTGCGCATCGCGCTCTAGCTAGCGCGCGCAGGCAAAGCTGGAGGCGACATGCACCGGGCCGGACTTGTAGTGCGGCCAGGTCGGCCACTGACACAAGGGCAGCGCGCGAATGGTGACAAACGCGGGCGCCTCGACCTTCTGCTCGGTCACTTCGAGATCGCCCGGCGCGCGGCCGTTCTCGACCCAGTCGACCAGGACGCTCAGCATGTCGACGTTGGCGGGCGCGCCGGAGCCGACGTGATCGACGCCGGGCGCCGTGTAAAGTCTGGCGAACTCGGCAGTCGCGTCCGTGCCGAGCTTCTTCTGGACATTGCCGAAATAGCGGATGCCGGCATACGGGCTCTGCGCGTAATCGGCCATGTGCTCGAGCATGATCAATTTGCCGCCATGGGCGCGAAAACGGCTGAGGTCCGGATCGGTCGAGTCCATCAGGGCCGAGACCTTCAGCAGCCGCTCCTTGTAGTCGTCCGGCTTGTATTTGGTGACATCGAGCTTGGGGTCGCGCGCAAACACATATTGCATGCCGCCGGCGCCGTAGACCCAGGCGATGCCGTTGCTCGGGATCGGCGGTTGCGTCGGCGCCGCTTTGCCGAGCCACCAGGCAATCCAGCCGCCGGTCGGACCAAACGAGGGCGTATCCTCGCCAGAGACGCCCCAGCCGGGATAATCATCCAGCCCGTTTTCCAGCGGGAAGGCGAATTTGTACGGCGCGTGCAGCGTATTGATGGCATTGATCTGCGCCTCGCTGAGGCACGGCTCGCCGTTGTGGCCTTCCGTGCAGCGCAGCGTCTCCACCTTGAACGCCGACTTGCAGCCAACGGCATCCTCGACCAGCAAATCCTCGGAGCCATCGGCCTTGTCGCAGGTTTTCAGCACGGCTTCCGCAACGAGCTTGACCTGCTGAGGGCGAATCCAGCCATCGCCCATGGTGGCAAGGCCGGCGCGCGTGCCGGCGTGCTGCAGACCGACCCAGTTGATGACGGGCGCCCGCGCAAAGATGCCGTCGAAATCGTCCGGGTAGCGTTGCGCCATGGTCAGCGCCTCGCGGCCGCCCTCGGACGATCCCATGAAATACATTTTTTCCGGCGGCTTGCCGTAGGCGCGCTGCATCAACGCGACCGCGGCATCGCGCACGCGCTTGTAGGATCGGTACGCGAAATTCTCGAAGGCTTCGTTGTTGAGCGCGAACAGCTGCGGCGGCTCGCCGTTCTTGCTCTCGTGGCCGGAATCGGTGCCATAGGTGACGAAGCCGCGCGCGAGCGGCGCAGGCCTGTCGTAGGGATAGGCAGGTGGCAGACCGAGGCCGGTGATCAGCACGCCGTTGAACCCGCCACCGCCATATTGCAGCGAGCGGCCATTCCATTCGAGCGGCAGGTTGACCTCGAACTTGATCGGAGGCGCTGTGGCGTCGGTCGGATCGATGTGGCCGAGCACCTTGCAGAAGCGGGGATTGGCCGGCGAGATTCGCGTCGCCGGCGTGGGCGCGCGTTCGGAGACCGCCATCGGCGTGGCCGATTGGACGCCAGCGGAATCGATCTGCACCGCATCGCCCGCGGGGCCGGCGAGGCCCTGACAGGTTGCCTTGGGTTCGCCAGCCAGGGGGCTGGCCGCCGCAGCGCCAATGGACGCAAACAACGCTGCGACCAATGCAAGCCCGGCACGTGCATCAACCATCGTTCCGTCCGCTCTTGTAGACCCCGGCTCGTGAGGCCGTGGCAGCATTGAAATGGGCCTGCCAGGGCCCGTCAATCGACGCGAAAGTCGAACCGACTAACGGATAACGGGTATGCCTGACGGGCACGGTTTCGCTATCGCGACACTTACATGGGCCTGACAGCCCGGCTCGACGCTGTATGCAAGCGCCAGAAAATGCCGTAGCTCTAACGACTTGGACATCTGGTCGAAACCAAGAGAAACCGGAGCCATTTGGGCTTGACACCGCAGCCAAACACGCCAGTCCGGCCGGCCACCATGCGCGGCCCATCGTTGTTCATCGCGCAATATATCGGCCCGCCGCCGCTGTTCGAGCGGCTTGCCGACATTGCGGCGTTTGCCCATGGTCTCGGCTTTCGTGCGCTACAGATTCCCGTGCATGACGGCCGCATCCTCGATCTCGCCCGCGCCGAGGACAGCGATTATCTTCAGGCAATTGAGACGCTTCTCGCTGATCACGGTCTTGTCATCAGCGAGCTGCGGCGCAGCGCGCCATCCGAAGGAATTGTCTGGCGGGCAGCGGCAGCGCGTCGCGATGGGGCGCGCCATCGTCCGCAAGCCGCAAGTCTTCCTGTTCGACGAGCCGCTCTCCAATCTCGATGCCAAGCTTCGCGGCACCATGAGGGTGGAGATGAAGAAGCTGCACCAGCAGCTCGGCGTGACCACGGTCTATGTCACCCACGACCAGATCGAGGCGATGACGCTCGCCGACCGGGTCGTTGTCATGAACGCGGGGCGCATCGAGCAGATCGGCACGCCGGAGGAGGTGTATCATTCGCCGACGAGCCTGTTCGTCGCCGGCTTCATTGGCGCGCCGACCATGAACATGATCCCGGCGAGGCGTGAAGGGGAAGGAGGATTGCGCTTGCGCGACAGCGAGCTCATCGCGTTTCCCGGCGCTGTCGCCACGCAGTCCGATCTCGTGCTGGCGGTGCGGCCGGAGGACGTCGACATCGCTTCCGGGACTTCGGGGGCCGGCCGCGTCACGCTTCCCGCGACCATCGACGTGGTCGAGCCGCTCGGCGCCGACACGCTGGTGTTCGCGACCATGGCCGGCCATCCGATGGCGGTGCGCGTTCGTCCCGAGCTGCGGCCACAGCGCGGCATGTCCGTGCATCTGAGTTTTGACGTCGCGCGAGCGCATCTGTTCGACGCCGCGACAGGCCGGCGGCGAGCGCCTGACTGACGAAGCGTAACAGGCGTTCGCGCTACTTCCAGCAAAAGCGCGAAGCGAGCTTAATCAAGAACCGAGAAGTCCTTGGACTTCTGGCCTTCATCGGCTTCCAAAAATCCTTCGGCAGCAAGGCCGCGCTTCAGCAATTCCCTGAGCGCCGAAGCTCTGCTCGGCATCCGTTTCTTAAAACGCCACGTATCGATAGCGCGCAGTTCCCCTTGCGACAGCATGATTTGGAGGCGTTCGTCTCTGTTGAGCTGACCCATCCCCGTTACTCTTAAGCTGTAAAAACCCTCAGATGGGTTAGTTACTATTTTGGCTAATTAAGCGCACTAACATGTGTTAATGGAGAAATCACCAAAACAGCAGAACTCGTCAGCAACGTATTGAACTAATGATTGTTTTCTTGAGTTCGCGGCGCTTGGGGCTCAGGCTGCCTGAGGACGTCGGCCGAGATGTCGGTCCGATGCGCACCCTCGCAAATGCAATTCGCTTTAGGGGCGAACAGTGCAGCTAGACCGCTTACTCGAAAGGCGCGGGGTCGGATCGGAAGAATCCGAGATACTGAGGCAGGCGTTCAACCTGACCCTCAACGGCCTGTACCTGGTTGATCGCAACGATCCGATTTGCGAGATCATAGCCCACAAGATCATCGAGATCGGCCTGGACGGCAATCGCAATCCGCGGGAGATAGCTGCCTTGGCGATCAAGCAGCTTGGTCCATAAGCTCGCCGCTTGGAGCCTGTTTGTTGAGAAGCGGCTCGGCCGCTTACGCGAGCAGCCCGTCCAGCGCTTTCAGAAGCTCAGCTGCACTTTCATTGAGCGGCTGCGATCTCCCGCAAGCTCAAAGGCCATTTGCACGTCATCGAGCCCGTAGCAGCCCGTGAGCAGCGGCTTCATGTCGACGGCCCGCCGGTTGATGAGATCGACGGCGAGACCAAACTCCTCGTGGAATCTGAACGTCCCGCGTACCTCGATCTCCTTGGCGACGATCGTGTTCTGGGGGATAGACACGTCGCCGCCAAGCCCGAGTTGCACCAGCACGCCGCGCGGCCTCAGCGCGTCGAGCCCCGCGCGGATTGCCCGCTCGTTGCCGGATGCCTCGAAATGCACATCGAAAGTGCCCTTGTTGGCCGCGTAGCCGCCGAGCCGCTCGGGCTCGCTCGCGACATTGATGGTGCGGTCGGCGCCAACCTGCTCGGCTTTCTTCAGGACCGCATCCATCACGTCGGTCGCAACGATTTCGCGCGCGCCATGCGTACGCGCGGCGATGATGGTGAGCGCGCCGATCGGACCACAGCCGGTGACGAGAACGCGTTTTCCGAGCATCGATCCCGCCCGCGCGACCGCATGCAAGGTCACGGCGAATGGCTCGGCAAAGGCGGCCTCGTTGATGGAAATGCCATCATTGACCCTGTGACACTGCCATTCCTCGGCGACGAGACGCTGGCGGAACGCGCCCTGAATATGCGGCATCGGCATGGCGCTGCCATAGAAGCGCATGTTCAGACAATGGTTCTGCTGACCGCGCAGACAGTACTCGCAGCCATTGCATGGCCGGCTCGGCGAAATCGCCACCCTGTCACCGACGGCGAATTTGCGGACGCCGCTGCCGATCGTCTTGACCGTGCCCGCGATCTCGTGGCCCAGGATCATCGGCTCGCGGATCCGCACCGTGCCGAAACCGCCGTGGTTGAAGTAATGCAGGTCGGAGCCGCAGATCCCGCCTGCCTCGATCGCAACCTCGACCTGACCTGCACGTGGCGCCTCCGGCTCGCGCTCCTCGACGCGTAGATCCCGGGTGGCGTGAATGACGACGGCTTTCATGGTTTTCTCCTCAGGCAAGCGGCGGCAGCATGTCCATGATCACAGCGAGGTCGTGATGCCGCCATCGACATAGAGCGTATGTCCGTTGACAAAGGACGAGGCATCGCCCGACAGAAACACGGCGGCGCCGATCAGCTCGTCCACATTGCCCCAGCGCGAGGCCGGCGTCCGCTTTTCGAGCCAGGCCGAAAAGGCGGGATCGTCGACCAGCGCCTGATTCAGCGGAGTCTTGAAATAGCCCGGCGCGATCGCATTGATCTGGAGGCCATGCTTGGCCCAATCGGTGCACATACCGCGGGTCAGGTTCCTGATGCCTCCCTTGGTTGCGGTATAGGGCGCGATACCGGGGCGCGCCAGCTCGCTTTGAACCGAGGCGATATTGATGATCTTTCCGTTGCCGCGCGGGATCATGTGTTTCGCGACGGCCTGGCCGACATAAAAGGCGCTGGAAACATTGGTCCGCAGCAGTTGCTCCCATTTCTCCGCCGGAAAATCCTCCAGCGGGCTACGAAACTGCATGCCGGCATTGTTGACCAGAATGTCGATTGCCCCGATGGTCCGTTCGATCGTGGCAACACCTTCTCGGGCGGCCTCGGCCACCGTCACGTCAAAACCGGCGACGTCGATCTTGTGCCCGCTCCCGGTCAAGCTCGACGCAGCCGCGTCGAGCTTGCCGCGGTCCCGTCCATTCAGGATGACGGCGGCGCCGTGCTCGGCGAGCCCGCGCGCGATGGCGAAGCCGATGCCCTGGGACGATCCGGTGACGAGCGCGCGCTTGCCCGTCAGGTTGAACAGTTCAAATGCCACGGGGCGGCTTTCTCCATAACGCGGTGTGAGCAGGCACGGCCGTCCGGGCATCGTCCGGGGCGTCCGCCAGCCGATACGAAGAGC
>Ga0207661_10003593_pt1 | contig 10784 bp, 8 predicted proteins | sample KBSC713LmetaG_FD_184337 | JGI IMG/M metagenome (GOLD analysis project Ga0207661, IMG submission 184337) | Corn rhizosphere microbial communities from Kellogg Biological Station, Michigan, USA - KBS C7.1-3L metaG (SPAdes) (version 2) | ecosystem: Host-associated > Plants > Roots > Rhizosphere ... | reverse complement strand
GCGAGATGTTCTGTCCGGGACCGTTTCCGGCCCAGGCTGAGCCCTGTGTGGTGCACAACAGTGTCAGGCCCACTGCGGCCGTCGCCGCAAGTGCCTTACGTCTTGTCCGTGCGTGCATGATGGCCCTCCTTCGGGCGTGGGAGGCGGGGCGTCATGACGGTCGGGTCGGTACCTGCTGACGCCGTAGAAGGCCGCGGCGGGGCCAGAACTCTTACGCGTGGCCCCGCCGTGGTCCGTTGGTGGACGTATCAGGTGCAGAAGGGAATGTTCCCCATGGCTGAGAGGATGCCGTTGACGACGTGCTTCTTGAAGAACTGTTGGCCGGGGAAGCCTGAGCCGTCTGTATAGGCGAGCGAGTCATGGCCGAGGGTAGTGAGGAAGGCGCGGCCACCGTCGTAGTACTGACACCAGGACACCGGATGGAAGTCCCCGTGGCCCGGGTGGACGCTCGACTTTGTGGCGAGGGTCTTTTCGTCGACCGTAAGGAGGAACTTCACCCCGGTGGGGAAGGGCTGAAGGTTGTACCACTCGTCCTTGAACGCCCACCGCTGTGGCAGACCGTTGGTGGACGAGTCCTTCTCGACGAACACGACCTCGCCGTCTTGGAAGGCGCCGTGAATGTAGTAGTTGGCGTTTCCAAGTAGGCCCTCATACCACGGCCAGTTGTACTCGGTGCCGAACGCGTTGTGGATGGCGACGAATCCGCCGCCGCCGCGGATGTACTGACGCAGCGCGGTCTTGGCCGCATCGAGGTGAGCTCCCGTCGTGGTGTTTACTGCGGAGGTTGGTGCCACCGCGGTGCCGTGCTTCCACATGGTGTCGCGGCTCGTGCTAGCGAACACGACGGCCTTGTAAGTGCTGCCGAGTCCGGGCATTCGGGTCACGTCCTCCGTCCAGTCGACCTGGACGCCAACCTCATTCATCCACTTGATCATTGCGTTCTGTGCGACGTTCGCGGGTGTCAGGGGTGGGTTTAGTCCGGCCGCAAGTGCCGGCCCCAAGTTGGCGTGCCGCGGACCGGCTGTGCGTGTGTAGAGCAGGATGCGGTCCTCGCGGTTGGAGACCCATGGGTGGTAGGACTCAGGGACCCGGCCACGGACCACGTTGTAGGACGGATCGAAGAACGGGACAGTGCCCGGTGGAGTGTTGGTCGTGACCGGCATCGCCTCGGTCGGTTCGCCGTGGCCGGGGCTGGGAACGTTGTTCGGGTCGGCCAGCGCCGGGGATGCGGGAAGCGCGGTGGCGGCAGCGGTGGCCGTCGCCGCTGCTGCGGCGCCCTTGATGAACTGCCGGCGGGTTGGTTTGGGCATGCAGGGATCACCTCGATTGGAAAGGTCCGCTTGGTCCTTCGGGTACCTCGGTTTGAAGCAGTCGTTGACGAGGGAGTTGGCTTTCGCCGTGCGGCCGGCGCTGCTTCACCGACCACGCAGTCCGACAAGCGCCATCCGTGCCCTCCGCTCGGTCAGCGGTTGTCGGTCCGTTGATCGATGCCCGTGGCGTGGGCGACGGGAGGGGGGTCGTTTCCGGACGGCATCGCTGGCCTCCTCCAATGGTCCGTACAGCGGACCAATCGAACCGTTTGCCGGTCCTGATGGGAACATACCCCCGGCTCCGTTGACGGGCAAGGCTTCCAAACCTGCTGGCTGTCGCTCGACACAAGGCGTTGTGGCGCGCCAAAGGATCCGTCTCCGTTGCCGGCTGACGGACTGGTGGATCCGTGTGACGGATCGCTGCGCAGTCCCCACGGACGACGGTGCGGCGGCCGAAGGCACCATCGGGTCGACCAACAGGGCTGGCGCGCGGGCCCCTGACGACCCGCCCCCGGGCAGGACCGCAACGTGCGCAGCGGCGTGGCCGCGCCAGTCACCGAGGCTGTTGTGCGTGGACAGGGACGGGGGTCACGCGAGGAAGGTGGGCAGGATCGACGGCGGGATGGGTCCTTTGTTGCGCCGTCCCTGCTGGCTTTCCTCCCAGGCGTGGGCGAGGATTCCGATGCTGCGGCTGAGCACGAACAGGCCTCGGGCCAGTGGCGCCGGGAAGCCCAGTTCGGCGTAGATGACCGCGGTGGCGCCGTCAATGTTCATCGGTATGGGCTTGCTGCGTTCGCGGTTGATCGCGGATTCAACTGCGCGGGCCGCCCGGACGTGGTTGCCCTCGACCGTGCCCTGGGCGACGGCGCTGTCCACAAGGGACAGCAGCGGATCCCGCCGGGGGTCGTGAGGGTGGAAGCGATGTCCGAAGCCCGGCAGGTAGCGCGAACGCTCGCGCCAGGCGGTGGTCACGGTGTCGACGGCTGCCGTCAGGTCCGCCCCCGTCGCCTCGTGGTCGACGATCTCCTGGAGCATCTCGACGCATTGCTGTCCCGCGCCCCCGTGCGCGTCGCCTAGGGTGTTGATCGCGCTGGCCATCGCGTTGTTGAGCCCGACTCCGCAGGTGACGGCCATCCTGGCGATCGCGATGGATGGTGCCTGCGGGCCGTGGTCGACGCCCGCGACGAGCGCCGCTTCCAGCAGGTCGGCCTGCCCGGGAGTGGGTAGGTCGCCGCGTACCATGAGCCAGATCATGGACGGCAGGCTGGTGGTACCGATGAGGTCCTGCACCGGACGGCCACGCAACTCGATGACACCTGGCTCGATGCGCGATACCGCGGTTCCCCACCAGTCGGCCACCTCGCGACGCGGGTCGTTCACGGCGTCGACCCTCCCTTGATGACGGCGTGGTCGCCGCGGGACTGCTCGCCGACCAGGAGACCGTCCGCGTGCCCGTCGGCCAGCCAGCGCGCCAGCAGTGCCTCACGTTCACTGTTGTGCTGCCCGAGCAGGGGTGGGGGATCGATCGGGATCAGCGGCTGCCCGTCGATCTGCACGCCGTTTCCGGTGGCGTGCAGCCTGCGTCCGGAGTGATCGGGATAGGGCAGCTCTGTCACGAAGCCCCGATGCTCAAGCTGGGTAAGCGCGAGCGCCTGGGGAACAGTCAGGATGCGTGCGGCGGGCACACCGGCGGCCGAAAGGATCTGCTCCCATTCCAGGGCGGTCTTTCCAGCCAGGGCCCGGTTCAGTTCGTCGTTGAGCTGCTCGCGATGTCGTTTGCGCACTTCGCGGTCGGCGAATCGGATGTCGGTGACAAGGTCCGGCCGCTCCACCAGCCGGCAGAGCGTTTCGAACTGTTCCTGACGATTCGCTGCGATGTTGAGTGGACCATCTGCCGCGTCGAAGGTACCCGACGGCGCCGCGGTGGCGTTCTGATCTCCCATCGGCTCGGGCTCGACGCCACTGACGAGGTAGTTGGACACCGCCCAGCCCATGGCGGAGATCGATGCCTCCAGCATGGACACGTCGAGCATGCTGCCTTCCCCGGTTCGGGACCGGCCGACCAGTGCGCCGGCGACCGCGAGGGCGGCAACGAGGCCGCCGACGGTGTCGCAGATCGGGAAGCCGACCCGCAGGGGAGCGCTCTCGGGTGTGCCGGTGATGCTCATCATCCCGGACAGGCCCTGGATGATCTGATCGTAGGCCGGCGCCTGGCTCATCGGCCCCGACTGCCCGAAGCCGGAGATCGCGCAGTAGACCAGCCGAGGGTTCAGCGTGTGCAGGTACGGCCAGTCAAAGCCCATCCGGGCCAGTACGCCGGCCCGGAAGTTCTCCAGCAACACATCCGCGCCGCACACAAGATCCTGGAACGTCGACCGATCATCCGGGTCCTTGAGATTCAGCTCAAGAGACTGTTTGCCGGCGTTCTGCGCGAGGAATGACGCGCCGATCCCAGCGGCGTTGAGCTCGGGATCCGGACCGAGGTGCCGGGCGAGGTCACCCCGTCCGGGTATCTCGATCTTGACGATCTCCGCACCGAGCAACATGAGGTGGTAACTGCAGTAGGGCCCGGCCAGAACGTTGGTCAGATCGACCACCCGCACACCCTCAAGCGGTCGGTGCTGCATTCGCCCACTCCTTCTGCGGTACCAGGTCGGACGTGCCACGCTGCCGCGGCGACGTGGCTGCGGCCACCTCAACGGCCGGAGCCGGCCGGGCCAGGTGGTGGCCCGCGATGCTTCGGCGTTCGTCGATCGCCACTCGCGGGGCGACAAGTCCGTACCGTACACCAAGTCCGCTATGCGGTCCATCAGTACCACAAGGCGGTCCGGCCGCGTTTCCCCGTCAATTACAGGTCGAGCAACTGCCCGTCGGCGGCTACGGCGGCGTTGGCCTCGGCGAGAACTTCGTGCCACGGACTGTCCGCGTGGCACAGCGGATTGGTGTTGTTGAGGTGCGTGTAGAGGTAGCGCGGACCGGGATGCGCGCGCAGGAACGGTAGCGACTCCTCGATGGGCAGGTGACCCATGCGGGCCGCGGATCCCGGGCCCATCTCGTCGGCGGTGGCGAAGGTGCCGTCCAGCAGTACGACGTCGGCGCCGCTGATGGCATCGGCGAACGCGTCGGTTGCCGCGGCCAGGCCGGGCGCGTAGACCAGGCGCGCCCCCCGGGGATCACTGAAGCGGTAGGCGACGGTCCAGTCCATCCGGTGTGCGGCGGCCGACTCCGCCGTGTAGCGGGGCTGTTTCGCCGACAGGCCGAGGGCCTGGACACGCAAGGAGCCGTTGAGGAGGATCGGCTGCGCGGGTTGGACCGTTCGCCAGGTCACGGCGGTGTACTGAGCAAGCAGTGCGGCGACGGGAAACGTCGTGTGCAGCGCCGACCGCACCGGCTGCGTGGCGTACACGGTCAGCGGGCCGCCCGCCTCACGCAGGGACAGCAGGCCGAGCGTGTGGTCGAGTTCGGCGCTGGTGAGCAGCGCGCCGCGCAGCGGGCTGTCCCGGCTCCCGGCCGGAGGCGCGAGTTCGGGCGCCGCCCGCAGTTGACCGTGCAGGTCCGCCGAGGCGTTGACCAGGTACCACGACAGCCCGTCGGCGCTGATCGCGATGCAGTCCTGCGTGCGGGCGGTACCGTTGGCGCGGGCCTGGACGCATGACCAGCAACCGCAGTTCCACTGGGGCAGGCCACCGCCGGCCGCCGTACCCAGGATGCGTGCCCTCATGGGGCATCAGCGGGCGGTGAGGTGCGCGACCACCATGTCGCCGAGCATCGTCCGGTAGTGGTCCCGGAGCTCCGGGGCGACCAGGTCGCGGCCGAAGATGCTGCCGAAGGTGTAGCGGTTGGCCACCCGGAAGACGCAGAACGCGCTGATCATCATGTGCACGTCGATGGCGTCGATGTCGTCCCGGAAGCGTTGCTGCGCGCGGCCTCGGCTCAGGATCTCGTCGATGAGGGCGATCGCCGGGCTGTTGAGACTGACCAGGCTGGGCAGCTGTGCGATGTGCTCGCCGTGGTGGACGTTCTCGATGCTGACCAGGCGGATGAAGTCCGGGTGCGCCTCGTGGTGGTCGAAGGTGATTTCGGCCAGCCGCCGGATGGCCTCCACGGGGTCCACGTGGTCGACGTTTGCCGCCTGCTCGGCGGTGCGGATGCGCGCGTACGCCCCTTCCAGTACCGCTATGTACAGCTGCTTCTTGCCGCCGAAGTAGTAGTAGATCATCCGTTTTGTGGTCCGCGTCCGGGCGGCGATCTCGTCGACACGGGCGCCGTCGTAGCCGCGGTGCGCGAACTCCTCGGTCGCCACTTCGAGGATCTCGGTACGGGTCCGGTCGGCGTCGCGGCGGCGCTCCGTGGCCGGTTCCGCTGAGGTCTGTGCCGAGGTCATCCGACTCCTCTACCCACGCGCGGCTTTGCTGCGGCGGCGGCGCCGCCAAGTCTTCCACGGGTCTTGACATCTGTCTGCCGTCGACGCATAACTAACGTACTAGTCCGTACATTAGCTGATGCCCCGGGGAGGTGGCGATGCGCAAGTCCATCGCCACGGTCTGTCTGAGCGGCACGCTGGAGGAGAAGCTGGCCGCGGCCGCGCAGGTGGGCTTCGACGGAGTGGAGATCTTCGAAAACGATCTGGTCGCTTGCGACTCCACGCCCCGCCAGATCCGCGAACGCTGCGCCGACCTGGGTCTGCGCATCGAGCTGTACCAGCCGTTCCGCGACTTCGAAGGGGTACCCGCCGACCTGCTGACCGCGAACCTGGAACGAGCGCGGCGCAAGTTCGATGTGATGACCGAGCTGGGTGTGGACATCCTGCTGGTGTGCTCCAGCGTCTCGCCGCATGCCCGAGCCGACGACGCGCTGGCCGCCGACCAGTTGGGGCAGCTGGCCGACCTGGCCTCCGGGTATGGCGTGCGAATCGCTTATGAGGCACTGGCCTGGGGCCGGTTCGTGCACGACTACACGCACGCCTGGAAGATCGTGGCGGGGGTGGACCGGCCCAACCTCGGGGTGTGCCTGGACAGCTTCCACATCCTGTCGCGCGGGCTGGATCCCGCGGGGATCCGCGACATCCCGGGTGACCGGATCATGTTCATGCAGCTGGCGGACGCGCCGCAGCTGCAGATGGACGTCCTGCAGTGGAGCCGCCACTACCGGTGCTTCCCCGGTCAGGGCGGGTTCGACCTGGCGGGTTTCGTGGGCCACGCGCTGGCCGCCGGATACCGCGGGCCGCTCTCGCTCGAGGTGTTCAACGACATCTTCCGGCAGGCTGACGCGGAACGCACCGCCACCGACGCGCTGCGCTCCCTCATCGTGCTGGAAGAGGAACTGTCCACTGTGGACGCCGCTGCCGCCCAGGGCTCGGCCGCGGTACGGGAACGGGTCGAGCTGTCACGCCCGCCGACCCCCGTGGAGCCGGCCGGATTCGCGTTCGTGGAGATCGCGGTGGACCCGCTCGCCGAGGAGGCCGCCGACATCCTGCTGCGCGGCCTGGGCTTCACGAGGGTGGCGCGGCACCGCTCGAAACCCGTGCAGCTGTGGCAGCAGGCCGACATCCGGATCCTGCTCAACCGGGCGCGGCCCGGCGTGGAGGACTGGACGCGGGGTGACGCCGCCATCGCGGCGATCGCGGTGGAGAGCCCGGATCCGGCCCACTCGGGGCTTCGGGCCGAAGCGCTGTTGGCCCCGGCGATCCCGCGCCGGTACGGTCCCGGCGAGGCCGACCTGTTCGCGGTCGCCGCACCGGACAGTACCGCGGTCTTCTTCTGTCGTACCGACACCGGCGCGGCGGGCGAGGCCGTCAGTTGGCTGGACGACTTCCTACCGGTTGCGGCGGAGGACGCCCAGCTGCCGGGCACGCTGACGCGGGTCGACCATGTCGGGTTGTCCCAACCGTCGTACTACTTCGACGAGGCGACACTGTTCTACCGCTCGGTGTTCGGCCTGCATCCTCAGTCCAGCGAGGAGATTCCCGACCCGTACGGCCTGGTGCGCAGCCGCGCGGTCACCAGTACCGATGGCGCGGTGCGGTTCGTGCTCACCGTTCCGGCGCTTGGCGGCGGCCGGCTGCCGGAGACCGCCCAGTTCCAGCACATCGCGTTCGGCTGCCCGGACATCTTCGCCGCCGCGGTGGACATGCGGGTACGCCGGTTGCCGATCCTGCCGGTCCCCGGCAACTACTACGACGACCTGGCGGCGCGCATGGGTCTCGACGATGCACTGGTCGAGAATCTGCGCCGGTTCGGGGTGCTCTACGACCGCGACGAGCGCGGCGAGTACTTCCACTTCTCCACGGCCATGCTCGGCCGGCGCATGTTCTTCGAGATTGTGCAGCGAGTGGGTGACTATGAGGGTTACGGCACCCCGAACCTGCCGGTCCGGATGGCGGCGCAGTACCGCCATGCGGCGCTGGCCGGTCTCGTGTAGCGCGCGTCCTGGTTCAGTGTGTACCGCCGAGGGGGTGGTCGAAGCCCCGTTCGGACATGCGCTGCGCGACCTGGGTGAGGTCGGCGACGAACGCCGCGATGCGCTCGTCGGGGAAGCGCATGCTCGGGCCGCTGAGGGACAGCGCGGCCACCACGAGTCCGGACCGGCCGAGAATGGGCACTGCGACCGCGGTCAGGCCATCCTCGCGCTCGCCGTGGCTGACCGCGTAGCCCTGTGCGGTCGCTTCGTCGATCCACTCCTGCAACCGCCGGACGTGGGCCTCGCCGTACGGCGAGCTGCGGGCGACCCTGGCGAGCAGGGCCGGGGAGGCGTTGCGCAGCAGCACCTTGGCCGAGGCGCCGCCCCACATCGGCAGCTCGTCGCCGACGTGCACCACGTGCCGCAGCGCCTGCGGGCTTTCCTGCTGGGCGATGCAGACCCGGTAGATGTCGCGGGCCACATACACGTTGACCGTTTCGCGCTGGCGGGCGGCCAGGTCGCGCATCATCCGCTGGGTCTCCGGCGGCAGTTCCCAACTGCGCCGGGCCAGGTGCGCCCACCGCCAAAGGCCCGGTCCGGCCATGTACCCGCTGGGGGTCGCCCACAGCAGGCCGCTCTGCTCGAGGGTCTGCACCAGCCGGATGACGGTGGTCTTGGCGAGGCCGGTCGCCTCGACGATGTCCCGGACGGTGACCGAGGGCCGGTCCTCGGTCAGCAACGACAGGATGTCCAGTGCCCGCTGGACACTGCGCACCCCCTGGGCCTCGCCGCCGTCCCCGGTCTGCTCGGCGGCATGGTCGGCGGCCGCGCGCTGCCTGGTAGACGAATTCACGAGTGTTCACTCTCCTCGTGCCCGAATGGGCCGTGCTCGTGGGGTGCCTGCTGGCAGCCCGATTCTCCCGTCGCAGCAACCGGTTTAGGCGTTGGCAACTTTCTCGACTCGGCCTCTTGCCAGAAGCTACCGGACGCCCGTACGTTACAGCTAGTCCGCACAGCGGACCAGAAGTACCGACTAGCGGTCAAGCCACACGGCCGAACTCCCCGTCGATCGACAGCTGAGGAGTCGTGATGTTGGACGCGATCCTGAAGGCCCAAGCGGTCGCGGAGGCGCCTGCGCTGCTGGCGGGGGAGTGGGTCAGCGAGGGCGAGTCGGCCGACCGCTTCGGTCCGTACGCGCGCCGGGTGGTCAGCCGGGCGATCGTTGCGGGGGAGGGCGAGGTCCGCAGCGCGGTCCGGTACGCCCGTGAAAGCGCGAAGGCGGTGGCGTCCCTGGCCCCCGCCACCCGGGCGGACATCCTTGACGCGGCCGCCCAGGCCGCACTCGACCGGCGCGACGAGCTTGCCTCGCTGATCGCCGCAGAACTGGGCAAGCCGGTGAAGGACGGCCGCGGGGAAATCGACCGGGTCGCCGACACGCTGGCGGTCTGCGCCGCCGAGACCAGGCGCATCGGCGGCGAGCTGCTGCCGGTGGCCGGATGGTCCCGCGGCGCCGGCAACACCGCGCTGACCTACCGGGCCCCGGCGGGCGTCGCGCTGGCCATCACACCGTTCAACGCGCCGGCCAACCTGTTGGCACACAAGCTCGGCGCCTCGTTCGCCGCCGGCAACACCACCATCGTCAAGGCGCCGCCGCAGGCGCCGGCAACCTCGACCGCGATTGTCGCGCTGCTGCGGGAGGCGGGCATGCCGGCCGAGGCCGTACAGCTGCTGCACGGCGGGGGCGACGTTGGTACCGCATTGTGCCGCGCGGACGGGGTCGCCGTCATCAGCTTCACCGGCAGCGCCGCGACCGGCGCGGCCGTCGCCCGGGCGGCCGGCGCCAAGCGCCTGGTGCTGGAGCTGGGCGGCAACGCGGCCACCATCGTTTGCGAGGACGCTGATATTCCGTCCGCGGCCGGGATCTGTGCCCGCACCGGCTACAGCAACTCCGGACAGAGCTGCATCTCGGTACAGCGCGTCTACGTGCAGCGCTCGCGGTACGCGGAATTCCTCGAGGCATTCGATGCCGCGGTCGGCGCGCTGGTCGTCGGAGACCCGGCCGACCCGGGCACCGACGTCGGCGCGATGGTCGATGACGAGGCTGCCGAACGGGTGGTCCGCTGGACCGCCGAGGCGGCCACGGGCGGTGCCCGGGTGCTGCGCGGCGGTACCCGTGACGGCGCCACCGTCGCACCGACGATCGTCGCCGATCCGGATCCACAGGCGAACGTGGTCGTGCATGAGGTGTTCGGGGCGTTGGTTGCCGTGCTGCCCTATGACGACTTCGCCGTGGTGGTCGATGCCTGCAACACCAGCCGGTACGGGTTGCAGGCCGGCCTGTTCACCCGGGATGTCGGCCGGATCCTGGCCGCGTGGCGGGACCTGGAGGTGGGCGGCCTCGTGGTCAACGGCTCGTCCAACTTCCGGCTGGACCACCTGCCGTTCGGCGGCGTCAAGGACTCCGGCTTCGGGCGCGAGTCGCCACGCTGGATGATCGAGGACTACACCGTGGTCAAGACGCTGATCCTGCGCGGCATGTCGATCTGGGGCGAGCGCGCGTGAGGGCCGTGACGCTGGTGTCTCCCGGCCGGGTCTCAGTGGTGGACGACTGGCCGGAGCCGTTGTGCGGCCCGACCGACGTGCTCGTGACGGTACACGGCGTCGGCCTGTGCGGCTCCGATCTCGCCGTGATCGGCGGTGAGCGGGCGGTGCCGCGCCTGCCGTGGGTGCTCGGACACGAGGCGTTCGGCGAGATCAGCGCCGTTGGCTCCGAGGTCACCGACCGCCGGATCGGGCAGCGGGTCGTCATCGAACCCAACTACCCGTGCCTCGACTGCCCGGCCTGCGCGGCGGGAACCACCGCCGGATGCGCGCGTCGCCGCGCGGCCGGCATCACCGAGCCCGGCCTGCTCGCCGAACGGATCGCGGTGCCGGCCCGGTTCGCGTGGCCGGTGCCGGACGACTGGACCGACGACGACGTGGTGTGCGTGGAGCCGATGACCGTGGCGCTCAGCGCGGTACGCCGCGGCGGAGTCGAGCCGGGACAACGCTGCCTGGTGGTCGGCGCCGGCTCTC
>Ga0207661_10003590_pt1 | contig 10788 bp, 7 predicted proteins | sample KBSC713LmetaG_FD_184337 | JGI IMG/M metagenome (GOLD analysis project Ga0207661, IMG submission 184337) | Corn rhizosphere microbial communities from Kellogg Biological Station, Michigan, USA - KBS C7.1-3L metaG (SPAdes) (version 2) | ecosystem: Host-associated > Plants > Roots > Rhizosphere ... | reverse complement strand
CCATAAACCGCTGGTCGTCAGCTCCGCTGTGCGTACCGTGGAGTACCAGAAGCACCTCATGCGCGTGAACCGTAACGCTGCGGATGCCGAAGGCGATATCGTCAGCCCCCACCTGACCGGAGCTACCATCGACATCGCAAAGTCCGGCCTGTCGCGGCGAGAACTGCAGTGGATGCGCGATCACCTCTTCGCCTATCAGACCGCGGGCGTCATCGACGTAGAGGAAGAGTTCCGCCAGCGCTGCTTCCACATCACCGTCTACAAGAACTATTCGCCGGCCTCCTCTCCTCAACCTCATCATGAAGCGGTGCCCCAGACCGTGCCGCCCGATTCATCCACCGCCACGGTTTCTGACGACGCTGGCGGCAAAAACAAATAAGCTCGGCAGCTCGCGTCACTCAATTTCATTCCCTATCGGCACTGAACGCGCTACAATCGCGGGCGAACGCCATTCGTCCGCGTTCGCGTTTCAAGTAAGAGATTCTGCGAGGACAGACATGACCGATCCAGCGGTTCAGCCAGCCGAAGCAACAGCCGCTCTCTCTCAGGGCCAGCGCCTCATCAACATGTTCACGGCGCCCTCTAAAACTTTCCAGGATATCAAGCTCGGCCACAAGAGTTGGTGGCTGCCATTCATCATCTATGTCGCTCTCGGTTTTGCGTTCTACGGTGTTGTGAATTCCAAAGTCGGCATGCGCCAGGTCAGCGAAAACCAGGTCAGACTCAGCCCTAAGGCAGAAGAACAGATGGCGCAGCTTACTCCCGAGCAGCGCGAGCAGCGGATGAAAATCTCTACCGCGATCACGCAGGGATTCTTTCTAGGGTCGCCAATTTTCCTGCTGCTCATGGGAGCAGTTATCTCGCTCGTTCTTCTCGGAACCATCAACTTTGTATTTGGCGGCAAAGCTAAGTTCGGAAGCATATTCGCTGTCTGGATGTACGCGATGATGCCCTCATGTATCAAGACCATTCTCGGAATCGTGGTGCTCTTTGCAAACACCGCACCAGAATCATTCAACATCAAAAATTTCGCCCCAACGAATGTGGGCGCATTTCTGCCAACAGATATCAATCCGGGTCTCTATAGCCTCGCCACTTCGATTGACGTCATTACCATCTGGACTCTTGCTCTGGTAGGCATCGGCGTCTCGATCGTCGCCGGTACCAAACGCACTTCGGGATATATCGCATCCTTCGGCTGGTGGGCGCTCATTGTCTTGGGCGGAGCTGGAATTGCGGCAGCCTTTAGCTGATCTCGCCGACCTCAAAAAACAGCGGCGCACATCTTAGGATGTGCGCCCAGACTGCTGACGAACCCCATCATTTGGTGGGGTTTGTTATTTGGTGGGAGGATTTCAGGTGAGCAGGCTGGGGGTATCGAGAAGACGTGCATAGAGCCGCAGTTGGGTGATATAGGCAGATAGCAGTGATTGCAGCGCGGGAATGGGTATTTTGCTGCCGTTTCTTGTCATCAGCAGAGCTATTTTCTTGATGTTCTGCGCGGTGGCGGCCAGTAAGCATTGCTGTTGCACGCGAGTCAGCCCGCGCATTCTGGCGTAACGATGTCCGTGCAGTTGTTTGGCGTCGGCGAAGCTGCGTTCAACGGTCTCTTTTCTTCGCTTGTAGATGCGCTTGCCCGCGCGATGGAGCCGATGCTGATCCATTCGTTCGCGACTCGACTCCCACACATGCCGCGTCACCACCTTGGTTGCGTTACTCGATTGCGTGCATTTCTGCCTCACCGGGCAGTTGGCGCACTGGCCGGGATCGGAGTGATACTGCCGGTATCCTTCGCGATTGGTCGTCCGATAGGTGAGCAGTTGTCCGTTAGGGCAGATGTAGACATCGAGCTTTTCGTCGTAGCCATACTCGCGCTTGTAGAAGTAGCCGTCCCGATGTGTTCCCCTGCGATAGCCGATCACCCCGTAGATGTTGCGCTCTTCCAGACCCTGTGTAATCGCTGCGGCTGCGTAACCGGCATCCACGCCCACCGCCCGGATGGAGAAGTTGAACCGCTCCCGCTGCCGGTCCAGGCGCCCCAGGTACGGCACCGAGTCGTGCACGTTGGCCGGCGTTACATGCGTGTCGGTGATGATGGCGTGACGGCCATCGACGGTGCGGTGATCCAGATAAAAGAACCCCTTCGGCTTGCCGTCCCGCACCATGTACCCGGAGTCCTTATCGGTGCGGCTCACCTTGATCTGTTTCGTCTCCGGTTCAGGATTCGGAGCCTTCAGCGGCTTCTTGCCGTGGTCCGCACGGTCTTCCGTGACGGCCGCTTCAAGAGACGCCAGGTATTGCTGAGGCTTCACTGGAACCTCAGCCAGGTCGAACTTGTTCTTGTTGGCGTTGGCCTTCAGGTGCGTCGAGTCGGTGTAGAGCACCGCACCCGAGGCCAGGCCCTTGTTGATCGCCAGCAACACGATCTCATCGAATATCTCCTGATAAATCGCGCTCTCGGCAAAACGCCGGCGGCGGTTCTGGCTCAGCGTCGATGCGTCCGGAACCTTGTCGCGCAAACGCAGACCAAGGAACCAGCGGTAGGCCACATTCACCTCCACTTCGCGCATCAGCTGACGCTCCGAACGAACGCCGTACAGGTAGCCAAGCAACAGCAGCTTGAACAAAACCACTGGCTCCAGTGCAGGACGCCCGTTGTTCTCGCAGTAAAGATGCTTCACCCGGTCACGGATAAAACTGAAATCCACAACCCCGTCGATCTTGCGCAACAAGTGCTCCGATGGAACCAGCGACTCCACTGAAACCATCTCCAACTCTTGCTGCTGCGCTTCCGCCTTCTTAAGCATGTCTACAAATTAAATAAGGCTCCCGTGGAAAACGAGAGCCTATCTTGATACTTTGTCAGCAGTCTGAAACCCCGGCCTGAGCCGGGGTTTTTCAATGTCAGATTTACGACGCTTAAGCCTTAACGGTCGTCCGTTCCACTTCCTTCAGACGGGCAGCTTTCCCGCGCAGGCCGCGGATATAGAACAACTTCGCACGGCGCACTCTATAGCTGCGAACCTTCTCAACCTTGTCGACAACTTTGGAGTTGAAGGGGAAGATGCGCTCCACGCCCTGTCCAAAGCTCATTTTGCGCACAGTGAACGTACCCTGAGGTCCCTTGTTCACCGCAATTACCAGGCCTTCAAACGCCTGCAGACGTTCCTTATCGCCTTCTTTAATCTTCACTTGCACGCGAACCTGGTCGCCGGGCACGAAATCGGGGAGATCGGTGCGCTTCAGCTTTTCTGCCAGGCGCTGCATTACTGGATGGATGGACATAGCTTCTTCCTGCTGATGGACTCAGAACCTTGATTCTAACAGAGAAGCACCCCAAAAGCCTAGTCACAGGCCTTTTCAGTCCCCGCCTTCTTCGCTTTTACATTAGGACATTGCGTCTTGCGAAATGAGTGGCAGACAAGCAAAATCACTCGAAGTATGCTGAGACTCTCAGAGCCATACTTTCTTGTTCCGAAAGCATCCCACCGGCGTTGAATTCCGCTCAGCGAGTGCTGGAGGAGTTGCCAATGATCTCAAAAGACCTTGCATCTGCAATCGATCGCCGGCACTTCACCGCCTTGCTCGCTGCTACGGGTATCTCGTCACGGTCTCTTCTGGCCGGCGCCAAAGATCCCGAGACGATTAAGCTTTCCCGCAACGAATGGGTCCCAAACAACGATCGCCTTCCAGTCATTCTCTATCACGGTGCATTCGACCTCGACGGTCCTGATCCCGCTGCAAGATTCGAAGAGGCCTTCGATCGCAATGGCTGGCCACCGCAATGGCGAAACGGGATCTACGACTTCCATCACTACCATTCGACAGCACATGAAGTACTCGGCATCGCAGCCGGTAAGGGGCGAGTAGTCCTTGGCGGTCCCGGCGGTCACGAACTCACTCTCAACGCCGGCGACATCGTCGTGCTTCCTACCGGCACTGGCCATTGCCGTCTGCAGGCCTCAACCGACTTTCTCGTCGTTGGCGCTTATCCTCCGAAGCAGTCGTGGGACATCTGCCGCAGTGCTCCCTCGCAAGCCGAACGCGACCGGATGCGCACCTTGCCATTCCCCGCATCCGATCCGCTCAGCGGCGCCGGCGGACCTCTCACTCGCCTCTGGCGTCTTCAGCCCGAGACGGCTGTCTGAGAAGGATGTATGACACAGAGTCACTCGCTCGCTATCCTTGCATATGCCTGAGCGCACCCCCGAGTTCCTTCCGGCGGGCCTCGATCGCGGAAACCGCAGTACCCGCAACATCATTCATTGGCTCTTCGACTCAACACACGGCGCGCCCGGCCGCCTCGCGCCTCGCTGGATTTTTCTACGTGCTCTCGCTGCTATCTACTTCTCAGCCTTCTACTCGCTCCTCTTTCAGATCAAAGGCCTCATCGGTCCGCAGGGAATTCTCCCAGTTCACAACTATCTCCCCGCCATCGCTCGCGCCTTTCCGGTCGCGAAGTACTGGTTCGCCCCTACGCTCTTCTGGATCTCTTCAACTTCGCACGTGCTGATAGTTGTCACTTCCATTGGCCTCATCGCCTCGATCGCCGCGTTCCTCAATCTCTGGCCGCGCCTGAGTTTTCTTGTCTGCTTCGTCTGCTTTCTCTCCTTCGTCTCTGCTGCGCAGGACTTCTCCAATTACCAGTCCGACGGCATGCTCCTCGAAGCCGGATTCATCGCGCTATTCTTTGTTCCGCGCGGTCTCCGTCCCGGCTTGGGCGCTGCAACACCTCCCTCGCGTGCCAGCCTCTTTCTTCTCCAGTGGGAATGGTTCCGCATCTACTTCGAGTCCGGGCTTGTCAAGCTCATCAGCGGCGACCGCCAGTGGCGCACTCTCACCGCCATGGACCATTACTACGAGACGGGTCCTCTCCCCACATGGATCGGCTGGTACACGCAGCATCTGCCGCACTGGTTCCATGCCGCCAGCGCCGCCGGCACACTCATCCTCGAGCTCGGCGTCGTCTGGATGCTTTTTCTTCCGCGCCGCGTTCGCATCGTCTGCTTCTTCATCGTTACTCCATGGGAGATAGGCGTCATCCTTACGGCCAACTACACCTTCCTCAACTACCTTGTTCTCTCGCTCGGATTTCTTCTGCTCGACGACCGCTTTCTGGGGCAATTCTTCCCCGACCTCCACAAATCAGGTCTCGCTCTGGACCCAAACTCGCCAACTCACCAGATGCAATCGCCGCCAGTACCGATCGCCGATGAATCCGAGTTGGAAGCCAGCCATTCAATGCCGCGCTTCAGATTCCACCGAATCGAGAACCATCTCAGCGCACTCGGCCTCGCCATCTCCACGGTCATGCTCACTTGGATCTTCTACAACACTTCCGCCGAGATGATCCTCATCCCATTCCGCTCTCTCCCCCTGCCCACAAAACCCATTGCACTTCTTGATCCATTCCGCATCGCCAACCAGTACGGACTTTTCGCAGTCATGACCAACGGCCGCTACGAGATCGAGTTCCAGGGCTCCAACGACGGCCAGAATTGGACTCCCTATCTCTTCCGCCACAAACCCCAACTCCTCAACGAGGCCCCGCGCATCTACGCGCCCTATCAGCCGCGGTTCGACTGGAACCTCTGGTTTGCCTCATTGGGCGACTGGCACCAGAACGAAATCGTTCCAATCACCGAAGAGCGCCTCCTCGAGAACGACAAAGACGTGCTCGGACTGTTCCGAAGCAACCCGTTTCCCCAAACGCCCCCTCGATACATACGCGCGATGCTTTGGCAATACTGGTTCACCACCCGCGAAGAGAAGCGAGCAACTGGGAACTGGTGGCGTCGCGAGTTGCTCGGTATGTACGCACCCGAACTCACCAAAACCCAAGAAGGACAGCCAGCCGTCGTCGAATGGCCCGAACCACTTCCCGTTCACGATTGAAACTCGAATCGTCACACAAGGCCGAAGAGCCTCACCAGATCTGGGACAATGAACTCATGAAGCGCGCCCGCGTCATCGGCTCAGGGCCGAACGGCCTCTCCGCCGCCATTGTTCTAGCGCAGACCGGCGTCCCCGTGGAAGTCTTTGAGGCAGAGAATATTCCCGGCGGGGGCGCGCGCACGCTTCCGCTTACGCTGCCGGGTTTCATGCACGACTTCGGCTCCGCTGTGCACCCCATGGCTGCCGGCTCTCCCTTCTTCGCAACGCTACCGCTCGCCGATCACGGTCTTGAGTGGATCCACGGTGATTTCCCACTGGCGCATCCTCTGGACGATGGCACCGCCGTCTTGCTCCATCGCGACCTCAACGATCAAGACAGGGAACTCGGGCCCGACGCCAAAGCCTGGCGCAGCCTTATCCAACCCCTCGTCGACAATTGGGAACTCTTCGCCGAGGAAGCACTTGGCCCCGCCCTCCGCATTCCGCGTCACCCCGTAATGATGGCCCGGTTCGGTGTCGCTGCATTTCAGTCTGCTCGGCGTCTTGCGACACGCCATTTCAAACATCCACGAACGCGCGCTCTTTTCGCCGGACTCGCCGCGCACTCTTTTCTTAGCCTCGACGACACGCTCACCTCAGCCATCGCGCTCGTCTTCGCTGCAGTCACACCCAAAGTCGGATGGCCCATCCCGCGCGGCGGCTCGCAATCCATTACGCAGGCCCTCCTCAGCACCTTCGAGAGCCTCGGTGGCAAGCTCCACACGGGCATCCGCATCGACGCAGCTGCCTTCCGCTCCTGGAATTCCCCAGAGGTCGTTACTCTCTTCGACACCTCTCCCCGCCAGCTCGTCGAAATTGCCGGAGACTGCCTGACCTCCAACTTCCGCAAACTTATGACGCACTTCAAGCGCGGCCCCGGTTCCTTCAAAATCGACTACGCGCTTTCCCGTCCCGTCCCATGGCGTGCGCGCGACTGCCGCCGCGCCATCACCCTCCACCTCGGCGGAACCCTCGAAGAGATCGCCGAATCAGAACGTCTCGTCACCGAGGGCAAACATGCTGAGCGCCCCTTCGTCCTCGTCGCGCAGCCATCCATCTTCGACCACACGCGCGCACCCGACAGCAAACACACACTGTGGGCCTACTGTCACGTGCCCAATGGATCTACTGAAGACATGACCGATCGCATCGAGTCTCAGATCGAGCGCTTCGCCCCCGGCTTTCGCGACTGCATCATGACGCGCTACGTCTCAACGCCTGCAATCCTCGAGCGCATGGATGCCAATCTCATCGGCGGCGACATCAGCGGCGGGGCCATGACTATGAAGCAATTCCTCCTCCGCCCCAGCGCTCTCACCTACGAAACCAGCGCGCCCAACCTCTTCCTCTGCTCCTCATCTACGCCTCCTGGCGGAGGCGTTCACGGAATGTGTGGCTACCGCGCTGCCAAAGTTGCTCTCAGCCGAAGAGGACTGCGCTAGCCACACCTATCTCTTTGCTCCAGCCCTGAGCTACTTGATCTCCAGCTCGTCGAGCTCAAACTGAAATTTCCCAGGCTCCTGTGGGCGGATGAATCCGATGCCGCTCAGGTCGCTTCCGTCCGTCTCAAATGTAGTAAAGGGAAATGTGTACTGCTTCCATTCCGGACCCGCCACAAAGTTCGTCATCGCCGGAGCCTCGCCGTTCTGCCCATTGCGCGCCGCCGTCAGCACAAGCAGCGTGTACGTGTTTCCATCGCCCTTTGCCCAGAAACTGATCGAGCTTTTCTTTGATAGATTCGCCGGCTGCATCGGCCCAGCTCCTGGCGAATACAGCGCACCCGCAAAGATGAAAGGCCCTCCCGGGATTACCTCGCCCGTCACCTGCATCGCACCCTTAGTTCCCGCAGCACCTGGCTCGACGATCGAGATCTTTGAGTTCGACTTACCGCCGTTCATCGTGTCGTTCGCCGCCAACCACATCCCGTAAGCCGCCGACGTTTTGCCTTCGTCGAAATTGCTCACCAAGTTCTTTTCGGACCCGGCCGGCACAGGAGCCGTTGCGACCGGTTTTGCCGAATCTCCGTTCAACCCGGTCACCGTCAGCTTTTCCGCGCTCGTCTTGTCCGAACTAGCCCCAACCATCAGATCGAACACTCCCGGCTCAACCACGCGCTGCATATCGATGTTCCAGATCGCGAGCATCTCTGGTGTGACCGCGAAGCTCACTGTGCGTTTCTCGCCCGGCTTCAACGTGAGCCGCTCGAATCCCTTGAGCGCCATAACCGGCTGCGTCACCGAAGCAACGCGCTGATGGATGTACAACTGTGCGACTTCATCTCCCTCGCGCGTTCCCGTATTCGTCACGTCCACCGTGACCTTCGCCGTCCCTTCCTGCCTGATCTCCTGCGGCTCAACCTTCAGGTTGTCGAACTTGAACGTCGTATAGCTCAGCCCGAATCCAAACGGAAACAGCGGCTGCCGCGTCGAGAATTCGTAACTCCGATTTGCCGATGGCTTGTGATTGTAGTAGTCCGGCAGCGCTCCGACAGTCCGCGGAAACGTAATCGGCAACTTCCCGCCCGGGTTCGCATCACCGAATACCACATCCGCAACCGCCGTTCCGCCTTCCTCGCCGAGATAGAAACCTTCCAGAATCGCCGATGCCTTTTCCGCGATGTAGTTCACTGACAACGGCCGTCCATTCAGCAGCAGCACAATCACCGGCTTGCCGGTATCCGCTACCGCACTCACCAGGTCGTTCTGCGCGCCGAGCAAGTCCAGCGAATCCCGATCTCCGCGGTGACCTTCGGCCCACGCCTCACGATTCGTGCTCTCGTTCTCGCCCACAACAACAAGTGATACGTCAGCCTTTTTCGCTACATCGACCGCCGCCTGAATCGACGCGGTCTGCGTCTTCGCATCCACCAATTCCACGTTGTCCGCCCACCATCCGCGATAACCCTGTGGAGCCGTCGTGACCTTGAACCCTCTGCGTACAGAATCTTCACCTTCGCGCCGGCCTTGGCCTTTATTCCATCCAGCACGCTCACGCCATACCCCGGATCGCTGCTGTACCCGCCCAGATGCACGTCCGCCGCATTCGGCCCGATCACCGCAACCGACTTCACCTTCGCCAAATCCAGCGGCAGCAAGCTCTTCTCGTTCTTCAGCAGCACTATTGCCTTGCGCGCCGCCTCCGCCGCAAGCTTCTTATGCTCCGCGCTGTTGTTGATCTTTTCCGCGTAATCCGGATCGACATAAGGATGATCGAAAAGCCCCAACCGGAACTTCGTCGTCAAAATCCGCGCCGCGGCCCGGTCCACCTCACTTTCACTCACGAGCCCCAGCTTCACCTGCTGCACAAGATCCGGATAGATCGGCGCGTCCGAAATATCGAAATCTACGCCTGCCGCCAGTCCCTGACGCGCTGCATCGGCCATGTCGCGCGCAACATGATGTGTCGACATCAGCATCTGCAGTCCGTTGTCATCCGAGCTGATGTACCCGTCAAAATGCCATTCCTGCCGCAGCACCTTATCGAGAAGCCAGCGGTTCGCATGTGAAGGCACTCCATCGATTTCGTTATACGAGGCCATCACGCTTCCCACGTGCGCCTCCTTCACGGCAGCCTCGAATGGCGGAAAGTAGTTATCACGAATCACGCGCTCTGAAATGTTCCCCGGCGCGGTATTCGTTCCGCCCTCCGGAACTCCATGCACTGCAAAGTGCTTCGCCGTCGCCATTACATGGTGCCGATCGATCAAAGACGAATCGCCCTGCAATCCCTCGATCGCCGCGACTCCCATCCGGCTCACCAGAAACGGATCCTCTCCGTATGTCTCCTCAGTTCGTCCCCAACGCGGATCACGCGCCAGATCCAGCACCGGCGAGAACACCTGGCTTGCTCCCCGCGAGCCCGCCTCATCTCCAATCTCGGTAAAGATCCTTTTCACAAGCTTCGGATCCCAGGTCGCAGCCAGCCCCAGCGCCTGCGGAAAGCTCGTGCTGCCGTACTCCATATATCCGTGCAGCGCCTCTCCCGGGAAAATGATCGGGATCCCCAGCCGAGTTTTCTCCACCTGGTACCGCTGAACCGCATTTCTCAGGATTGCCGCATTGCGAGGCGTGAGCATCAGATCCGGGCTCCACTCGGCAGCCACCGCTTGGCGTGCGGTTTCCGTCGTAAAGGTCCCTGTGGGATCGACCACCTGCAAGGTGCGCAGCCACGACCAGCTAAGCTGCTCCACCTTCTCTTCCAGCGTCATCCGCGGCAACAAATCTGCGACGCGATCGACAATCGGAAGACTTGCATCTTTGTAACGCGGAGCCGCCGCGTTTGCACCCGTGTTCTCTTGCGCGCCAGCTGTCACGGTGAACACGCATGTACCCATCAGCAATGCGGTAAACAATAATCCTGAAGAAATCCTTCTCTGAGCTTTCATCGCAATCTGCAGAAATCCCGCAACCCTTTCCCGATTTGAGGCGTGCCAATTCTAAACCGAGTACGCAGATCGTGTATGTGCGATTCAAACAGAGCCGGAATCTTCTTCAACCTTGAGTGACGGCAGTGTCTGCAGCCGCCTCTTGACATATCATGCCAATTCATCGTACGTTAAACCAGTCGGTTAAATAACCAAAGGGTTCATAACCTATGCAGGACCACCTCAGTACTACTTTCGCCGCGCTCGCCGATCCTACTCGTCGCGCCATCCTCGCCCGTCTGGCTCTCGGCGAAACCAACGTTTCGGAGCTCGCGGAGCCCTTCGCCATGTCGATGCCGGCGGTCTCCAAGCACCTAAAGGTACTGGAGCGCGCCGGCCTCATCGCTCGCGGCCGCGAGGCCCAGTGGCGTCCGTGCCGACTCAATGCCTCCCCGCTCAAAGAAGCCGCGGGCTGGATCGAAGAGTATCGC
>Ga0207661_10003588_pt1 | contig 10792 bp, 8 predicted proteins | sample KBSC713LmetaG_FD_184337 | JGI IMG/M metagenome (GOLD analysis project Ga0207661, IMG submission 184337) | Corn rhizosphere microbial communities from Kellogg Biological Station, Michigan, USA - KBS C7.1-3L metaG (SPAdes) (version 2) | ecosystem: Host-associated > Plants > Roots > Rhizosphere ... | reverse complement strand
AGAAATCTCGCTGTTTCAGGCCCTGGCATTGCTGCGCCTTACGCGCTGGGACACGATAGCACTCACGCGCTTGTTTCCGGTCATCGCACGGCTGGCAAGAAACGCAACCAGCGAGCGCATTGATCTGCGCGATGCAGTCCTGAGAACGTGGGAAAATCATTTTCCGCTGACTAAAGATGAAAACGTTCTGGCCTTTTATTGCGGCGTTATTCTTCTGGAACTCCGGTTTTTCCAGGAGGCCTATTCCATGTTCAGGAAATCACAACAGCTATACGCCCCTTCAGCCACCACAAGTTACAATCTTGGCCTGTGCTGCCTTGGCCTGGGCCAGACACGCGAAGCCCTGGAACTGATGCGCGAAGCGTGCGATCTTGATCCCAACTTTGAGGCGGCGCGGCAAAGCCGCTTTAAATTGGAAGACCAGGTCAGAACAGGCGAACTGGAGCTTTCATGAACAATCAATCCGCCGATTTCTGCTCGACGCCTTACTTACAATCATGAACCCACAATTGCGCCCATCACTGCCGGAAGATCGGGAATTTCTCTTCCGCCTGTACGCCAGCACGCGAGAACATGAGCTCCGCGCCTTTGGCTGGCCTCCTGCTCAGCAGGAAGCGTTCTTGCGCATGCAATTCAATGCACAACAACAATGGTATGCAGCTACATACTCGGGCGCTGAAGGGCAGATCATTGAGCAGGATCAAAAGCCGATTGGCCGCGTCATCGTGCAGCGTGAGCCAGGTATGTGGCGGCTGGTAGATATTTCCCTGTTGCCCGAACACCGCGGACATGGCATCGGCGGCGAGCTGATTCGTGCGCTCATCAAAGAGTGCGCGGCTTCCGGCGCAGTGCTGCAATTGCAGGTGCTCAACACGAATCCGGCACAACGTCTCTACACCCGGCTTGGATTCATCAAGACCGGTGAAGACCAACTCTACACGCAGATGGAGCTGCGGCTACAAAAGGCGGAACCCGCACCGACTCAATTACAGTAGCTCTATCTCAGAAGAAAAGGCCGCAAACGGAACGTTGCGGCCCGTTACTCAAGTATGTGATTGACAACTCTATTTAACCGCGGCTGCGCCCGCCACCGCGCACTGGCCGTCCTGGTCGCTGTTAGCTCCGGAAACTCCAATCGCGCCGATGATCTTGCCATCCAGAAGAATCGGCACTCCGCCTTCCACGGGGACCGCGCCTTCCAGCGCCATCACGCGAACGCCGGCGCCGCCGCTGGCCAGCGCATCTTGAAACGCCTTAGTGGGACGTTTATACAAAGCAGCCGAACGCGCTTTGTTAATGGAAACATTTGCGCTGCCGATTTGTGTATTGTCGCTCTTCTCGTAATAGACAAGTGTGCCGTTGGGATCAACAATGGCAACAGCCATTACCCAGTGGTTTTTTACCGCTTCCGCCAGCGCGGCGGCAGCAGCTTTCTTGGCATTCTCCACCGTGATGGGCGGTCCGTAAGGATTAGGCAACATCTGGGCCTCCATTCCCAACGCGCAAGCAAGCAGCGCCAGGATTGACAGGATTTTGATCGTGCGCAATGACATCGTACATTGCTCCTCTTTTTATCGCATGCATGCGAAGTTTCATCAACAGGTGCATTGGGAAGACTCCAGAAAGAAGATGTGATCGAATCTCTTAAGTGCTATTGAGCGACGGCTGATACAGCGTGAGGAACGGAAGTCTAAAGTCTGGAGGAAGCGTATGTCAAGAAACGTCGCCCACACGTTAGAATGCTTGGTTAGGTTCAACCACGCACATGGAACCAATCTCGCACTTTTTTTATTCTGACCGGCTGAAGCTGCAGTTCTGGGATTACGGCCAAGACGGCAAGCCCGCTCTGGTGCTCGTCCACGGCGGCCTTGACCACGCGCGCAACTGGGACTGGGTAGCGCGTTCGCTGCGTGAGCATTACCATGTTTATGCGCTTGACCTGCGCGGACACGGCAACAGCGCATGGGCCCCGGGAGCCATGTACAGCGTGGCGGAGCACGTCCTCGATCTTTCCGCTTTGCTCGATATCATTGACGAGTTCCCTGTCCGCCTCGTCGGACATTCGCTCGGCGGCATCATCGTGCTGCATTATGCCGGAATTTATCCCGAGAAGGTGTCGAAGGCCGTTTCCATTGAAGGCATCGGATTCCCGCCCACGCATCGCGTGCATGGCCCTGCTTCCAATCGGCTGCGATATTGGCTTGAAGCGCGGCGTGACATAGAAAAGCGCAAGCGCAAACCTTATCCCAGCCTTGATGCCGCCATGGCGCGCATGAAAGAAGCCAATCCGCACTTGAGTGACGAAGTGGCGCGCCATCTCACCCTGCATGGCACTAACTGGGATTCTGAAGGCTGCCTGACGTGGAAGTTTGATAATTATGCCCGCGCCATTGGCCCCTTCGGCCATAGCCTTACCGACACCGCGGAGATCTACTGCCAGATCACCTCGCCCACGCTGCTCTTCTGGGGATTGGAAAGCTTTGCTCCGGTGCCGGAAAACGATCCGCGCGTCACAGCCATGCAACATTGCCGATTGATCAAAGTGCCGAAGGCCGGACATTGGGTACATCATGACCAGCTTGAGCTGTTCTTGAAGGAGACGAAGACGTTCCTCGCGGGATAATCCATGCCTGTGTGGAGGCGTCTGCCCCGATCACATTTGGGAAAGCTGTGCTCATTTGTTTACACTGAACGCTCCCGAAAGTGACTACCAATGAGAGTTCTGAATTCTGAAGAGATTCTTCAGGCCGAGCGCGAGGCGCTCACCCGGCCCGGCAGTTCCGGCGAACTTCTGATACAAGCCGCGGGCTATGCAGTAACGCAGTTCTGCCTGGCGCATTTCAAGTTCGCTTCGGTCGCGGTGGTCTGCGGCAAAGGCAAGCCGGGCAGCCAGGGTATGGTCGCGGCTGAGTCGCTGCACCAGATGGCAAAAGAAGTGTTTGTGCTGGTTTTGGCCCAATCTGTGGACGAGCTTGAACCGGATACAGCCACCATCTGCTCTCGCTTGAGCATGGAGCCGCTTTGGATTTCTTCTGAATCCGATTTTGAGAGCGCAGCTGTGCGCGAAGCGCTTCAGGCCGAGCTGATCATTGATGCCATTGCCGGCGCGGACAAGAAGCTTCCCTTCGGTCCGCTTGAAAAAAAAGCCATTGACGCCATTAACGAAGCGTTTGGAACGGTTGTCTCCGTTGACGTGCCTTCCGGAGTCGATCCAGACGACAACGCACCGGCCCATCACACGGAGCAGGACGCGGTGTTCGCGCATGGGGTGATTACTTTTGTCGCTCCCAAAGCTGCTCATGTCTTTGGCGAACTGACCTCCGGCCCCATCGCGGTGAGTGAGATTGGAGTGCAGCCGGCGCTCGTCTCAAATCAAAACCAGATGCAGGTAATTACCGGCCAGGAAGCCGGCATTGCCTTTCCCCCGCGAGCGCAGGACGCGCATAAGGGAGATTTTGGCCATGTGCTGGTTATTGCCGGATCATTGGGCAAAGCCGGCGCGGCTGCCATGGCGGGATTGGCTGCTCTGCGCACCGGCGCAGGGTTGGTCACGGTGGCATGCCCGAAATCGATACTGACAAGCGTCACCGGCTTTGCTCCGGAGCTGATGACCGAATGGCTGCCGGAAAATGAGGATGCATGCATAGCATTGGCCGCTGAGCGAAAGCTGCGCCAGCTTATGGACGGCAAAGATGCCGTAGTGCTTGGGCCGGGACTTTCGCGGAATGCAGAAACACAGGAGTTGGTTCGGCGCGTGGTGGCGGAGTGTCCACTGCCGCTGGTGCTTGATGCTGATGGGTTAAATGCGTTCGCCGGACATTATGAAGAGCTAAAAAGATCCAACAGCGAAGGCGCATTTCTGGTGCTTACCCCGCATCCGGGCGAGGCTGCGCGGCTTTTGGGGGCGCCTATTCAAGACATTCAGGCCGGCAGGCTGGAAATGGCGCGGCGCATCTCCGGCGAGACCGGCTCATGCGTGGTGCTGAAGGGATGGCGCACGATTGTAGCGGGCCTCTCCGGCGAAACCTGGATCAATATGACCGGCAATCCTGCGCTGGCAAAGGGAGGCTCCGGCGACGTGCTCTCCGGAATGATTGCGGCTGCATTGGCCCGGCGGCCCATCGGCGCTTCTTCCGCACAGGCCCCGGCTCTGCCTGAGTTCCAACAGAAAAAATCGTGGATGCATGAAATCTATGGAACGGATTCCATGGAGAAGCTCCGGGAGGCGCTAGCCCGGCAGCTCCAACAAAACGCCCTCCAGTCTTCCGCCTTTCTGAAAGATATCAGCGTGGCCGCAGCGGTGCATCTGCACGGAATGGCCGGAGACATTGCGCGCGACGAGCTGCACGAAAATACCGTGCTTGCCAGCGAGGTAATGGAGAGCCTCTCCGAGGCATTCCATCAGGTCGAGCTGCAAATGGAGCGCGGCTTGTTCTATCTGCAAAGATAGCGCCAGCGATCAGCTTTCAGCCTTTAGCATGGGGCTCTTTCGAGCGCTACGCCGTCTTCTGTGCCGTTTTTCAGACGGAGCCTCCCTATCGACGATGCGCTGAAGTTTTATCCGCATAAAGTGGTTGATGCCGCGCAGCTCCTGCGCCAGCCCGGCCAGGCCGAAGGCGACAAACTCGGTCAGATCGGGAGATGCATCCTGCTGGGCGGCTAGAAGGATCGTGTGATAGCGCTCTTCGTTATCGTAGAAATAGCTGGAGAGCGCGTGAAAGCCGTGCCCGTTGTATCCACGCTCGAAGAGGATTCCGGCTGAGACCAGCCGGGAAACACGGCCATTGCCATCGTCAAACGGATGGATGGTGGTAATGAAATAATGAGCAATCAACGTATGGATGGCCGCAGGCATGCTGCGGAGATGCGGGCTGTTAACGAACTGAATGTACTCCCGCATGAGCTCTTGCACACGTGAAGCCGGAGCGCCTGTGTGAAAACCGATTCCGGGCGTGCCCACCACCACCTGGAAACCTTCTTTCCGCATTTCTCCGGGAGTGTTATAGCGAATGCCGGCTTCATCGGCAATCATCCGATGCAGGCCCAGAATGTCCTCCAGCGACAGCGGCGCGCTTCCCGGATAAAAGCGCTCCCTCACCCACGCCTGAGCACGGCTTGCGTTCGTCTGCAAGAGCTGCAACTTGCGGACCTGAATTTCGTTGATCTCTACGCCCTCTTTTTCCGCGATGGCACGAAACGCGGCCTCAGCCTCTCCGTTGTCGGCGCGCTTGCGCCACTGCGGCGGAAGAATACGCATGGAGGCCGCGGCCTTGCCGGCCTCAATCGCCGCGATATGCGGCAGCAACCTGGGCATGTCAAGCCGGTAGCTGAATTCGAATGCGGGCCAATAGAGAGACATGGGAAAATCAGCTCTTAGCCTTTAGCCATTGGCGCTCAATTCATTTTGGCGCGGCAATCGCGGTTTGCGTGTTGCTCGTTGCGGGTGAAGCGGCATCTCCTGAAAGCTCTTTCTCGTGTGCAACGGTCTGTCTTTCCATAAAGTCGATGACAAATTGCACCTCTGTATCGTTGAGCCAGACGTGCGGCATGCGGACCCCGTTATATTTTTTGAGCAGCGAGGTTGCGATGGGGTCTTTTCCATCCAGCAACTGCTCAGGGTACTGGATCATCCGCATCAGCCATTGATGGTCACGCACCCTGGTCACGCCCGCCAGATCAGGGCCAATCTTGTCTCCGTGCCCGATGGTATGGCAGGCAATGCAATCTCGCCCAAAGAGATAACGTCCGCGATCGAAGTTTGCCAGCGGGCTGCCGTCCCCTGCGTCTTTTGGCTTCTCAGCCAGGTTCGAGTGCTTGAAGTTATCCAGAAATTCCCCGATCATGCGCGCCTGGAAACTGGGATTGTCGAGCGCGTTGGCGCGCATCCACTGGTTGGTTTCATCATTGCCGATCAGCAGATGCGGCAAGTGTCCGTCAGCATTGATGCGCGGGTCAGTATACACGCCCAGTCTCTTTTGCAGCAGGTCGATCTGCTGTTTGCTGCCAGTCAAGAAAGTCCAGCCCGGCCCGACGTGGAATTTTTTCATGTAATCTTTCAAAACCCTGGGCGTGTCATGCTCGGGATCAATGCTGATGGAGTAAAAGAAAATATCTTTTCCTACGCGGTCGCCAAGCTTTTGCTGCACCTGGACCATGCGAGCCGTTTCCAGCGGGCAGGCATAGCCGCAGGTGGTATAGATGAAATCCACGGCGACGATCTTGCCTTTGATCAGATCATCATAGAAATGGACCTTCCGCCCGTCCTGGGTAGTAAGTTCGATATTAGGAAAACGGCCTGGTTCGGTAGCATGGCTGGCTGGCGCAGGAAAAATAAATAGAAGAAGCGCAACACCCGCGATTAAGAGCGCCGGGATTGCTGTAAACCTGATCAAATTTGTTGCTGGCATAGGGTCCCCTTTTATACGTTGCGGAATTTTGAATTACGCGGGCGATGCCTGTTCAGCACCGCCCACGCGGATAAATTCCGGGCGCGCCCAAGGAAGGCGCGCCGGAGTTGGTTATGCGCCCGGCAGGATCTCGTCCGGGTTCTGGAAGGTAACGCCCGTTGGCTTGGAGATCGGTGTGGGCAGCGGGTTCAGGAATGGCGCACCCGCGCCGTTGATGTCCCAGCGCAACAGCATGGCGTTGTCTTCATGCATGGTGTTATGGCAGTGCTCCATGAACATCCCGCCCCAGTCGCGGAACTGCATGCGAATCACGACTGTACCATTTGGACGAAGGCGATACACATCCTTGCGGCCGCTTTCCGCCAGTGATGGCGCCTGGCCGTTGCGGGAGATGATCTGACCTTCTTCAAAATGGATGTGGATGGGGTGGTCCCAGTTGAAGCCGCCTTTCAGCGTCCATTGCTCGCAGGTCCCAAAGGCAGGTTGCGAAGAGACGCGGCCATAGTCGGCCTTCAGCGCGCTACCGCTGCTGAATGAGCGGCTGCCGCTGTTGTTATTGGTACCAATTCCCCAACGGCCGCTGCCGGTGTAAGTGGTGACAGGATCATTCTGGTCCTGGTTGGCAAAGTTATCAAACGTAAACGTGCGCTGCCGGGCAACCGTGGGCAGTGCCGGGTTGGGAATGAGTGTAACCCCCACGCCTCCACCGGAGACATCAAGCGATGCATCGGGTTTGGGCGGCGGGCCCAGGATATTGAAACGCAGGAACCTGCCCACGCAGGGATCGCAGGAGGTGCCGCCGAGCGCCTGTGAGACCGTTAGCACGGAGCCGGGTAACTGGCCGTTGTTCATCTGCTGCAGGTTCACCAAGTCCACCGTTTGCCCTGCCTTGTAGCGCGAGAAGTCGATCACAAGGTCATACCGCTCTGCAATGCCCAACTGGTCGGTCTTGGTGAGATTGGCGGTTTTGGGAAGCAGATTGCCGTCATTGGCGATCTGCACGAAGCCGGAGCTGTCACTCAACGCGAGCGCGAAGAAGCGCGAGACGCTGGCATTAAGGATACGGAAGCGATAGCGCCGGGCATATACGTTGAAGAACGGCTTCCAGACGAAGTTGACGGTCATCTGGTCGCCGAGGAAACCATCGAACGCTACAGTGTCCATGGTCATCTGGCCGTTGGCGTCCCAGGCTTTGTCGGCCAGCATCAGGTTGACATCATAATCCAGGTTGCCCCAGCCCTTGCCGTTCGAGGATCCGCTGGGCAGGCGCAGATTGACGCCGTCATTCACAGTTTCATCACCACGGTCGAGCGAACTGTAAATGTTGTTCATTCCGGCATTGCATTTGTAGACGTTCTGGTCCGTGAAGGTGAACATGTGGTCATGGAACCAGTGCGTGCTCATGGTCTCATGCCAATCTCCCGGGACCTTGTTGATGCCGCCGGCGTCATTGGGAGCGCCGGCACGCGCATCCGTAGCGCCGGTATTGATGGTGGTAAAACCAGCCAATACCCACGGATAGTGATAATCGTAGAACTGGTTGGGCCAGAAGTAAGCGCCGGTGAACCCATCGTTCTCCGCGCCGTGGTGCGCATTGTGCTCGTGCGTGGTAAGCGTGAAGCGCCCGAAGCCGCCATTGTCAGTGATGTCAGTAGACAACCCATTGTGATGGCGGAACAGGACCGGCTCGCCGTAGCGCACCTGAAGCAGCTTGGGAGGAAAAGTACCATTGAAGGTCCACACCCGATTCGCATTTTGCGTCGGCATGTTGGGATGGAACTTCGGAGGAATCGGCGTGGTGGGATTGATCCCGGAATTCAAATCGGAAGTGACTCCAGGATGGTAAGTGGTATTTGTTGTGGCTGGTTTGGTCGTAATCTCAACCGCCACCTGGGGCGGGAACTGTGAGAAGCGCTGGTGTGCCCACGCGGCCCCAGGGGGACGCCCTTCGATTGGGCCGGTCAGGCCGGTCTGGCCGCCGACCAGTTTAGGATCAACCGGCTGCTGGGTCTGGTTGGATTGAGCCGTCGGCGCCGGAGTGAGCGTAGAAACCGCATTGCGCGGCAGAACGTCAAATCGCGGCATTGGTTGTGTAAACGGTGACTGCCCAAAGAGCGGGCTGGGCGCGAGGCCGGTTGGAATCTGGCTGCAGCTGCCTCCACTGGAGCGGGTGCCGAAGCTGCCGCTGGTGGTCTGGGCATGCATCGGTCTAACAAAGGGGTTGAGGCCGCCAATGGGCATCATGATGCCGGCACTAGTGAACAGCCCCCATTTGATCAGATCGCGCCGCTTGACTTGCCCATGGGATAAGGCCGCAGTAATTTCGGCGCGGTTCTTGCGGGCATTTTCCGCATCTCTAAGCCTGGCTTTGTCGCTTTTTTCATTCAGCCAGAATTCATCATTTTGAGTTTTACTCATCGCTACGCTCCTAAGTACTCAAAGTTATGCTGCGGATGAACGGATAATTTGCGCGCCAGGACTTTCTGGCAACGGCAAGTGAGGGGTGATCCAGAGGATGGCTTTGAGGTGCAAGGGTGCGGCTAAGGGAGGATGACACTCGCACTCAGAAAGGCTGGACATCTTACGACTTCCGGAAGTAGGGGGTGCCCGAAACCCAAGTCAACGTTTGAGCTGGGTTTTTCGGAGGATTCAGCAGACACCCAGTCGAGAGATGCTGCCGAAAGTGGAACGAATACTATGCGCGCAGAAACTGCGCGTCAAGGGATAAAAAATGGTTTATGAGAGAACCCTAATAAAACTTAACAAGAAGCTGAGTTGCGCGTTCCAAAATGGGAAACTCTTTCATTAATCCAGTTAGGAAATATGCCTGAGCTGATCCTGGGCACTGTCCTGCCGGAAGTTGCAAAGAATTTTGCTCAATATGCTTTTGTTTCAGCACGCGAAATTGAACATGGTCGTTTTCGTGCTTTATTTGCCGGTAGGTTTGGCCTAAGATGCAGAATGGTCGAATTTGTGCAGGAGCACTTAGCAGTCAGCATTCAGATTCTCTCTTGATTAGCAAGCCCTTTTTTCGGCGAATGCAGTGTGAGCCGGGGTGGATGTTGGCAGGCTGAAGAGCTTGTCAGCGTCGAAGGGTTGGAGGGATTGAAATACGCCATAGATGCCGTGCAGCAGTTTGCGCATGGCTGCCACCAAGGCAACCATCTTGAGTTTGCCCTGGGAGAGCAGGTGGTGGTAGTAGGCTCGGAACCGGGAGTTGCAGCGGACCGCGACCAGAACAGGCATGAACAGGGCGCGGCGCAGATGCCGATTTCCGACCTTGCTGATACGAACTTTCTTTTCCACCGATTTTCCGGAAGTGTACTGCCGCGGATCCAGGCCGGCGTACGCCACCCACTGACGAACATTGCAGTCCGCAGCGAGCAGTACCAGTTCGCCGAGCAACTGCAATGCGCTGGTTTCAGCGATCCCAGGAAAACTTAACAGCAGATGAAACCGTTGCCGGAGTTGCGGATCGGAGGCGATCAGCTGCAGAGCTTGGCGGGTAAGACGCTGGATGGAGCGCTGGTGATGGGCCAGACTGCGTTCCAGTTCGCGGAGCACGATCTTGGGCGTGGTCGTGGTGGCGCCGGCGGCGTGCAGCTGGTTTTTCTGCATGGAGTTGATTTCGGTAAGCTGGTGAATAGCACGCGCAAGAGCGCATAGCTGTCGTCCCGCACGCGAAGGCGGCTGCCAAGACTGGAAGGGCATGCGCTGAGCATACTCAGCCAGCAATCGGGCGTCGATGGGATCAGTTTTGCTGCGCTGCATCATGGCACAGCCAAAGTGACGCACCGAACGTGGATTGGCCACCATGATCTCGACTCCGGGCTGTTGCTGCAGGACCAGGGCGGCGTCAAGGCCATAAAGACCAGTTGATTCCATGCAGAGGCGAACCTGGGCTGCTTGCTTGCCCAGCCAGCGCAGCAGTTGTTGATGACCTGCTGCTGTGTTGGGAAACTCCGAGGACCGCAGTTGCCCATTGTCCAAAGCCACCACCAGAACATCGGCGCTAACTTCCACTCCTGCGACAGCGAACTTGTTCATTCCAGTCTCCTGAAGTAGGCTTGGCTCCGGCTTCCCGACCCTGAATCGTCTCCGGTCGAGCTTGAGTATGCAGGCTTGATGCCTCGGATTCTCCCCGGCCTTGGAGAAGAGGGCGGGAGGCCTATCTGAAGTGACAGGCTATCGAGTCGCCTCGTGCCTCAGCAATCAGCGGCCTTCCCACCGGAACCAGAAAATGGGTTGACGACATTACCGGTTGCAGGGGAAGGACTCAAACGCCGCCCTTCCCCTGCATCCCCATCCCGCTTAGAGCAACGACGTGTTCCCACTTCTGTTTACCATGGCAAAGGAAGATACAAGCGATCAGCAGGCAGCATTCA
>Ga0207661_10003586_pt1 | contig 10799 bp, 5 predicted proteins | sample KBSC713LmetaG_FD_184337 | JGI IMG/M metagenome (GOLD analysis project Ga0207661, IMG submission 184337) | Corn rhizosphere microbial communities from Kellogg Biological Station, Michigan, USA - KBS C7.1-3L metaG (SPAdes) (version 2) | ecosystem: Host-associated > Plants > Roots > Rhizosphere ... | reverse complement strand
GCCGATCTTCCTCACCAACAAGATCTACACGATGCCCCAGTTCCTCGAGCAGAGGTACGGCGAAGCGATCCGCGTGCTGATGACGCTGTTCTGGCTCGCACTCTACATTTTCGTGAACCTGACCTCGATCATCTGGCTCGGGTCGATTGCGGTGACCAAGGTCGCCGGCGTCGACCAGACCTATGCGCTGATCGCGCTCGGCGTCTTCGCCCTCGCCTACCAGCTTTACGGCGGTCTCAAGGCGATCGCGCTGACCGACATCGTGCAGGTGACGCTGCTGGTGCTCGGCGGCCTCGTCGTGACCTTCCTGACGCTCGGCCAGATCGGCGCGGGCCATGGCGTGATCGCCGGCTTCGAGACTTTGGTGGCGCGAGTGCCGGATCACTTCCACATGATCCTCGAGCCGACAGGCAACGCAGCGTACGACAAGGACCGCTACCAGAACCTGCCGGGCTTGAGCGTCCTCATTGGCGGCATGTGGATCGCCAACATTAGCTACTGGGGGTTCAACCAGTACATCATCCAGCGCGCGCTGGCGGCGAAGAGCATCGCCGAGGCGCAGAAGGGCGTCACCTTCGCCGCTTATTTGAAGCTGCTGATGCCGGTGATCCTGGTCGTTCCCGGAATCGCCGCCGTCGTGCTCGCGCCCGACCTCGCCAAGCCGGACCAGGCTTACCCGACGATGATGCGGCTGCTGCCCCCGGGGCTGCTCGGGCTCGTGTTCGCGGCGCTGGTGGCGGCGATCGTCGCGTCGATGGCATCGAAGATCAACTCGATCGCGACCATCTTCACGCTCGATCTCTACGCCAAGATGAAGCACGTGAAGACCCGCGCCGAGGACGGCTCCGATCCCGACGGCCGGCAGATGGAGAAGCATCTCGTGCTCGTCGGACGCACCGTCGCGGTGGCCTCGATCGTCATCGCTTTGATCGTGGTCCGGCCGCTGCTCGGCAAGTCGGACCAGGCGTTCCAGTATATTCAGGAGTTCACCGGCTTCTTCACGCCCGGGATCACCGTTATCTTCCTGCTCGGCCTGTTCTGGAAACGCGCGACAGAGGCCGGCGCGATTGCCGCTGCTGTCGCGTCGGTGGTGCTGAGCTTCGTCTACTGGTTCCCGGCGCAATATGGCGGGAGCGCGGCGCTGAACGGCGTGCCGTTCATGCACCGGATGGAGATCGTCTTCGCCGCATCGCTCGTGCTCGCAGTCATCTGCTCGCTCGCGTTTCCCGCCCGCGGGGACGCCAACCGCGTGACCATGGAGGGCGTGAGCTTCAGGACGCCCGCCGTGTTCAATGGCGGCGCGATTGGCGTGATCCTGATCCTCGTCGCGCTTTACGCCGCCTGGTGGTGATTGGCGGGGCGGAGGCTCGACTCTCGTACGGTTAGCCGCACCGGCAGCACCTTGTCCTTCGCCGACCCGCGCTCGATCGCCTCGAGCAAGGTGTCGATCAGCGCTTCGGCGGCCTGACGCGCATCCTGGGTGATCGTCGTCAGCGCCGGGCTTGCAAGCCGTGCGGCGGGGATGTCGTCGAAGCCGACGATGGCGATGCTTCCCGGAACGCCGCGGCCGGCGTGTTGCAAAGCGTGCATCGCGCCGATCGCGGCGACGTCGCTCGCGGCGAAGATCGCGTCGAACTCGACGCCGCGCTGCAGCAGCTGCTCGGCGGCGAGGCGGCCATGGTCCTCGCTCGGGTCGGCGTCGATGCGCAGCCGTTCGTCAGGCTCAATTCCCGCGGCGTGGAGCGCCCGGCAGAACCCGCGCCAGCGCTCGTCCACCTCTGGAAATGCCGCGCCGCCAGTCCCGATGAAGGCGATACGGCGGCAGCCCTGCTGCAGCAGGTGGGTCGCTGCGTCGAACCCGCCCTGCTCGTTGTCCGAGGAGACAGTGGTCCCGATCTGGCCTTCGCCGCCCGTACCCCAGCGCACGAAATGCGCGCCGCGTGCGACCAGCTGCTCGAGCCGCGGCCGGTATTCGAGATAGTCGCCATAGCCGAGCAGGATGATCCCGTCCGCCTTGCGGCTGTCTTCATAATCGACGTGCCAATCGGACGAGAGCTGCTGGAACGAGATCAGCAGGTCATAGCCGTGCTCGGCGCAGCGGCGGACCATCGGGCCGACGAGCGACAAATAGAATGGGTTGATCAGCGCCCCGTCGGGCCATTCCTCGAAGAACAGCAGGGCAAGCGTCTTCGAATGCTGGCGCCTCAGGCCCGAGGCGTTCTTGTCGACCTTGTAGTGCAGCTGCTCGGCGGCGGCGAGGACTCGGCGCCGCGTTTCCTCACTGACCGACGGATTGCCCGACAAGGCGCGCGAGACGGTGGGTTGCGAAACCCCCGCCAGCGCGGCGATGTCGAACGAGGTCGGCCGCCTCTGCATCATCCTGCGCGAAGTCTTAGCGCCCTGAATACGTATGTATAGCCGTTCACCCCGTTTCGCTTCCGTAAAGCTCTGATATCCCTAGGCTTGGGAGAGGGGTCTGAAGCCCCTTTGCATTTTTGCGACCGTCGCATCGGCGGCGGCCTCAAAGGGGGATCATACTGATGACGACCATTTCTTCGCGTTCGCTGCTCGGAGCGGCGGCAAGCCAGCTGGCAATCGCTTCGGCGCTCTACGCGACACCGGCCTGGGCGCAGGACGCGCAGGCGACAACGCCGGCGATCACTGGCGCGGCCAGTGCCGCGACCGCACAGCCGGTCCCGCCGCCGCCGTCTGACACGGCAGCGAATCCCCAAAGCACGGACCAGCCGGCAACGGCGCAGAACACAATTGTGATTACCGGCTTCCGCGCCTCTCTGCGCAACTCCACCGCGAAGAAGAAGAATTCGGAAACGGTCGTGGAATCGGTGAACGCTGAGGACATCGGCAAACTACCGGACAACAGCATCGCTGAATCGATTGCACGCCTGCCTGGCCTCGCGGCACAGCGCAACAATGGCCGCGCGACCATCATCTCCATCCGCGGCTTCGGCCCGGACTTTTCGACCACGACACTCAACGGCCGGCAGCAAACGACGACCAACGACAGTCGCGCCGTCGAATTCGAGCAGTATCCCTCCGAAATCCTGGCCGGAGTTGACGTCTACAAGACGGCCGAAGCGGACCATACCGCGGGCGGTCTCGTCGGCTCGATCGATATGCGGACGATCCGACCGCTGGACTACGGCAAACGCGTCTTCGCCGTCGGCGTTCGCGGTACCTATGTCGATCAGAAGCTTCTGCCCGGCTCGAAGAACAAGGGCGGCCGCGTGTTCGGCACGTTCGTCGACCAGTTCGCTCACGACACGATCGGCCTCGCCGTCTCGGCGGCTTACACCAACGAGCCCTATTCGACCAAGGACTGGAACGCCTGGGGCTGGGTTGGCTTTCCGGGCGGCGCGACGGGCATGCAGGGCGTCAAGACCTGGTTCGAATCCGACCAGCTCAAGCGACTCGGCACGACCGCTACTCTTCAGGCGCACCTCAACGACAATCTGACCATGTCGTTCGACGGCCTCTATTCGCACTTTACCGACGACGTCGACCAAAAAGGGTTCGAGATGCCGTTCGCCTGCGGCGGCGGCTGCGGCCACGACGCCATCCTGAACCAGACGGTCACCAACGGACTCGTCACGGCGGCGACCATCGCGGGCACGCCCGTCATTGAAAATTATGCAACGGACCACCGAGCGAACCAATACGCCCTTGGCTGGAACACGTTGTGGGACGGCCACAATGGCTGGCGTGCGATGGCCGACCTCAGCTGGTCGCGTACGAACCGTAGCGAGCATCATATTGAGAGCACTGCTGGCCTAATAAACGGCCATGCGTCCACCGCGCCCACCGCTACAGTCTCGTATCAAGTCACGGATCACGGTCCGGAGTTCGTTAGCAATTACAATGGAGCCAATCCGGCGCTCGTGCTGACCGACGTCGAGGGCTGGAGCAGCTCGCCCGTGCAGGCGGGCTACGACAAGCTCAGGTCGAGCAAGGATGACCTCAAGGAGGCTCGGGCCGAGGTCGAGCGCGACGTCGGCAGCTTCATCAGGTCGATCAAGGTCGGCTTCGACTATACCGACCGAGATAAGACCTTGTCGCAGATTGAGGGCTTCCTGTCGCCGCCCGGGGGCGCGAACCTTCCGGCCGGATATTGTAATACGGCGGGCGCCGCTGGCTGCCAAATCGCAATCCCGTCCAATCTTTTGCAACCCTCCTTCACACTTGACCGTGGCTTTGGACCGATCCTGTCGTGGGACCCGCGCGCACTCGAATCGAACGGGGTGCTGATCTTTCACGACAACACCCAGCCCAACAGCGGCTATCATGTCACGGAGAAGGTCTGGACGCCCTACGTCATGGCCCCGCTCAATGCCGACCTGGGCGCCGCCCATCTGACCGGCAACATCGGCTTCCAGGCGGTGCACACCAGCCTGCGTTCGGCGAGCCCGGCATATCCGACGGCAAACGATCGCTATTGGATGTGGCTGCCCAGCCTGAACCTCAACTTCCGCTGGGAAAGCGGCTGGGTCGTGCGCTTCGCCGCGTCGAAGGAATATATGCGGCCGCGCCTCACTGACCTCAACAACAGCGTCAGCTTCGGGTATAACAACGACATCAAGCTTTATCGCGGTAGCGGCGGCAATCCGTTCCTGCGGCCATACCAGGCCAAAGCGGTCGACCTCAATCTCGAGAAATATTTCGGGAACAAGGGCTACGTGGCTCTACAGAGCTATTACAAGCACATCGACACCTACATCGCGAGCGGCACCAACACGAACTTCGATTTCTCACCGTTCCCGGTGCCGCCGAATCAGACAATTCCGCCGACGCCGATCGGCTTCTTCGATACAAGCCTGAACACGCACGGCGGCTATATGTACGGCGCAGAACTCGCCGGCACACTTCCGTTCGACATCTTTATGCCGGCGCTTGAAGGGTTCGGCATCACGGGCGGCGCCGGCTACACCAAGACTCGCATCACGGACTTCAACGGCAACCGGAGCGAAATCCCCGGCTATTCGAAGTGGGTGGCGAACCTCACTGCCTTCTATGAGAACCACGGCTTCAACGTTCGCGGCAGCATGCGTTATCGCTCCGGCTTCCTCGGCGATTTCGTGCTGTTCAGCGGGGGCTTGGACCGCCAGCACGTCCTCGCCGAAACGATCTACGATGCCCAGATCGGCTATGACTTCCCTGAAGGGTCGACGTTCAGTGGCTTGTCGGTCTTCCTCCAAGGGCAGAACCTGACGAACGAGCGTTCCGCAACGATCAGCATTCCAAGCCAGCCGAACTCGTGGCTGAAATATCAGTCCTACGGACGGCGATTCCTGCTCGGCGCCACGTACAAGTTCGGCGCTCGCGCTGCTCCGTTGCCGCCGCCGCCACCCCCACCGCCTCCGCCTCCGCCGCCACCTCCGGCGACGCAGACCTGTCCCGATGGATCGGTGGTCGCGGCGACTGCGACCTGCCCGGTGCCGCCGCCTCCGCCGCCACCGCCCGCGCCGGCGCCCGAGCGCGGCATCTGACTTGACACGGTCCCGGCGGGGTTGCGCCCCCGCCGGGCTTCCGTACCTGTTTTTCGATGAGCCAGTCCTCGCCTCTTGAGATCGTGATTGCCGGTGGCGGGTCGGCGGGCTGGATCGCCGCGGCGACCTTCGCCCGCTTCCTCGGCGATTGCGCATTGATCACACTGGTCGAGTCCGACGAGATCGGGACGGTCGGCGTGGGCGAGGCGACGATCCCGCAGATCCACAATCTGATCATCGGCCTCGGCCTCGACCAGGCCGAATTCGTCCGCAGCACCAACGCGACGTTCAAGCTCGGGATCGAGTTCGCCGACTGGATGGGCGAGGGCTCATCCTACATCCACAGCTTCGGCTACACCGGGCGCGGCGTCGGGCTGATCCCGTTCCGCCAGCTGTGGCTGCGGGCTCATTCGCTCGGGGTCGCCGGCGAGTTCGGCGGTTACAACTTCAACATCGCCGCCGCGCGGCTCGGCCGGATGTCGAACAAGGCCGCGACGAACACCGTCCCCGAGCTGTCCTACGCTTATCATTTCGACGCATCGCTATTCGCGCGGATGCTGCGCGGCTACGCCGAGGAGCGCGGCGTCCGCCGCGTCGAAGGCCTGATTGAGGGCGTCGAGCGCGCGGGCGAGAGCGGCGACATCACCGCGCTCGCGCTCAGCGGCGAGCGGCGCGTCGCCGGAAGCCTGTTCATCGACTGCACCGGCTTTCGCAGCCTCATGCTCGGGAAGACGCTCGGCGTCCCCTATCTCGACTGGAGCCAGTGGCTGCCATGCGATTCCGCGCTCGCGGTGCCGTGCGAGTCGAGCGACGCGTTCCGGCCCTACACGCAGGCGCTGTCGCGGAAGGCCGGATGGCAGTGGCGCATCCCGCTGCAGCACCGCACCGGCAACGGCCACGTCTATTGCAGCAGGTTCGTGTCGGACGACGAGGCCGCGTCGATCCTGCTCGCCAGTCTCGACGGCACCCCGCTCGCCGATGCGCGGCCAATCAAGTTCACCAGCGGCCGGCGCGAGATCTTCTGGTCGCACAATTGCATCGCGCTGGGGCTCGCGGCGGGGTTCATGGAGCCGCTCGAATCGACCAGCATTCATCTCGTGCAGTCGGCGCTCGCTCGCCTCCTGAACCTGCTGCCCGGCGATCTTTCACGCACCGCATCGGCGCGCGACACCTTCAACCGCTTGTCGGCGATCGAATGGGCGCGCGTGCGGGACTTCATCACGCTCCACTATTTCGCCAACCGCCGCGAAGGGCCCTTCTGGGAGCATTGCCGCAATATGGAGCTGCCCGACACCTTGCGCGAGAAGATCGAGTTGTTCCGCGAGGCGGGCCTGTTCATGCGCGAGGAGGATGAACTGTTCCTCGACGACAGCTGGGGCCAGGTGATGATCGGCCAGGGGATCATGCCCGAGAGCTGGTCGCCGCTTGCCGACAATGTGCCGGGCGAGGATCTGGGGCCTTTCCTCGACAGCCTCGCCAAGAGCTACCGCGTCAGGGCCGAGAGTCTGCCGACGCACCGCGAATTTGTCGCCTCGGTGGTCGGCGACCGCGTCAAGGAGCGGCAATGACCAAGCTCACGTACTTAGTTGCTGGGGCTGCGGCCGCGGCTTTCCTGGCGCTGTCCGGCCGGGCGCATGGCGCGACGGCCGACTATCGCGCGCGCCTGCCGCAGGACGAAGTCATCTATTTCCTGTTGCCCGACCGGTTCGAGAATGGCGACCCGTCGAACGACCGCGGCGGTCTTTCCGGAAACCGGCTGACGACCGGCTTCGATCCGACAGGCAAAGGCTTCTACCACGGCGGCGACATCAAGGGCCTGATGCAGCGCCTCGATTATATCCAGGGGCTAGGCGCGACGGCGGTCTGGGTGGCGCCGATCTTCAAGAACAAGGCCGTGCAGGGGCCGCCCGGGCACGAAAGCGCCGGCTACCACGGCTACTGGATCACCGATTTCACCCAGGTCGATCCGCATTTCGGCACCAACGCCGAGTTCAAGGCGCTGGTCGACGCCGTCCATGCGCGCGGCATGAAATTCTACATGGACATCGTCGTCAACCACACGGCGGACGTCATTTATTTTGCCGAATGTCAGGGCATGGACCGCTGCCCGTATCGCAGCATCGCCGATTATCCGTACCAGCGGCGCGGCGGTGTCGGCGGCAAACCGATCAATCCCGGATTCACCGGCGAGAAGGACGGCAGCGCGGCGAACTTCGCCAGGCTCACCGACCCGAACTATGCCTATACGGTGAAGGTCCCGCCCGCTGAGCGCGACATCAAGCGGCCCGCCTGGCTCAACAACCCCATCTACTATCATAACCGCGGCGACAGCACGTTCCGCGACGAGTCCAGCACAATGGGCGACTTCGTTGGGCTCGACGACGTGTTCACCGAGAATCCGCGCGTCGTGCGCGGGATGATCGACATATTCGGCGAGTGGATCGACAACTATCATGTCGACGGATTTCGCATCGACACCGCGCAGCACGTGAACCCCGAATTCTGGCAGCAGTTCGTGCCGGCGATGCTGGCGCATGCGCGCAAGGACGGCATCCCCAATTTCCACATTTTCGGCGAAGTGGCGACCGACACCGCTGACCCCGCGCATACGGCCGAGAACACACGTGTCGACAAGCTGCCGAGCGTGCTGGATTTCGGTTTCCTGTGGACAGTCCGTGCCGTGATCGCCGGCGACGCGGGCACCGATGAGCTGTCCAAGCTGTTCCGCGCCGACGCACTGTATGAAGGCGGCGCGAAGGCGGCGCTGCAGTTGCCGACCTTCGTCAGCAATCACGACTCTCCCGGACATATCGCCTGGGCCATTCGCCGGGCGCGGCCGGGTGCCGGCGATGAGGAAGTGCTGAAGCGGGATATGCTCGCGGAGGCCATGCTGCTGACGCTGCGCGGCGTCCCCACTGTCTATTTCGGAGACGAGCAGGGCTTCGTCGGCAAGGGCGGCGACCAGGATGCCCGGCAGGACATGTTCCCGAGCAAAGTCGCCAGCTACAACGAAGACAAGCTCCTCGGTACCAGCGCGACGACCGCGCAGTCGAACTTCGACGTACAGCATCCGCTGTACCGGGAGATCGCGCGGCTCGCGCATATCCGCACCAGCCATCGCGCGCTGACTCGCGGGCTTCAGGTCATCCGCTACGCGCAGGACAAGCCGGGGCTGTTCGCCGTCTCGCGCTTCGATCCGGGTAGCGGGCGCGAAATGCTGCTGCTGTTCAATACTTCGACTGCGCCAGTTAGGCAGAATGTCCGCGTCGAGACCCGCTCGACGCGCTTTGAGAGTCTTGCCGGTGCGTGCCCCGCCGGCACCACTGCACCCGGAAGCGTCGCGATCCAGCTGCCGCCGCTCGGCTATGCGGTGTGCAATGCTCGCTGAAGCCGACAAGAAACCGCTCGCCGGCATCATGCGCGAATGGTGGCGCGGCGCGGCGATCTACCAGATTTACCCGCGCAGCTTCGCCGATACCGATGACGACGGCGTCGGCGACTTGCCGGGAATCACGCAGCATCTCGACTATGTCGCCGCGCTCGGCGTGGACGCCGTGTGGCTGTCGCCCTTCTTCACCTCGCCGATGCGCGACTTCGGCTATGACGTCGCCGATTATTGCGCCGTCGACCCCATCTTCGGGACGCTCAAGGACTTCGACGCGCTGGTCACCCGAGCGCACGGGCTCGGCCTAAAAGTCATCATCGACCAGGTTTATTCGCACAGCTCCGACGGGCACGCTTGGTTCCAGGAAAGCCGCTCGGGCCGCGACGGTCCAAAGGCCGACTGGTACGTTTGGGCCGACCCGAAGCCCGACGGCTCTCCGCCGAATAACTGGCAGTCGGTGTTCGGCGGGCCGGCATGGACATGGGATGCTCGGCGTCGCCAATATTATCTGCACAACTTCCTCGCCGAGCAGCCGGACCTCAACCTTCACAACCCCGCGGTGCAGGACGCGCTGCTCGAAGTCGCGCGCTTCTGGCTGGATCGTGGAGTCGACGGGTTCCGCATCGACGCGATCAATTTCGCGATGCACGACCCCGAGCTGCGCGATAATCCGCCGGCGGCGGGCGGCGGCAAACGGACGCGGCCATTCGATTTCCAGCAGCACCTCTACAACCAGTCGCACCCGGACATTGTGAAAATCCTCGAGCGGTTGCGGTCACTGACCGACAGCTATGGCGATCGCTTCACCCTGGCCGAGGTAGGCGGCGACGATGCGCTGGGCGAAATGCAGGCGTTTACTGCCGGGACCAAGCGGCTCAACAGCGCGTACGGCTTCGACTTCCTTTACGCCGAGGCACTGACGCCAGCGCTGGTTGCCGAGGTCGCGAAGCAATGGCCGGAGGAGGCCGGCTGGCCGACCTGGGCGTTCGAGAACCACGATGCCCCGCGCGCGCTGTCGCGCTGGTCCGGGGAAACGCACCGCGATGCGTTCGCCCGAGCGAAAATATTGCTGCTCACGGCCCTCAGGGGCTCGATCATTCTCTATCAGGGCGAGGAGCTCGGCCTGCCCCAGGTCGAAGTTCCGTTCGACCGATTGCAGGATCCCGAAGCGATCGCCAACTGGCCTTTGACCTTGAGCCGCGACGGCGCGCGCACGCCGATGCCATGGAGCGCAACAGCCCCTAACCTCGGCTTTTCGACCGCCGAGCCGTGGCTGCCGCCGGGCGAAAGCCATCGCCTGCTCGCGGTCGACGCGCAGCAAGAGAATCCGGCATCGATGCTGGCGTTCACCCGCGAGTGCCTTGAGCTGCGGCGCGCGTACCGGGTGCTGCGGCACGGCTCAATGCGGGTGATCGAGGCCGGCGAGCAGAAGCTTGTGTTCGAGCGCGGCGGCGAAAGCGAGCGCCTGCGCTGCACGTTCAACCTGTCGCAACAGCCGGCGACCTTTACGCCGGCGGGCAGGATGCTGATCAATGCGGGGGACATCGACGGCGGCAAGCTCGGGCCTTATGCCGGAGCCATCGAGGAGATCGAATGACGTCCTTGCGCCTGCTCGCGGCGGTCCTGTTTGCAATAACCCCATTTTCGACGAGCGCGGTTGCGCAGCCGGTGCAGATGCGCGTCGCCGGCATGACCCACCTGCCGAATGGCGTCGAGGCAGGCAAGGGCTCCGTTCGGATGCAGGTCACCGCGCTGTCGGACTCGATTGTCCGGGTCCGCATCGCCCGAAATGGCGAATTCGGCGAAGACGCGAGCTGGGCCGTTCCCGCCGCGATTCGACACGAGAGTGTTCCGGTTCAGGCGACGGCGGATGGATTCCGCACGGACGCCGTCGCCGTTCACCTGAATCCCGC
>Ga0207661_10003585_pt1 | contig 10800 bp, 11 predicted proteins | sample KBSC713LmetaG_FD_184337 | JGI IMG/M metagenome (GOLD analysis project Ga0207661, IMG submission 184337) | Corn rhizosphere microbial communities from Kellogg Biological Station, Michigan, USA - KBS C7.1-3L metaG (SPAdes) (version 2) | ecosystem: Host-associated > Plants > Roots > Rhizosphere ... | reverse complement strand
AGGCCCGCCACGCCGAGCGCGTGCAGCGCCTCCTTCACCGCGTCGAGTTGGTACGGCTTGATGACCGCGGTCACCAGCTTCATGCCCATTCCCTCCGTCATTCCCCGACGCTTACTGCAGACCGTGTCGGCGTTGTGGCGGGCGTTGCGAGCCCCGCCATCGCGAACGCACCACCGCTCCCACCGGCGGTCGAGAACTCGTAGGCGCTCTCCGCGTGCTCGTTGATGTCGATGCCCTCGACCTCGACCTCGGTGGAGGTCCGCAGGCCACCGGCGGCCTTGATGATCGATCCGATCACGTAGGCGATACCGAACGACCAGACCGTGACGATACCGCTGGCCAGGGCCTGCCGCCCGAGCTGGGTCAGGCCGCCGCCCATGAAGAGGCCGTTCGTCGCGCCGGACACCGCCGAGATGTTCGGGTTGGCGCCGATGCTGGCGAACAGGCCGATCCACAGGGAGCCGATCCACCCGCCCACGAAGTGCACGCCGACCACGTCGAGCGAGTCGTCGAAGCCGAACCGGTACTTGAGGCTCACCGCGAGCGCGCAGACCGCCCCGGCGACGAGGCCGAGCAGCGTCGCTGCCCACGGGGTGACGAAGCCACAGGCCGGGGTGATGGCGACCAGACCGGCGACGGCGCCGGAGGAGGAGCCGACCATGGTCGGCTTCCCGTCCCGGATCCACTCGACGATGATCCAGCCCATCAGCGCGGCGGCCGTGGCCACCTCGGTGTTGACGAACGCCAGCGCGGTGATGCCGTCGGTGGTGATCTCCGAACCGGCGTTGAACCCGAACCAGCCGAACCACAGCAGGCCGGCCCCGAGCGCGACCATCGGCACGTTGTGCGGCTTGAACGTGTCCCGCGGCCAGCCGACACGCTTGCCGAGCACGAGGCACAGCGCGAGCGCCGCGGCGCCGGCGTTGATGTGGACCGCGGTGCCACCGGCGAAGTCGAGCGCGTGGAGCTTGGCGCCGATGAAGCCGCCGCCCCAGACCCAGTGGGCAACCGGGACGTAGACCAGGGTGAACCAGCCGAACGCGAAGACCAGCCAGCCGGCGAACTTCGTGCGGTCCGAGATCGAGCCGCTGATCAGGGCGACCGTGATGATCGCGAACATCATCTGGAACGCGAGGACGACGTAGGTGGGGATCCCGGTCGTGCCCCAGAGCTCCGTTTCGAACGTCTTGTTCCCCATGTACTGGGTGAAGCTGCCGATGATGGTGTTGGTGCCGGAACTGCCATTGGTGCCAAAGGCGAGGCTGAACCCGTAGAGCAGCCACAGCACGGAGATGAGCCCGATACACGAGAAGCTCATCATCATCATGTTCAGCACGCTCTTGGACCTGTTCAGCCCACCGTAAAACAGCGCGAGCCCGGGGGTCATAAGCAGCACCAGCGCCGTCGACGCGAGCAACCAGGCGGTATCGCCGGTGTGGATGTCCACGAGCTGCCTCCTCTCGGTGAGAATTTCTCCCTCCGGCCTAAGTCCGGTTTCAAAAGGGGGCCGAGCCGAGGCGGAGGCCAAACGGCGATCCGGCAAGGCGCCGTTTCGTCCGGATACCGGTGTTGTATCCGGGCGGAACGGCAACGCCGCCGGTCGTCGTTTGGGCCCGCCGCAGGCCGGCCATCCCTTTTGAAACCGGACCTAGAGGCAGCGCTGCCTTCGCCGGTTGCGCGGAAGCTTCCAGGCTGGCTGTTTCGCGCACCGGCGCGGCGCGGTTTCCGCCGCGTCACGTCATGTTTCGGGCGTGTGACGAAGACTTAGCGCAACGCGTATTCGAGGATGTGGCGCTCGTAGTCGATGAGCCGCAGGTCGCGGACCGGGCGCCGGAGATGTCCCTTGTGCACGATGCGCACGAAAGCGGGGTCGCCGGCCGCGGCCATCCGCTTGATCCCCTCGATATGGTCGACGATCCGCTTGCGAATCACGCGGACCAGCCGGTGGCGGTCCCGCGGGGTCAGCCCGTAGTGATCGGCGAACATGCGCAGCCGCCGGGGCCGGTTGGGCCGCTTCCAGCCCAGCGTGTAGGAGTCGCGGTCGGAAAACAGCGGCACCCAGGTCCAGGCCGCGTAGGCGACGTCGTAGATCCGGGCGCCGGGCGAGGCGAGGTCGAAGTCGATCAGCGAGAGGGTCCCGTCCGGCCGCCAGATCACGTTGTGCGGGGCGGCGTCGTGGTGGCAGATGACCTCGGTGTCCGGCGGAGGCGGGCCGAACGAGCGCCAGACCGCACCGGGCGGTGGGCGGAACCCGTATTGCGCGTCGTGGAACATCCGGAGCATGGTCGCGACCGTGACCAGCGCCTCATCGGTGACCCAGTGCGGGGCCAGCGGGTATTCCCCGCACTCCCCTTCGAGGTAGGACAGGACCTCCCGGCCGCGCTCGTCGATGCCCAGGGCCCGCGGAGCACCGGTGAAGCCGACGTATTCGAGGTGCCGCAGCAAAGCGTGCACGGCCGGGGTCCAGGGACCGGCATTCCGGCGGACGGTGTCGCCCGAGCGCACGACGATGGAGGTGTTCCCGCCGTGAAGCGGGATCTCCTGTTGCGTCACGTCCACCGTCCTTCGCCGGAGTTACCGTCCGAGGTTACGCGTCGCTGCCAATGAGCGCGTCCACGAACTGTCGCGGATCGAACGGCGCAAGGTCATCCGGCCCCTCCCCCAGGCCGACGAGCTTGACCGGAATGCCCAGTTTGCGCTGGACGGCGATCACGATGCCGCCCTTGGCCGTGCCGTCGAGCTTGGTCAGGACCACCCCGGTCACGTCGACGACCTCGGTGAAGACGCGGGCCTGCTCGAGGCCGTTCTGCCCGGTGGTGGCGTCGAGGACGAGCAGCGTCTCGTCGACCGGGCCGTGCTTCTCGACGACCCGCTTGACCTTGCCGAGCTCGTCCATGAGGCCGACCTTGTTCTGCAGCCGCCCGGCCGTGTCGACCAGGACGGTGTCGACCCCGGCGTCGATGCCGCGCTTGACCGCGTCGAACGCGACCGAGGCCGGGTCGGCCCCCTCCGGCCCGCGGACGACCTCGGCGCCGACCCGGCCGGCCCAGGTGGCCAGCTGATCGGCGGCGGCGGCCCGGAACGTGTCGGCCGCGCCGAGCACCACCGAGTGCCCGTCGGCGACAAGGACGCGGGCGATCTTGCCGCACGTCGTGGTCTTGCCGGAGCCGTTGACCCCGACCACGAGCAGCACGGCCGGCCGCCCGTCCTTCGGGCTCACGTCGAGCGACCGGTCCAGGCCCGGGTCGAGCGCCGTGACCAGTTCGTCGGTGAGCAGGCCGCGCAGCTGCTCGGCCGAGTTGGTGCCCTCGACCCGGGCCTTCTCGCGCAGCTTGCCGACGATCTCCGTGGTGGCCTGGACGCCGACGTCGGCGCCGATGAGCGTCTCTTCGATCTCATCCCAGGTGTCGTCGTCGAGCTTGTCCCGGGCCAGCAGGGCGAGCAGGCCCTTGCCGAAGACGCTCTGCGACTTTGACAGCCTTGCCCGAAGCCGCACCAGCCGACCGGCGGTGGGTTCGGGAACTTCCAAAACGGGCGCTTCTGCGACGGGAACCTCGACAACCTGGGGCTTCGTCTCGATCGGCTTTTCAATCGGCACTGGCGGTCGCCGGCGACGGGGCACGAAGTACGCCAAACCGGCCCCGACGATTGCGACAAGCAGGACGACCGCAGCGACGATGTACAACTCCATGACAGAAATCCTTGCAGACGCTCACCCATCCGGCGCGGAAGAGGGTTTGAAAACGCGGTCCTCCTGGTAATGATCGAAGCCATGAGCCCCGGTCTTGTCTCGAAGTGGATGGCCGGGCGGCGCCGGGGCAGTTTCATCCCGCCGCCGGGAACCACGCCGGTCAGGGCCGGATACAACCCCGGTATCCAGCCGCGCCCGGCGCGGCCCCAGCCAACGCCTGAGCCTCGCCCCGCACCGACCCCGACTCCACGACAGGACCTCGTGCTCGGACCGGTACTGCGACGCGTGGAGGGCGATCACGCCACCGTCTGGGTGGAGACTGCCCAGCCGGCGACCGTCGAGATCAAGGCCGGCGCCAAGGCCCACGGCGCCGCTCGCACCTTTTGTGTCCATGGTCACCACTACGCGCTGGTCGTCGTCGACGGGCTGCCGGCGGCCGCGTCGACGACCTACGAGGTGCTGATCGACGGCGAGGTCGTCTGGCCACGCCCCGATGACCCCTATCCGCCCCCGGCCATCCGCACGCGCGCGCCGGGCCAGCCGACCCGGCTGGTGTTCGGCTCCTGCCGCAAGGCCACCCCGTACAGCGTGACCCACTTCCCGCCGGATGCCCTGGACGCCTACGCCGTGCGGCTGGCGTCCGAGGCCGGTCAACCGGCGCCCGACCTGCTCGTGCTGCTCGGCGACCAGGTCTACGCCGACGAGACGCCGGACAAGATCAAGCATTGGCTGAAGAAGCGCCGCCGGCACCGCCGCCCCGACGCGCCGGCCACGCAGGTGATCGACTTCCACGAGTACACGAAGCTCTATCTGGATTCGTGGAGCGACCCGGAGATCCGCTGGCTGCTGTCCACGGTGCCGAGCACCATGATCTTCGACGACCACGAGATCATCGACGACTGGAACAGCTCGGTCGGCTGGCGGGCCTCAATCACCCAGCAGAGCTGGTGGAGCCAGCGCATCCAGGCCGGCCTCGCGTCCTACTGGGTCTACCAGCACCTCGGCAATCTGGCGCCGAGCGCGCTCGCCGAGGACCCGATCTACGCGGCGGTGACCTCGACGGCCGACGCCACCAAGATCCTCGACGACTTCGGCGCCCGGTCCGAGCACGAGCGCGGCTCCTACCGCTGGAGCTACACGCTCGACATCGACCGCACCCGCCTGGTGGTGCTCGACAACCGCGCCGGGCGCGAGCTCACCCCCGGACACCGCTCGATGCTGCCGGAGTCCGAGTGGGAGTGGTTTTTTTCGGTGGTACGAGGCGAGTACGACCATCTCGTCGTCGGCTCCTCGTTGCCCTGGCTGCTCCCCCCGGCGATCCACCACCTGGAGGCGATCAGCGAGCGGCTCGCCGAGTCGCCGAAGCGACTGGTCGCCGGGCTGGCCGAGTGGACGCGGCTGGCGTTGGACCTGGAGCACTGGGCGTCGTTCGGGCAGTCGTTCGACGCACTGAGCGTGCTACTCGGCCAGATCGGGGCCGACCCGTCGGCGCCGGCCACGATCAGCGTGCTCTCCGGTGACGTGCACCACTCGTACGCGGCGAAGGCCCTCTACGGGCCGGAAGTCACCAGCCCCGTGCACCAGCTGACCTGCTCACCGGTCCACAACGAGGCGCCCAAGGCGATCCGCCCGGCGATGCGGCTGGGCTGGAACCCGTCGGCGGCGAACGCCTTGCGGGCGGCGGCGCGGGCGATCGGGCTGCGCCGGCCGGCCGTGCGCTGGCGCAAGCTCGTCGGCCCGCACTTCGGCAACGCGGTCGCCACGCTCGTCCACAATGGACGGCAGGCCCGCGTGACGATCGAGGGTACGCGGCCGGACAAGCGGCTCACGGTCGTCGGTCAGCTGCGCCTGGACCGTTCGTAGCGCCGGCCGAGGATGGCCCGCATCCCGTCGATGAGCATCGCGAGGCCGTGCTCGAACGTGTCCGGGCCGTTCGGGTCGCCGCCCTCGCGGAGCGCGGCCGCCATCAACGGGAACCGGCCGTCGGCGGCCAGCGCCGCATAGGCCGCCTGGTCCTGCTCCTCGGTCCAGCCCTCCTCGGCGTTGCGGCGCTGCTCGGCCTGCTCCTCGGTGACGAACCCGGTCACGTAGGTGTCGATCGCGACCATGCTGCGCATCGACTCCAGCGCGGTGAAGCCGGCCGCGACAAGTTGCTCGATGGCCGCCTCGACGGTCGGGAACACGGCGGCGACCGGCCGGTTGCCGGAGGCGACCTTGGCGCCGTCGCGGTGGGCGAGCAGGCCCTTGCGGCGGGCTCGCGCGTACGCCACCAGGGCGAGATCCCATTCCGGCGTGTCCAGCTCGACGACGCACTCCTCGGCGATCGCCTGGGCCATGTGGTCGAGCAGTTCGCGCTTGTTGGCGAAGTGCCAGTAAAGCGCGGGCGCCTGCACCCCGAGCTCGGCGGCGAGCCGGCGCAGGGTCAGCCCGTCGAGGCCGACCTCGTCGAGCAGTTTGAGGGCGACCCGCACCACGAGAGCCGAGTCCAGCGGCTGGCGCATGCTTGACAGCTTAACACCGTTCAGGTCATCCTTAACGCCGTAAATTGATTAACAACGTTAAGGGGGATTTCGATGGAGCTCGCTGTGCGGGCGGAAGGGCTGCGCAAGCGCTTCGGTAAGCACGAAGCGCTGCGGGGCGTCGACCTCGCCGTCGAGCCCGGGACGGTCTGCGGCCTGCTCGGGCCGAACGGTGCCGGCAAGACCACGGTCGTGCGGGTGCTGACCACGCTGCTGCGGCCGGACGCCGGCACGGCGGTGGTGGCCGGCCACGACATCCGGCGGGAGCCGACCGCGGTGCGCTACCGCATCGGGGTGGCCGGGCAATACGCGGCGGTCGACGAACTGCTGACCGGACGGGCCAACCTGATCATGTTCGGCCGGCTCTACGGCCTGTCGACCCGGCAGGCCAAGCGACGGGCCGACACGCTGCTCGAACGGTTCCGGCTGACCGAGCACGCCGAGCGCAAGGTCAAGACCTACTCGGGCGGCACGCGGCGGCGCCTCGACGTCGTCGCCAGCCTGCTCGTGGCGCCGCCGGTGCTGTTCCTGGACGAGCCGACGACCGGCCTCGACCCGCGGAGCCGGCTGGCGATGTGGGCGGCGATCGGCGAGCTCGTGGCCGATGGCACGACCGTGCTGCTCACCACGCAGTACCTGGACGAGGCCGACCGGCTGGCCGACCAGATCGTCGTGCTCGACCATGGGGAGGTCGTCGCCGCTGGGCCGCCGGCCAAGCTGAAGGTGTCGATCGGCGGGGAACGCCTGGACGTGGTCGTCCGGGACGTGGACCGCTTCGCCGACGCCGCCCACGCGATCGAGGCGGCGATCGGGCTTCCGCCGGAGCTGACGCTCGACGAGCGACGGCTCACCGCGCCGGTCGCCGACGGCACGAGCGCGCTCGTCGCGACCGTACGGGCCCTCGACGCGGCCGGGGTGGCCGTCGAGGACATAGCCCTCCGCCACCCGTCCCTCGACGAGGTCTTCTTGGCGCTGACATGAAATTTCTGACTGATAACTGGATCATGGCGCGGCGCCAGTATGCGCACATGCTCGCCCAGCCGGACGAGATCGCCGGCACGCTGCTGTTTCCGATCCTCATGGTGGTGCTGTTCGCGTACGTCTTCGGCAGCGCGATCAAGCTGCCCGGCAATGCGGACTACCGGGAGTTTCTCATGCCGGGCATCTACATGCAGGTCACCGCGATGAGCGCGACGGTCGCCGCCGGTCAGGCGGCCGAGGACAAGCTGAAGGGCATCATCGACCGCTTCAAGTCGCTGCCGATCGCCCGCTCGTCGGTGCTCCTCGGCCGCTCGCTGGCCGACCTGACGCTGCGCCTGTTCGGTCTCGCGGTGATGGTGCTGTGCGGGGTCGTGCTGGCCGGCTGGCGCATCCACCACGGTCTCCTGCCCGCCGCGGGGGCGTTCGGGCTGCTGGCGCTCTTCGGGTTCGCGATGATGTGGATCGGCACGACGATCGGCCTGTCGGTCAGCAGCGCCGCCGCGGCCGACACGGCCACCTTCGGCTGGCTCTTCCCGCTCACCTTCCTGGCCAACACGTTCGTGCCCACCCAGGGCATGCCGGGCTGGTTACAGCCGATCGCCGACTGGAACCCGCTGAGCGCCACGGTCGCCGCGATCCGCGGGCTCTTCGGCAACCCGACCGCGTCGGCCGGGCCGGTCGCCTGGCCGCTGCAGCATGCGATCGGCGTGTCAGCCGGCTGGTCGCTGCTCATCCTCGCGGTCTTCATCCCGCTCGCCGTCCGCCGATACCACGTCGCCAACTCCCGTTGACGGCACCGTCTCGGGCGGGCCGTCCAGCCGCGACCAGCTCCACAGCGTCGCGGCGGGCGCCCGCCCGGTGAGGTAGGCCACGGCCGGATCGCGGATGGGCGCGAACCACATCTTGGCCAGCCGCTCGACCGCCTCCGCGCGCGGAACCCAGGCCGCCGGTGGCTTCAGCGACTGCCGATTCAACCCTTTTGATGTGTACGGGGAAGCTTCACGCACCTCGAAGACGAGCGTCTCGAACGACTGGCCGCCCACCGTGTAGCGGACGAGCCAGAGCAGTCGGGCCGGCTGGGCGCGAACCAGGCCGGTCTCCTCGGCGACGCGGCGGCGCAGGGCCGCACCGATCGACTCGCCGGCGGTCACGGTGCCGCCCGGCAGCGCCCAGACGAGCTCGTCGGGGTGCTCCTCGTCCGGCTCGCTCACCAGAAGAATGTCGGTGCCGCGCTCTACGATCGCACCGATCGCTAGGTGGCTGGACTGATCGGTCACCAACCCACGATAGGAGGCTTCTGCCGTGACGCCACCCGATACCCGTGCCGAGCCCCCGGACACCGGCGACGAGCACCCGATGCTCGAGGGGTTCCTCGACTTCCATCGCCAGACGCTGCGCTGGAAGTGTGCCGGGCTGACCGACGAGCAGCTGCGCCTGCGCGCGATCGACTCGTCGTCGCTGACGCTGCTCGGGCTCGTGCGGCATCTGGCCGAGGTGGAGCGCAGCTGGTTCGTGCGCCGGTTCGCCGGGCGGGACGTGCCGGTGATCTACTGCACCGGCAAGGATCCGGACGGTGATTTCGACAACGTCGACACGGCCGACGTCCAGGCCGACTGGGCGACGTTCGATCGGGCAGTCGCCGAGTCCAAAGAGGCGGCCAAGGGTGCGAGTCTGACGGCCGAGTTCCTGCATCCCCGCCACCACAAGGTCTATTCGCTGCGCTGGGTCTACCTGCACATGATCGAGGAATACGCGCGCCACAACGGGCACGCCGACCTCTTGCGGGAGCGGATCGACGGCGCCACAGGCGAATAACGCGAAACATCAGACCGGGTAGCGTGGGCGCATGACCTCTGCGTCCACGATCTACGACATCCGGCTGGTCGATCTGCGCGGCAAGCCGTTGGAGCTCGACCAGTTTCGCGGCCAGGCGCTGCTCATCGTCAACGTCGCGTCCAAATGCGGCTACACCCCGCAATACGAGGCCCTCGAGCACCTGCAGAAGCAATACGGTGACCGCGGCTTCAGTGTGCTCGGCGTGCCCTGCAACCAGTTCGGCGAGCAGGAGCCGGGCACGGCCGACGAGATCGCCGAGTTCTGCAGCACGACCTACGGCGTCACGTTCCCGATGACCGAGAAGGTCGAGGTCAACGGCGCCGGCCGGCACCCGCTCTACGACCGGCTGGTCGAGACGCCCGACGCCGACGGCTACACCGGCGACATCCGGTGGAACTTCGAGAAGTTCCTGGTCGGCCCGGACGGCGTTGTGCAACAGCGGTTCAGCACCCGGACGAAGCCGGACGCGCCTGAGGTCACCGAGGCGATCGAGGCTCTGCTTGGCTGAGTTTCCCTACAGACCGAGGGCTGCGCGGACGTAGCGAAGGTCGTCCGGCGGCTCATAGCGATACGCGGACAGCCCGGCCACCCGGGCGCCCCGAACGTTGCGGTCGGTGTCGTCGACGACGAGGCAGTGTCGCGGCGGCACCCCGACGGCCTCGCAGGCGATCTGGAAAAACTCGACCGTCGGCTTGTGCACGCCGACCACGGAGGAGTTGACGACCGCGTCGAAGTCGCCGGCGATGCCGAACGCCGCCAGGTCGTCGGCCAGTTCGGCGGTCGCGTTGGAGATCAGGGCGACCGGGAGCCCGGCCGCCCGGACCTCGCGGACCAACGCGAGCACCAGCGGGTCGAGCTCACCCCGATACAGGTCGAGCTCGCGGACGAGGGCCCGTGCACGGTCCACGTCCCCGACCCGGTCGGCCAGGGCCTCGGCGACGCCGTCCAGCCACTCGGCCCGGGTGGTCCGGCCGGTGACCGCCGGCAGGTAGCGGGCCCACTCCATCATGGTGGCGAAGACGGTTCCCGGCGCCAGCGCGTAGCGCTCCTCGACGATCGCGCTGCGGGCCGGGTCGTGGTGACACACGACACCGTCGAAGTCGAGCAGCAACGCCTCCGCGCGCGGCCTCGGACCGGTCACCTGGCCTACGCGGCTTCCTCGTCGGTCCGCAGCCGCTGGCTGATCACCTCGGTCACCCCGGCGCGCATGGTCACGCCGTAGAGCGCGTCGGCGACCTCCATGGTGCGCTTCTGGTGGGTGATGATGATCAGCTGGCTCTTCTCGCGAAGCTGCTCGAAGAGCTTGATCAGCCGGCCGAGGTTGACATCGTCGAGTGCCGCCTCGACCTCGTCCATGATGTAGAACGGGCTGGGCCGGGCCCGGAAGATGGCGCACAGCAGCGCCACCGCGGTCAGGGACCGCTCGCCGCCGGACAGCAGCGACAGCCGCTTGATCTTCTTGCCCGGTGGGCGGGCCTCGACCTCGATGCCGGTCGTGAGCATGTCCTCGGGGTCGGTGAGCACCAGCCGGCCCTCACCGCCCGGGAACAGCACCGCGAACACCTGCTCGAACTCGCGAGCGGTGTCGTGGTAGGCCTCGGTGAACACCTCGAGGATGCGGTCGTCGACATCCTTGACGACGGTGAGCAGGTCGCGCCGGGTCGCTTTGAGGTCCTCGAGCTGATCGGAGAGGAACTTGAAGCGCTCCTCCATGGCCGCGAACTCTTCCAGGGCCAGCGGGTTGACCTTGCCCAGCAGGTTGAGCTCGCGCTC
>Ga0207661_10003581_pt1 | contig 10803 bp, 8 predicted proteins | sample KBSC713LmetaG_FD_184337 | JGI IMG/M metagenome (GOLD analysis project Ga0207661, IMG submission 184337) | Corn rhizosphere microbial communities from Kellogg Biological Station, Michigan, USA - KBS C7.1-3L metaG (SPAdes) (version 2) | ecosystem: Host-associated > Plants > Roots > Rhizosphere ... | reverse complement strand
CTCGTCCGCTCCAACCTCATGCACAGACGCCCCATCGACCGGTTGCTCGAACGGCCACAGCCGATCCCGATCAACCCAAACCAGTTGAAATTTGAGCTATACTTCCAATGAACCGGACAGCCGTGGGTCAAGCCCGGGCATGACGAGCGAGTATGCGGCGCTGCCCAGCAACGACTTGCGACAATTTGCCCGCGGGCGTTTCCGGTGGCAAAAAGGAGGGCAGAACAACGCGGGAGGCGGCTAGCTCACCGGGCCAATGCCGCGCGGGAGGAAAGATGAACAATTCAGCGGCGCCAGGCGTCGTCGGCCCATTCGCTGGGCTCGACGTGCCCTGGCTGCTTCAAATGCGCGCGGAGGTCCGCCGCGATCATCCGTTCCTGATCTGGGCGCCGTTCGACGCGCCCGCGCGAAAATGGACGTACGGCGAATTTCACGAGCGCGTCGGCGCGCTCGCGGCCGGCCTCGCCAGGCGCGGCGTGCGGCAAGGCGAGTATGTGCTGATCCACCTCGACAATTGCATTGAGGCGCTGCTCGCCTGGTTTGCCTGTGTCGAGATCGGGGCGATTGCGGTCACCACCAACACGCGTTCGGCGGCGGCCGAAATCGAATATTTCGCCGGCCATTGCGGCGCGGCGGCGGCGATCACCCAGCCGGCCTATGCCGAGCTGGTCGCGGCCAACTGCAAGAGCCTGCGCTGGATCGCCGTCATCTCGCATGACGCCGGAGCGCCCGCGGCGGCGGTATCCCGCGGCGACAATTTTGATTCGCTGTTCGCCGACTCGAGCGATCGTCCGCGCCGCGCCAGCGATCCGCTCGCGCCGTGCAGCGTGCAGTATACCTCCGGCACCACGTCGCGGCCGAAGGCGGTGCTGTGGACCCACGCCAATGCGCTGTGGGGCGCCAAGGTCAACGCCGCGCATCAGGATTTGCACGAGAACGACGTGCACCAGACCTACCTGCCGCTGTTTCACACCAATGCGCTGGCCTATTCGATGCTGTCGAGCCTCTGGGTCGGCGGCACCTGCGTGATCCAGCCGCGTTTCTCGGTAAGCCGGTTCTGGCGCGTCGCGCTGGAGCATGGCTGCACCTGGACCTCGACCATTCCGTTCTGCATGAAGGCGCTGCTCGAGCACGAGATCCCGAACAACCATAAATTCCGCCTCTGGGGCACGGCAGTGAACGATCCCCCGGCCTTCTCTGCGCTCGGCATCAAGATTATCGGCTGGTGGGGCATGACCGAGACCATCACCCACGGCATCGTCGGCGAGGTCGACCAGCCGAACACGCCGATGTCGATCGGCCGCGCCGCCGCCGAATATGCCATCCGCATCACCGATGACGACGGCCGGCCGACCGAGGTCGGCGATACCGGCAATCTCTCGATCAAGGGCGTGCCCGGTCTGTCGCTGTTCAAAGAATATCTGCACAACGAAAAGGCGACGCGCGAGAGCTTTGACGAGCACGGCTATTTCCTCACCGGCGATCGCGTCACCCTGCTCGAGCGCGGCTACATCAAGTTCGGCGACCGCGCCAAGGACATGCTCAAGGTCGGCGGCGAGAATGTCGCGGCAAGCGAGATCGAGCAGGTGATCGCTGTCGTCCCGGGCGTGCGCGAAGCCGCCGTGGTCGGCAAGAAGCACCCGATGCTGGACGAGGTGCCCGTGGTGTTCATCATCCCGCAGTCCGGCGTCGACAGGCTGCCGCAGGATCTGCACGACAACGTCATGGCGGCCTGCCGCGAGGGTCTTGCCGACTTCAAAGTGCCGCGCGAGATCAGGTTCGTCGACGAGATGCCGCGCTCAACGCTGGAGAAGGTAGCGAAGGCGGAATTGCGGAAGATGTTGGGGTAGTCAACGTTTTCGTCATTGCGAGCGAAGCGAAGCAATCCATGTCGCCGCGAACAAAGAATGGATTGCTTCGTCGCGTCGCTCCTCGCAATGACGACGGCGAAAAAGGAAAGACCATGCGCCTCACTATTGCCGCCGTCCTCGCCATCACCCTCCTCGCCTCCCCCGCTTCCACCCAAACCGCCGACACCGTGCTCTTCAACGGCAAGGTCGTCACCGTCGACAGGGATTTTTCCGTCCGCGAGGCGATTGCGATCGCATCGGGTCGGGTGCTCGCGACCGGCACCTCCGCTGCAATGAAAAAGCTCGCCGGCGATCATGCGAAAATGATCGACCTCGGCGGCCGCACCGTGATCCCCGGCCTCACCGACGGTCATATCCACGGCATCCGCGCCGCGCTGACGTTCGGCACCGAGGTGAACTGGATCGGCGTGCCCACGCTGAAGGAGGCACTGGCGAAAATCACCGACGCCGCGAGGAACCAGGCGCCCGGCAGCTGGATCGTTGTTGCCGGCGGCTGGACCGAGGAGCAGTTTGCCGAGAAACGCCGGCCGACGCCGCAGGACATCGCTCAGGCCGCGCCGAACAATCCTGTCTATATCCAGCATCTCTACGATTGGGCGCTGCTCTCGCCCAAGGCGATGGAAGCACTCAATTTCCACGACGACGCCGACGTCACGCCAGGCGGCAAGCTGGAACGCGGTGCCGACAACAAGCCGACCGGCGTGATCATCGCGGGCGGCAATGCCCTTGGAAAAATCTTCGACAAGTTGCCGAAGCCCAACCTGGCGCAGCAGGTCGAGGGCTCGAAAAAGTTCTTCCGGGAGATGAACTCGCTCGGCATCACCGGCATCGTCGACGGCGGCGGCGTCAGCATGTATCCCGCCAACTACGAAGCGGTGTTCAAGCTCTGGCACGATCACGAACTCACTCTGCGCGTCGCCTATCATCTTTGCGCTCCGAAACCCGGCAGCGAGCTCGACGATCTAAGGAACCTGACTCAGCTGTCGCCGCAGGGCTTTGGCGACGACATGCTGCATTTCAACGGCCCCGGCGAGATCCTGATCTGGGCCGATTGGACCGACGGCGACATCACATCCGACGGCAAGGAGAAGCTCGCCGAACTTTTGCGCTGGGCGGCGTCGAGGGGCTATTCGATCCAGATCCACTGGAATCCGGACCGCACCGTGCACGACCTGCTCGACGCGGTCGCGAATGTCGAGAAAGATTATTCCGTGCGCGACCTGCGCTGGAGCGTGCTGCATCTCTACAACGCCTCGGAAGACAGTCTGAAGCGGATGCAGAAGCTGGAACTGATCTGGGGCGTACAGGACGGACTCTATTTCGGCGGCGAGCGGCTGCAGAAGGAGGTCGGCGTCGACGCGGCCAGGCAAATGCCGCGGATCGTGACCGCGATGAAGCTGGGGATAGTGGTGACCGGCGGCACGGATGCGCACCGCGTCTCGTCCTACAATCCCTTTATCGCGCTGCAATGGTATCTCGACGGCACCACCATCGGCGGCGTGCAGACGCGCGGCGAAGCGGAGAAGCCGAGCCGCCGCCAGGCGCTGGAGATGTACACGCGCAACACGGCTTACGCGGCCAATGACGACGACAAGCGCGGCACGCTGGAGGCGGGCAAATTCGCCGATCTCGCGGTGCTCTCGGCCGATTATCTGACCGCACCGGTGAAGGAGATCGGCAAGATCAGATCGCTGCTCACGATGGTCGGCGGCAACGTGGTCTATGCCGCAGGGCCGTTCGCGAGCGCCGAGGCGCCCGTCAAAAGGTAAGCGTCATTGCGAGCGAAGCGAAGCAATCCATGTCACCGCGGAGACGGATTGGATTGCTTCGTCGCTAACGCTCCTCGCAATGACGGAGAAAATCAATAACACCCGAACGCGACCGGGCGGAACGCCTGCAGCAATTGCTGGTCGAGCTTGGCGCCCATTCCTTCCATGATGCTGAAGGCGCGGGAGTGGGTGAAGGGCAGCCGGTAGGCGCGCTTCTCCACCAGCGCGGCATAGATGTCGACGATGGTCGTGAGCCGCACGATGTCGCTGATCTGGCTGGCCTCCAGACGGTTCGGGTAACCCGTGCCGTCAAGCAGCTCGTGGTGATGCAGGATGACATCCAGCATTTCCGGCGGGAAACCGCCCTGCTGGGTCAGCGCATCGTAACCGAGCTGCGGATGCTGGCGGATGATCGCCTTCTCTTCGTCGCTGAGCTGGCCCGGCTTGTCGAGGATCGCGAGCGGAATGAAAGCCTTGCCGACGTCGTGCAGCAGCGCGGCACGGGTCAGTCGGCGCTGGTCGGCTTCGCGCATGCCGAGATGCTGCGCGAAGGCAACCGCAAAGCCGGTGACGAACAGGCAGTGACGATAGCTGCCGGTGTGATGGCAGCCGACCGTGGTCAGCCATTCGCGGATGGAGGAATGCTTGATCGCCTTGAGGATCTTGGTTTCGACCTCCTGCACCTCCTGGAAGGTCAGCGGCACGCCGGCGGGGAGTTTTTGGAAGATCTTGACGAAGATCGCATGCGCGGCGGCGACGCCGCGGTTCAAGGTCTTGCCGCGCTCGCTCGCATCAAAGGTCTGGCTGTCGGGGAACGCGGCGCGGATGCGCTGCAGGATCGCGCCCGGATCGAGCGGCCGCGAGATGGTGTCGGTGGCGCCGAGCGCCCAGGCCTGCATCGAGGCATGGTGCAGCGCATCTGCCAGCACGAACAGCCGAGGCATCTGGCTGTAGGCGTCGGCGCGCAGCTTGTTGCGGACCAGTTGCACGCTTTCCGGCGAGCGCAGATTGATGTCGACCACGACGCCGGAGAGGCCGTTTGGTGCTGCCGGGATATCCGATGTCGCAACCGTGTCGACATCGCCGACGGAACTCAGGATCTTGGCCAGTTCGCCGCTCTGATCGGCGCGATCGGAGGCCAGCAGCAGGCGGCGTCGGGACGACTCTTTCTGGGCGGTGGCGGTCATGGAGTCCAGGCTCGCGGGTTGTGATCCGCAAAGCCTACCCGGCAACGCGTTCTCCCCGGATTAACAGGTGTTGTGAACTTGTCATGACTGCGAACGCTAAAATTTGAACGATGAAAAAATCCGCCGGAGGAATCTGCGTTGCGATAACGAGGGTTGTCCTAGAAATTCGCTGTGCGGAATACGAGAGCTACGCACGCATCGTAAGGCCGCCCTCCACGCGGGCGTCAGGCAGTTCACAGCGCTGAAGGGATCGCGCTACAATGTCGCGGGGGCTGGAAACGCGCAGGAAGCCGTGATGCCGAAAATCGATCGCGACGGAATAAAGATCTACTACGAGGTTCATGGCGAAGGCCCTCCCCTCATCCTCACCCACGGCTACTCCTCGACCTCGGCAATGTGGCAGGGCCAGGTCGAGGCGCTGGCGAAACGTCACAAACTCATCCTGTGGGACATGCGCGGCCACGGCCAGTCCGACTATCCCGATGACCCCAAGGCCTATAGCGAGGCCTTGACCGTCGGCGACATCGCTGCGCTGCTCGATACGGTTGCCGCCGGAAAAGCCATTGTCGGCGGCCTCTCGCTCGGCGGCTACATGTCGCTGGCGTTTTACCGCGCGCATCCCGAGCGGGTCTCGGCGCTACTCATCATCGACACCGGCCCCGGCTTCAAGAAGGACGATGCCCGCGAGGCCTGGAACAGGCGCGCGCTCGACACCGCCGGGCGTTTCGAGCGCGAGGGGCTGGAAGTTCTCAAATCGGCCAGCCGCGAGCGCTCGACGGTCAGCCATCGCGACGCCAACGGACTCGCTCTGGCGGCGCGCGGCATGCTGACCCAGCGCGATGCGCGGGTGATCGAGGTGCTGCCCGAGATCAAGGTGCCGTCGCTGGTGGTGGTCGGCGCCGACGACACCCCGTTTCTCGCCGCCTCCGACTACATGGCGGCGAAGATTCCGGGCGCGAAGAAAGTCGTGGTCCCCGCCGCCGGACACGCCGTCAACATCGACCAGCCGCAGGCCTTCATCGAGGCTGTGCTGCCGTTCCTGGATAGCTTGCCGAACAGCGCCGACGGAGTCGCGCCATGACCGGATCTGGCAGTAGTCTCTCTCCGATCTCTCCGTCGTCATTGCGAGCGAAGCGCAATCCATAGCCACACGCGGATCTATTGGATTGCTTCGTCGCGGAGCCTGTCATCGGGCCGCGCGTTCGCGCGGACCCGTTGGCTCCTCGCAATGACGGTGTGGATCTGCGGATCAAGCCCGCGCGAGCCCAAGTCAGAACCAGCGCTCGCCGATTTGAACGGTATCGCCGGGACCGAGCGCGGTGCCGAGCGGCACTACATAGCGCGCCACGCCATTGGCGTCGGTGTGGGTCAGCGTCACCAGATCGCGCCGCGCGCGCGGCGAGAAGCCGCCGGCAATCGCGATCGCGCTCTCCACCGTCATGTTGGGCACATAGGGATACTGTCCGGGCGCCTGCACCTCGCCGAGGATGAAGAACGGCCGGTAGGATTCGATCTCGACCGCGACCGAAGGCTCGCGGATGTAGCCGTTGCGCAGCCGCCCGGTGATCTCGGCGGCGAGCGAAGCCGGTGAGCGTCCGCGCGCCGGCACTTGTCCGATCAGCGGCATGGTGATCGAGCCGGCGGCATCGATGGTGTAGGTGTTGGTCAGGCCTTCCTGCCCGTAGACGACGACGCGGAGCTTGTCGCCGGCATCCAGCCGATAGCCGGCGTCGTGTCTAACCGCCGTGGAAGTCGGCGCGGCTGCGTAGGCATCGTAGGGCGTGGACGCCGCGACAGGCGCCGCCGCGTAGCCAGGAGGCGGCGCATAGGCGGGCGGCTCCGCCATGTAGGCAGGACGAGAGGCGCCGGAAAGGGCGCGGCGAAGCGCCGCGATCGCGCCGCCGCCATCGGAAGCTGGCTGAGGGACCGCATAGGCGTTGGGCTGGCCATAGGTCATGTAGTCGAGGTCGTTTCGACCCTGCGCTAGCGCCTCTGGCACGGCGGCGGTCAGGCAGCCAGCCAGCGCAGTGACCATGATCGAGCATCGAAACGCGCGCGCAAACCGCACTGGAGCCATCCCTCACAACGAGATCGCTCCAGTCTTGCACCGGTTATGGTTAACAAAGTGTTTCGATCACCTCTCACCGCAAGCGGCAGGGCGATCGCGTGGCAGAAAGTAGAGCACCGTCGTCCCGGACAAGCGAGGGCCAGCGAGCGCTGATCCGGGACCCATAACCACAGGCGGTCGTCGTCCGGCACGCTGGCAGTCCCAGCTTGGCGCAACAACTACTTCTTGTGGTTATGGGTCCCCGCCCTTCGCGGGGACGACACCAGAACTTCTGGACACGCCTGCGCATCTCTATGCGATGCGGGCGCAAATAATATGCGACACCCCTGCCGCAAGCGGCAGAGGTGATCGGAGCATCACGCCGAAACGCCAACGCCGATCGGGCAGGACACGCCGGTGCCGCCGAGCCCGCAGTAGCCGGCCGGGTTCTTGGCCAGATATTGCTGATGGTAGTCCTCGGCAAAGTAGAACTCGCCGGCCGGCCGAATCTCGGTCGTGATCGCACCGAGGCCTTTCGCCGACAGCGCCGTCTGATACGCCGTCTTGGAGGCTTCGGCGGCTTTGCGCTGCGCGTCGCTCAACGCGTAGATCGCGCTGCGATATTGCGTGCCGACATCGTTGCCCTGACGCATGCCCTGGGTCGGGTTGTGGCTCTCCCAGAACGTCTTCAAGAGTTGGTCGTAGGAGATCTTCCTGGGATCGAACACCACCAGCACCACCTCGGAGTGGCCGGTGCGGCCCGAGCAAACCTCTTCATAGGTCGGGTTCGGCGTGTGGCCGCCGGCATAGCCGGAGGCGGTGACATAGACGCCGTCGCCGAGTTCCCAGAACTTGCGCTCCGCGCCCCAGAAGCAGCCGAGCCCGAACACGGCCTGCTCCAGGCCTTCGGGGTAAGGCGGCTTCAATTTATGGCCATTGATGAAATGGGTCGAAGCGGTCGGGATTGGTTGCGCACGGCCCGCCAGCGCCTCGGCTGCACTGGGCAGTGCGGTGGTCTTGCGCATGAACAGCATGGATTTTTTCTCCGGACGGCATCACCGGATGAAGCGAACGGACGCTTCCAACCGGGAGCCACCTTTATATAGGTGTTTACGCAAGAGAGGGCAGCCCCGTCACGCCGGATGGCTCAATCCCGGGAATAGCCGATCAGGGGCTTCCGCGGCCGGAACAGGATCATCAGGAGGATCCCGAGCACACCGAGCACCGCGAACACCGGCTGCTCGAGCACGATCTTGATCACGCTGGCCCAGAGCCAGGGCGCCTTGCTCTCGACCCAGGCGTGAAAGGCCTGCTGGCTCGCCTGGTTCACGTCGTTCCAGAACTGGCCAAATTGGGTGAAGCGCAGGCTCTGGTCGGCGACCCAGCGCGCCCCATCATAGACCATGAAGATGAATCCGCCGGCCAGCAACAACAGCCCGATCAGCCGGAAAAAACCGCGGATCATATGCCACCCATTCCGTCTCGCCCGCCCATGCCCTTACCGGGCCGGTCAGGGAAATTCAACCTCATCAGTGCCTTACGAGCCTCTTGCGGCAGGGTTTCGGCCCCTCGAGGCGCCCCTAAAGCGTTGACGCTGCAAAACCCTCCCTCTATAAGGGCGCCAATGGCGGCGGGCGCAATCCCGCCGCCGCGTTTCTTTGAGCTTGGCCGGGATCTGTCGCAGGAATTCGCCGCAGCGATTGCTTGCCTCACCACCGCCGTTCAAAGACGTTCCGAACAACCAGCAGCGTCGATCTCGTGAGAGAGCGTGATCCCTAGAAAAGATCATGCTCGATAAGGAAACGGCGGCGCGCTCATCTTCGATTGAATGCGAGCTGTACCGCTAGAGGAAATTTGAGACGATGGCCAATACGACTTCCGCCAAGAAAGCGACGCGCAAGATTGCCCGACGCACCGTGATCAACAAGTCACGCCGCACCGAGATGCGCGGCACCGTCCGCACCGTCGAGGAAGCGATCAAGCGCGGCGACCGCGACGCAGCCCTGAAGGCGATGTCGCTCGCCGAGCCCGAGCTGATGCGTGCGGCGCAACGCAACATCATTCACAAGAACAATGCGAGCCGCAAAGTATCGCGGCTGTCGCACCAGATCGCCAAGCTCGGCAAATGAGCTTAGGCAAGTGAGCTTAAGCAAGTGAGCCGGACTGTCCGGCTCACTTCGATGCAGCGCATCATGAAGCCCGGCCTCGCGCCGGGCTTTATTTTTTCCGTCACAACCCACAGCGGCATATTGCGATCTGAAGCGAGCCGCGTGGAATTTTAGTGCGCTAAAGATTTGTGCGGCGCGATTTTTTCATACCCGTAATTTTACTAGTGCAGATTTGTCGCACCTGAAACACCACCCGCATTGCAAGAAAGCTCTGTGCCAAGCGGATTAAATGGAATGGCGGCTGACCTGTTGCCGCGGGAGTTACCCTTCAAAAAGAATCGCGAAAAACTTCGTCTCGCTAATTACTTATCCACATAGCGCCGACAAGCGTTTGGAAAAACGTCCGTTCACCAATCAGACGTAAATATTTTATGAACTTTTTTTTCGACGGCGATGAGATTTGTGACGCGCGCGATTCTTTGCGGTGTTTCAAACTCTTGCTTTCGGATTGAGCAATTGCAGCGCGGTCACACCGCCAATGAGTCGGAAGACGCGTTCATCAAACCGATTGCCAGATAATTCGCATCGTGTATTTCTTAAACGGCTCGCGGCGCCCACGATCTTGAGACCAGCGCGGTTTTAGAAACGGGGCGGACGTGCAAATCGGCGGCGGTGTGCGCGTTGGCGGCGCTTTCCAAGCGATTGTCGGATCGTGACCTATAGCAATGTAGGTAACGAAGAGCTGTGTCCAAATTTCTCAGGCGAGGCCATCGTGTCTCGTTTGCTTCGAGCTAGAGAATTCGAGCTAGAGAAATAGACACCGATCAGCCGACGGACGCTCAAGAGAGCCGGCTCCCCGAGCGGGTAGTTGTGAACGGGTTGGACAAAGCGTGGCGGTTGAACAGTGGTGTTCAGGCTTCGCTGACCTTGAAGCAGACTTGAGAGGACAGCTTGCCGGGAGCAATCGCGGCAGGGACGGGGAGGCGTGTGCAATGTCTTACGGAAGCATCACGGGAATTGATCGACCAGCAGTCTTGAACGAGACCACGTCTGACGCGGCCCATCAGTGGCCCTCGCCCCGCTCGCCCGATATTCCGTCGAGTACTCGCTGACCTCGCGGGAAACCTTCTGACCCAGACATCATTGACCTGACGGCGGCGTTGGCGCCGGACGGGAGAGCCATGTCTGGTGATGGAAAGAACTCGCTCGAGGTCGCGCTTGCTGCAGCAACGCTGCAGGGCGCCTTCGTCGGACAGGCTTACTTCTATTGGAAAAGTTTCAGGCAATGACAAATTCGGAACAGGATCGCTGGTCGCGGGTCAAGGGTCGCTTGCGGTCGAGCGTTGGGGATGACGTCTACTCATCCTGGTTCGCAAGGATGGACCTCGAGAACGTGCAGCATGAGAGCATCCGCCTTTCGGTGCCGACGACGTTCCTCCGGAGCTGGATCCAGGCGCATTATGCCGAGCGCGTGCTGTCCTGCTGTCAGGCCGAGATGCCGGAAGTGCATCGGATCGAGCTTACCGTGCGCTCGGCGATGCGCCCCGCGATACCGGCCAAGGAAGCGCCGGCGCTCGAAGCGCGCCGCGTCGAGCCGGCGGGTGGCCGACCGGCGCTGGAATTGCGCTCGACTGCGTCCGCGCCGGTCTCGGCCAATCACGACGCGCTTGGCGGCTCACCGCTCGATCCGCGCCTGACCTTTGCAAGCTTTGTCGTCGGCCGCTCCAACACGCTGGCGCATGCGGCTGCGCGACAGGTCGCAGAAGGCCGTCGCGGCGATCCCGTGATGTTCAATCCGCTCTATATCCACGCTGGCGTCGG
>Ga0207661_10003579_pt1 | contig 10808 bp, 7 predicted proteins | sample KBSC713LmetaG_FD_184337 | JGI IMG/M metagenome (GOLD analysis project Ga0207661, IMG submission 184337) | Corn rhizosphere microbial communities from Kellogg Biological Station, Michigan, USA - KBS C7.1-3L metaG (SPAdes) (version 2) | ecosystem: Host-associated > Plants > Roots > Rhizosphere ... | reverse complement strand
TCCATCAGCCAGGTCGGAATGGATGCGATCGAGTCGTTGGCGAACAACCGTCCGCTCGCGCCTGCGCAACTCGCATCCGCGTCCGCGACGCTCGAAGCCGCTGCGCAGCCAACCGCAGCAGCCGTGGAATTTCCGATCCTGCCCACGTTGCGTTTGCTGGTCGCCGCTGCCAGCGAGCCAGGTCGTCGTGCGGAGCTGTCGCGCGATGCATGGCGGCGGCAGCTCGAGGAAATCGAAGCTCAGTTCGTCAAACGCGCATCGAAATCCTGATCGTCGGCGATTTTAATTTCGATCGGCGCGCGCCGAAACCACGCCGGCCCGGCGTGCGGCGAAATCTTATCCGTGCACCTGAAAACTCCGCCATTTATTTTGCGGCAGGCTGGCGAGGAACATCGCGGCAACTTGGGCGCTGACGAAAGCGAGCAGCCACCAAAACGCGGCGTCCATGAATCCGTAACTATGCAGGCCGACGCCAAGCATGTTCACGCCAAACCAGCTCCAGCTCGTCACGACGTTGCCAAAAATCGCGAGCACCATGAGACCGCGTGCTTTCACCATTCCGCCCCAGCGAGCATGGAGGATGAGCGAGTTCCACAGCACGATAATGAGGGCGCCGTTTTCTTTCGGGTCCCAGCCCCAAAAACGCCCCCAGGATTGGTCGGCCCATATTCCACCGAGGACCGTCCCGATGAAACTGAACAAGGTCGCGAAGCACACGATGCCGTAGACCATTCGCGCGAGCGAGTCGGCAGTCTTCGAATCAAGCGAGCGCGTGAAAATGCCGCGTCCGACGTAGATCAGCGCGAGAAAACCGGCGAGAAAGGTGGCCGAGTAACCGACCGTCACGGTGACGACGTGCGTCGCCAGCCAAAAATTCGAGTCGAGCACCGCGCGCATCATTTCGAGAGTGTCGCCGCCGAGTGCGAGGTGATGAGCGATGAGCAGGGTGGCGAAACCAACCAGCCCGGCGGCGGCGCTGCCGATGGCGTTTTTGTGAATCGCCTCCAGGACGAGGCAGAGCGCGGCGGCCGCCCAGCCGACGAATAGCGCCGACGAATAAAGGTTGGTGACCGGCGGGCGGCCTTCAAGCCACATGCGCACGCCGATGCCGATCGTCGCGAGCATCCATGCGAGCGCTACGATCCAGAATGCGGCGCGCCCCAATGCTTCCGGCCATTGTAGCCAGGAAAAAATCGCGAGGAGAAAAGCAGCCACGTACAGCAGCATGCTGGTGTAGAAAGGCTGGGCGGCGTTGAAACGCGCCTCGACATCACACTTCGTCACGAGGGCGGGGATCTCTCGCTCGAGCTGCGCACGATACCGGTGAACGACCGAATTGAACGCGGCCGGCTGATAACCACGCCAGGCGAGTCCTGCCTCGACATAGGTGGTTACGACAGGGTCGAGCTGGCCGGTGCCGAAACTTTCGCGGAGGGACGTGCCGAAATTTTTCCAACCGGCCGCGACGGATTTCGCGGACGCGGGCGGCACCGCCAGCAGGTAACCGAAGGTTTCCATGCTCGCGAAACTTTCGCTGAGCTCGAGCAGAGACTTGGCTGCGGCGGCATCGTACGACTGACCCTCGCGCTTCGCTTTTGCCGCGGCGATTCCCGCCGGCAGGTTTTTTTCGAAATTTGCGAGCGTGTTGAGGAAATCATCCGAGCCGCTTGCGACGAAACTGTTCTGCAGGCGTTGATAAAGGACGACGCTATCGCGCAATTGAAGCACCGCGCGTTGAAAAGCGGTGCGCGCCGCGGATTCCACGCCGTCAGCGAGCTTGGACTGGCGATCCAGTTCGGCGAGGCCTTTGCCGAGCTGGGCGAAAGAAAAACGCTTTTTGCCGACGCCTTCCTCCGGCGTCAGGTTAAGCAGCGCGAGCACGTCCGGGTGAACGATCTCGAAGGTCGGATACGTATTGGCCAGGTCGGGGCGGTACAGCACATCGAGCATCCATTCGACCGGCGACAAACTGCGGCCATCCGGCGTGACGACCCGCTGGCGGCCCTGGAGTACGAGCAGCGATGTGCGCGCGACAGTATCGAGAGGCTTGATCCGACCGTTGACGAGGGTAGGCAGGCGAGCAAAAGCGAGAACATCGTATTCGCCGGGATTGCGCGGTGCACGCAGGGAAACGAAAACCGCGGCACCCGCCGCGAGCAGCGCGAGAAGGGGGAAGATTTTTTTCATGACAGTGAGAGCTGTGTTTACGCCGTCGCGGGAATTATTTTGCGGCGTTTACGAACGAACCCGAAGAGGTGGATGCCGAACTGGATCGCGAGGCCGAGCGCCATCACCGAGCACGCGATGTACGGCATCAACCAGCTCGGGTTGCGGACAACCTGGAGAATCGAGGTGCGATCGTTGTTCTCGAAACCCGCCTGATAAAACGTCAGCCCGTCGAAACGAAGCGGATTATTCATGGAGATGAGAACTTCGCGATCGTCGTGGCCGTCGGACGAATTCAAACGGATGCGGCTGGAGAAATTTTTCGGGATTTCGGTGCCGGCGTAGCGATCGTGGCTGAACTTGAGCAACGTGAGCGAAAACGGCTGGTAGTGTCGGGCGAAACGCAGCACGATTTTCCACGAGCGGCCGCCATAATCGAAGCGCTGCGGTTCGGTGAGCTGGGTTGATACGAGCCACGTGCCGATCGGGCCATCCGGACCGGTGAGTTCGATGAAGGCGCTGGGGAGATTGCGCTCGTCCTGTTTGTAGGTGAGCGGCTGCGCGGTCGCGATGATTTGTGCCCCGATGCCGCTCGTGGCTGGAGAAGGTTCCGCGTTTGCCGCGGACACGCGCATCTGCAGCATGGAGTTGGGCAGATACGATTTTATCATGACGCGGAACGACAGCCTGGGATTCTGCACGGTTTCTTTCCGGGCGAGCATCCGTTCAGGAACGGCAATAACGTCATCAAATTTTGGATTCGTCGTTTCGATGATGGCCAGTTCGACGTTGCGATAGCTTTCCGAGAAATTTTTTGTCTGACCCTCGTCGAGCCGCATCTGATATTCATCCTGGAAGATCCCGCTAAGGAGTTCGCCCACGAGCAGGAGGATGAGACCGGAATGGACCAGATGGATGCCGGATTTGCGCGCGGTCAGTTTGAACCGATAAAGGTGCGCGCCGATGAGATTGATCAGCAGAAATCCGCCGATCGAGTAACCGCCGGGGAAAACCGCGAGCGAGATTTTTCCGACCGGCAGAAATACGGCGAACGCGTGGAAATATTTCTCCTGCACGGCCCAGACCCCGATGTTAATCTGGTCGAGCGTGGCGGCGAGGATGAGGACGATCGACAGCGCGATGAGCACGACCGTGAGCTTGAGGGAAATGAGCGCGTCGCGGAGGTCGCGCAATAGGGTGAGCATGGCGGTTCAGGGGGTTTGCAGCGTTTGGAGAAACTCGAGAAACGCCGGTTTTTCGCGCGCCACGAGTGCGTCGGGACCGGTGATCTTGAAAAACCATGTGGCGCCATCGTACGGCACGATTGCGCCGAGCATGCGCGAGCCATTCGCCGAGACCGAGTCGGAGAAATCGACGAGGGTGAGGTGCAGGCTGTTTTGCTCGCGATGGGTGACCGCGCTGGAAAGATCCGCGTCCGCGAGCGGCGGCAGCTGAAGCTGGCCGCGCCAGCGGTTCACGTTGGCCAGTTCGCCGCCGACGTCGCCGGGAAACGCGGTGATCGAAACATCCGCGATGGCGCCACCGTCGCCGTCGATGCTGTAACTGCCTTTGCGCATCGCGGAAACCGGTTTCTCGTGCCAGTGCGCTGGAGCCGACCAGCGCAGGCCGGGCCCGGCGGCTTTGGTAACTTCGGTATTGGCGAGACTGCCGCGCGCAGGCATGGCGGGCGTTGGCGCGGGGCTCGAAGCGGCGGGCGGATTGGCGCTGGCGTGCGGATTGGCGGCTGGAACCCGCACTGTTTGGAGGAACGCGATAAAATCGGGTTTGGTGCTGGCGACGAAGGCGTCGGGTCCGGTGAGTTTGAAGAACCACGTGGAGCCGTTGAATGAAACCATCGCGGCGAGCAGGCGCTGCGCGCCATTCGCGACGTCAACGAGCGAAATCGGAACACCGGCGCCCTCGATAGAGGTGAGCGCGGCGGGCAGGTCGGCGGCGGTGATCGGCTCGAGGCCGAGTTGGCCGCGCCAGCGATTCACGTTCGCGAGATCGCCGCCGACATCGCCGGGAAACGCCGTAATGGCCAAATCCGCAGTCGCGGCGTTCTCGCCCGTGATGATATAGCTGCCTTTGCGCATCGCGGAGCCGGGATTGCTTTTCCACTGCACGGGAGCAGTCCATGCGAGATCCGCGCCTTCGGATTTAACCACGACTGCTTCGGCCGTTTCGCGATTGGGTGCGGCCGGTTGTGTAGTGGCCGTCGCCTCGGGCGAAGCGGCATCGATTTCTTTCGGAATGCGGTAGGAGGCGACTGACGAGTCGCGGCAAGCGGCGATCGACAGCGGCAGGAGCATCAGCAAGGTGCGAAGGAGAAGGGTGTTCATATAAGGAGACTTTTGGGCGGGGGCGCTTGGGCAGCATGATGCACCGCGGCGATCGAAGACGCTGCGCATTCCTTGCGCTCTATTGCCCAATCCTTGTAGGAACCGACAAAAAACGCGTGAGCGGGCCCGCTCACGCCCGATTTTGAGCCGCCATGTTTTTTGTGAGCGCCGCTGGATTCCGGGGGAATCCCGCGTTTGCGGCTGCGCATATTTTTCTGTTTCAGCCAAACGCTGCGCGCAACTTCGCAAGACATGCGCAGTCGTTGCGCCGATGATCAGGCATGCTGATGCGAGTTCTCCCAGCGTATCCAAAAAAGCCTTTTTGCGAGTAATCCAACCATGAAAACCACCTCGAAAATCACCCTGTCAGCCATTGTTTTCCTTCTCGGAACCATTGCGAGCCAGGCGGCCCCGGCGTCGGAAAACTGGGAAAACGACTGTCAAAAATGTCACGGCGCCGACGGCAAGGGCCAGACCAAGAGCGGAAAAAAACTCCAGGTTAAGGACTACACCGATGCCAAGGTGCAGGCCGATCTGAAGGACGACGAAATGACCAAAGCCATTGCCGACGGAGTCCTCGACAAAGCCGGCAAGGAAAAAATGAAAGCCTACAAGGACGAACTCTCGAGCGACGAGATCAAGGAATTGGTGGCGTACATTCGGAAATTCAAGGCCTGATTCGCCGCTGGTGACCTCACGCGTCGTGCGCGCATTCGCGTGTGAACGCTTCGTAACCGGCGCGACCCGTCGACTCCCGTTCCATGCCAGACGCATCACGCCAACCCCAACCTGACGGCAAGCCGCGGTCGCCATTTAATAATTGGATTACGGCGACCGGGCTGGTGCTTGCCGTCGGCGCGCTGTTCTCGTTCGCGTTGCTGGTGTGGATGGATTTCACGCAGGGCGATCGAAATCCATATCTCGGCATCTTCACGTATATCGTGGCGCCGGGGTTTCTGATCGCCGGGCTCGCCGCGATATTCGTCGGGGCGTGGATGCAGCGCCGCTGGGAAATCAAATACGCCGCGACCAAGCCGGACAAATGGCGGCTGGATTTCTCAAATCGGCGGGAGCGCCGTGCGGTCGCCCTCTTTGGAGTCGGCGCGGTCGTGTTTTTGATGCTGAGCGCGTTCGGCAGCTATCAAACCTATCACTATTCGGAATCGGTGCAGTTCTGCGGTGAAGTCTGCCATCGCGCGATGAATCCGGAATTCGTCGCGTACCAGCGCGGATCGCATGCGCGTGTCGATTGTGTCGATTGCCACATCGGCGCCGGAGCGGAGTGGTTCATCAAGGCGAAGATCAATGGCACGCACCAGCTGATCGCGTATGCCACCGACCGTTACCGCCGGCCGATCGCCACGCCTTTGAGGCAGCTGCGCCCGGCGCAGGATATTTGTGAGAAGTGCCACTGGCCGGAGAAATTTCACGGCAACATCGACGTGAGCTTCGATCATTTCCTCTCCGACAAAAAGAACTCGGCCTACAGCGTGCGCATGTTGATGCATGTGAATCAGGGCCAGCCCGGCGGACCTCCGGGCGGCATTCACTGGCACGTGAACCAGAACGAAAAAGTGGAATACTTCGCAACCGACGAGAAGCGCCAGGACATCCCGTGGATGCGCGTAACGAATCTCCGCGACAACACGACGCGCGTCTATCGCACCGAAGCGTTCAAAGGCGAGCCAGCCGCCGAAAAAATTCGCGTGATGGACTGCATGGATTGTCACAATCGCCCGGCGCACGTTTTTCCCACGGCAAACAGCGTGGTTGAGCAGGCGATGGCGTCCGGCGCACTCACCACCAAGCTCCCGAATATCAAACGTGAAGCGGTGAAAGCGATGACGCAGGAAATCGCGACGGCGCAGGAGGCGCCGACAAAAATCGCGGACTACCTGACGAGCAAGTACCGCGAGGCCGCGGATCTGCCCGCCGCGATCACCGCCGTGCAGAAATTGTACACGACGACGATCTTCCCCGAGCGCAAAGCCGACTGGCGCGTTTATCCCAACAATATCGGCCACAAGGACTGGCTGGGCTGCTTCCGCTGTCACGACGACAAACACAAGACCGCGCTCGGGCAACCGGTGAAATCGAGCGACTGCACCTCGTGCCATTCGATTCTCTCGCAAGGCAGCGGCGCCGCGCTCGAGACGCTTTCGGCGAAAGGCCTTGAATTCAAACACCCGGGCGGCGACCCGGACCCGGATCTCACGTGCTCCGATTGCCACAACGATGGTATCCAAAAATGAGCCCATACGCAACCAACCGCCTGCGTTTGCCGACCCCATGCCGCTTCCGCCCGACATTCCGAATGCAAAGTACGCGTGGCGACTGATCGATCGCGCGACACCTCCGAAGCGGCGGGCTGAGGAGCGGGTCGGCGATTTCCGCGAAATCTACGCGAACTTCGACGAGGCTACCGTGCGCGCGCAGGCGAGCCGTTGTATCCAATGTCCGAATCCGCTCTGTGCCCAAGGTTGCCCGCTCGCCAACCGCATCCCCGAATGGCTCGCGCTCGCGGCGCAGGGGCAGTTTCTCGAGGCCGCGGCCATTTCGCGCACGACCAGCAATCTGCCGGAAATCTGTTCGCGCGTGTGCCCGCAGGAACGCTTGTGCGAAGGAGCGTGCATTCTCAATTGCCGCACCGAGCCGGTCGCCATCGGCGCGATCGAGCGGTTTATCAACGAATACGCGTTTCGCAACGACGCCGTCAAAATCACCTGTGCGCCGGCGAATGGCCGCCGGGTCGCGGTCATCGGCTCGGGACCGGGCGGAATGGCCTGCGCCGACGAACTCGCGCAGCTCGGTTATGCGGTGACGGTTTTCGAATCGCTCCAAATTCCCGGAGGTTTGCTCGTCAACGGCATTCCCGCCTTCAAATTGGAAAAAACCGTCGTCGAGCGGCGCATCGCGCTCCTCGAAAATTGCGGCGTCCAATTCCGCCTTGGGGTGCAAGTCGGCCGTGATGTCGCGCTCGAGGAGCTGCGTCGCGACTACGATGCCGTTTTTCTCGGCGTCGGCGCGCAACAGCCGAAACCGCTCGATGTGCGCGGGGCGGAACTCACCGGCGTGATCCCGGCGCTGCCGTTTCTGATCGAGAAAAATCTCGGCGCGAGTTCGAGCCCCGACGCGCCGGTTACGGTCGAGGGGCGCCGCGTTGTCGTACTCGGCGGCGGCGACACCGCCATGGATTGCCTCCGCACGGCGTTGCGCGCCGGCGCGCAATCCGCGGTTTGCCTCTACCGGCGCGATCTCGCGAACATGCCCGGCAGCCGCAAGGAATATTACAACGCGCTCGAGGAGGGCGCTCAATTTCGGTTTCTGACAAATCCGGTGGAGTTGATCGACAATGGTTCCGGCGCGGTCGCCGCGGTGCGGTGCGTGCAGATGGCCCTCGGCGAACCGGATGCCTCGGGTCGCCGCAAGCCGCGCCCGGTCGCCGGATCGGAATTCACCGTGCCGGCGGATTTGATCCTCGTGGCCTATGGCTTCGACCCCGTGCCATTTCCAGCCGGCAGCGATTTTGCGCATATCGCGACGACCGAGTGGGGCAGCATCGTCGTCGATCGCGAGCAGATGACGAGCGTGCCCGGCGTTTTCTCCGGTGGCGATTCCGTGCGCGGGCCGAGTCTCGTCGTTCACGCGGTGCGTGACGCGCGCAAGGCGGCGCAAGGTATCCATCGATACCTTACAGCCAAACCGCGCGAAACTGCGCGCGATCCAAAATCCTAAACGAAGCACCTCTCATGCAAACGTACCCAGAACAGCTCAGGAATCAGAGCGAACGAAGCGCTCGGACCGAATCCGCGGCACCCGACGCGGAGGTGGCATTTCGGCTGGTGGAAAACGGACTGGGCCGGTGGGGCGGACCGCGCCACCCGCACGGCGCGCAATTGCTCGCCGATCCGTTGCTCAACAAAGGCACCGCTTTTACGGACCGCGAGCGCGACATGCTCGGATTGCGCGGTCTGCTGCCGCCGCGCGTGTTCACGCTCGACGAGCAAATTCAGCGCAGTCTCGCCGCCGTGCGACGCAAGCCGGATGCGATCGAGAAATACATCTACCTCGTCAATCTGCAGAATCGCAACGAGGTCCTTTTTTACCGGCTCGTGCTCAATCATATCGAGGAGATGGTGCCGATCATCTACACGCCGACCGTCGGTGAAGCGTGCCTCCAATACGGCTCCATTTACCGCCGGCCGCGGGGATTGTTCATCAGTTTGCGCGAACGCGGCCGAATCGCGGAAATCATGCGACTATGGCCGCAGGAGGGCGTGCGCCTGATTGTCGTTACCGATGGCGAACGCATTCTCGGACTCGGAGATCTCGGCGCGCTCGGCATGGGTATTCCGGTCGGCAAACTTTCACTCTACACGGCATGCGCCGGCGTGCATCCCGGTTATACCCTGCCGATCATGCTCGACGTCGGGACGGACAATTCGTCGCTGCACGAGGGTGAATTTTATATCGGCCTCAAGGAAAAACGCGCGCGTGGCGCAGTGTACGAGACGTTCATCGAGGAGTTCGTGACGGCCGTGCAGGATGTTTTTCCGCAGGCGTTGGTGCAATGGGAGGACTTCGGCAACACGACGGCCTTCCATCTGCTGCGCCGCTATCAGCATCGCATTCCCAGTTTCAACGATGACATCCAGGGCACCGCGGCGGTGGCCTTGGCCGGTTTGATCGGCGCGCTGCGGCTGACCAATTCCTCGCTGGCGCAACAACGCCTGCTTTTCCTCGGAGCCGGCGAAGCCGGCACGGGCATCGCGGATCTTTTTGTCGCGGCTGCGCGCGCGGAAGGCTCGAGTGAGGTCGAGGCGCGAGCGCGCTGCTGGTTCGTCGATTCGAAAGGTCTCGTGGTGAAAAATCGCGGCGACCGCCTCGCCGAGCACAAGCTGCCCTACGCGCACGAACATCCGTTCGTGCCCACGCTGGCCGAGGCGGCGAAGACGCTCAAGCCGACCGTGCTGATCGGCGTGTCGGCGATGCCGGGCACCTTTACCAGGGAGATCATCGCGACGATGACCACGCTGAATACGCGGCCAATCATCTTTGCGTTATCGAACCCCACATCGAAAGCGGAATGCACGGCGGAGCAGGCATACACCTGGTCGGAAGGCCGCGCGATTTTTGCGAGTGGGAGTGCATTTGCACCCGTGGAGCTCAACGGCCGGCGGTACGTCCCCGGCCAGGGAAACAACATTTATATTTTCCCCGGCGTCGGACTCGGCGCGCTCGTGAGCGAGGCGCGTGAAGTCACTGATGCGATGTTTCTCGCTGCGGCCCGCACGCTCGCGCAGCTCGTCGAGCCGGAGGACCTCGCAGTCGGCCGCGTTTATCCGCCGCTCACGAAAATCCGTGAAGTCTCGCTTCAAATTGCGGCGGCGGTTGCCACCGCGGCGCACGACACCGGTCGCGCCCGCGTCCGGCGGCCGGCAAATATCGTGGAAGACATCCGCGCGCGGATGTTCGACCCCGTATATCGCGAATTCGCGTGAGCGATCGGCATCCCAGTTTGGCTCGTGGCGGCGTGCGCGTGCGAGTGGACCTTCCTGCATGAAGGCGGCACGCGCGATGATTTGGCCGGTGGTCGCGGCGCTGCTCGCTTGTTTTCTGTTCGACTGCGTCGAGAGCCGCGGTGCCGAGTTGGTCCCGGTGGAAGCGAAAAAGCCGGTCGTGGCCAACAGCGAATGCATGGAGTGTCACGAGGCGGAATTCATCCCCCGGAAGAAAGGCCAGCCGCCGGAATGGATCGGCGTCCGCCCCGAGCTCTACGCAAAATCGGTCCACGCCAAGCTCAATTGCGTCGACTGCCACGCGTCGATCACCGACGCGACCCATCCGTCGAAATTGCCGCCCGCCCAATGCGCGACGTGTCACGAAAAACCGGTTACGCAGTACGCCGCGAGTATTCACGGGATGAGTCACAAAATGGGCGCGTCCGACGCGGCCTCGTGCACGAGCTGCCATGGCACGCACGACATCGTCCCGGTCAAGCAGGCGGATTCACCGGTCTTCAAACTCAATCTCCCCAAAACCTGCGGCGCCTGTCATGACAATCCGACGCTCACGAAGGAATACCGCATGGGCAAAACGGAGGCGGCGGGCCACTACCTCGACAGCATTCACGGCCGTGCCTTGATGAAGATGGGTCTGATCGTCGCGCCGTCGTGCAACGACTGCCACGGCGTGCACGACATCAAGCGCAGCATCGACAAGGACTCGCGCTCCAATCACGGCAACATCGCGAAGTCATGCGGCCAGTGCCACGTCGGGATCGAGGAAACGTACAACGCC
>Ga0207661_10003577_pt1 | contig 10809 bp, 10 predicted proteins | sample KBSC713LmetaG_FD_184337 | JGI IMG/M metagenome (GOLD analysis project Ga0207661, IMG submission 184337) | Corn rhizosphere microbial communities from Kellogg Biological Station, Michigan, USA - KBS C7.1-3L metaG (SPAdes) (version 2) | ecosystem: Host-associated > Plants > Roots > Rhizosphere ... | reverse complement strand
AGAACCCCGCCTTGCGCACGCGGCGCGGGCCGAACGTGAGGAACGGCGCGCCCAGCTCGATCCCGAGCGTCGCCGCCGTGGACGCGATCTGAAGCGGGCGGGGCAGGTGGAACGCGTACCAGCCGAGCGGCGTCGGCAGCGGCTGCGTCTCGTAGTGGTACGCGATGGCGGTGCCGTTCCGCCACGTCGGATCGTGCGACCGCACCTTGACGAGGCCGGACTGGAAATGCAGGCGGAAGAGCAGCCACCGCATCAGCGCCGCGCTGATCCACGACGGTTCTCCTGCCGACACCAGCGCCGCGTGAGCGCCGGTCTCCAGCAGCAACGCATCCCACTGGAACGAGAGGAAATCGCGGCTCACCGACACGAACGACAGGTACAGGGCCCACGCACCCACGGTCGTGGCGGGCGGGGCGACACCCATCATGAGCGCGGCCGAGCAGACCTGACCCGCCTCGCAGGCGTGCACGAGATCGCGGTCCGACGAGCCGAACCACAGCAACGACGGCGCGACCCGATAAGCCCTCCGCCCCGCGCGCGCCCGGAGCTTGCGCAGCTGCGGCGCGATGGGCTCGACGCCGCGGCGCCCGTAGAGCCCGAGCACCTGCCGGCGCAGCGACGTGAACGCGATCAGATAAACGACGCCGACCGCGCGCAGGAACAGCCATCGGACGAGGCGGCGACGAGCCACGCTGCACCTTCCGCGCTGAACAGAATCACGATCGCGAGGCTGGCCAGCAGAGCCGCGAGAACGCGGCACAACCGACGGCTCAGGTCAGCTGCGTGATTGCTACAGCGGCGGCGTCACGCGGAGGGAGGCCTCGGGGCGCGGCGGATCGGCGCCGAAGAACTCCTTCTGCCACGACTCGCCGAGCGCAACGATCGCATCCATGCGATTCAGAGCGTTCCGGCACCACGCCTCGTCCTCTGGCTTGTACCAGCGGCCGGGGCCGCCGGGATTGCGCGCGCTCAGCTGCTGGTCGAACAGCGATCGATAACGGTCGGACGCAGGGAAGTGCTCCCGCATCTTGCGGATGCCCTTCTCGAGGTACGCCATCAGCACGCGCAACCGGACCCACTGGTGCTGGGCGAAATCCATGTCGGTCAGCAGCTCGCCGGCGCGACGGCCCTTGTCGCTGATGTGGCGGATCGTTTCGGGCTGCATCGCGAGGTTCAGTCCGCCCTCGCTCGACGTCAAACGCACCTGGACGATGCGCTCGCGATAGCTCGGCAGCATCGATTGCATCGTGTCGCGATAGTTGCGCGCGCTCTCGAACGCCGACCACAGAAATCCCCCCAGACCGTCGACGGGACTCCACGCCGGCTGGCCGCGGGCGCCGTCGCGCGGGTGCGGCAGGAAGACGTCGGCGACCGCGCGAACCTCGTCCCCGCCGGCTACGTCCACGCGCCCCGCGCTCTCCACGGGGATCGCGCTGAAGTTCTCGGCCTTGATCGTGTCTGCTGTCTTGGCGCTGTCCGGAACATCGGCCAGGTTGATCCCGAAGGTGGGTCGGGACGGCAGCCACGAATCGAAGAAGTGGATCGGGAAGTTGCTGCAGATGCCGCCGTCGCTGAACCAGTTCTCCTGCAGGTCCCGCGCCTCGTCGAACGTGAATTCCTCTCCGGCCTTCTGGGCCCGCCGGTACGCCGCGAACGCGGACCATTTGACGGTGTACAGGCGGACGGCGCTGAGCAGGATCGGGAAGCTGAGGCTGAGGCGCGTCGCGAAGACGATCGGCAGCTTGTCGCCCTTCGGCAGGAAGTAGTAGCCCTCCGGAAGGGGCAGGCCGGCCGTGCCGCCCGCGCGCACGAGGTAGTCGACGATCCGCGGCGGGAAGAAGAGGCGCATCTCGTCCTCGTTGAACAGGAAGAGATCGCCGTCTCGCGGGAACACGTACGGCTGTCCGTGGGAGAGGTTCGTCGTCACCATCCGGAGCGAGATGTCGACGGGCTCTCCCTTCGGCCCACGCTTGGCGGCCAGATCGGCGAACGTCACGGGATCGTCGGCGTCGTCGCGTCCGGCGATCCAATCGATCCGCGCGGCGAGCCACGACGTCAGGAGGGTCGCATCCGGGCCGCCGTCATAGCCGCGGCAGAGGCCGAAGTGTTCGGTGCGCGGCAGGCGGTCCGTGAAGACGCGCAGGAGGGCGATCGCGCCGGACACAGCGCCGCCGATGAAACCTCCGACGGCAAGCCCTGCGATCGTCACCAGCGCGAGCGGGATCGCGACGCCGGGGTGGGCCAGCAGATCCCCGACGGAGTCGGCCAGGGCCCAGCCCAGCAGGATGAAAGCCGACGGTACCGCCCCGACGGCGAAACCCCACGCGCGTCCTCGGCTCGTCGCTTCGCCGAAATGGGAGGCCAGCGCCCGCCGCGCACGCCAGACCCACCCGACCATCGAACGCCACCCCGTCGGTGCGGGCGCGGCGGGCGTCGACGAAGGAGGTTGCAGGAAGAGATCAGTCAGGACGCCGAAGGCCGGCGCTGCGGCGGGCGTCGGCTGGAAGAGGCTCATCAGGAACCCGGGCTGCGCGAGCTCCTCGCGCACTTCATCGAGCCGGCGGAAACCACCGCCTTCTCTGTTCAACTCCGCCGCCGCCGTCACCGCCGCGGCGATCGCGCCCGCGCTGGTGCCGCCGATCGATCGGAAGCGAAACGTCTCCTGCAGCTTCAGGACAGCCGGCGGGTAGACGACGCCGCTGGTGATGCCGCCCTTCATCACCAGATCGCACTCGCGCTCCGGCGCATCGTTGAACTGGAACTGCGAACCACCTGCCGTGCCTCCAGCGCTGGCCTGTCCCACGAACACCTCCGAGCTCCCCAACGGAGCGCCGCGAGCATATTCCACGACGCGATCCGACCGTACGCCAAAGGAGAGCCTGTAAACAGATCTGGGACCGACGCCGCGGCTCCTTGCAAACGACAATCAGGACACGATCGCACGCGCCCGGAACGCTCTGCGTAGGGCGCTGACCCAAAGCGCGATTGCGAGTCAGTGCGCACTTCCCGACGTGCGCGCGCGGTCGCATCCATTCGGGCACCATGACCCAACCGAGCACGACCCAAGAAGGCGGCAAGCAGGCCGCAGCAAACACCTCTGTTCGTCCGTTTCGGGTGAATGTTCCGGAAGCGGACCTCACCGATCTGCGCAAGCGGGTCAGCGCGACGAAATGGCCGGAACGAGAGACTGTCAGTGATGCCTCGCAAGGCGTGCAGCTCGCGACGATGCAGAAGCTCGCGCGGTACTGGGCGACGGACTACGACTGGCGCAAGTGCGAAGCGAAGCTGAACGCCGTGCCGCAGTTCATGACCGAGATCGACGGACTGGATATCCACTTCATCCACGTCCGCTCGAAGCATGAAGACGCGATGCCGCTCATCGTCACGCATGGCTGGCCGGGGTCGATCGTCGAGCAGCTGAAGATCATCGATCCGTTGACCAATCCCACCGCACACGGCGCGAGCGCATCGGACGCGTTCCACCTGGTGATCCCGTCGATCCCTGGCTACGGGTTTTCCGGCAAGCCGACGACGACAGGTTGGGACCCCTCCCGCATCGGGCGCGCCTGGGTGACGTTGATGAAGCGCCTCGGCTATACGCAATTCGTCGCGTCAGGTGGCGATTGGGGGGCGCTCATCGGGGACGTGATGGCCGCTCAGGCGCCTCCCGGATTGCTCGGCATCCATACCAATCTGCCGTTCACGGTTCCGCCCGAGATTGCGAAGGCAGCGCAGGCCGGCGCGCCGCCGCCGTCCAATCTCTCCACCGACGAACGGCGCGCGTACGACCAGCTGGGTTTCTTCTATTCGCACGGGCTCGCCTACGCGATCGAGATGGGGAATCGGCCACAGACGCTTTACGGGATTGCCGATTCTCCGATCGGCCTCGCTGCCTGGTTCCTCGATCACGACGCGCGCAGCTACGAGCTGATCGCACGCGTCTTTGACGGACAGCACGAGGGCCTCTCGCGCGACGACATTCTCGACAACATCACGCTCTGCTGGCTGACGAACACGGCGATTTCTGGCGCTCGTATCTACTGGGAGAACAAGGTCCCCTTCTTCTCTCCCCAGAACGTCTCGATCCCCGTGGCCGTCAGCGCCTTTCCAGACGAGCTGTATCAAGCGCCGCGCAGCTGGGCGGAGAAGGCGTATCCCAAGCTCGTTTACTACAGCAGGCACGACCAGGGCGGCCACTTCGCCGCCTGGGAACTGCCGCAAGTCTTTTCCGAGGACGTTCGCGCGGGCTTCAGAACGCTCCGCCCCTAGGCTTGACCAGGATTCGCGATCTGCGTTTCCTGGTCACATGCCGAAGCCGGCGTTCCGTTGTCTGCTGGGTTTGCTGCTCGCGGCGTGCGCGCTCTGCGATCCCGGGACCGCGCGCGCCTGGACGCCCGACGGGCATCGCACGATCGGCGCGATCGCCGACAAGCTGTTGCAGGGCACGCGCGCGGCGAACGAGGTGCGCACGATCCTGGGTGGCGTCAGCCTCGCCGACGCCGCTGTCTGGGCTGACTGCGCGAAGGGCGTCGATCCGTCCACGCTCGAATACAGAGGGTCCGCGGCGCATCCGGAGTGCGCGCCGTTCGAGACGCCCACCGGCAAAGCCGCGATGGTCGACTTCGTGCAGCGGAACGCGACCGGCTGTCACCCCAAGCCGGACGAGGAGATCTGCCACAAGCAGTACCACTACGCGGACGTCTCCGTTCAACACCACGACTACCAGCCGTCGTACGTGGGCGCGCGTGACGACGACGTCGTCCACGCGGCGGCGGCCGCGATCGCGGTGCTTCAGGGAGGTGCGGCGCCCGCGCCGTTCTCGATCAAGGACAAGCGCGAAGCGCTGCTGGTCCTCGCTCACTACGTGGGCGACATGCACCAGCCGCTCCACATCGGCGCGGTCTATCTGGACGCCGCCGGCAAGATCGTGAATCCCGAAGCCGGTGGTCACGACCCGGCGACCGAGACGCGCGGGGGCAACCGCATCACCATCAAAGGAAGCGCGGCGAACCTTCACGCGACCTGGGACGCCATCCCCCCGCCGTTCTTCGCCGACAGCGTGAACGAGAAGTGGCTCGACCAGGCCCGGGCCATCGCGCCCACGCCCGGGCCCGTGACCGGATGGCCGGCGGCCTGGGCGACCGACACGCAGAAGCAGGCCGACAAGGCGCTGGCGGTGCTCAAGTTCGGCGCCCGATCGGAGCAGAACCAGACCTGGAGCACGAAGCTCTCCAGCGCGTACGCGGCGTCGATGACGGCCGCGAAGCGAGCGCAGCTCACCAAGGCGGGCGCTCGCCTGGCGCAGCTCCTCCAGAAGATCTGGCCGGCCGACTAGGCTACGGCCTTGCGAGCCGCTTCGCGGCTGCCAGATCCTGCTGCAGCTCCGCCGCGTTCCGCCGCGGACCGTAGCCGGGCGTGTCGCGCTGAATCCGCCAGCCTTCCTTCAGCGGGCCGGCGTCGACCACGTCGAATCCGAACTGATCGATCAGACGCGCCACCGTCTCCTTCGCGTCGCGATCGTTTCCCGCGATCACGAGAGCGCGCCGGTCCTTCGTCCCCGCAGGCAGCCCCTCGGTCGTCAGCGACGCCGAATAGATGTGGTTGAACGCCTTCACGACTTTCGACGTGGGCAGGTGCGCCTGCAGCAGCTCCGCCGTCGTGGTCGTCTCGTTGTCCAGCTCCGCGATGTGGCCGTCACGCTGCGGGTAGTAGTTGTTCGTGTCGACGACGATCTTTCCCGCCAGCGGCTCGACCGGAACCTGACGGACGTTCTTGAGCGGGATCGCCACGACGACGATGTCGCCGGCCTTCGCCGCGTCCACCGCCGTCGCCGCACGCGCCCGCGGCCCCAGCTCTTTCACCAACCCGGCGAGCGTCTCGGGCCCGCGCGAGTTGCTGACCACCACGTCGTGACCGTTCTTCACCGCGAGGCGCGCGAGCTGACTTCCGATCTTTCCCGCGCCGATGAACCCGATGGTTGCCATGAGGACGGAAGCTGGTCGCTTCAGCCGACCGCGGCGAGCAGCGTCGCGAGGAACCCGCGCTTGCGCCGGCCGGGAACGTAGCGGCGCAGGCCGCGGGGCGCGGTCGCGCGGCGGAGCAGGCTCGACAGCGAGTATCGCCCCGGCCCGCCCAGCAGCATCGCCGCCGCGGTGGCCATCAAGCCGAGGTTGAACTCGTACCCGCCCCGATGCGTCCCGAAGCCCTTGGGCCCGTGCACCTTCTTGATCGCGACCGCCTGGGTGACGAGCACCGCGAGCGCCGCCGGCCGAACCAACCAGCCCGCGAGCATCATGACGCCCGCTGACGCCTCGGCGAGCGCGGTGGCGCGCGACCAGAATCCCGCCGGCTTGATGCCCATGTGCTCGAACTGCGCGGCGGCCTTGTCCGGCGTCCGGAGCTTCTCGGCGCCGTGATACAGCATCGTCGCGCCCAGCATCGCGCGCGGCGCGAGGAGACCCGCGTCGCGCCGCCAGCCAGCGCCCTCCGGTCCGTGCGATCCCTGAAGCCACTCCATCCGCGCCTCCCCTCCAGTCGTTCTTCTCCTGACAAGGTTTGGTCCGGCAGGCCGCGTCGCAAGAGCGGGGCGGTTTGCAAACCGCAGGTCGGACCCCTCTCCCTAACCCTCTCCCCGCTTCGCGGGGCGAGGGGACCAGAGAGGGTGGGACCCCTCTCTCTAACCGTCTCCCCGCTGCGCGGGGCGAGGGGATGTGAGCGTCAGGGGTCGATGCCGTGACGGCGGAGCTCGGCGGGAAGGCGTCCGCTCAATCGGAGCCCCCACATCTTCCAGTCTGCGATCAACGACCAGACCGGGTACTCGAAGGTGGCGGGACGATTGTGCTCGATGAAGAAATGGCCCACCCAGGCGAACCCATACACGAACACCAATCCCACGAGGAGAAGCTCTGGCTTGCGCTGGACGGCGGCGGTCACGATCGCGACCGCCGCCGCGTCCGTCCCGATGAAGTGGAGGGTCCTGGTGAGCCGGCGCCGGTGCTGGCTCAGGTAGAACGGCCAGAACTCGGCGAACGATCGGATCCGGGGGCGCGGCACGGCAGGAAGGTTAGCGCATCGTCGCACCCGAGGCGTCGAGGCGCGGCAGCAGCGATCGGAACTCGAGATCTTGGAACAACGCGCGCGTCCGGGCGCGCGCCGTCGCGTCGAACGGCGCGAAGCGCGCGGCGGCCGGCAGCGGCACGTCGTCGCGCAGCCGCGCGAGATCTCGCCACAGCCGAAGCTCACCGGCGCGCGTAGCGACGGCCTCGGCGAGCGACGCCGGCACGATCTCTTCGGCTCGGGCGAGAAGACCGTCGACGTCGCCGAACCGGCGCACGAGCTGGGACGCGCGCTGACGTCCCACCCCGGGGACGCCCGGGATCTCGTCGGTCAGGTCGCCCGCGAGCGCCTTCCAGTCCGGCAGCTCCGCCGGCGCGACGCCGAATCGCGCCCAGACGGCCGCCTCGTCGTACATGCGTCCGGCCGTTGCGCCGCGTCCGACGATGTACACGCGTGTTCGCTCGTTCACGCACTGAAGGGCGTCGAGATCGCCGGTGACGACGAGGGGCGCCTCTCCCGCGGCGGCCAGCTCACGCGCGAGCGTCGCGAGGACGTCGTCCGCTTCGAAGCCGGGCGCCGCGAAGGTGGGCGCACCGAACGCGCCGAGCAGCGCGGGCAACCGCTGCAGTTGCCGCGCGAGCGGCGTCGGCGCGCGCGGGCGGCTGCCCTTGTAGCCCGGGAAGGCCGCATGGCGAAACGTCGCGGCGGGCGCGTCGAGCGCCGCCGCCACGCCCTTGGGTTGCCTCTCCCGCAAGAGCTTGAGCAGCAGAACCGAGAAACCATAGAGGCCGCTCGTGGGCTCGCCGCGCGAGGTGACCATCGCCGGCAGCGCGAAGAACGCCCGGTATACGAGCGAGAAGACGTCCAGAAGCAGAACCTCCGGTTCGGCGGGCCGGGATGCAGCGGACTCCATCCGCTGACCGGCCCGCTCAACGGGGCCTGTCAATGCAACGTGCGCTTGAGCGTGCTCATGAACTCGTGCGTTCGCTCCTGCGCGGGCAGCAGGTCCGTCTCGACGAGCCGGCGAGACGTCGTGTCCAGCTTCTCGAGATCGCCCCGGTAAAGCTTCAGCCCGTGGTCCTCGCCCTCCTCGAGCGCCGCCACCGCCGCGCTCTCTCCGAACGCTTTCGCGCCTCCTTCGACCAGCCGCGCGAAGGCGCCCCAGGGCCCCGAACCTTCGGCCGGCTTTCCGCCGAGGCGCGCGACCTCGCCGCGAAGTTTCTCGACGCGCAGCTCGTGCGAGCGCCGGCAATCCTCCAGCTGGCCGCCGGTCGAGCTGCCGCGCAACTTTTCGATGGCCTGGCGATACGTCTCGACCGCGGAGATCTCCCCGCGCAAGAACCCGTTCAAAGCATCGACCGACTTGTCTGTATCGTCTCTCATGCGTATCCCCCTCTCCCGTAGGAAAGTAGACATGGGGGTCGCGGGCGCCAACCTCAGCGGGCGCCGCGAAACGCCTCCGCCTTCGTCGTTGCTCACTGCGAGGCTAAGTGGGTGATGGGACGTGACAGCTCAGCCCTGATCCGGCCTGCCCACGTCGAGCGGTGGGTATGCGAGCGGGCTCGCGCGCGGAACGGCGAAGTGGAAGGTGGTCAGCTCGCCCGGCGTGCTGTCCACCCAGATGTGTCCTCCGTGCGCTTCGATCAGCCCCTTGGCGATGTAGAGGCCGAGGCCGGTTCCCGGCGTGGCGGAAGCGCTGGCGCCGGCGGTCCGCCCGAAGCGACTGAACAGCCGCGGGATCTCCTCGGCGGGGATGCCGGCGCCGCGGTTCGTCACGGACACCTCGATGACGTCGCCCTCCGTCTCCGCCACAACCTGGATGGCGGTCTCGGGATCTCCGTACTTCGCGGCGTTCCCGATCAGGTTGACGAGCACCTGCTGGATCCTGTCCGGATCGATCCATGCGTACTGTCCGGGGTGAGCGGTCACGAGCACGGCGTGCGGGCCTACCGCGTCACGCATCGACTCAGCGACCGTCATCGCCAGCCCGCCCAGGTCGAACACACGCTGTGACAAGGACAGGTGGCGCGCCTCGATCCGGGACGCATCCAGGAGATCGTCGATCATTCGGTTGAGTCGGTTCGAGGATGACCGGATGCGCTCGACCAGCCTGCGGTCCTTCTCGGGCGCGGCGGCCGTGCGGGCGCGCGACAACGCTTGGGCCGACAGCGAGATGGAGCTCGCGGGCTGACGAAGGTCGTGGGCGACCAGCGAGACCCACTCCTCTCGAAGGCGCTCCAGTTCCCGCAGCGCCGCATCAGCACGCTTGCGTTCGCTGATGTCGCGGACGAACCCCTGCCACCGGCCGTCGGGCAACACGGCGGCGCTGACCTCGACGGAGACGTAGATCCCGCTCCGGTGCCGGAGCCGATGTTCGGAGGTGAGAACAACCCCCTCCAGCAGAGCGTTTCGCTCCTCCCAGAGCCGCGGAACCTCCTCGGGAGGGATGAAATCCATGATCGACTTGCCGACGATCTCTTCCCTCGGCATGCCGAGCAGCCGGCACGCCGCATCGTTGACGTTGCTGTACCGGCCCTCGAGATTCGCGATGAAGATGCCGTCCGGCGCCATCCCGAACAGCTGATGCAGATGTTGCTCGCTCTCGCGCAGCAACCGCTCAGCGGTTCGCTGGCGAAGGTCGTAGGCGTTCAGCTGTAACGCCGTGATGACGATCAGGATCCCCCCTCCGACGAGGGCGACGAACGCGAGCGCCGGTGCGACCGCGAACTCCGTGTACCAGCCGAGGTGGCTGCCCGCGATCACCAGAACAGCGATCGGGGTGAACGCCAGCAAGCCCCAGAGCAGCCGCCGGGCTGCCATGCCGCCCGCGTAGCAAGAGGTCAGCGCCGAGACGAAGCCCACCTCGGGACGCGCCAGCATTAGGCCTACCGACAGCAGGAAGATCGAAAGGGCATTCTGAAGGGCCATCCCGCCGGCGACGGTGCTGATGGCGGGGCCATGAATCGTTGGCAGGCTGAACGCGTAGCCGAGCAAGGCGATGAGCGCTATCGAGGCGGAGGTCAGGCCCAGGTATTGCGTCGGGCTCCGATCGCGCGCGGTGACCTTGTCCGCCAGGAGGATCCCCGCCGAGATCAGGACGTAGCTGATCCCTGTTCGGCCGAGCGGCATGCCCGCGGTCCGGTGGGTGAGCAGAACGTCGATCGGCACCTTGAAACCGAAGGCGTTCCCCAGGAGGGCGACCAGCGCTATCGCTCCACAGGTCGCGCCGCAGAGATATCGCGCCGTTCGAAGCCCTCGCGCCGGTGCGAGACCCGCTCGCCCGCGCGCGCTTTCGGCGCCCAGCAGCACGAGCGCCAGGCCGGCGAGGACGCATAGAACAGCGGTGGCTGGCTTCATCGTGCGCCACCCGGCTCGAATGTAGGTCAGCGGCCTGATGCCCAGCCACCATCCGATCAGGGTGACCACGCCGATCGCCACGGCGGCGAGGCCGGCGAGTTGCGTGAGCCGGGGCAGAACGGACGACCCCGGGAGCGTCGACCGATTTGTGCGCGCGGTGTCCACCGCCCTCCCCACACAACGTAAAGAAATGCGTACGGCTGGCCAGGCGTTGCGCTCAGTTTGCGGGAGCCACGTAGATGATGCGCGTCGGACGCCTGACCGGTTTCTGCTTCGCCGGGTCGAACGGCCAGCCGCTCGACGCGTTCCCGCGAAACGGTCCGCCTTGACCGTTCGATCGCAACGAAGGCATCATCGACGTCGGAGGCACGACGGTGAGTGGGAGCGTGAAGCGGT
>Ga0207661_10003576_pt1 | contig 10809 bp, 4 predicted proteins | sample KBSC713LmetaG_FD_184337 | JGI IMG/M metagenome (GOLD analysis project Ga0207661, IMG submission 184337) | Corn rhizosphere microbial communities from Kellogg Biological Station, Michigan, USA - KBS C7.1-3L metaG (SPAdes) (version 2) | ecosystem: Host-associated > Plants > Roots > Rhizosphere ... | reverse complement strand
CGGCCCGTTCATCGCGCTGCGCGACACCGTTGTGCCCCCGACCGGCACGATCACGCCGGTGGCGCATGCCGTGGGCTATCTGCTGAGTCACGCCGTGAACAACAGCGTGATCGTGGTGAACCGGCTGCTCAAGGCTGGCGCCGCCGTGTACTGGCTCACGCAGCCGCTCGCCGCGAACGACTCGCAGTACCCCGCCGGCACGATCTACATTCCTGCCGCGACGGCAGCACAGCCCATCCTCACGCGCGCGGCCGCCGAGCTGGGACTCTCGTTCACCGCAATTGCCTCGGCGCCGGAGAACGGACTGCTCGAGCTCAAGCCGGTGCGCATTGGCCTCTGGGACGAATACGGCGGATCCATTCCCTCGGGGTGGATGCGCTGGATCCTGGATCAGTACGAGTTTCCCTACGAGGTGGTGTATCCGCCCGCGCTCGACGCCGGAAACCTGGCGAACCGGTTCGACGTCCTGCTCTTCGCCACCGGCGCGATTCCCCGGCGCGACGGCGCCGCGCGCGGTGGATTCGATCGCATGCCCAAACCGGAGGATGTCCCACCCGAGTATCGCGACTGGATCGGCCGCGTGACCGTGGCGAAGACGGTTCCGCAGCTCCGCGCATTTCTCGAGGCGGGCGGCACTGTGCTCACCATTGGCAGCTCGACCGATCTGGCGTACGATCTCGGGCTGCCGGTCGCGAGCGCGCTGGTGCAACAGGGCAGCGACAAGCCACTCACGAACGAACAGTTCTACATCCCGGGCTCCGTGCTGATGGCGCAGGTGGACAACAGACAGCCGCTGGCATACGGAATTCCGGACAGCGTGGCCGTGCTCTACGATCACAGTCCGGCGTTTCGCATCACCGCAAACGCAGACAGCAGCGCCGTGCGGAAGGTGGCGTGGTACGGCTCGGCCCATCCGCTCCGCAGCGGCTGGGCGTGGGGCGAGCAGGTGCTGGACCAGAGCGTGGCGATCGCCCAGGCGAAGGTCGGCAAGGGTACGCTCGTGATGTTCGGTCCCGAGATCACCTTCCGCGGCCAGCCGCACGGGACATTTGGATTCCTGTTCAACGGCCTCTACCTTGGTGCGGCCAGGTAGCCGAGAACGAGTTTTTGTGACATCCAAAGGACGGCAAGGGGCAGCCCAAGACGCAGCCTATGGGCTGCCCCCTGCCCCCCGCCCTTTCCCTCCGCCCCACACCCTTTCGGCCATGCGACTCTTCCTCGCGATTATCACCATGGCGCCGCTCGCGGCCGCACCCGTGCGCGCGCAGCAGCGCCCCATTACCGAGAAGGATCTGTATCAGTTCCGATGGGCGGCGGATCCCGAGATCTCGCCCGACGGCAAGCAGGTGGCCTACGTGCTGGTCACCGTGAACACGCGCCACACCGGATACGAGACGAGCATCTGGACGGTGGCGACTGATGGATCCGCGCCCCCGCGCCGGCTCACGGCCGGCAGGGGCGACGCGTCGCCGCGCTGGTCGCCGGACTCCCGCACGCTCGCGTTCGTGCGCGCCGAGGAAAAGAGCCGTCCGCAGATTTATCTGCTCTCCATGAGCGGCGGCGAGGCGCGTCAGCTCACCAACGCGCCGCGCGGCGCCTCGTCGCCCGAATGGTCGCCCGATGGGCACACGATCGCGTTCAGCAGCTCCGTGAAACCGGAAGACCTCACGGACTCCGCGCATGCGGCGCACGCCGTACACCCGGGCGCCGACAGCGCGAACGTCGAGCCGCCAAGCGACGTTCTGGTCGTGACCAGCGCGATGTTCCGGAGCAACGGCGCCGGGTATCTCGATCTCACCCGCCACCGCCACATCTTCAGCGTGCCGGTCGATCCCAACGCACACGCCCCCGCCAGGGCGACGCAGCTCACCAGCGGCGACTTCGACGAGGGCGGCGCGATGTGGAGCGCCGATGGATCGCGCATCTACTTCACCAGCGATCGCGTGGCCGAGCCCTACTACTACGCGCCCAACAGCGACGTGTACGCGGTGCCGGCCGCGGGTGGCGACATCGAGAAAGTGATCGACATCGATGGTCCGATTCGCGGTGTGGCGGCGTCGCCCGATGGCAAGGCGTTCGCGTTCGCCGGCTTCCTGAACCCGGCGAAACCGCGCTCCGACAATCAGACCGATCTCTTCGCGTTCGCGAATGGTCAGGCGAAGAATCTCACGACGACGTACGACTACTCGGTGGGCGACGGGCCCGGTGGCGATCAGGCCGCGCCGCGCGGCGGCGGCCAGCGGCCGCTCGTGTGGACGGCTGACGGCCGGAGCATCATCACGGTGACGGGCGAACATGGCGCGTCGAACCTCATGCGATTCGACGCCGCGACGGGACGCGTCGAACCGCTCACCACGGGCAATCACGACATCATGTCGTACAGCGCCACGCCAAACGCGGCGACGTTCGCGCTCACGATGAGCGATCCGACGCACATCGGCGACGTGTATGCGTTCACGCCGAACTCGAAGACGCTCACACAGCTCACGCACATCAACGACTCGCTCTTCGCGCAGCTCACGCTGCCCCAGCCCGAAGAGTTCTGGTATCGCAGCTTCGACGGGCGGAAGATCGAAGGGTGGGTGCTCAAGCCGCCCGGCTTTTCACCCGATCACAAGTATCCGATGATCCTCGAGATCCATGGCGGTCCGCACACCAACTACGGCTATACGTTCTTCCACGAATTCCAGTGGATGGCTGCCAAAGGATACGTCGTGCTCTACACCAATCCGCGCGGCAGCACGTCGTACGGCCAGGAGTTCGCGAACATCATCCAGTACCGCTACCCGGGCGACGACTACAAGGACCTCATGGTGGCGGTGGACTCGCTCGTGCGCCGCGGCTACGTGGACGCGAAGCACCTGGGCGTGACGGGCGGCAGCGGCGGCGGACTGCTCACGAACTGGACGGTGACGCAGACGCACCGCTTCGCGGCCGCCGTCTCCCAGCGGTCCGTGGCGGACTGGATCGGCTTCTGGTATGCGGCGGACTTCACGCTGTTCACGCCGACGTGGTTCCGGAGCATGCCCTACCAGGATCCTCAGGAATTCCTGCGGCGCTCGCCCACGACCTATGCGAGTCAGATCACGACGCCGCTCATGCTGGTGGACGGCGAGGCGGACCTGCGCACGCCGACCCAGCAGGGAACGGAAGCGATGTTCCGCTCACTGAAGGCGCAGCACAAGCCGACGGTGATGGTGCTCTTCCCGCGCGAATCGCACGAGTTGTCGCGCTCCGGCGAACCGATGCACCGCGTCGAGCGCCTCGAGCACATTCTGAACTGGTTTGATCTTTACTTGATGGGGAAGAAGATGAATGGGGTCAGGGATTAATGGGGGGCAAAGTCGATTGAAGTGCTGACGGGAATCGCTCCACGCCCCACCGCCCCGCCCTTGGGAATCGGGAATAGGGAATCGTGGGAATGGGAAATCGGCCTCCCCATTCCCCATTTCCACGATTCCCCATTCCCGATTGCCGATTCCCGTCAACACTTCCGTCGGCTATCACCCCGTTGCTCCCTGACCGCTACCGTTTCCCGACCAGCTCCATCCTGTCCTCGCTGTTCGGCACCACGCACAGAAATTCGAACGGCTCACCGGCGTGCGCTTCGTACCAGTGCGGGGTGCCGGCGGGGATGTACACCACGTCGCCCTGCTGCACTTCCACCGTGCGGTCGGCAATGCCGACGGTGGCGCTGCCGCGCAGCACGTACTGCTCGTGCTCCACGGTGTTCGTATGACGCGGCATGCCACCGCCGGGCTGCATGATGAACCGGCGCATGGCGAAGTTCGGGCCCTCATCCGGGCCAATGAGCATCTGGCGTGTCGTCCCCGTGCCGGCGGTCACCGGCACCTGGGTCACCTCATCCGCATGCTTGACTGACATGAGCAGCATCCTGTGCGCGAAGGTCGAAGCGGGACATGGTCTCCCGTTGCAAGATACGACAAGGGGCAGCCTCAGGGGCAGCCCATAGAGCTGCGCCGGGGGCTGCCCCTTGCCGACTTGCCCAACCCGCCGAACGTCTGAGCCAGCTCGTGCGTAGCTAGAGCAAGGAACCCCCGCGGTGCCCCGGCCAGGAGGCGCCCTCTGATCCCACCGGAAGGAGACACGATGCCCTCCCGCACACTCCGCGTGCGCCACCTCGCCGGCACGCTGATCGCAGCCATCGCCCTCGCGGCCGCGCCCGCCGCGCGCGCCCAGCAGTCCAACGACACCGCGTACACGGCCCGCATCAAGCAGTACCTCGAGGACCCGCGCATCTCCACCGAGCTCGTGGATCACCTCCCCGCGTCCGCCACCGTCCCGACGCCGCTCGCCGTGCTGGGCCACATCGTGGGCACGCCGGGCGTCCTGGATCACAGCGCCGACATCTACAAGTACTTCGACGCGCTTGCCAAGGCGTCGCCGCGCGTCAAGGTGTGGCGCATCGGCAAGACCGAGGAAGGGCGCGAGATGATTCTCGTCGCCATCGCGGATGAAGCCACCATCAAGGACCTCGACAAGTATCGCGCGATGAACGCGGCACTCGGCGACCCGCGCAAGACCACGCCCGAGGAAGCGCAGCGCCTCATCCATACCGCGAAACCCATTTACTACCTCACGAGCGGCATCCACTCGCCGGAGTTCGGCGGCCCGGAAATGCTCATGGAGCTCGGCTATCGCCTGGCCGTGGAAGAAACGCCGTTCGTCCAGGACATTCGCAACAACGTCATCACGCTCATCACCCCCGTCATCGAGCCCGACGGTCGCGACAAGGCGGTCGACACGTACTACTACAACAAGGCGCTCCCCAAGGACGGCCAGCGCCTGCCGCTCATGTACTGGGGCAGGTACGTGCAGCACGACAACAATCGCGACGGCATGGGACAGTTCCTCGACCTCACCAAACACACCACGCAAGTGGTGCTCGACTGGCATCCGACCATCCTGCACGACCTGCACGAAGCGCAGACGTATCTCTACGCGTCCACCGGCTCGGGTCCGTACAACGAACAGATCGACCCCATCACGATCGACAGCTGGTGGCTGCTCGCCGAAAATGACGTGATGGAAATGACCAAGCGCGGCGTGCCCGGTGTGTGGACGTACGGTTTCTACGACGGCTGGACGCCGAACTACCTCTTCTTCATTGCGCACACGCACAACGAGGTCGGCCGCTTCTACGAGGTGCAGAGCTACGGTCCGGACAACTACGTCGTGAAGCCGCGCGCCACCACCACGAGCCGCGAATGGTTCCGTCCCAACCCGCCGCTCGACAGCATCGACTGGGGGCCGCGCAACAACACCAACATCCAGGAGTCCGCACTGCTGTTCGCGCTGCACTACGTGGCGGAGAACAGGGCGACCTTCCTCGACAACTACTGGCGCACGAGCGAGCGCGCGGTGGACAGGGGAAAGACCGGGCCGACATTCGGCTGGGTGATCCCCGCCGCGCAGCGCCGCAAGGCCGACGCGGCCGACGCCGTGAACGAGCTGCGCACGCAGGGACTCGAGGTGGACGTCGCCTCGACGGCGTTCACGGCGGGCGGTGTGCGCGTGCAGCCCGGCGACTACGTCATCCGCGGCGACCAGCCCTACCGCGCGATCGCCGACATGTACTTCGCGCTGCAGAACTTCGCGCCCGGCAATCCGAGTCCGTATGACGACACCGGGTGGACGTTCCCGCTCATGCGCGACATTACCATCACGCCGGTCACCGACAAGTCGCTGCTGGACCAGCCCATGACGCTGCTCACCGCGCCGGCGCGCGCCCCTGGCGGCGTCGCGGGCAGCGGCAGCGTGATCGTCGTGGACAACACGGCGGACAACAACGTCGCGAAGTTCCGCTTCGAATTTCCCAGGGTGAAGATGCAGGCCGCCGAGTCGGACTTCGATGCGGCGGGCCACCACTTCCGCGCCGGCGCCATCGTCATCCCGAACGCCAACCGGGCGACGATCGAGCCCGCGCTCCGCGACCTCGGCCTCTCCGGCTTCGCCATGGCGGCCGCGCCGGATGTGAAGACGCACGACCTCAACATCCCGCGCATCGGCTACGTGCACAGCTGGTCGCGCACGCAGGACGAAGGCTGGGTCCGCGCCGCGCTGGATACGTATGGCATCCCATACAACTACTTCGGTGACGTGAAGCTGCGCGACGGCAACCTGCGCCAGAAATACGACGTGATCATCTTCCCCCACGTGGGCGGAAGCGCCGAGTCCATGGTGAACGGGATCGCGAAGCGCGGCACCACGCCCCTGCCCTATCGGAAGACGAAGCAGTTCCCGAGTTTCGGCACGCCGGACTCCGCGTCCGACATCCGCGGCGGCATGGGCGTCGAAGGCCTCATGAACCTCTACCAGTTCGTGCAGCAGGGCGGCGAGCTCATCGTGGAGGGCGCGACGTCCACGATCTTTCCCGACTACAACCTCACGCCCGGCGTCACCGTGGAGACGCCCGACTCGCTCTTCGCGCGCGGCAGCATCCTGCGCGGCGTCATTGCCGACATGACCAGCCCCATCGTGTACGGCTACGGCCGCGATCAGCTTCCTGTCTATTTCAACCAGAGCCCGGTGCTGAACGTCCGCACCGGACCGGGCGGCGGATTTTTCGGCTTCGGCCGCGGCGGCGCCGGCGTGAGTCAGGACATCACGCCCATGGCCACGCCCCTCAAGCTGTCGCCGTGGAATCCCGACGAGGACTCGACCTCCGGCGGCCCGCGTCGCGGCGGCCGATCCGGCGCGCGCGGCGCCGCACGCAGCGCAGGCGGCGCTACTGCAGCGGCTGCAGCGGGTGCAGCGGGTGGCGCCGCGGCGTCGTCGGCTGCGGCCGGCGGCGCGCGGACCGGCGGCGCGCGGGCCGGCGCGCAGGGACGTCAGGGCGCGATCGACACCGCCGAACAGCCGCGCGTAGTCATGCGCTTCCCGCGCAACCCCGCCGACATGCTGCTCTCCGGCGTCCTTACCGGCGGCCAGGCACTCTCGGACAAGGCGCAGGTCGTGGACGAACCGCTCGGCAAGGGTCACGTCGTGATGTTCGCGATCCGCCCCTTCTGGCGCTGGCAGACGCAGGGCACGTTCATGCTTGGCTTCAACGCGATCATGAACTGGGATGATCTGGATGCGGGAAGCGGCGCGCCGGGCGCGCCTGCGGGAAGCGTCGCGCGAGGCGCGACTGCGGGAAGCGGCAACTGAGCCTGGCGGCTCAGTGCCTGCGGGAAGCGCCGCCGGGCCGAAGGCCCGGCGGCTGGGAGAAGCAAAAGGGGGCAGCCCCTGGGGCTGGCAATTTCCAGCCGACGGCATTTCTGTGCAGTCGGCCTCACAGCTTTGCCCGCCACGCTATCGGTAGATCGACCACTCCCGGGCAGCGACCCACGGCGCTCCAATGCACAATCTTCGATACGCGATTCGAGCACTCCGCGCGCGGCCGGGTTTTGCCGCTGCAGTGATACTCACGCTGGCGCTTGGCATCGGTGCGAGCACCACCATGTTCGCGGTGCTGCGCGCCGCGGTGTTGCATCCGCTCCCATACCCGCACGCTTCCGAATTGCTGTCGTTCTCGGAAGCCGACAACGGGAGTGATCTCGCGGTGCTCGATGGCCGCACGTATCGCGCGCTGGCGGCATCGGCCACGTCAGTTTCGTTCGCGGCCTGGTCCCCTTTTCGGAGCGTCCTCGCGCCGAATACGGCGCAGGAGCCGGAGGAAGTGCGCGGCATCAGCGCCACCACGAGATATTTCGCCATTCTCGGAGTACGCCCGCTCATGGGCCGGGCCCTCGATGCCCGTGACAGCCTTCCCGGTGCGGCGCCGGTCGCCGTGATCAGCGAACAGCTCTGGCGTCGCGTGTTCGGTGCCGATCGGGACGCCATCGGCCGCATGATCACGCTGGATGGCACGCGGACAATGCTCATCGGCGTCATGCCGGACGCCTTCACCAGTGATGCGGGCCCCCAGCTCTGGACACCGCTCCACCTGGAGCCGGAAGCCCCCGGTGTCACGCGCTTCTGGTATGTGATAGGCCGCGTGCGCGCGGGAACCACGATATCGCGAGCACGAGCCGAAGTCGCCATGCTCGCCGGTCGCATGCCCGCGTTGCGGCCTGGCGGTGCGCCGAAAATGACTCCCGTGGTAATGACACTCGCCGACCGGCGCTTCGGCAATCAGCGGACTCCAACGCTGCTCCTCTTCGGTGCAGTGATGCTGCTGCTCGCGATCGCCTGCGCGAACCTGGCCAACCTCGCCATCGCTCGAGCGACGGGACGTCAGAGAGAGTTCGCAGTGCGTACCGCGCTCGGCGGACGCCGGGCGCTCACCGGCTTGCTCCTCAGCGAAAGCGTCATCCTTGCGCTCGCGGGCGCTGCGCTCGGCTTGCTGGTCTCCGCGTTGCTCGTGAAGTACTTCGTCCACATTGGTCCTGCGTTCGTGGGGAATGCCGACCGTGTGCGCCTGGATCTGTCAGTGTCGCTGTTTGCAGTCGGCGTCACGGTCGCCAGCCTGCTCAGCATCGCACTGATCCCGGCGCTCATTGCCGGCCGCGGCGATCTGCATCGCGTCCTTTCGACAGGTATGTCTCGCGCTTCGACCGGAGCCCGGACGCACAGACTCAGCCAGGGGCTCGTCGTGTGGCAGCTCGCGATCACCCTCGTGTTGCTCACGGGCTGCGCGCTGGTGGCGCGCTCGCTCTGGCGCCTGGCGTCCGTTGACGTGGGCTTTCATCCCAACGGCCTGCTGGTGGTCAGCGTGCACCTGCCATCGTGGAGTTATTCCGACGCTGGTGTCGGGAGCTATTATCAGCAACTGCTCGCGCGCGTTCGCGCTCTGCCCGGAGTGGAATCCGCAGCAGTGGGCGCCGCCCCATTCGCGGGCGCGGAGGAGAGCTTCACCATTCCCGACAGCACGGGAAGCGCCTCAGCCCCAATCAATGCCATCGCGGTTGGGCCCGGGTACTTTCGTACAGTGGGAGCTCACATGCTGCACGGCCGCGAATTCGACTCCGCAGAAAGTGCCGCTGGGGTTCCAGTAGTAGTAGTGAGCATGGGCGTTGCGCGACGTTTCTATCCCGCCGGCAACGCAGTGGGCCACACGATTGCCGCACCAACCGGGGCGGCCACGATTGTTGGTGTAGTGAGCGACATGCGTCCGCAGATCGCCGGCGCGGTTTCACCGTTCGTCTATCAGGACGTTATGCAGCAGCCGCTCGGACGCTTCGAACAGCTCATGGTTCGAACCACGGCGCCCACGGCAGCCATGGAGCGGGCGATCGCGCGCGTGGCGCATGACGTTGATCCGCGGCTTCCCGCGCCGAGTGTCCAGCGGGCGGATCGCGTGGTGGCCGAGACCACGGCGCCGAGCGTCTTTGTGTTTCGTCTGCTGTGCTTCTTTGGCGGGTTCGCGACACTTCTCGCGGTGATCGGACTCTACGGCGTGATGTCGCGGGTCGTGGCCGAGCGGACGCGAGAAATCGGAATCCGCATGGCGCTCGGCGCGGAGCCCGCTCGCCTGGTGCGCGCCGTGATCGGTGAGGGACTGAGCATCGCCGCGATTGGAGCAGCGCTGGGCCTGCTCTCCGCGGTCGTGGCTGTGCGAATTCTGCGCAGTCTCGTGTATCACACCAGCGTGTACGACGTGTGGACCTGGGCCGCGGTGACGCTGCTGCTCCTGCTCGTGTCGGGCGCCGTGTGCTTCCTTGCCGCACGCAAGACCACGCGCGTCGATCCGATGCTCGTGCTGCGAGAGGAATGATCCGCCCACCGCCGCCCTCCCCTTGGGAATCGGCAATCGGGAATGGGGAATCGTGGGAATGGGGAGGGCGATTCCCTGCTTTTGATGAAGTAAGGGTGCGGCGGCGGGGAGAAGCTCATTACCGATTCCTACTTGGAGGGCGGTGCGGGAGGTCTCTCAGTCGCGCTCCGCGCGACGCTTCCCGCAGGGCGCTCCCGTGAGGGAGCCGCCCGCTTCCCGCAGGCGCGCTCGGCGCGCCGCTTCCCGCAGCCAGCCGCAGGCTGGCGCTTCCCGCAGGTCGCCTTCGGCGACCGCTTCCCTCAAGCGAGGTGCGCCGCGCTACGCCCGCCGCACCTCGCTGTGATCCCCCACCATCACCGTCCCCGTCACGCCATCCAGCACCACTGCGTCACCGATCATCGAGTCGTGCAGCTCGGAGCGCCGGATCGTCGTCTGCTCTCCCACCACCGCGTCGCGCAGCGTCGAGTCCTCGATCACCGAGCCCGCCGAGATCGACACGTTGGGGCCGATCGTGGAGCGGCGCAGCACGACACCGTCCTCGATGTACACGGGATCGACCAGCGTGGAGCCTTCCGTGCGTGACGGCTTGCGCGCGCGGCCGCGCTCGAGCATCACGCGATTCGTGGCGAGCAGGGTGTCCAGCTTTCCGGCGTCGTACCACCCCTTCACGTCGATCACCTGCAGCTTCGCGCCGTGATCGATCATGTACTGGAACGCATCGGTGAGATAGTACTCGCCCTTGTTCGCCGGCTGTTGCAGCACGTGCGCGATCCCCTCGTAGAGCAGCCGCCAGTTCTTCACGTAGTAGAGCCCGATGTTGGCGCGCCGCGAGATCGGCGTGGACGGCTTCTCCACGATGCGCGTCATGTAGCCCCGCTCATCGGTCACCACGACGCCGAAGCGCTGATAGTCCTCGACTTCCTTCACCCAGATGATGCCGTCGGCGTTGCTCGTGTGAATGACGGAGAGGTCGGTGTCGAAAATCGTGTCGACGAAAATGATGAGCACCGGCTGATCCACGTACGGCCGCGCCAGCTCCACCGCGCTCGCCGTCCCGTTCTGCACCACCTGCTCGACGAACGCCGACGGGA
>Ga0207661_10003574_pt1 | contig 10812 bp, 11 predicted proteins | sample KBSC713LmetaG_FD_184337 | JGI IMG/M metagenome (GOLD analysis project Ga0207661, IMG submission 184337) | Corn rhizosphere microbial communities from Kellogg Biological Station, Michigan, USA - KBS C7.1-3L metaG (SPAdes) (version 2) | ecosystem: Host-associated > Plants > Roots > Rhizosphere ... | reverse complement strand
CCGTGAAGCGGTGGGCGCGAACAAGGACGTCGATTCCGACGCCGTTGCCGTCGATTGGAGCATACCCATCCACAAATATCTGATCTTCCGCGGCGAAGGCTTCACCGGAGCGAACCTGGTTCCGTTTGGAGGCGGAATCGACCAGGGCGTCGCCTTCACGCCCGCGGCGGGCACTACGCCGGCGAATTTCCGCAAGATCGCCGATATGGGCGGATGGTTGGAACTCATTTCGCCGGTCACTTCGAAAGACATTCTCTACGCGGGCGCCGGCACCGATGATCCTCGCGATCGCGATCTGATGCCGTCCTCCACACGCTCGAAGAATTCGTTCGTGTGGGCCAGTTACTTCCGCAAACTCGGTCCGGATGTGACGGCGGCGTTCGAGTGGAGCTTCTGGGATTTCCGCACGCGGACGTTCAATGGCGCGAATCTCGGGCCGCGCGCGACCTCGGGCCGGGGCAACGTGATCAACATCGCCCTCGCCTATCAGTTCTAGGCTTTTGTGGTCCGGTTATCGGAGGGACGGGCGATGAATCCCCGTTCCTCCGCCAACAACAGCTGCCAGGCGCTCTGCCAATCGGTAGGCCAGGGCAGCCTGACGATCACCTTCACGCGAATCCGGAACAGACTCTTACGCGTGGGTGCCGGCACGGGCACGGGCTCGCTTGCTGCGACGGTCATGACCACTGGGGCGACTGGAGTCGTCGAATGATCCCAGGCGAAAGAGCGAAACGCGTAGAAACGCGTCAGGCATCCGCCGCACCGGTAGGGCCGGAGCAGAAATATCCCAGCCAGCGCATCTGACCGTTGCGTCTTGGAAGGCCGGACTTTCGAGGCTCCACAACGCCAGCATTCGGTCCGATTCCTGGTCCGGATGGCGGCTAGGATCAGGTACGCCATGGCGCACAGCAGCATCAGGAGAGTGATGAAAAAGGCGGGGAGTACCCAAGGACTGGACATAGGCTGGGGGAGGCCGGGGAGCCAGTATAGCGGACCGCCTCGAAACAATTCTCTAAGGATTTGTCTGGTGCCCACGTACGGACGCGACAGCTTGTCCCGCTTTCGTTGGGACAATATGTCGCTGGAGTTCAGCAACTCCTTAGTTTTCAGTAGCCGACCTGTGGAGTCCCGCGTGCTTTTCCTGATGGCAACACGCCCAAAGGGAAGGTCCAGAGCAGACGCGATCCGCAGCCGGATCGCTCCTATCGGTGGGGCTCTGGACCCTCCCCGTCTCCTCAGTGAGTAATCGCGTAGACGATATAGTTGACGCCTAGCCGGATCCCCAAAGCCGAGTATCGTTCTGGATAGCGCGGGTCGTCGGCGAATTCCCAGGAGTCCCCCGTGTCCGAGTTGTACATCGCCTGCACCAGGACACGCCCCTTGTCGTCGTAAATTGCGCGCCAGTAAGGCACGGTGCCGCCGTTCTTGGAACCTTCCCGCAAGTGTTCCGAGCCGACGATGATGTAGCGGTCATCCAGATCGAATACCGTATGAAAAATCTGATCCTCGTTCGGGATGTCCTGAACCTGGCGATCCGGAAACGCGTAGCCGATGCGCTCGACAAATTCGCCCCATTCGGCGGTTCCGTGGATATCGTCGGCCATGAAAAATCCGCCGCGGTTAAGATAGTCGCGCAGGATCTTGCCCTGCTTCTCGGTCAAGCCCCATTCGCCGGCCTGGACGGCATAGATGAACGGGTGGTTGTAGACGTCGTCGCCGTCTTCCAGATCGACGATCTGCTCCACGGGACGCGCATCCACGCGGGTGAGGCGCCGCACCGCTTCCAGAAAGTGGCGATCCGCCCGCGGATAATCCTGCGTCCACAAGGATCGCCCGCGATGATAGTCGGGGTCTTCCCGACCGCGATAGCCGTCCAGTGGTCCGCCGGGAAACATGATCCGGCCGAAGACGAACTCCGTCTCGTGATCCCAGCCGGGGGGAAGGGGAATCGATCCCACGGAGTACTCCATCCCCGGATACTCGCGAAAAGGTTTGTGATCAGCGAACAGCTTAAACGCGAAAAGCGTCCCGAGTACTGTCGCGCAGACGAGCGGAACCCTGAGGTTTAGACCAACGGGTATCTTCCGAGGCGTTGTGCGCGGCACCCTGCTTCTGAGGATACCGCGCGCTGTGCTGTAAGAGAGCCGATGTTTACTCCCGAGGATCCCGAGGCGTCGTCTCTTTCCGCCCGAGCTCTTCGGCCAGAATGATCGCCTCAGCTAGCTCCTTCATTGGACGGCGAAGCCGGCGGCTTTCATTGCGCATCCGCAGATACGCTTCTTCCTCCGTGAGGCTCTGCCGGCGCTGCAGGATGCCCTTGGCGCGTTCCACCACCTTGCGAGTTTCCAGCTGCCGCTTGACCTCTGCAGTTTCTTCGGTCAGGCGCGCGTTCTCTTCTTCGAGCAGGCTCTTGGCAATGGCGCTGCCCATCTGCTCGCCCATGAACTGGATGGTGGAGATCTCCTCGGCCGTGTGCGCGTGGCGCTCGCGATGATGCACGTTGATCACGCCGATCACCTTGCCTTTGTTGATGAGCGGAACCGAGAGGAAGGCCTCATAGGTATCCTCCACCAACGCCGGGAAGAATTTGAAGCGCGAGTCCTGGGCAGCCTTCGAGGAAAGCGCCACAGGAGCCTGATGTTCTGCCACCCAGCCCGTGACGCCTTCGCCGACCTTCATGCGCAGGTTCCCCAGGTCCGCGGCGTGCGGAACCTGAGATGCGCGCAGCACGAATTCCTCCGTAGGCATTTCCACCAGGTAGACAAGGCAGGCATCGCATCCCGAGATCTGGGATGTAAGGCCCACAATTTCCCCTAGCATCTCATCCAAGGACAGCTCGGAGCTGACAATCCGGCTTACACGGTGTAATACCGAGATTTCCTCCGGCTCCTCCCGTTCCAGTTTTTCTGTCGCCATCATACTAACGAGCCTAAGACCGCTGAGGCTCGCGGTCCAATCAAAACTTTCTATGAACCGAATCACGCGCTATGTTACAGACGGAAAACAGTACCGGATGGGCCCTTGGATGTGCAAGGAACCGTTGCGTTTGAGCCGAAAGTGACCCTATAATGAGGCAGCTGTAAACCTCTGAAGGAGGTACTGTTCGCGTGAGCGCATTTCGACTGGCGGTCGCGGGCTGTCTTACGGGCGTGGCGGTTCTAGCCGCGCCGGATCCCTCAAAAGTCACTTTCAACAAGGACGTTCTGCCGATTCTCGAGAAGAATTGCCAGAGCTGTCATCGTCCTGGTGAAGTGGCTCCCATGTCGCTGTTGAGTTACAACGACGCCCGGCCCTGGGCTAAATCGATCAAGGCCGCGGTGGTCGCCAGGAAGATGCCGCCATGGATGGCTGAGCAGAACGTCGGCCACTTCAAGAATGACCGCACGCTGAGCGCCGCGGACATCGCCACTCTGACCGCGTGGGCCGACAATGGCGCGCTCGAAGGCGATGCCAAGGACAAACCCGCCGCGCTCACGTTCCAGGACGGCTGGAACATCAAGCCCGACATCATCGTCGAGATGCCCAAGGCGTTCCAGATCCCCGCCACGGGAACCATCAACTACAAGTACGTCCTGGTGAAGACTAATTTCCCCGAGGACATGTGGGTCTCGTCCGCGGAAATGCGTCCAGGCAACCCCAAGGTTCTGCATCACGGAAAAGTTTGGGTGCGGCCGCCGGGATCGCATTGGCTCGAAAACGCCGAGAACGGCGAAGCGTATGAGAACGAGACGCAGCGCGAGATCATCGGACGCAACGGCGCCGAAGAAGGCAATGACATTTTGGGCAAGTTCAATCCGGGCTTGGGCGCTCAGAGCTTCGATATCAACGGGTCCGCCAAATTCGTGCCCAAAGGATCCGATCTTGTATTCGAATTGCATTACACGACCAACGGGAAGCCGACTGAGGATGCTTCGAAGATCGGGCTGGTGTTGGCCAAGAATCCGCCGCTGAGCCGTTACTACTTCAACGCCGGACCCACGGCATCAAATCTGGCGATTCCGGCCGGCGATGGAAACGCGGAAGTGGTCAGCGAACTGACGCTCGCGCAGGACGCCAAGCTGGTCTACGCCCAGCCGCACATGCATCTTCGCGGCAAGGATTTCGAGCTGCGGCTGGTTTTCCCGACCGGAGAAACCCAAACCGTCCTCAAAGCCAAGTGGGATTTCGAATGGCAGATGGGCTACGAAATGGCGAAGCCGATTGAGATGCCGAAAGGCACGCGCATGATCGGGATCTCGCACTTCGACAACTCGGCGAACAACCGCTTCAATCCCGATCCGACGAAAGAGATCGTGTGGGGCCCGCAGAATTGGGACGAGATGAGTAACTGCTTCATCGGCGTGATTATTCCCACGGAGATCAAGCCGGAGAGCGTGTTCAAGCGATCGGGTCCGAGCCTGCTGCCTCGCGGGCATTCGGGTCCGACGCTCGCTGCTCTCGACGCCGCGAAAACGATTCAGAACCGCGAATAACGGTTGGGCAGGATTGCATCCTGCACGCGGGTTTGTAACCCGCGCGGAGCATCTATTTGCGGCGCCCGACGCCGATTTCTAATCGGCGCGCAGGTTGAAAACCTGCCCCACTTACTTGCGGCTAGTTTCTAATGCTGCGACACCCGGCAACTCGATCCCAGCGAGAAACTCGAGCGATGCGCCGCCGCCGGTCGAGATATGACTGATCTTGTCCGACACGCCCGCCGACTTGATCGCCTTCTCCGAGTCTCCGCCGCCAACGACGCTCACCGCGCCCGATGCGGCTACAGCCTTCGCCAGCGCCACAGTGCCCTTGTCGAATGGAGGCGTCTCGAACACGCCCATCGGACCATTCCAGATGACGGTTTTCGCGCCGCCGATGACCTGCTCGTACGCGGCGATAGTCTTCGGGCCGATATCCAGCCCCATCAGGCCATCCGGCACCTTATCGACCACCTGCGTCGCGACGCCCGCCTTCAGCTCCGCGGCGACCACGTGATCCACCGGCAGCATCAGCTTCGATCCGGCCTCGGCCATTAACTCGCGAGCCAGATCGATCTTGTCTTCCTCTACCAGTGACTTCCCGGTGCCCTCGCCGCGTGCGCGCAGGAAGGTGTATGCCATGGCCCCGCCGATCATCAGCTTGTCGACCACCTTCATCAGGTTCTGGATCACTTCGATCTTGTCCGAAACCTTCGCGCCGCCCAGGATCGCGACACACGGCCGAGCGGGATTCTTCACCGCCTTGGTCAGGTACTCGATTTCCTTGTCCATCAGCAGTCCGGCGGCGGCCTGTTTCACGAATGAAATCATGCCGACTGTCGATGCGTGCGCCCGGTGTGCCGAGCCGAAGGCGTCATTCACATACACGTCGCAGAGCTTCGCGAGCTGTTTCGAAAATTCGGGATCGTTCTTCTCTTCCTCTGCATGGAAGCGCAGGTTCTCGAGCAGCAGCACTTCGCCCGGTTTCGGCAGCATCGCCTCCACGGCAGGTCCGACGCAGTCCGGAGCCATCGCTACAGGCTTGCCCAGGAGCTCCGCTAGTTTCACGGCAATGGGTTTCAGGCTCATCTCCGGATTCGGCTTGCCCTTGGGACGTCCGAGGTGGCTGGCCAGGATCAGGCCCGCGCCTTTCTCGAGGGCGTACTTGATCGTCGGCAGCGAGGCCCGAATGCGCTTGTCGCTGGTGATTTCCTGGCCGCCGTTCGCCAGCGGCACATTAAAATCGACGCGGATGAAGACGCGTTTTCCGCCAAGGTCCAGATCTTTGATAGAGAGGGTGCTCATGTGTTCTCTTTGGTTCCCGTTGTTTTGATCCCGAGTGTCTCGTGATACTTTTGCGGCAGCTTGGCCGGCCTGCGGTCGGCGCCGCAGAATACGTGCTTGGTATAGCCGGTCGCGAGCTTCCGTCCGTCGTCCGCGGCCAGCAGCTCGTAGTCGAACCGGATCATACGTGGAGTGGCTTCTGCGACCGACGTTCGCACGACAACTTCTTCATCGTACACGGCGGGCGACAGGTAGCGGCAACTCACCTCCGCCACCACCAGAAGTATCCCGTCCTCGCGCTCCATATCGCGGTAGCGCAGCCCCGACGCCCGCCAGTATTCGACGCGTCCTACCTCCATCCAGACGAGGTAATTGGCGTGATAAACGACGCCCATCTGGTCGGTTTCGGCGTACCGGACGCGCAGTCTAGTCTCAACGGATGCCATAAGTTGTAACCGGGAACGCCACAACGCGTCTGTTACCATGACATCATAAATTGTGCGAATCCGCGTCTTATTTTTTGGGGTGTTGCGTGACATTGTCGGCCTCAGGGAGGACTCCATTGAGATCCCCGACGGCTCGCGCCTGGAATCCGTCTTCGAGCACTACGCCGGACGCTTTCCCCGGCTCCGGGAGATGTCCGCCAGCCTGGTTCTTGCCTTGAATCAGAGTTTTTCCGAGTCTGGCGCCGCCGTCTCGGAAGGCGACGAGGTGGCCTTCCTGCCGCCTGTAAGCGGAGGATCCGCGCAATTTACCCAGGTGATCGAGGATCCGGCCGGGCACTTCTTTGCCATCACCCGCGATCCTATCGATAGCCTCGGTCTGGCGCATCGGCTGCAACGCGGCGAGGACGGCGCGGTGGTCACCTTCGAAGGAATCGCGCGCAACAACACCAAGGGCCGGCCGACCCGGTATCTCGAATACGAATGCTACGAGGGCATGGCGATCAAGATGATGGCGCAGATCGGCTGCGAGATCGCCGGCGCATTTCAGGTCGGCAGGGTGGGCATGATCCACCGCCTTGGACGAATCGAGATCGGCGAAGCGAGCGTGGTGGTGGTCGCCGCCGCACCGCATCGCAAGCCTGCGTTCGACGCCGCGCTCGAAGGTATCAACCGGCTGAAGAAGCTGGTTCCGATCTGGAAGAAAGAATACTTCGCCGATGGCGAGGTGTGGGTGGATGGCGAATGGGACGATTCCGTCACAAAAGCGCGTTCGTAGCGGCCATTGCGATCGCGATCGGTGTCGCAATCGGCATTGCGAAGGCCCAGATCAAGGTCGACGTGAAGCTGGTGCGCCTGCTCGTATCGGTGAAAGACGCTAAGGGTCAGCTGGTCGGATCGCTAGAGAAGCCCGACTTCACTGTCTACGACAGCGGAGTGAAGCAGGACATCGCCATATTCGAGCACCATACCGAGGTGCCCCTTTCGGTGTCTTTGCTAATCGATACCAGCGGATCCACGGCTTCGAATCTTCGCTATGAAAGCACGTCCGTGGAGAAATTCCTTCGGGCGCTGTTGCGGGAGGGAAATCCGGCCGATTCTGCCGCGCTATACGCTTTCGATGACGAAGTCACGCGGCTGAATTCGTTCACCCGCCGTGAGCAGCGGCTGATCGACTCGCTCAAGGAATTGCGGGGGAAGGCCGGGACGTCTTTCTACGATGCCGTTCACCTGGCGTCTCGCGATCTGGGCGGCCGCGATGGACGACATGTGATCGTGGCCGTTACCGATGGCGGGGATACCACCAGCGTCAAGAAATACGCGGACGCCTTCGAATCCGCGCAGAACGCCGACGCGATCATTTATCCCATCCTGGTCATCCCCATCACCAACGATGCCGGTCGGAATCTGGGCGGTGAGCGCGCCTTGGAAACGCTTGCCAGCGGAACGGGCGGCCGCGTGTTTCAGCCGATGGGAGCGGGCGAGCTGGACGAAGCTTTCACCGAAATCCTGCGGGATCTGAGAACGCAGTACATGGTCGCGTATTATCCGAAAAATTTGCCCGTGGACGCCCCACGTTTCCATCTGGTCAAGGTCGAGGTCGGGCGCAAAGATTTGCGGGCCACGACGCGCACCGGATACTATGGGGATGCGCCGCTTACAGGAAAAGCGTCGCGCTGATCGCTCCCTACACCGTGGCTGGAACCAGTAAAACAAAAGCGCCCGAGCAAACCTTCGAAGAGGTTCGATATCTGAAAGACCTCTCGGAAAGGCGCGTCGCCGTGCGCGCCCGCCTCACGGATAACTCGGAAGTCGAAGGCATCGTCGAATTTTATGACCTCGACTTCATCCGTCTGACGCGAGACGGCCAGCCCAATCTGTTCCTTTATAAGCACGACATAAAATACCTCTACGAGGTTGGTTGAGGGTTGTCTTCCCACCTCGAAACAGCGGTTGAGATCGCCCGCGAAGCGTCTGACCTGGTACGCGACTTCGCCAGCCAAAAGATTGGGTTCGAACTGAAGGGTGAGCATGACCTGGTCACTGCGGCTGATCGCGCCAGCGAAAAACTGATTGTCGAACGCCTTCGGGCGCACTTCCCTACCCATGCGATTGTCGCGGAGGAGGGCGGGGGACAGGCCGGATCCTCCGACTTCCGCTGGTACGTGGATCCCCTGGACGGCACCACAAACTTCGCGCACAGCTTTCCCGTGTACAACGTGACGCTGGCACTCGAGCAAGCGGGCGAACTGGTGGCGGGAGTGACCGCCGATCCCACGCGCAACGAAATCTTCACTGCCGAGCGGGGCTCGGGCGCATTCCTGAACGGTGAGAAGATCCATGTGTCCAAGGTGAATCGCCTTGAAGACGCGCTGGTGGTCACCGGATTCCCATCGCGCAGACGCCACCAGAATCTCAACATTCACTTCTTCTATCAGCTCTCGATGATGTCGCACGGTGTGCGAAGGCCCGGCGCCGCCGCCCTCGATCTGGCATACGTCGCGTGCGGAAGGCTGGACATGTTCTGGGAGTTCAGCCTGAATCCCTGGGACATTGCGGCCGGGGTTCTGCTCATCCGCGAGGCAGGAGGCCTGTGTACCGATATGCGGGGTGAGCCCCTGGATATCCGCGGGCAGCATATTCTTGCCGATAACGGGCTGCTCCATGACGAGACCTTGGCTGTATTCGGCGATGTCTTCGCCGGACGGTACCGCCACAAGTTGCCTGAACTTCCTGGTTAAATCGCGCGCCGGACGCAAACCTGCCGGTCGGCTTATGCGTCAATAATGCTAGTGAGGACTCTCAAACCCTTCCTGATCGCATGGGCGCTGCTCGCTGCCTTCGCCGTCCTGTGGGCGCAAGGGGGGCGCGGCCGCGGCAATCCGGGTCAAGCTCCTCAGGCAGGACAACCCGGTCAGGCCGGACAGCCAGGCCAGGCAGGACAACCCGGTCAGGGAACTCCCGCCGTGACTTTGCCGACCGGATCGGTCGAGGGTCGCGTATTAAGCACCACCGGCGAGGTCCTACGCAAAGTGACGCTGACCCTGCGCCCGAACGGACGCGGCGGCGGAAGCTACGCGACCACCAGCGCGAACGACGGTAGTTTTCGCTTTCCAGCGGTCGATCAGGGAACGTACGCGCTCACGGGCGAGCGAACCGGATACGTCCGCGAAACGCTCAGCTCGCCCGGCGGGCAAACGCTCCCGATCGAAGTTGTGTCCGAGAAGAATTCCAGCGGCATCGAGCTGAAGATGACGCCCCAAAGCGTGATCGCGGGACACGTATTCGATGAGGATGGCGATCCCGTCCAGTCGGTCAACGTCGAAGTGTGGCGCTATACCTACCCTCGCGGCAGGCGGCAGCTTTCGCAGGTGCAGAACGGAACCACAAACGACCTCGGCGAGTTTCGAATCTCGAATCTCGCACCCGGCCGTTACTACGTGAGCGCCACGCCTCGCCGCACGCAGCCGGCGCAGATTATCCTTGACTCGATTCGCGGGGGCAGAGGCGGTCGAGCAGCAACCTTGGGAGGTCCGGGCCGTGCGGCCGAACCGATCGAGGAATACGTGACCACATTTTTCCCCAACCTGGCCGAAGTGACCGGAGCGTCTCCCCTGGATCTGGTGGCCGGCAGCGAAGTCCGCGGCATCGAGATTCGTCTTCGAAAATCGCGCTTCTATCGCATCGCGGGTACGGTATCGGGCCTTCCGGCTGCTCTGCCGGAGCCGGATAATTTCAAGGGAAAAGGAAAAGCCAAGGGGGGCGGATCGGGCGTAGTTCTGACGCTGATGTCGAGAAGCGGAGGCAATCGCCAGACGGGAGGGGCGCCGGTGAATGCCGACGGCACATTCGAATTCGCCGCGGTTCCGCCCGGATCGTATTACATCGTCGCGCAAGTTCCGCAGCAGGCGATGACCGCGCGCTTGCCGGTCGATATCGGCAGCGGGGACCTGAATAACGTGGCGGTGCGCCTTCAGCCGCCGATCGCTGTTACAGGAAAGCTCACGATCGAGAGCACGCAGCCTGACGTCCGCCTGGGCGCGATCCGCTTAACGTTTACGCCGGCGGAAGCAGGACCCGGACGAAATGGCCAGGCGCAGGTGAGTGAAGATGGGACCTTCCAAGCCTCGCTCAACGTCGATGGCTATCTAGTGGAGCCTGGCGGCATGCCTGACGGCTATTATCTGAAATCGGTGAAGCTCGCCGGTCGCGAGATGCCCGATGCGATGCTCGACCTTAACTACGGCGGAGGGCAGGTAGAAGTGATTCTAGCTCCTGCCGCAGGCGACATTACTGGAATCGTCCAGAACTCGCACGGCGATCCGGCTACTAGCGTTCAGGTCACCGCGGTTCCGGCATCCGGATCTTTGCGGCGCGACATGAACAAGCTGGTGACTACGGATGCCATGGGAAATTTCACCCTTCACGGCCTGCCTCCTGGCGAGTACAAGATCTTCGCCTGGGAGCAGGTCGAGACCAATGCGTGGATGGATCGCGACTACCGCCAGCCCTTCGAAAACTCGTCAGTAACAGCCAAGGTGGACGCGAGCACTACGCCCACGGTCCAGCTCAAGCTGATCGAACGCGGAGCGCGCTAACAGCGCACGCACGCTCGCGATGCCCCCACTCTG
>Ga0207661_10003572_pt1 | contig 10812 bp, 10 predicted proteins | sample KBSC713LmetaG_FD_184337 | JGI IMG/M metagenome (GOLD analysis project Ga0207661, IMG submission 184337) | Corn rhizosphere microbial communities from Kellogg Biological Station, Michigan, USA - KBS C7.1-3L metaG (SPAdes) (version 2) | ecosystem: Host-associated > Plants > Roots > Rhizosphere ... | reverse complement strand
GTCTCCGAGGAGCGGGTAAGCATCGGCCGCAGCCCCGACGCCGGCGTCTTCCTCGACGACGTCACCGTCTCCCGCAACCACGCGCTGCTGGTCCGCCGCCGCGACGGCCTCTACATCGACGACCTCGGCTCCCTCAACGGCACCTACGTCAACCGGCGCCGGATCGAGTCCCACCGGCTCGCCGACGGCGACGAGATCCAGGTCGGCAAGTACAAGCTGAGCTACCTGGAGCGCTGATGGCCGTCTCCTCCGGACAGCCGACCCGCGCCGCCGAGGCAGGCAGCAGGCCGCGCAAGGCGCTGACGATCGGCGCCGTCTGCAAAATCCTCCAGAGCGAATTCGACGACGTCTCGATCTCGAAGATCCGCTATCTCGAGGACCAGAAGCTGCTGAATCCGCGCCGCACCTCCGGCGGCTACCGCCTCTACAGCCAGTCCGACGTCGAACGGCTGCGGACGATCCTGCGCCTGCAGCGCGACGAGTTCCTGCCGCTGCGGGTGATCCGCCAGGAGCTCGCCTCCGGCGGCGACCTCGTGCTCGGCGACGGTGAGCGCAAGCCGGCGGCGGGGGCGGTGCGGCGGGCGATCCTCGTCGACACCTCGCGCGCCTACCTCTCGCTGGAGGAAATCGTCGAGGAGACCGGGGCGCGGGAGGAGCTGATCTCCGAGCTCGAGAACTTCGGGATCGTGCAGCCGGAGAAACGCGACGGGAAGACCGTCTACGACGAGACCGACCGCGAGATCATCCGCGCCGCTAACGAACTCTCCCGGGTCGGGGTCGGCGCCCGCAACCTGCGCGTCTTCCGTTCCTCCGCCGACCGCGAGGCGAACCTGCTGGAAGCGCTGCTGGGCCCGTCGCTGCGCTCGCGCAACCCCGAGCGCCGCAAGGAGGCGCTGGAAAGCCTGGAAAGCCTGGCGGCGACGGTCTCCCACCTCAAGCACCTGCTGTTGGTGCGGGACCTGCGCAGGCTCGCGGGCGAATAGCCTGCCTCCGTGGCCCGCGTTACCCGAACGCGCACCGTCGAGGCACCGCCGAGCGAGGTCTGGAAGCTCGTCTCCGACCCTTACAACCTGCCGCGCTGGTGGCCGCGGACGGCGCGGGTGGAGAACGTCGACCCGAAGCCGGGGGGCAAGCGCACCCAGTGGACCAAGGTCCTGCAGACGAGCGAGGGCCGCAGCGTCAGAGCCGACTTCCGCTGCGTCAGCTCGGCCGAGGGCGAGCGCTACGCCTGGGAGCAGGACCTCGCCGGGACCCCGTTCGAGCGCCACCTGAAAGCACTGCGGGTGGAGGTCGGCCTGCGCGAGCGCGCCGGCGGCACCGAGGTCAGCCTGACCGAGGAGCAGTCGCTGAAAGGGATGTCGAAGCTCGGCTCGCCGCTGATGCGCCGCGCCCGCGGCGCGGTCCTGGACGAAGCACTCGACGGGATCGAAGGGGCGCTTTAGTGCCCCCGCGGCGGGACGCGAAGTGGTGGGGGTGGGGCGATCCCACGGTCGAGCCCAAACTTGACGACGAGGCGCTTTCGGTTCTGCGGGAACGAATCGGCGAGCTGGAGCCCTGGCCGCTGGCGCGGGAATTAGAGGAGGTCGAACTGCCGGCGGCGCAGCCGCTGCCAGGGGCGCTGGTCGAGGCGGTGGGGGAGGAGAACGTCTTCGCCGGCGAGGAGGACCGCCTGCGCCACGCCACCGGCCGCGGCTACGTCGACCTGGCGCGATTGCGGAACGGCAGCCTGGCCGCCGCTCCCGACGCGGTGGTCGTGCCACCCGACGCCGAGGCGCTGCGGCGGGCGATCGAGGTCTGCGCCGCCGAGGGGGTGGCGATCGTCCCCTTCGGCGGCGGCACCAGCGTCGTCGGCGGGGTCGAGCCGCTGCGCGGTGCGCACGAGCGCCTGATCAGCCTCGACCTCGGCGCCCTGCGGGAGGTCGAGGTCGACGGCCGCTCGCTGACTGCGCGCCTCGGCGCCGGCCTGCGCGGCCCGGAGGCGGAGGCGGCGCTGGGGCGGGAGGGCCTGACACTGGGCCACTTCCCGCAGTCCTTCGAGTACGCGACGATCGGCGGCTTCGCCGCCACCCGTTCCGCCGGGCAGGCCTCCAGCGGCTACGGTCGCTTCGACGCCCTGGTCAGCTCGGTGCGGCTTTTGACGCCGGTGGGAGAGATCTCGACCCTGGAGACGCCGCACACCGCCGCCGGGCCGGCACTTCGCGAGGTCGTGATCGGCTCTGAGGGCGCCCTCGGCGTAATCCCCGACGTGACCGTACGGGTGCGCCCGGCGCCAGCGGGCCGCCGCTACGAGGCCTGGATGGCCGAGAGCTTCGGGGCCGGCTCGGAGATTGTCCGCGGCCTCGCCCAGGGCCCGGGCCTGCCGAGCGTGATCCGCGTCTCCGACGAGGAGGAGACCGAGGGGACGCTGGCGCTCTCCGGGCCGCGCGGCCTCAGCGGACGTCTCTTCGACCGCTACCTGGGAGTCCGGGGCCGCCGCGGGGGTGCCCTCATGATCGCGGGCTTCGAGGGGGACGAGGAGTCGGTCGCCCGCCGCCGCGCCCTCACCGTCCGCGCCCTGCGCGCCGGCGGCGCTGCCTACTTGGGCCAAGCTGCCGGCCAAGCCTGGGAGCACGGCCGCTACCAAGGTCCCTACCTGCGCGACACCCTGATGGGAATGGGAGCGATGGTGGAGACGCTCGAGACCTCGCACACCTGGAGCCGCTACGGCGAGCTGCACGCCGCGGTCGGCGATGCGATTCGCGGCGCCCTGGAGGGGCAGGGGACCCCGGGCCTCGTCTTCTGCCACCTCTCTCACGCCTACGCCGACGGCGCCTCTCTCTACTTCACCTTCATCTCACGCGCCCGCCGCGGCGCCGAGCTGGACCAATGGGCGGCGGTCAAGCGCGCCGCCTGCGAGGCGATCGTCGCCCACGGCGGCACGATCACCCACCACCACGCCGTCGGCCGCGACCACGCCCCCTACATGGAGGCCGAGGTGGGCGAGACTGGGATCGCGGCGTTGCGCGCATTGAAGGACCGTCTCGACCCTGCCGGGATCATGAACCCGGGCAAGCTGCTGCCTTGAACCGGTCGGAGGCTCTATTGATCTGAGGCCGAGCCGACGAACGGCCCTTCGAAGGCGCCCTGAAGCACGGGTTCCCCGATATACCCCGGATCCCAGGGGCTGCCGCCTTCGGCGATGCTTTCGCTGACCCGGTCGATGTCGTCGATCTTGGTGACGAGCAATTCGGTTTTGGTGCCTTCTTCGACGAACGTGTAGGACTCGATCGTTTCGAAGAAGCGGGAGATCTTTCCGTCGTTGTCGGGCTGGAAGGCGCCCAGCATCACCATGTCGTGGCGATCCCCGTACATCCAAATCCCATATCGGGCTGGGCCCGAGACCCGTTCCAGGCCTTCGAGTTCGACCCAAAGGGAGGGGCTGCGGCTGGGGTTGAGTGAGTAGTGCGCCGTCCCGGAGGCGCCGGACTGGCTGCCGGCGGGCTTCAGGACCGCTTCAGTCGGCCCCGATTCCCGCTGTTCCGCCGCCCCCGCGGCGGAGGGCACTTCGACCGTCACGGTCGTCGTCGAGCCCCCGCAACCGGAGGCCAGACCAGCGACGGCGAGAGCGCCCACGAGCAGTCCAGCGGCGATCGGGTGACAGATCCTGCGCATTGCGCACAAGAGAATAGAGTACGCAGAGAAGCTTGCGCGTTTGTCGCAGGGGTCAGCCTATTCGGAACCGCTCTTGCCCTGCGCTTCGATCCGCTTGGCGGCGCCGACGATCGGGCCGGTGACGTCTCCGAGCAGGACTTCATCGCCGGTGTAGGCAGGTGCCTGTTTTTGTTTGGTGGCTTCCCGCAGGGTGGCTTCCAGGCGCGAGTCCTCGGTACGGGTGATCGCGATCTGGCCGAAGGTTTCGTTGGCGAGATAGGCGAGGACTTCGACCGGCGCTTCGACCTGGGCGGCGAGCTTGCCGTCCTCGCCGACTTCGTTGGTCGAGGCCAGCGGCAGCATTTTGTCCGGAGAGGCGGCGAGCCAGATCGTGTAGGACTCGCCTTTCGCGGTCGGTTCGAGGCCTTCGGCGGCAACCTGCAGGGCGAGGCTTTTTTTCACCCGGCCGAAGACCGCGACCCCGGTCGCGTCGCCGCCATCGACCGCTTTCAGCGATGCCTTCGTGACTTTCCGCTTGCCCTGTTCGGCGGCGGCTTCGAGGGCGGCTACGGCACCGCCGCTTTCCGCGCTGGTCGCGGTGGTGGTAGTCGAGTCGCCGCCGCCGTCACCGCCACCCGAGAGGACGAAGACGACGAAGAGGACGACGATCGCCGCGCCGGCGAGGATCGCCCACAGCCCCCGGTTCTCGAGCAGCTTCAGCTCTTTACGCAAAGGAGGTTTCGGGTCTCCCTTGGGAAGCGCGGGACGCGGAGCTTCCGGTTTCGCACGAGGCGCCTCCGTCGCATGAACGATCTCCGGCGCCGGCTCCTGCGGCTCAGCCGGAACCGTCGGGGGAGGCGGGGGTTCCCCCGCAGGAGCCTCCCCATCTTTTGCGACGGAGGGGGAACCCCCACCGCCACCACCAACGCGGGGAGGGTCCGGAATCGCAGGCGCTGGTATCCCATCCTCTTCCAGGGCCGCCGCCGCCTCCTTGGCCCGCCGGTGCACCTCGGTCGCATCGACCCCAATCAGGGCCGAGAGGTCCGCGTACCCCTGCTCGCCGCGCTGGGAGAGCAGGCGCAGGATCGCCTTCTGGTCGTCTGACAGCGCCACCGGGAGGGAAGCCTATTAGGGTGCGGCCTGTGAACGACGAGGCTCAGGTTAAGCCTGCGCATTTCGACGAGCTGGTCGGGACCGAGTGGCTCAGCGACGACCCCGACGACGCCCGGGTGAGGCTGACGATCCGCGACGAGCTGCGCCAGCCCTTCGGGCTGATGCACGGGGGCGTGATGTCGACCCTGATCGAGAGCATCTGCTCACGCGCCACCGCCGGCGCCGTCTATGACCAGGGGATGGCGGCGATGGGGCAGTCGATCAACGTCAGCTTCGTCCGCCCGGTCACCGAGGGCGGCGTGGAGGTGCGAGCCCGGGCCCGCCACCGCGGCCGCACCACCTGGCTCTGGCAGGCCGAGGTGCTCAACGACGATGGAAAAGTCTGTGCCCTCGCGCAGATGACGATCGCGGTTCGGCCGCGACCCGGCGCGTAGTTATCCGCCGAATCGATTCGTGATGGGAAGTCGGCGGTCCTTGCCGAAGGCCTTCGGCGTAATCCGGATCCCCGGTGCCGCCTGGCGGCGCTTGTACTCGGAGCGGTCGACCAGCCTGATCACCTCGTCGACGGTCTCCGCCGGCAGGCCCGCGGCAATGATTTCCTCGCGGCCCTCGTCGCGCTCGACGTAGGCCTCGAGGATCCGGTCGAGGACGTCGTAGGGCGGCAGGGAGTCCTCGTCGCGCTGGTCGGGCCGCAGCTCGGCCGAGGGCGCGCGCTCGATCACGCTCGCCGGCACCAGCTCGCGCCCCTCCCGCTCGTTGCGGCGGCGGACGAGGTCGTAGACGAGCCCCTTCGGCACGTCCTTGATCACCGCGAAGCCGCCGGCCATGTCGCCGTAGAGGGTCGCGTACCCGACCGACATCTCACTCTTGTTGCCCGTCGTCAGGACCAGCCAGCCGTGGCGGTTGGAGAGCGCCATCATCATGTTGCCGCGGATCCGCGCCTGAACGTTCTCCGCCGTCAGGTCGGACTCGGAGGGTTTGGTCGGGTCGCGCGGAACCGCCGCCTCGGGCTCGTGCAGGTGGCCGCTCAGGGCCTGCTGGTAGCTCTCCATCATCGGCTCGATCGCCACCTCGAGCAGCTCGCAGCCGAGGTTGGCGGCAATGTCGCGAGCGTCCTGCTGGGTCTCGGGGCTGGAGTGGGGGGAGGGCATGACGACGCAGCTGAGACGGTCGGGGCCGACCGCGTCGGCGGCGATCATCGCCACCAGGGCGGAGTCGATCCCGCCGGAGAGGGCGAGGCCGACGTGCTTGAAGCCGTTCTTGCCGACGTAGTCGCGGAGGCCCAGGGTCAGCGCCGCGCAGACCTCGTCGAGGTCGCCGAGCGGCTCGGCCAGCGGGCCGGAGCCGGAGTGGGGTACCTCGCAGAGCAGAAGCTCCTCCTCGAACTGGGCGGCGCGGGCGATGACGCTGCCGTCGGGAGCCGTGACCAGGCTCTGGCCGTCGAATACGAGCTCGTCCTGGCCGCCGACCAGGTTGCAGAAGGCGAAGTAGGCGCCGTAGTCGCGCGAGCGCCGGCAGAACATCTCTTCCCGCTCGCGGCCCTTGCCGCGATGGTAGGGGGAGCCGGAGGGGTTGGCGATCAGCCGCGCCCCCGCCTCGGCCTCGGCTTGAGCCGGCGGTCCAGGCGCCCAGACGTCCTCGCAGATCGTCAGCCCGACCCGCATCTCGCCGAGGTCGATCGCCAGCGGCTCGGAGCCGGGGACGAAGTAGCGCTGCTCGTCGAAGACCGAGTAGTTGGGGAGGCGGTTCTTGCGGTAGATCGTCTGCACCGCGCCGTCGGCGAGGACCGCGATCGAGTTGTGGGCGTGACGGGGGTCCTCGCGGTCGGCGACCGGCTCGGCGAACCCGACCAGCGCCGTGATCCCCTGCACCGAGGCGGCCAACTCCTCGACCGCGCGCTGGTTCGCCCGCAGGAAGTGCCGCTTCAGGTAGAGGTCCTCGGCCGGGTAGCCGGGGATGCAGAGCTCCGGCAGGATCACCAGCTCGGCGCCCGCGGCGCGGGCACGGTCGATCCACTCCGCCGCCTTGGCGGCGTTGCCGTCGACGTCGCCGACGGTGGGGTTGATCTGGGCGAGGGCAAGGCGCATCTGGGTCTCGCGCAGGCTATTACCCAAACCGCTCGCCGAGGACGCCGGAGGTACTTTCGGCCGCCGTTAGGGTTGTCGAGGCATGCGGAACCGTCGGCGCCACCTGGTCGGGTCCTCGGCGGCGCTGCTGCTGGCCCTCGCCGCGACCGTCCCTTCCCACGCCGCGGCAGCGCGCAAGCCGTTCATCCTGCCGCAGTCGCGCCCGACCGAAGTGCGCCAGCGCCCGACCGACGCGGAAGACCCCAACCGCAACGCCTACTCGGTTCCCGAGGCGCCGGAGTCACCGGCTTGCTCCCGCCACTTCTGCGTCCATTGGGTCGAGCAGGGGCTCGACGCCCCCGAACCGGAGGACCGCGACGGGGACGGCGTCCCCGACTACGTCGAGCAGGTGCTGCGGGTGGCCGAACGGGTGCACCGGGTCGAGAACGGCAAGCTCGGCTGGCGCGAGCCGCGCAGCGACGGGCGCCAGGGCGGCCGCAACGGCAAGACCGACGTCTACCTCTCCCAGATTGGCGGCGAACTTTTCGGCTACGCCGCCCCCGATCGCGGCCAGGCGACCAAGCAGCACCGGATCCCGCGCCGGCTCCATGGCTACCTCGTGCTCGACAACGACTACAGCGCCTTCGAGTTTCCGGGGACGAAGCCGCTGGCCGACCTGCAGGTGACCTTCGCCCACGAGTACAACCACATCCTCCAGTTCGGCTACGACGCCTACCAGGACCCCTGGTTCGCCGAGGCCACCGCGACCTGGATGGAGGACCAGGTCTACAACGGGATCAACGACTACCTCCGCTACGTCCGCCGCTGGGTCAAGCTCTACGAAACGCCGCTGACGGCCAATTCGATCAAGGAGTACGGCACCGCCGTCTGGAACCAGTGGCTGGCCCGCCGCTACGGACCGGCGATCGTCCGCAAGGCCTGGGCGGGGGCGATCGACGCCAAGCCGGGCGGCTTCTCGATCTCGAGCTACGAACGGGCGATCCGCTCCGACGGCCCCTCCGACTTCGGCCGCGACTTCTCCCGCTTCGCCGCCGCCGTGGCCGAGTGGCGGACGGGGAAAAGATTTCGCGAGAGCCGCCTCTACCCGGATCCGCCGCGGCAGGGGCGCCTGCCGCTGAACGGTGTCCCGTTGACGCGGCTGCTCAACCACACGACCTTCCAGATGCTGCGAGTGCGGGCGAGTCGAGGCCGGGCGGTGGTCGTCCACCTGGCGGCACCGCGCGGGACCGCCGCCGCGGTTGCCCTGGTCGGCCGGCGGGGCAGCGAACGCCACGGTCATCCCCTCGTCCGGGTCACCTACAAGCGGACGGGCGGCCAGCTGACTGTGCGCCTGCCGCGGCCCGGCCGCTTCAACCGCATCACCGCAGTCGTCGTCAACGCCGACGCCCGTGCCAGCGGCTTCAGCATCGGCAACCTCGACTGGAACTACCTGACCGACGGGCTCCCGTTCGCGGTCAGCGGGCGGTTACAGCGCTAGCGGAGCCATTGGAGGAAGCGGCCGCGGCGGCTTTGCGCTTCTTCGATTTCTTCTTCGGCGCCGTCGCGATCACCTCTTTGGTCGCCGCCTCGAGGTCGAGGGCGAAGCTGTCGAGGTCGGCCATCGCGTCGTAGTCGCCGATCAGGCCGAAGTTGACCTGGCCGTTGTAGGACATGATCCCGACGCAGAGCGCCTGGCGGCGGGCCAGCGGCACCATCGGGAAGATCGACTCCATCTTCCGACCCAGCACGTAGAGCGGGAACTGGGGGCCGGGGACGTTGGTGACGACGAGGTTGAAGAAGCGCTGCGCAGGCTGCAGGCGGGCCGCCTGGGAGGCGATCGTCGCCGGCGCGAAGTCGGTCAGCTTGGTCAGGATCTCGGCCCCGACCGCCTGGCCGGAGGACTTGAGGTCGCCCATCTCCTCGGTCATCAGCTGCAGGCGCTCGACCGGGTCCTCGCACCAGACCGGCAGCGGCGCCATCATCGCCGAGATCCGGTTGCCGAGGGCGCCGTGCTCTTCGGCGGCGCGGACGCTGACCGGGACCATCGCCCGCAGCTCCAGCCCGGTGGTGTCGTGGCCGCGGGCGCGCAGGTAGCGGCCGATGCCGCCGGCGACGATCGAGAGGATGACGTCGTTGACGGTGCCGCCGTGGGCGTCCTTGACCCGCTTCAGGTCGCCGAGGTCGGTCTGGGTCATCTGGAAGCGGCGATGGGGGCCGATCTCGACGTTGAAGACGGTGTCGGGCGCCGCCATCCCGGCGGTGACGATCTTCGAGGTGGCGCCGACGCCCTTGAGGACCTGGCGCGGTCCGCGCAGGGCATAGCGGACGCCGCGGTAGATCTCCTTCGGGCTGGTCAGCCGCTCCTTCCAGGCTTCGGTCAGCAGCTGCACGTCGGTCGGCTCCGGGCTGGCCAGCCAGGGCGGCGCCTTGTCGGCGGCGCCGGCCGGGTCGGGGTCGAGGTCGAAGAGGACGGTGGTGATGTCGACCCCGGAGACGCCGTCGACGAGGGCATGGTGGCTCTTGCCGATGATCGCGAAGCGGTCCCCGCTCAGGCCCTCGACCAGCCACAGCTCCCAGAGCGGCTTCGAACGGTCGAGCTGCTGGGAGAAGATCCGCGCCGCCAGGTTGCGCAGCTGCTCGTCGGAGCCGGGTGCCGGCAGGGCCGTTTGGCGGACGTGGTAGTCGAGGTTGAGGTGCGGGTCGTCGATCCAGACCGGGCGGCCCTGGGTGAAGGGGACGAAGCGCAGCTTCTGGCGGAAGCGCGGCACCAGGTGCAGCCGGGAGGCGATGTGCTCGCGGAACTCCGCGTGGGTCGGCGCCGTGCCTTCGAAGATCGAAGTCGACGCGACGTGCATATGGGCGCCCGAGCGCTCGAGGTGGAGAAAGGAGGTATCGAGTCCGCTGAGGCGTTCCGGCTTCGTCACGAACCCATCTTCGCACACGAGCTCAAAACCGGGTAAAGCGTCGGATAACGCTTTCTGAAGCCGAATTGCCACTTACGTTGCATGTGGAGAATGTGTGCGTCCGCTCACATTCCCGCTCCGGGAAGCGCCCTAGCGTGTTCTCTGCGAAACGACCTGCCGAGTCCCCTCGCCTCTGAGCGCAGGGTCAGCGAACCAGCTAGGCAGCAGAAAGCGAGAGACACAGATGCGAATACTCCTGCCCGCGGTGGCGGCTGCCACCGCGCTGACGATCGGCCTGGCGCCGGCGGCGGCGCAGAGCGAGCGGCACGCCGAGCACGGGCGGTCGCGCTCCCACGTCGCCCTGCACCTCTCGACGCACTCGGTGCTGAAGGGGAACGGGCTGGCGCTGCGCGGCAAAGTGCGGCCGAGCGGCCGCCGCCGCGTCAAGCTGGTCTTCCGCGGCGCCGAAGGCGGCCACCGCGGGGTGATGACGAAGGCGAACGGGACCTTCGCGCTGCGCTGGGTCCCGCAGCGGACCGGCACCTACGCCGTCCGCGCCTACGCCGTCCACGACCGGCGGATCGCCGCCTCGCGCAGCGCTCCCCGCAAGTTGACCAGCTACCGCCTCGCCGGTGCCTCCTACTACGGGCCCGGTCTCTACGGCAACGGCGTCGCCTGCGGCGGCACCCTGATGCCGGGGACGATGGGCGTGGCCAACAAGACCCTGCCGTGTGGGACGAAGGTGAAGTTGCGCTACCACGGCCGCACGGTGACCGTGCCGGTGATCGACCGCGGTCCCTACGTGGCGGGGCGCGACTACGACCTCACCGAGGCGGTCAAGGAGCGGCTCGGATTCCCCGGCGTGGGGACCGTGATGGCGACGCGTTAAGGCGCGGCTTCTACGAAGCCGCAAGCCCGAGTCGGAGCTGGCCCGGTGTCGCTTCCGGCTCGGCCTTTGCGCCCGTCTCGAAGCCGGCGAGCCGGACCCCGAGCAGGCGCACCGGCCGCTGGGGGTCGTAGGCACGCAGCAGCTCGAGGGCGATCGGGCCGACGACCGCCGGGTCGTTGGTCGGCGCCACGATCGTGTTGGAGCGGGTGAC
>Ga0207661_10003569_pt1 | contig 10816 bp, 7 predicted proteins | sample KBSC713LmetaG_FD_184337 | JGI IMG/M metagenome (GOLD analysis project Ga0207661, IMG submission 184337) | Corn rhizosphere microbial communities from Kellogg Biological Station, Michigan, USA - KBS C7.1-3L metaG (SPAdes) (version 2) | ecosystem: Host-associated > Plants > Roots > Rhizosphere ... | reverse complement strand
ATCTCGTGCACTGCTCATCGTTGGTGCGGCCGCCGCCGGGCTCGGCGTGCTCGGCCTGTTCACCAACGCCTCGGCAATTCTCGTGATCACGTTCGCGGTGAGCCGGTTCGGCCAGTTCACGCCGTCGATGCTCCTCGCCCTGCTGGATCTGGCCATGGGCTTGGCGCTGCTGGTCGCCGGCGCCCTGATCCTGCTCAAGCGCGACGCCGGCCGGTCGGCCGCGGTGTGGATCTCGGCCAGCACGCTGCCGTGGGCGATCTTGACCGCGATCGGGATGACGGCGGCCGCTCGGACCTCGGCGGTCGAGCGCTCGCTCTCGTGGGCCGTGCCAATCACGATCGTCGGGGTGGCCGGCGGGATCCTCGGGGTTCTCGCCCTGATCGTCGCGATGGTCTTGCTGGGCATCCCGCCCGGCCGGCGCTGGCTGGCCTCGGTGGTCCTCGCGCGGCCCGGCCGGTCGCCGCTCCCGTCGACCAAGGCCCGGTTCCTGGCTGCGATGACCCTCGGCGTGGGTGGCGTGGTCGCTCTCCTCGCGATGCTGCCGTTCGTTGCCCTCGGCCAGGAGACGTGGATCGACGTCGTGGCGATCGTCTTCGGCGCTGTCCTGTTCGTGTTCGTGGTCGTGCCCGTCGGGCTCGGCCTGGTGGGCGGCACGATCGCGCGGAAGGGCAAGCGGGGCGGGGCGACGCTGGCCCGGGTGGCGGGCGGCTTCGCGGCGTTCGGCTTCCCGGTGTTCACGGTACTTACCCTCTTCGTGACGATCGCGAGCGCCGACGAGTCGACGCGGGTGCGCTCTTCGGCGCCCCTGTCCCCGGCGGCGACGATGGTGCTGGGCGGTGTGGTCGCGCTGGCGTCGCTGGCCGGCTGGGCGTTCTATGTGGCCGGCTTGGCGGGCCTGGCCGATCCGCGGAGCGAGCAGTTCTATCGTGAGCACGCCCCGTCGCCGGGCTATCCGACTCCCGCGTATGCGATACCGTCGGGCGCCGGCTATCCGCCGCCAGTGGCGCACTGGCCGCCTTCGCCGTGACGAGAGTGTCAGAATTGCCAGCCCAGCAGGTTCCATTGCCACACGAACCAGGTGAACGTCCCCAGGCCCACGAAGAGCACCACCTGGTGCACCCGTGCCCAGCGTCCCGCGTCGCGCCAGCCGCGCACGGCCAGCACCATCGACGCTCCCCAGGCCAGGAGTACCAGGATCGGCACGATCAGCAGGAGCCGGAAGCTCACCGGTACCCCGTACAAGAATGCGCCGCTGTTCTCGATCACCTCGACCGTCAGCAGGACCACGAACACCACGCCGAGCAGGAGGGCGACGGCGGTGAGCGTCCGGGAGAGCCGCCACGCCCGGGACCGTGCTCGTCGGCGCAGCGGAATGCCGATGGCCGTGAGCGCGACCAATGCGAAGAACAGCAGCACCAACAGGTTGAACGGCAACGTCTCGTCGCGGCTCACCAACTCGTAGGTCGGACCGTCCGTGCAGACGTAGCGCCGGCCGTCGCTGCCGGACCGGAACACAAGATGGTCGGAGCCGTCGGCCACCGCGTACAACCCGTTGCCGGCCGGCTTCCAGTCCCTGCCCTTGAAATGCACCGTGCCGTCCGCGCCGACCGTCAGCCGCAGCGAGCCGAGCAGTGTCGTCAGCTTCTCGACCGTCGTCTCGTTGTGCCGGGCCGGCTGGTAGAACCCGGCTCGCGGACTGTCCGAAGTGGACGACGGCACGGAGGACGGCAGCGGAGTCAAGTACGCTGAGTAGAAGTCCTGCAGCACCGGTGGCAGCGCGTCGAGTGCTCCGGTCGCGTTCGCCGACATGAAGACGCCGATGTTCAGGTCGGGGACGAGCAGCATGATGCTCTGGAACCCTTCCCAGCTCCCGTCGTGCATCAGCACCCGATGGCCGTTGACGGTCCGGTCCTCGAAGCCGTGCGCCCACCCGCCCAGCCGCGGATCGGCCCGATACGTCGACCCGTACATCGGGTCGTCCGGCCGCAGGTGCGAAAGCATGAACCGCGCCATGTCGTCGGCCGTCGTGCTGATCGCGCCCTCCGGCGGCGTCGGGTCATACGTGAACGGGATCGCCCGTGGCGGCGTGACGTCGGAGTCGTAACTCGCGGCCAACCCGGCCGCCAGGCCGGCCGGGATCGGCTCGGTCGCCGTGCTGTGCGCCATGTCCAACGGGTCGAAGATGTGCTCCTTGAGGTATTGATCGTACGGCTGTCCGCTCACTTGCGTGACGATGTAGCCGGCGAGTGCCACGCCATAGTTCGAATATGCGGTGATCTCTCCGGGCGGCCGGATGCGGGCCGGCATGTGGGAGGCAAGGTATTCGCCGAGCGGCGGGCCGAGAGAGCGGCCGCCCGTCCCGATGATCCGCTCCTCGAAGCCGGCCGTGTGGTTCATCAGCGTCAACAGCGTGACCGGCTGCGGATAGGTCGCCGGGACCTTGAACGCGGTCAGGTACTGGTTGACGTCGGCATTGAGGTCGAGCCGCCCGGCCTCGACCTGCTGCATGACGGCCGTCCAGGTGAACAGCTTGGTGATCGACGCAATCCGCACCAGCGACGTCGCCGGGTCGATCGGCGCCCCGGACTGCAGTGACGCCTTGCCGTATCCCTTGGCGAACACCTCCTTGCCGTCGGCCACGACCGATACGACCGCGCCCGGCACGTGGTACTGCGACAGCCGAGATGGCAGCGCCTGGTCGAAGAAGGCCTCGTACGAAGGCGAAGGAGCCGACCACGCCGGCGCCGGAGCCACCACGACAGCCGCTGTCAAGCCGATGAGGAGAGCGAGGAGACGTCGCATGAGACCAGGCTGGCTTTCGACACCCGTCGACCACATCGCAGCCAGGTAGAAAGCCCGCTACGACTTAAGTTGGACAGACCGCGGCCCCTCCGGTTGCCTACCCTGAGCGCATGGAACGGCGCGTGCTCGACCCGGCGCTGGTGCTCGGCTGCCTGGCGCTCACCGTGCTGGCCGCCAAGGGGCACTGGTCGCCGCTGCCCTGGCCGGTCATCATCGCGGCCGGGACGGTCGGGAGCGCCGCGCAGTGGTTCCGCCGGCGCTGGCCGCTCGTCGCCGCGGTCGTCGGCTCGGCCGCCTACGGCCTGAGCGGCAACCCGGGACCGTGGCTGCTCGGGGTCTACTCCGGCGCGGCCTACGCCGCCCGCAAGCTCGTCCCGGTTGCCGGGGTCGCCGGATGGGCCGGCTTCGCCGCCTGGTCCTGGCTGGACGAGGGGCGCCTGCAGTCGAGCGACATCGCGTACTCGGCCGTCGCCGCCGGTGCCGTCGTCGCCCTCGGGGTCTGGGTGGCCGCGCGGGACACCGGCCGGCAGGAGCGGGCCCGCCAGGACGAGAAGGATCGTGCCGTCCGCGAGGAGCGGGCCCGCACCGACGAGCGCACCCGCATCGCGCGCGAGATGCACGACGTGCTTGCCCACAAGGTGTCCCTGATTGCACTGCATGCCGGCGCGCTCGAGCTCAACGCCGGCGGCGATGCCGACCGGATCCGCCAAGGCGCCGAACTCATCCGGGTCACCGCCCGAGAGGCCCTGCAGGAACTGCGCGACGTCCTCGGTGTCCTGCAGACCGGGGCTAAGGCCGAGCCGGACGACCCGTTCGCCGACCTCGCCGCGCTGGTCAAGGCGGCCACCGCGGCTGGGCAGCCGGTCCAGTTGCGCGACCGGGCCGGGTCACAGCCGCCGGCCACCGCGCGCGTCGTGTATCGCGTCGTGCAGGAAGGGCTGACCAACGCGCGCAAACACGCGCCCGGCGCGCCGGTCACCGTCGACGTCGAACGCGGCGATGATGACACGGTGACCGTGACCGTCGAGAACCTCTTGACGACCGCTGCCCCGCTTGACTTGCCGGGCGCCGGCGCCGGGCTGGTCGGGCTGGCCGAGCGCGTCCGCCTGGCCGGCGGGTCTATCCATAGTGGACCAGTCGGGGACCGCTGGCGGCTCGAGGCGACGCTGTGATCTCGGTCCTCCTCGTCGACGACGAGGCGCTCGTCCGCGCCGGCCTGCGCATGATCCTCGAAACCGCCGAGGACCTCACCGTGGTCGGCGACGCCGGCGACGGTCACGCGGCGATCGCGGCGGTCGACCAGCACCGGCCCGACGTCGTGCTCATGGACATCCGCATGCCCCGCCTCGACGGATTGGGCGCCACGACCGCGATCCGCCGCCGCCCCGATCCGCCGTCGATCGTGGTCCTGACCACCTTCGACACCGACGACTACGTCTTCCGCGCGCTGGAGGCGGGCGCGACCGGCTTCCTGCTCAAGGACACGCCACCGCAGGAGTTGCTGCGCGCGGTCCGGCTGGCGGCGGTCGGCGACGCGATGCTGTCGCCGGCCATCACCAGGCAGGTGATCGACCGCTTCACCGCCGAGGATCGGAGCCGGCGCCGCCGCGACGCCCTCGCTCGGCTCGACGGGCTGACCGAGCGCGAGCGGGAGGTCCTCGTCGAGATCGGGCGCGGGCTGGCCAACGCCGAGATCGCCGGTCGCCTGCACATGAGTGAGGCGACCGTGAAGACCCACATCACGCACCTGTTCGAAAAGCTCGCCGCGACGAACCGTGTCCAGTTGGCGATCGCGGCCTTTCGAGCGGGCCTCGCCGAATAGCGATTCGGCCTACCATTTGCCGTTATGAATAGGGCGCTGAGTGTGGTACTCGCGATCGTCGCGGTCGTGGCCGCCGGCGCGACCGCGCTGTGGCTGGGCAACCGTTCCCACCCGTCAGCGCCGCCGAGCGTTGCGGCCAGCCACACCGCCGCGCCCAAGGCGTCCGAGGTCTACGCGAGGGACGGCAAGACGCTGATCGTCCGCTTCGACGGCGACCCGCAGGCGCGCTGCCTCGGCCTGCCGACGGCCAGCTGGGGCTACTTCTGCGACTACCTGGTCGGCTGGTGGCAGGCCCAGCTGGCGTTCGGCGCCAGCCCGGCCGAACGGCTCGGCAAGCTGCGCACCGGCGGCTACCGGATCACCAGCTCGCTCGACCTCGGCCTCCAGGCGACGGCGTTGCGCCAGGTCGAGTCGGTGGCGCCGGAAAACGCGGCCGGCGGGCGGACGACGTTCTCGGTCGCGACCGTGGTCCCGGGCACCGGCCTCATCCGGGCGCTGGCCGTCAACCAGCGGCATCAGCCGCCGTCGATGGCGCCCGATGGCTCGCCGAACACGTTGCCGAGCGGTCCGGCGGGCGCGCCGTTCATGATGTTCACCGCGGTCGCCGCGCTCGAGGCGGGGATCCCCCTCAACCACACGATCAACACCACCCGCGTGCACGAGACGCAGTTCCGGGTCAGCCCCGGCGATCCGACGGCGTGCGGGTCGCCGGCGCACTGGTGCCCGGCCAACGTCGGCGACAAGCGCTACCTGTCCGGCCGCCGGACGGTCTGGGAAGCGTTCACGCACGCCGTGAACACCTACTTCGTCGCGCTCGAGGAGAAGGTCGGGGTCGACAAGGTGGTCGACGTCGCGCGGCGGCTCGGCATCCGGTTCACCTCCGCGGTGGATCAGGACCTCGCCGGCAAGTACGCGAACATGTGGGGCGCCTTCACGCTCGGGGTGTCGCAGACCACGGCGGTCGACCTGGCCAACGCCTACGCGACGCTCGCCGCCGACGGGCTGCGCTGCGACCCCCGTCCGGTGCAGGCGATCACCGACGCCTACGGCTCGCCGGTGAACGGCACCGGTCCCGTCTGCGGGCAACTGGTGAGCGCCGAGGTGGCCCGCGCCGCGGTCGACGCTGGCCGGTGCGCGGTCGGCGACCGGTCGGCCGAAGGCGACGTCTGCGGTCCCGGTGTCGTTCCCGCTTCCGGTGTACTGGCCACCGCCGGTCGACCGGTGACCGGTCAGTTCGGCACCAACTACCAAGGCACCGCCGGCGCTCTCGTGGTCGCGAGCCCCGGCGTGTCGACGGCCGGCCTGCTCACCGTTCCGAACGGCGCCGAGAATGCCAAGCTGAACCCGGCCGGCCTGATCCAGGTGGTCTCCCGCATTCACCACGATGGGTTGATCGGCACACCGGTCCGGCCGTTCCCAGTGCCCTCAGAATCACTCGCGAGAGGTCATTCCTGACCGTTAAAGTATCGACACAGAGCGGATCGCGCGGGAGGCGTGCATGGGGACGCAGTCCGAGGCGGTAGCGGACTATCTCTATGCCTGGCTGGCCGGCAACCGGGTCGAGCCCGACCTTGAGGAATTGCACAACGCGGTAACCGCGCGACTGGCCGGCGATCCCGCGCTGCACCAACTGACCCGCGACGCGGCCACCGGCACGCCCAGCCCACGAACAAAACGGCGGGTCAACGACGCCGTCGACCAGGCGGCCGAGGACGATCAGGCGTTCGCCGACCGGCTGCGCGAACTGCTCGCCGGCCTGCACACGACGGCGACCGGGAAGCAAACAAAGCGACCGGGGTTCGATTCATTTGCGCTGATCCCTGTGTTTCCGCACATTGTGCGCGATCGCACCAGTGCCTGGATGCTCATTCCCGGCGTTCTTGTCGGGCTGCTGATCATCGCCGGCTCGGCGCTCGAAGGCACACTCGGATCGGTGCGCGATGTCACATTCGTCCGTGACGTGCAATACGCGTTCAGCGGCGCCGTGCCGCGCACCGAGCCGAACTTTCCGCTCGCCCGCGATTTCACGAGCATCTTCTTGTACCTGGTGAGCGTCGCCGGGCTCATGCTGCTGCACAACCAGTGGAAAGCCCTGGCGGCCGCCATTCCTAAGCTGCGCGAAAACGGCGTCATCCGGCCCCGTATGCGGCCGGTGTCCAACCGCCTCACGCGCCTCATCGGACTCGACCGGCTGCTCGGGCCGTGTCCCGACTACGGCGCGCTCGACCGGCTCGAGCAGCGGATGAGCGAGATCAAGCTGAAGACGCGCGTGTTCCTCGCGCTCGGCGTCCTGATTGGCGGGTTCATCCTGGCTACGCTCGCGCTCAACGGCCTCAACGTGGTCAACTTCAAGGTGCTGGTGCCGACCGACGCCAGCCCGCCGGACCAGCAGGCGTGGCTGGCGCAGGCCCAGTCGAGTTGGTGGGCGAGCGGCCGCCACCCGCTCGGGCTGATCCTCTTCACGCTGGCCGCCTGGTTCGCGATGGAGTTGGTCCTGGCCAGCAACACGGTGGGGGTGGTCAGCGTGTACGTCGCCGTCGCGCTGTACTTCGTCGCCGAGATGTCGGCCGACTGGCGCAACCGCGACGGCCGCTACGGATGGCACCCGGTCGTCCCGATCTGCCGCTCCGTCTACCTGTGTCTCGTCCGGCTCGGGACCGGCATCTCGTTCGTCGTGGTCGCGCTCGGTACGCAGATCATCTTCTCGCTGATCGGGCTCGTCGCGCTGTACGTGTTGCTGCTGCCGCTCTTCACGGTCGTGCCGTGGGCCGTGTTCCGCCGTGTCGAGATGCAGGCGCGCGCCCGCCGGCGGGCCGAGCTGGTCGACCTCGGCGCGACGATCAAGGACCACGACCTCGAGCGCCTGCCGATGCTGGTCGCCGAGTTCACCCGCTGCCGCAAGGCGCACATCAACCCGATGCGGCTGAGCGGGCTGCCCTCCGGCGCGTTCGCGACCGTCGTCCTGCTGCCGATCATCCTCACCGCGTTGCAGATCTTCGCGCAGATCGGCCTGGGTCGCACGGGTGGCTAGTTCACAGCGCCGCAAGGTTGCGGCGGCCGCCTGGCGACCGGCGCGGGACGGCCGGATCTACGCGCGGATGGAGGTCGACGCCGGCCCGATCCTCGACTACGCGGCGGCCTTGACCAAGGAGTCGGCTGCGAAGGTGACCGTCACGCACGTGGTCGGCAAGGCGGTCGCGGCTGCGCTGGAGACCGAGCCGGCGTTCAACGCGCGCGTGGTCTTCGGCCGGGTCGTGCCGCTGCCGCGCATCGATGTGAGCTTCGCGGTCGACGTCGGTGCCGGTCACGATCTCGCGCCCGTCACGCTGCGGTCGGTTGACGGGCTCTCGACAGTACACATTGCGGAAAGGCTCGCGGCACGGGCCGGCCGGCTGCGGGAGGGCGGTGACCGTGACTTTGCGCGATCCAGCAGATGGGTGCGCATCGCGCCGTGGCCGCTGGTGCGGCCGGCGTTCGCGTTTGCGTCGTTCTGGAGCGGCGGGCTCGGCCGGCGTGCGTTCGGGCTGGCCGGCTTCCCGTTCGGCAGCGCGTTCGTGTCGAACGTCGGCGGCTTCGACCTCGACGAGGGCTTTCTCGCGCCGCTGCCGATGGCGCGCTGCCCGCTCTATGTGTGCATCGGCGCGATCCGCGAGCGCCCGGCCGTCGTGGACGGTCAGGTGGTCGCGCGGCCGGTGTTCGTGCTGACGGGTACGGCCGATCACCGGCTGGTCGACGGCGCGCACGTCGGACGGCTGGTCGGGGCGTTGCGGGCATTGCTGGCCGATCCCACCAAACTGGACGACTGACCGCTCCTGTCGCCGACGTACCATCGATGCACCATGGTCGAGCTCACCCGACGTCGTCTGCTGACCTCTGCGGTCACCGCGGCCGGGGTGGGGGCGAGCGCGTCGGTGCTGCCGCTGAGCGTGCTCGCGATGCTCGACCAGGAGCCGCCGCGGCGGCCGGTGCTGCACGACATCGAGCACGTCGTGCTGGTCATGCAGGAGAACCGGTCGTTCGACCACTACTTCGGCACGATGGCTGGCGTGCGTGGCTTCGGCGACCCGCATGCACTCACGCTCGACTCCGGCCGCTCGGTGTTCTACCAGCCCGACCCGGTGAACCCGGACGGCTACCTCCTGCCGTTCCACCTCGACACCACGACGACGAGTGCGCAGTCGATCCCCCCGACCGGCCACGAGTGGGACACGCTGCACTCGGCCTGGAACCGCGGGCGGATGGACAACTGGGTGCCGGCGCACCGCAATTCGGACGGCGTCAACGGTCCGTACACGATGGGCTACTACACCCGCGAGGACATCCCGTTCCAGTTCGCGCTGGCCGAGGCGTTCACCGTCTGCGACCGCTTCCACTGCTCGGTCCTCGGGCCGACCTGGCCCAACCGGCTGTACTGGATGACCGGCACGATCGACGCCGAAGGCACCCGTGGCGGCCCGATCATCCGCAACCAGTTGCCGAACGGGCCGTACCGCTGGACCACGTACGCCGAGCGGCTGCAGCGCTCGCGGGTCAGCTGGAAGGTGTACGTGGTCAACGACGACTACGGGCTGAACATGTTCCCGAACTTCCGGGCGTTTCAGGAGTCGTCGCCCGGTGACCCGCTCTACGACCAGGGGCTGGCGATGAGCGAGCCGGGCGCGTTCGAGGAGGATGCCCGCAACGACCGGCTGCCGGCCGTGTCGTGGGTCCTGCCCAGCGGCTTCGAGTGTGAGCACCCCGACTACCTGCCGGCCGCCGGGGCCGACTTCGTGGCCCGCACGATCGGGGCGATCGCGGCCAACCCAAAGGTGTGGCGCAAGACGGCGTTCATCCTCAACTACGACGAGAACGACGGGCTCTTCGACCACGTACCGCCGCCGATCCCGCCGCCGTGCACGCCCGGCGAGTTCGTCGAGGGCGAGCCGATCGGGGGCGGCTTCCGGGTGCCGGCGATCATCGTCTCGCCGTGGACCGCCGGTGGCTGGGTGGCCAGCGAGCGGTTCGACCACACGTCGGTGCTGCGGTTCCTCGAGGTGTTCACCGGCGTGGAAGAGCCGAACATCAGCGAGTGGCGCCGGCGTACGTTCGGCGACCTGACCTCGGCGTTCCGGTTCCACGACCGGCGCACGACGTTTCCGACCTTGCCGGGTACGGCCGGGGGGCTCGCCCAGGCGCGCTGGTCAGTGGCGAACCTGCCGGCCCCGATCCTGCCGGCCGGCGGCGACCAGGCCCATCCGGTTCAGCACCGGGCGCCGCGCCAGCACATTCCGCCGCTCTTCACGTAGGTCGACGTGAGTGCGCGGTGAGGTTGGCTTTTGTGCCAGCACCGTCGTATTGCGAGACGGTGGTCGATCTGCCCGGACCGGTTGAGAGGGTGGTCGATCTGCCTCCGACCGGGACCGGTTGAGAGGGTGGTCGATCTGCCTCCGACCGGGACCGGGTGAGACGGTGGTCGATCTGCCCCCGACCGGGTGAGACGGTGGTCGATCTGCTCGGGACCGGGTGAGACGGTGGTCGATCTGCTCGGGACCGGGTGAGACGGTGGTCGATCCGCCTCCGAATGCGCCAGACGGTGGCCGCTGTGCCGACATTTCGTCGGCGTGGCGCGTCGGCGGATCGACCACCGTCTTGGCGATCGCGTGGACGGTGGTCGATCCGCCACCCATTCGCCGCTCAGGGCTGCTGGAACGGCCATGGCGACCACCAAGATTGGCTGTTCGAAGCTCGCGCCTACGCACCGCTGCGCGACGTTCCCCGGCGCATTATGTGCAGAACTGCGAACGCACGGTGATTTGGCTGTCCGTCTGCTTCACGGGCGCAGCGTGCCCGGCGATTGGCAGGCCTTGGTGGTAGATCGACCACGGTCCCCGTCGACGGCCAAAGGGTGGCCGATGTGGCGACACCTGGCTGGCCGCTTGGGGTGCTGGAGTGGCCATCGTCGACTCGTCCGGCAAGATGGTGGCCGCTCCACCACCGCGACACGCCGGTGCGATGTCGGCAGATCGACCACCGTCTGGGGTGTTTGGGCACAAATCGATCACCGTCTGGGTTTGGGGCAGATCGACGTCGTCGCAGCGAATCGGGTCGCAGCGAAGCGGGGTGGGGCGGGTCGATCAGCGTCTTGGCGAGGCGGAGCGGGTAGATCAGCGTCTTGGCGAAGCGGGGCGGAGCGGGGCGGAGCGGGGCGGAGCG
>Ga0207661_10003567_pt1 | contig 10820 bp, 12 predicted proteins | sample KBSC713LmetaG_FD_184337 | JGI IMG/M metagenome (GOLD analysis project Ga0207661, IMG submission 184337) | Corn rhizosphere microbial communities from Kellogg Biological Station, Michigan, USA - KBS C7.1-3L metaG (SPAdes) (version 2) | ecosystem: Host-associated > Plants > Roots > Rhizosphere ... | reverse complement strand
CGCGCGCGGCCAGCGGGCGCGCGAGCTCGGCGAGGAGCTTCGCGAGCTGGGCGCCAGGGAAGCCGAGCTCAGGCGCGCGGCTGGGGAGGCCGGCGAGCGTGCGTCGGCGATCGACGTCGAGCTTGCGACCCTGGCCGCCGAGGCGAAGGAGCTCGAGCGCCGAATGGCCGAAGCCGGTGCCGAGCCGGCCGAAGGCGACGACCCTGAGGAGCTCGCCGACAAGCTCGCGCGGCTCGAACGACGCCGCGAGGCGCTCGGCAGCGTCAATCCGCTCGCCCAGGAGGAGTACGAGCGTGAGAAGGAGCGCCTGACCGAGCTCCGGGAGCAGCGCGCGGACCTCGAGGCGAGCCTGAAGGAGCTCGCCGACCTACGCGACGAGCTCGCCGAGACGGTCGAGCGCCGCTTCGAGGAGACCTTCGCCGCGGTCCGTGATCACTTCCAGGAGGTCGCCGCAACTCTCTTCCCGGGCGGAGAGGGCCGGCTGCGCCTGACGCAGCCCGAGCTCGAAGGCGAGGACGAGGAAACGGAGCCGGGCGTCGAGATCGAGCTCCGGCCGGCGGGCAAGAAGGTGACGCGGCTCTCACTGCTCTCGGGTGGTGAGAAAGCGCTGGGGGCGATCTCCTTCCTGTTCGCGCTCTTCCTGGCGCGGCCGCATCCGTTCTACCTCCTGGACGAGGTCGAGGCCGCGCTCGACGACGCGAACATCGGCCGCTTCGTCGCGCTGCTCCGCCGCTACTCCGAAGAGGCGCAGTTCATCGTCATCACGCACCAGAAGAAGACGATGGAGGCGGCGGACGTCCTGTACGGCGTCACGATGGGCACCGACGGCGTCTCGCAGATCGTCTCGCGCAGGCTCCCGCGCGAAGCCGTCGCCGCGTAGCCTCTCTCCGCGATGACGACCTGGAGCGCCTTGCTCGGCGACGAAGAGCGTGTCGAGGAACAGGAGGCCGAGCCCGGCTTCTTCGGGAAGCTGCGCGACTCGCTCGGCAAGAGCCGGCGCGCCCTGACCGGCCAGCTAGCGGCCGCGGCCTTCGACCCGGCCGACGACGAGGCCTGGGAACGGCTCGAGGAGGCGCTGATCGCGGCCGATGTCGGCGTGCCGGCCACGGCCGAGCTCGTCCAGCGGCTCGAAGCGCGGGGCGTCGCCGGTGATCTGATCGAGCCGCTGGTCGAGGAAGCGTCGGCGATGCTCGGGGAACCCGGGACCCTGGCCCTCGGTCAGAAGCCGAGCGTCCTGCTCGTCGTCGGCGTCAACGGCACGGGCAAGACGACGACGATCGGCAAGCTCGCGTACCACCTGAACGAGCACGGCCGGTCGGTGCTCGTCGCAGCCGCAGACACTTTCCGAGCCGCGGCCGAGGAGCAGCTCGAGATCTGGGCGCAGCGCGCCGACGTGGACTTCGTCGGCTCCGAGCGCGGGGGAGATCCCGCTGCGGTCGCCTACGACGCGATCGAGGCCGCCTCGGCCCGCGGTCGGGACGTCGTCGTGGTTGACACGGCCGGCCGCCTGCACACCCAGACGAACCTGATGGAGGAGCTGGCCAAGATCCGCCGGGTGATCGAGAGCCGTCTCGAAGGTGCCCCCCACGAGACGCTGCTCGTCGTCGACGCCACGACGGGCCAGAACGGCGTACGCCAGGCGCAGCTCTTCGGCGAGGCGGTCGACGTGAGCGGCGTCGCGCTGACGAAGCTCGACGGCTCGGCGAAGGGCGGCGTCGCGCTGGCGATCGCCCACGAGCTCGGGCTCCCCGTCAAGCTCGTAGGCGTGGGCGAGGGGATCGAGGACCTGCGGCCCTTCAATCCCCGGGAGTTCGCCCAGGCCCTCTTGACCGACTAGCTCTCGACGCCGAACGCGATGTCGACGGTCGTCCGGTACTCGCTGATCCTGCCGTCCTCGACCTGCGCGCTCATCGTGACGACGTGCGCGCCGCTGATCCCGCGCACGGTCTTCGCCGCCTCCTGAACCGCAGCGTCTCCGGCCTTCGCCCAGCTCTCGGGTGACGAGCCGATGATCCGGACGACTTTTGCGACTGCTGCCATCTCTCCCCGCTCCCTTCGTCGCTTTTCCGAGCGGCGGAGTCTAAGGCTCGGAGGTGGGTGGGAGATCCGGTCCAGTCGGCGGCTCGTCCGGCTCGGGCGTCGGCTCCGGGTGCGGCTCGGGCTGCGGCGGCGGCTCCGGCTGTGACGGTGGAGTGGGTTGCTCCAAGTCCGTCACTAGCCGATGGTGACGCTGTAGTCGCGGATCGGGTTCTCGAAGGTGACGGTCATCTCGATGACCCTCATCGTGACCGGTTCGCCCGGCACTCCGTTGTCCTCCTCGTACCTCCGGACCGCGTCCTGCGCCGCTTGGGTGAAATTCACGTCCGAGTGTCCTTCATAGCTCTTCTGCTCCTGGACCGACATCGGTGCTCCTTTCGATAAGGCGTTTGTCCATGCGATCCTACGACTGAGCCGCAGACGACGCTGGGAGACGGGCGACTGCGGCGTAGTTGCCCTTTGCCTCGTAGAGGCTTCTGGCCTCCGCCAGCGGGCCAGCTTGCTCCGCGCCGGTACCGGTCACGTGCGCCAAGCATGTGAGCGCGCGTCCCTCGAGGTCCGGATAGTCCGTCTCACGCGTCAGCGCGAGAGCCCTTTGCGCGAGCTCTTCCGCCGCCGGCGGATCCTTCTCGGCGAGCCCACGGGCGCGAGCCATTCGCCAGAGGGCCTGGGTCACGACGTCGCTCGGCGGAGCATGCTCATCCGCGAACTCCGAGATCTCGATCGCCTCGGCGTTCCTCCCGTCGACCGCCAGAGCTTCCGCGAGGAAGCCTGCAAGCGTGGCCGTGGCGCTCATCGCGCCCATCTCCCGGACCGTGTCGTAGGCCCACTGGAGGACCGCGACCGCTTCGCTCTGCTGCCCGGCCAGCTGCTCGATGTCGGCGCCGATCAGCGAAGCGACCGTCGCGATCCGGAAGTGCCGGCCGAGCTCCTCGTGCACTGCGCGGGCCCGCGAGTACATGCTTCTCGCCTCGTCGAAGTCGCCCTGCATGGCCTTCAGCCCCGCGAGCACCGTGCCGACGGAGGCCTCGAGCAGACGGTCGTCCGGGTACTCGGCGAGGTATTCGTCGCAACGCGCGATGCCCTCTGAGACCGGAGTGCGGCCGTAGTAGAGCGCCTGCACGTGCATGAAGGTCATGCCTGCGACCTCGGCGGTGTCGCCCGCCCGCCGCGCGTGCTCCAGCGCCCGCTCGAGCGCCTCTGCCCGGGCACCCCATCTGCAAGCATTCACCTCCGGCTCGCTCTTCAGCAGCCAGGCTCGTGCCAGCCCGCGATCGTCGCCCAGCTCCTCGAGCAGCGGGATCGTGCGCTCGGCGACGGACGAGTCTTCGAGCGCCGAGCCCTCGGGGGCGGTGAACGTCCGAAAGAACTCTTGCTCGATCGTGGTCCGCAGTTCGACTCGGCGGTCTCCGATCGCCACTGCGGATTCGAAGGCTTCGTCGAGAATGGGAGCTGCCCGGTCGAAGTCGCCGCTGCGCATCAGCGTGGAAGCGAGCTCGGTCAGGAGCTCCGGTCGTCTCGCATGGTCGACGGGAAGCAGCTTGACGGCGCGGGCGATGAGGCTTGCGGCCGCCGAGGTGTCGCCACGCCGGAGTGCGCGGACGCCCGCTTCGGCCAGGCGCTCCCCGCCGCGGGTCGCGAGCAGGGCCGCGCCCTCCGCCACCGGCCCCAGCTCCTCGCGGTAGCCGTGGGACTGCTCGAGGTGGTAGCCGATGATCTCGTCCAGCTCCTTCGAGCGGTCGCCGACGGTTGCCTCGAGCCAGTCCGCGTAGCGTTCGTGCAGCTCCGCTCTCGTCTCCTTCGGGATGCCGAGGTATGCCGCGTCGCGAATCAGGATGTGCCGGAACTTGAACGCGTCCTCGGAGAAGAAGGTCGACTGAGCCGGCTCGATCAGCTCCTTGCGGGCGAGCGTCATCAGGCTGGCGCCGACGGCGGCCCGTTCGGGATCGGAAGAGAGCTCCGCGATGGCCGTCCGCCAGAACTCCTTGCCGATCACCGAGGCCCGCTCGATCACGGCGCGCTCGTCGCCTGCAAGCCGATCGAGGCGCGCTGCCAGCAGGGCGTGGATCGTGGGCGGAATCGCCAGGTCGACCGAGGTCGTGCCGTTCTCGGTGAGCATGGCGAGCATCTGCTCGACGAAGAGCGGATTTCCCTCGGCCGCCCGGGTGATCCGTGCGAGCAATTCCTCTCCCATTTCCGTCTCGCCGCGGAGATGCTCGAGCAGCTCTTCCGCCTGCAGCTCGGAGAGCGGGTCGAGCGTGATCGCATCGCCGCGGGCGATCCAGGCAGGGTGGCGGTCGAGCAACTCCGGCCGCGCGAGGCAGACGATGAGCATCGGCGCGTCGTGCACCCAGCCGCAGAGGTACTCGATCAGGTCGACGAAGGTCGACTCGGCCCACTGGAGGTCGTCGAAGCTGACGATCAGCGGCCGCTCCCGGGCCAGGTGCTCGAGCAGGCGGCGTACCGCCCACATCGTGTCCTCGGGCGAGGCGGACATCTCTCGGAGGCCGATCGCGCCCGCGATCTGCGCGGAGATCCGTTCCGCTTCCGGCTCCCCCTCCATCAGGTTCTCGATCGCCTCCTGCGAGAGCTCGCGCGCCGCGTCCCGGACGAGGTCCCGCAGCGGCCAGTAGGTGATGCCCTCGCCGTAGGGCAGGCAGCGGCCGAGAAGCACACTGGCCTCTTCGCGTGTGTCCGCCAGCAACTCGTTCATCAGCCGCGACTTGCCGATCCCCGCCGGGCCGAGCACCGTCACGAGCCGGCACGTCTGGTCGCGAACCGTCTCCTCGAAGACATCGCGGAGCCGTCCGAGCTCGTCCTGCCGGCCGATCATCGGCGAGTCGAGCCGCCGCGCATAGGCCGGGGCCCCGGTGACGACTGCGAGCAAGCGCCAGGCGTTCACCGGCGTCGAGCGACCCTTCAGCTCGAGCGGCTCGAGCTCCTCGACCAGGATCGCGTCGCGCACGAGCCGGTACGTCTTCTCTCCCAGCAGGATCTCGCCGGGGCTGGCGGCGGCCTCCAGCCGCTGGGCGAGCGCAACCGCCTCACCGGTCGCAAAGGCGTGACCCTCCGTGGGATCGCCGGCGACCACCTCGCCGGTGTTGATACCGGTCCGCATCCCCAGTTCGAACCCGTATTGGGCGTGGAGCTCCTCGTTCAGGTGCGCGAGCGCTTCACGCAGCTCTGCGGCCGCCCGCACCGCGCGCAGTGCATCGTCCTCGTGGAGGATCGGGATCCCGAACGCGGCCATGACCGCGTCGCCGATGAACTTCTCCACGGTGCCGCCGTGGTGCTCGAGCACGCGGCTAACCTCGATGAAGTAGCGCGAGATGACGTGCCTGTAGGTTTCCGCGTCGAGCCGCTCGCCGAGCGGCGTCGAGTCGATGAGGTCCGTGAAGACGATGGTGACCGTCTTCCGCATCTCGCGCGGCGCCGTGCGTTCCCCGAGGGGGGCTCCACATGCGAGGCAGAACCGCGCGCGGTCTGGGTTGGCCTCGCCACAGCGGGGGCAGGCGGCCATTTCCTGTTTTGAGTCTGGCACGAAGAAGCGCCTGAGTACACTGGCTGGCTTGTTCGATTCGCTCTCAGACCGGCTCCAGGCGGCACTCCACGAGGTTCGGGGCCGCGGCAAGCTCGACGAGGACTCGATCTCCCGTGCGATGCGCGAGATCCGCCTCGCGCTGCTCGAGGCCGACGTCAACTTCACCGTCGTCAAGGAGTTCGTGGCTCGCGTACGTGAGCGGGCGCTCGGCGCCGACGTGACGAAGAGCCTCACGCCGGGCCAGGAGGTCGTCCGCATCGTCCACGAGGAGCTGACGACGCTCATGGGGAGCGGCGGCTCGAAGCTCGCGTTCGCCAGCAAGCCGCCGACGGTGATCCTGCTCGCGGGCCTGCAGGGCTCGGGCAAGACGACCGCCTCCGCGAAGCTCGCGCTGCTCCTGCGCAAGGAAGGGCACTCGCCCGCGCTCGTGGCGGCCGACCTCGCGCGGCCGGCCGCGGTCGAACAGCTCCGGCAGCTCGGCCGCGAGCTCCAGATCCCCGTCTTTACAGGGGCAGACCCTGTTCAGGCGGTCGCCGACGGTATCGAGCAGGCGCGCACGCAGGGCAAGGACGTGGTCATCCTGGACACGGCAGGCCGCCTGCACATCGACGAGGCGCTGATGGAGGAGCTGGCCGCGGTGCGCAAGGCCGCGAAGCCGACGAATGTCCTCCTGGTGCTCGATGCGATGACCGGCCAGGAAGCCGTCTCCGTCGCGGAGTCCTTCCACGAGCGCGTGGCCTTCGACGGCGTGATCCTGACCAAGCTCGACGGAGACGCCCGCGGCGGCGCCGCGCTCTCGGTCAAGGCCGTCACCGGCATGCCGGTCAAGCTCGCGTCGATCGGAGAGAAGCTGGACCAGCTCGAGTACTTCCATCCAGACCGCATGGCCTCGCGCATCCTCGGCATGGGCGACGTGCTGACGCTGATCGAGAAGGCCGAGCAGGCCGCGGACGAGGACGAGCAGGCGCGCCTCGAGCAGCAGCTCCTCAGCGGCGAGTTCACGTTCGACGACTTCCTCGCGAGCTACAAGATGCTCCGCCGCATGGGCCCGTTGAAGGGCGTGCTCGCGATGATCCCGGGCATGGGCAAGGAGCTGCAGGGACTCGACATCAACGAGAAGCAGATGGGCCAGGTCGAGGCGATCGTCCTGTCGATGACGCCCAGGGAGCGCCGCATGCCGCACCTGATCGACGGCTCGCGCCGCAAGCGCATCGCGGCCGGCAGCGGGACGACGGTCCAGCAAGTCAACCAGCTGCTTTCCGCACGAAAGCAGATGCAGAAGATGATGAAACAGATGAAGAAAGGCAAAATGCCGGGGCTCCCACAAGAGCTCTTGCAGCAAGCGCAGCAACAACAAAGGAGATAGATGGCAGTTCGCATGAGATTGACCCGAGTCGGGTCGAAGAAGAACCCGATCTACCGCGTGGTCGTCGCCGATTCGCGCTCGCCGCGCGACGGCAAGTTCATCGAGATCGTCGGCCGCTACAACCCGCAGACCGACCCGTCGACGATCGATTTCGACGAGGAGAAGGTCAAGGACTGGCTCTCGAAAGGCGCGACGCCGTCGAACACGGTCGCGCGCCTTCTGAAGAAGGCCAACGTCGGTGGCTGAGCTACTCGCGCACCTCGCGCGGCAGCTCGTGGACGATCCCGACGCGGTCGAGGTGCAAGAGGTCGAGCAGGAGGGAGCCACGGTCCTCCAGCTCCGCGTGGCCAAGGAGGACGTCGGCAAGGTGATCGGACGCCAGGGGCGCATCGCCCGGGCGCTCCGCGCGATCGTCCGCGCGAGCGGAGCGCGCTCGCACCGGCGGGTCGTGCTCGAAATCCTCGAATAGGGTGCCGATGCGCGTCGCGGCGCTGTACGACGTCCACGGCTTCCGCGTGGGGCTCGAGGCGGTGCTCGCGGAGATCGAGCAGGAGCAGGTCGATGCGATCGTCTTCGGCGGCGACCTCTTTCTCGGCCCGCAGCCGGTGGAAACTGCCGAGCTCGTGCGCTCGGTCGACGCCAGCTTCGTCCGTGGAAACTGCGACCGCGAGCCGGACGACTGGACTCGCTCGCAGCTCGACGACGAGACGATCGCCTGGTCGCAGGCCTGGCCGCTGACCGTCGAGCTCGACGATGTCCTCTACTGCCACGCCTCGCCGACGGACGACATGCGCCCGATACTCACCGAGGCGTCGCCGCCGGAGCGGTTCGACGAGGCGCTCGCAGGAATCGACAACCGGCTCGTCGTCGCGGGCCACACGCACATGCAGTTCAGGCGCGACCGCTGGGTCAATGCCGGCTCGATCGGCTGGCCGGCGGAGGACGACGTCGCTGCGTTCTGGGCGCTCGTGTCGAACGACGTCGAGCACCGCCGCACACCGTTCGACGTGGAACGCGCCGCCGACGAGATCCTCGGCTCCGGCTGGCCGGAGGCGGAGTCGTTCGTGGCCGAGAACATCCGCACGACCCCGTCCCGCGCCGAAGCGATCGCCTGGTTCGAGTCGCGCGCGTGAGAGTCCGGGTCGGAAAGGTCGGAAAGCCGCACGGCCTCGAGGGCGCGTTCGTCGTCGAAGAGGGAAGCGACGACCCGGAGCGCTTCGCGAAGGGCGCCACGCTCCTCGTAGACGGGCAGCACGCGCGCGTCGTCGAGTCGAAGCGTGCCGGAGGACGTCCCGTGATCCGCCTCGACCGCGAGGTTGCGCGCGGCGCCGCGATCGAGGTCGAGCGAGAGCAGCTGCCCGAGCCGGCGGAGGGCGAGTACTACGCGTTCCAGCTCGTCGGCCTCGAGGTCGAGGAAGAGGGCGGCGAGAAGCTTGGCCGCGTCACCGAGATCACGTCCGGCCCGGCGAACGACGTGCTCGAGCTCGACACGGGCCTCGCGCTGCCTCTGGTCGATGCCTGCGTGCGGGAGGTTGATCTCGCCGGAGGTCGAATCCTTGTTCAAACAGGCTTCACGCCTCGGTAGCTAACCTCCGTCGGCTCTGCGCATCGATGTCTTCACGCTCGTCCCTCACGCGTTCGCCTGGCTCACCGAGCAGCGGCCGCTCGCTGCCGTCCTCGGGACGGAGCTCGACCTTCGCCTGCTCAGCTACCGCGACACGACACCGCTCAACAAGGGGCAGGTGGACGACGACCCTTACGGCGGCGGAGCGGGCATGGTGCTGCGGGTCGACGTCGTCGCGGCGGCGCTCGACGCGGCCTACGGTGACGGCCCCGACCACCGGGTGGTCGCTCTGACGCCGCAGGGCCGCCAGCTCGATCAGGAGCTGGTCGAAGAACTCGCCGGAGAGGAGCATCTGACGCTCCTCTCGTCTCGGTTCGAGGGCTTCGACGAGCGTATCGTCGAGCACCTGTCGAGCGATGCGATCTCGATCGGGCCGTACGTTTTGTCCGGAGGCGAGCTGCCCGCGATGGTGCTCGTCGATGCGATCGGCCGCCGGCTTCCGGGAGCGCTCGGGAGCGAGGAGTCGGGCCTCGAGGAGAGCTTCTCGGCGGAGCTCGACGGGGGGCTCGAGTACCCGCACTACACCCGTCCGGCCGAGTTTCGGGGCTGGCTGGTGCCGGAGGTGCTCCTGTCCGGCGATCACGGACGGATCCAGGAGTGGCGGCGAGAGCAAAGTCGGGCAAGGACCGCGTCCTGAGAAACCCGATCGACGTTCTGACGCACGGCTTGCCGCGCCAGTGGCGGATCGCCATCGACTGGGCGATCACGATTCTGGGCGCCGTCGCGATCGTGCTCGCAATCAAGGCGTACGTCGTGAACCCGTACCGGATCCCGTCGTCATCGATGGAGCCGACGCTGCACTGCGCGAGGCCGGGCAGCGGGTGCGAGTCGCGCTTCTCGGACCGCGTGCTCGCGAACAGGTTCATCTACCACTTCCGCGATCCGAAGCGGTCCGAGATCGTCGTCTTCAAGACGCCGCCGGCCGCGCAGGTCGCCTGCTCGAGCGGCACGGGAGGCGGCGGTGGCGAGACTTTCGTCAAGCGCCTGATCGGGCTCCCCGGCGATCGCTGGCGCGAGCAGAACGGCTTCATCTACATCAACGGCAAGAAGCTCGACGAGCCGTATGTCAAGGAGGATCGCCGTGACGCGGAGACGATCCCGGAGAAGACCGTGCCTGACGGGCAGTACCTGATGCTGGGGGACAACCGCGCGTCGTCGTGCGACTCGCGGCGCTGGGGCACGGTTCCGCGGAAGAACCTGATCGGGCCCGTGTTCGCGATCTACTGGCCTCCCAGCCGCATCGGCTTCAAGTAGGCGATGGCGCGGCTCCCTCGTGGGAAGCTTCCGAAGGCGCTCTTCTTCCTGGCCATGCTCATCGCGGCGTTCTTCGTCGTCCTGTTCGTGACCTCGATCGCCTACCGAGTGCCGAGTTCCGCGATGGAACCGACGTTTCATTGCGCTAAGCCTGGCGCAGGGTGTGAGGCGAAGCGGATGGACCGAGTGCTCGTGTCGCGTTTCACGTACCGGATACGGGACCCCCGCCGCTCCGATGTTGCGGCCTTTCACGTGCCTGCGGCTGCCCTGGCCGCCTGCGGATCTACCGGTGAGAACGTCGTCTACCTCAAGCGCATCGTCGCTCTCCCGGGCGAGCGGTGGCGCGAGCAAAACGGGTTCATCTACATCAACGGCAATCGCCTCGTCGAGTCCTATGTCGAACCCCATCGTCGAGACTCCGAGACGATCCCCGAGAAGACCGTTCCCCAGGATGAGTACCTCATGCTCGGCGACAACCGATCGAGCTCTTGTGACTCGCGTCGCTTCGGCACCGTCCCGCGTGACGACCTGATCGGGCCGGTCTACGCCGTCTACTGGCCTCCCGGCCGCATTGGCTTCAAATAGAGAGCTTGTCCGCTAGCATCTGGCCAAGGCCCCTCCTCCGGCCTCCTCGCCATGACGAATCCCATCGAGCTACTCGAACAGCGCCAGCTGCGAACGGACCTGCCCCAGTTCAAGGCCGGCGACACCGTTCGCGTGCACTTCCAGGTGATCGAGGGACAGCGCCGCCGCGTCCAGGTCTTCGAGGGGATCGTCATCAAGCGCCAGGGCTCGGGCGTGCGCGAGACCTTCACGGTGCGCAAGCAGTCGTTCGGCGTCGGGGTCGAGCGGACGTTCCCGCTCCACTCGCCGAAGATCGAGAAGATCGAGGTGCAGGCGATCGGCGACGTCAGCCGGGCGAAGCTCTACTACTTGCGGGCGAAAGTGGGGAAGAAGGCGCGCGTCCGCGAGGTGCAGCAGGGGCGAGCGGTATCCTC
>Ga0207661_10003565_pt1 | contig 10822 bp, 5 predicted proteins | sample KBSC713LmetaG_FD_184337 | JGI IMG/M metagenome (GOLD analysis project Ga0207661, IMG submission 184337) | Corn rhizosphere microbial communities from Kellogg Biological Station, Michigan, USA - KBS C7.1-3L metaG (SPAdes) (version 2) | ecosystem: Host-associated > Plants > Roots > Rhizosphere ... | reverse complement strand
TTGACGTTTTCGAAATTAATTTTGCCTTCGGAGTGCTCGCGTTCGTCTTTGCTCTTTTCGTAGACGCCGTTCACGCGAACGCCGAATTTCTGGTTGCCGACAAAAGCGCCGGTGACGTTGGCATCGATGGTGGCGCGGTAATCGCCGTAACCGCCAATCGTGCCGCGGAGGCTGCCGAAGTTTCTCGAGAAATCGACGCTCTTCGTGATGTTGTTCATCACGCCGCCGGGATAAGCCAGTCCGTACAATGCGGCGACGGGCCCTTTAACCACTTCGACGCGTTGGAAAGCCTGGGTGTCGATCGGATCGTATTCGCGCACGCCATCTCGCAATCCCCAGTTCTGGCGGAAGCCGCGGAACAGGAAGTTCTGATACGATTGCTGGATGACGTTGTCGGAATGCCGGTCGGCGTTGCCGTTGACGAGCGCGGCGTTGTAGCCTTCGAAATCAACCTGGTTCTTGATGATCAGGTCGTCGGCAAGGTCTTTCGTGAACACCTGAATGTTAACAGGAATGTCCTTGATCGGCGTGTTGGTTCTCGTGCCGGCGATCGAATTCGAGGCGCGATATCCGACGTCTTTAGTCGTGGTCACTTCGAACGCGGACAGGGTAACGACTTCGTCGTCCGCCGGTTTTGGCTCGGGGTTCGCCGGCGCCGCGGTTTGGGCGAAGGCGAAGCTGGCGAGCGCCGGTAACGCGAGAAAAAAGCCTGCCCGTAATATCACGGGCGGACTTGAGGTGTGAGGTATGGGTGTTGGATCGTTCATTTGGCTTCTGTTTACGGAGCAGGCGCCGGCACAATGTCTGGCGCGATGGGTAGGCAAAGTGTGATGCGAAGTGTCAAAAAAGTGGGGCGGACGGCGCCTTGAACGGGGCAGAATGCGCGAATGCATTAAGCTTCGCGCGTGACCGGATAAGATGAACCGGCTTCGCCGAGACAAAGGGTTCACTCCTCTAACGGTAGAGTTTCGCGGCTTATCGGAGACGGCCCCCTATTGCGCATCGGACAAATCCGAGTGCCAATCTCAGCTCCATGTCGCAAGTCGCCGGGCCTTCTGCGGAGCAGTTGCACCATCCTGCCAGTAACCGGGAATGTACGTGATCGTCTGAGCCTGCGGAACGCCGCGTTGGTACGCGTCCGTCATGATCGCGAGCTGTTCCATCGCCCGCTGGCCAACCAAGCGATGGTTTTGCACGACGCCCGCGACGTGCGGCATGCTCGGCGGAATATCGAGCGACGCGAACGCGACATCATCCGGAAGGCGGATGCCGGCCGTCGCGAAGATATCAAAAAACTCGTTCCAGTTGGAAATGATCACGTCGACTTTATTCGCGCGCATCCATTCCGGAATAAGCCGTGGCAGCATCGGCACTTCGGCGAGGCCGAAGATCAGCGGTGGAACACATTCCGTTTCCGGAAGCGAAGATTGTTCGATGAGCACGCCCATGCCGAAGGACTCGGCGAGGCGAGTCTGGTCTTCGCGGGCCGTGGCGAGCCCGATTCGGCGATAGCCGAGTTTGCGGAGTCGGCGCATCGCGAGCCGCGCGACTTGCAACTGGTCGTTGGAGACCGCATCGAGGTTTGGCGTGAGGTGCAGGCATTCGATCTTGACCGCGCAAAACTGCGCCCAATCCAAATCGACCTGCGCGATATCGATCTCGAACGTCGACAGCAGCACGCCGGTTATTCCGCGCGCATTGAGAATCGAGTTGAGCCGCGCCGGAGCCAGATGCCCGTGCCCGACGACAAAAATATCCAGCGTGTGCCCGCGCGCTTCGGCGGCAGACTTCGCCCCGGCATAGACGAGCGGTTGATAATGGTTGCCGCTAAAAAGCCGCGTTGTCGCCGCGTGAACGACGAAGGCGGAGTTCACTGAACGCACCTGCTGGGTTTGCCGCGCGCGATGAAAATTCAGAGCATCCAGCAGCGGATCGCGCTGGTAGCCGAATTCCTTCGCGACGCCGCGAATGCGCGCGCGCGTCACGGGCGGAATGCTCGGGTGATCGCGCAGCGCAAGCGATACGGTGGTGACGTGCACGCCCGCTTTCGCGGCGATGTCCGCGAGTGTGTAGTAACGTTTCGGAGCAGGCGCGCGGTCAGCTGCGGGCGGGGGCACTCGGGCCGTCTTGCCAGACGCTTTGGACATAAATGGAGGAAGGAAAATCCGACAGGCCGCGCTCGGTTGATTTCAATTGCGCGACGACGATCGAAACCGCGCGCTCGCCGACGAGATCGAGGTAAGGTCGCACGCCGGCGATTCCGGGCGGAATCGGGTCGCACAGGCACAAACTGGCGAACGCGACCTCCTGCGGCACTTTCAAGCCTTCCCGCTCGAGCATCGTTTGCACGTTGGTCCAGTTGCACAGGACGACGTCGACTTGGTTACGACGAACCCAGCGGGCGATCAAACCGCTCAAGGACAAAGCCGTGATATTGTAGGGAAACAAAAGCGGCGGCACACGTCGCTCGAGTGGCAGCGAAGCCTCTTCCATCAGATAACCCGCCGTATGCCGATGGCCGCAGGCGTCTTCATCCGAGCGGCCGATCGCGAGCCCGATGCGTTGGTAGCCGAGCGCGTACAAGCGTCGAAACGCGAGTCGCACTTCGCGCAACTGATCGTTGCCGACCACGGTCGCCTCGGGTTCGGTGTGCCGCGAATGAATTTTTGCGACGGCGTAGTCGTCCCAATTCAGCGCAATTTCGGCAAAACCGGGACTGAACGAGCCGATGACGATGCCGGTTATCTGATGCTCTTTCAGATATTTTGTCAGGCTGCGCGAATCGTGATCGTCCTCTCCGACCGCGAGGGGCTCGAGCTGGTAGCCGAGCAATTCCGCCTGACGGCGCGCGCCGTCAAGGATTGCCTGCAGGTGCGGCGGACGAACCACGCCGGCGCCGAGGCCGAAATTTTCAAGATACGCGATTCGCGGCGCCGGAGCGCAAACCGTACCTTGCTGCCGAAATCGACTGAGGGCGTGGTAAACCGGATTTTTTTCGTAACCCATCCGTTCGGCGATCTTGCGAATTCGCTGGCGCGTCGTCTCGGGGATGCTCGAGTGGTTCCGCAACGCGAGGGAGATCGTCGTGATGTGATAGCCCGATTCCTTGGCGATATCCTTCAAGGTTGGGCGGCGGGTGTTGCCGGGAATTGCGTGGGACGGCGTGGTCATGGGGCGACGGCTCCGAATCGGCGTTGATAGTTTTGCCGCAGTTCCGCGAGCAAGGCCGGCGGAGCGTTTGCGTCGATCGCGCGCTTGAGCCATTCGGCCGTTTGCGGATTGCCGGTTTCAATCCCATGGCGAATGAGCACCACCAGCGCGGCAGTTTCCTGCGGGTGGCGGGCGAGCACCTCTTCGAGCACGGCGACGCCCGCTTCGTCGCGGCCGCTTTTAAAATGAACATTCGCCAACTCGAGGGCCGCCGCGGATTGATCGGGACCATTGCGCCAGCTAAACTCCAGGTGTTTTGTCGCCTCGTCGAGCCGGCCTGCGTTGGCCGCAATGACGCCGGCTTCGAAATGCAAACCAGGGCTCGCGGGACACGCGGTGAGTCCGTTCTCAATTGCGCGTTCGAGTGCGACGGTGTCTTGAGCGCGGCGAAGAATCGCAAGGAGATCCAGTTGGATCGAGTCGTTCGTCGGAGCGAGTGCCACCGCTTGCTCGAGCTGATGCCGCGCCCCGGAAATGTCGCCCAAGATGGCGAGCGTCTTGCCGTACTGGCGGTGGAGACGCGCGTCGTCGGGCGCTAGTTTCAGGCCGCGTTCCAGCAAGGGAATCGCTTTGGCGGGTTTGCCGTCCGCAACGGCGGCCGAAGCAGCGACGACCAAGGTGTAGGGATTGTGGCAGTCGAGCAGAAGTTCCTCCGCCCATGGATCGGGAGGCTCGGTGTAATGGCCACCATTTTGGACACGTTCGCGCGCAACCGCGGCCGCTTCCGGATTGCCAAGCCGCTCAAAAACCGTCGCCAAAAGACTTTGCGCTCCGGCGAAATCCGGATGGCTCGCGGCCGCCTGCTGCAAGTGACTGCGCGCGGCGGTCAGACGATCGGATTGCAGATCGCACCGCGCGATGCCGAGCAGCGCATACGGATTATCCGGCTCACGCCGCAGTGCCTCGCGATAAGCGGCTTCCGCGTCAGCGGTCGCATTGGATTTCAACAGCGCGTCGCCGAGATTGAGCCACGCGACCGTGTAATCAGGAGCGAGCTTTACGGTTTGGCGAAGCAAGGGAAGTGCTTCATCCAGCCGGCCATATCCGGCCAGGATCAACGCGAGGAGGTGAGGCCAGCGGGCGTTGTTCGGCTCGAGATTGAGCAGCGCCTGATAACCGACGATGGCGGAATCCAACAGGCCGTTCGCGTGACACACCTTGGCGAATTCTGCCAACGCCGCGTGATCGAGCGGCCAGCCATCCATGCGCCTCACGCAAGCGGCGAGACGCGTCTCGAGTCCGGGAGAGGAGTGATCGATTCCGGTGGGAAGATCCGGGCGAATCGCCGCCCACGCGCGGTGCGCCGAAATGGTTTTCCATTCGAAAAAACCGGCCGTCACCACCAGCAAAATGGTGAACGCTAGCGTGAGGCGCAGCAATGGCCGGTTCATGGGTGAAGGATTGCGCGGAATGCCAAACGATATGTCCGCATGCGGGTGGAGCACGAAGTTTTGACGACACCGTCCCTTTCATTGGCTCACAAGCGGACGGCTGCTCTAACGTTTAGCGTGACACCTGAAAGCTTCGACTGGCCAAGCCTGTTTTGTGGCTTCAGAGAAATGAGCTTTTCTTCTGCATCTCGTACGTTCCCTTTGGCGAGCCCGCATGTTCGCACCCTTGCGCTTTCCATTTTTATTTCGTTTGCGTTCCGACGGCTGGCTGATCGCGGTGTTGTGCTGCTTTCCGGCGGCCGTACTCTCGCCGGTGCACGCGGAAACGCCCGCGGAACTCGTCTCGGAGCCGCTCGCGCCACGATCCGGACCTGCCGCGAAGACGCTCTTCACCACCTTGGCGCCGGAGCAGACCGGACTCAACGCGATCGACGCGTATGACGATCCGACGATGTGGGGACAGCATTATCGCGAGTTTTCGCTCGGCGCGATCGGAACGGGCGTGGCGATCGGCGATTTCGACGGTGATGGACGACCGGACATTTTCGTGGTGAGCAAAACGGGCCGGAATAAACTTTTCCGGAATTCAGGTGATTTTCATTTCGAAGACGTGACGGAGCGCGCCGGAGTCGGCGGTCCCGCGCCGGCGCCGGGCGTTTGGAACAACGGGGTGGCGTTTGTCGATGTGAACAATGACGGCCGCCTCGACATTTACGTCTGCCGTTTCGGTGCGCCGAATCTGCTCTACATCAACCAGGGCGACGGCACGTTTCGCGAGAAGGCCGCCGCGCGCGGGCTTGCGTTGAACGACGCCAGCGCGATGGCCGCGTTTTGCGACTACGACCGCGACGGCTGGCTCGATGTCTATGTGCAAACCAATCTGCTCGACGGCGAGCGCCACCCCGAAGGTCAGCGCGATCATCTTTATCACAATAATCGCAACGGTACGTTCACGGATGTCACCGAGCCGGCGGGCATCTTTGGCACGACGCAGGGACACGCGGCGACGTGGTGGGATTTTGACGAGGACGGCTGGCCCGATCTTTACGTCGACAACGACTTCAAGGATCCCGACCAGCTCTACCACAACAACCGCGATGGCACTTTCACCAATGTGTTGAGCCTCGTCGTTCCGCACACGCCGCAGTCTTCGATGGGCGCCGATCTCGGCGACGTGAACAACGACGGCCACATCGATTTGCTCGTCGCCGATATGTCTCCAACCAGCCGATACAAGGATCACCGTGGGATGGCCAAGCTCCGCGCCGGCATCGGTGAAAACGAGGAGCATCCGCAGGCGGCGCCGCAATTCATGCGAAATTCGCTGTTCCTCAATACCGGCGCCGGCATCGTGCTCGAAGGTGCGTTTCTCGCGGGGCTCGATTCCACCGATTGGACCTGGTCGGTTCGCCTCGAGGATCTCGATAACGACGGCCGGGTCGACGCGTATTTCACGAATGGCGTGATGCGCGAACTGCATAACATCGATCTGCTCCAGAAAATGGGGATGAAGGAAAGCATGGCCGATCGGATCAAGATCATGAACGCGAGCCCGGTGCTCGCCGAACGGCATCTTGCTTTCCGAAATCGCGGAGATCTGCGTTTCGAAGACGTCAGCGCCGCGTGGGGACTGGATCACGTTGGCGTCGGCTTTGGCGCGGCGTTCGGCGATCTCGATGGCGACGGTGATCTCGATTTGGTTTTTGTGAGCATGGACGGCAACATCACTTTATGTCGCAACGACTCCGCCGCGACGAGTCACTCCGTCGTCATCGCGCTCCGCGGAACCGCGTCGAATCGCTTCGGCATCGGCGCAACCGCCCGGCTCGAAACCGCGGCCGGCGGACAAGTGCGCACGCTCACGCTCGCGCGCGGTTATGATTCCACCAGCGAGCCGATCATTCATTTTGGTATTGGCGACGCGGTTACAATCAAACGCCTCAAAATCGACTGGCCCAGCGGCCGGCAGCAGACGTTCACCGATCTCGCGGCCGATCATCGCTACACGATCACCGAACCAGCGGCCGCCGCGCCCGCGCCCGCGCCGGTGCCGCCGACGCCGCAATTCGTTGAAATCGCCGAGACGACCCACCTCGACGTTCCGAACCACGAACAACCACTCGCGGACACGCTCCAGCAGCCGCTGCTTCCCTTTCGCTTCAATCATCCCGGGCCGCCCGCGCTTGTCGCCGATCTCGACGGCGACGGCGAAGATGATGTTGCGCTCGGCGGTGTCGCGGGTGAAGCCGGCCAACTTTTTTCGAACTTGGGCGGCGGCCAGTTTCTCGCGTACGGCGGAAGCATGTTCAGCGAACGAGCCGCTGTCGCCGACGGCCCTATCCTGGCGCTCGATGTCGACGCCAATGGCGCGCTCGACCTGCTGGTGACGAAGACTGGCGTCGCGACCGACGCGGCTGGTTATCAACCGTTGCTCCTGCTCAACGACCGCACCGGCCGATTCACGCCGGCGGCGGGAAACGTGCTTCCACCGCTCCCGATCAGCGTTGGCGCCGCGGTGGCGGCTGATTTCGAACACACGGGACGGCTGGGCGTTTTCATCGGCGGTCGTCTCGTTCCGGGCGAATATCCGAAAGCTCCCCGCAGCGCGCTGCTCGCCTGGCGCGACGGAAAGTTCGTCGACGTCACGGCGGAAATGGCGCCATCGCTCGTGAATCGCGGGATGGTGACGGCAGCGTTGTGGAGCGATGTCGACGGCGACGGCTGGCCCGATTTGCTTGTCGCCTACGACTGGGGTTCGGTCGTGTGTTATCGCAACGTCGCGGGAAAACAGTTCGAGGACGTTTCAGAAAAACTCGGCTTCGCCGCGGCCGGCACCGGATGGTGGCGTTCGATTGCCGCGGCCGATTTCAACGGCGACGGCCGGCCCGATTACGTCGTCGGTAATATCGGCCTGAATACACATTACCATGATTCCGCGACCTTGTACGCGGGCGTTGTGCTGGATGGCTCCGCGCCGCAGTTCGTGGAAGCGCAAGCCGAGGGTGGACGTTGGTACCCGTTGCGCACGCGCGAAGTACTGGCGCGCTATTTTCCGTCGCTCCTGCGTCGCTTCCCGACCGCGGAATCGTACGCGCGCGCGACGCTCGAGGAAGTTTTCCCCGCTGCAGCGCTGGCCGCGGCCACGAAATTCACGGCCACCGAAATGCGCAGCGGCGTGTTTCTTTCGCAACCCGACGGGACGTTTCGTTTCACGCCGCTGCCGCGGCTCGCGCAGATCGCGCCGATTTTCGGGCTGGTCGCGGGGGACTTCGACGGTGATGGCCGCGCCGATCTCATGACGGTGGGAAATTCCTTCGCGCCGATTCCTGAGATCGGACGGTTCGATGGTGGCGTGGGATGGCTGTGGCGCGGAGACGGCCACGGCAATTTCCGCCCCGCGCCGGTGCTCGAAAGTGGATGGATTGTGCCGCGCGATGCGAAGGCGCTCGTCGCGATTGATTTCGACCAGGACGGCTGGCCGGACTTTTTCCTGACGCGAAACAACGACCGGCCGCTGGCGTTTCACAATGGTGGTTTGCCGGGCCGGCACAGTTTCGCGGTGAAGCTTCGCGGTGCGCCCGGCAATCCGACGGCGGTTGGCGCGCGGCTCGCACTTACGCTCGGTGACGGCTCGACGCAGACGAGTGAGATGGTCGCAGGTTCGGGCTATTTTTCGCAATCGAGCGCGACCGTGTTTTTCGGCTGGCCGGACGCGAGTCCGCCGAAAGAGTTGAAAATTCGCTGGCCTGATGGACGCGAGACGCTGCAATCCTTCAGCGCGCCTCCACCGAAAATCCTGCGCATCTCCGCTCCGTGAAAAATCCGTCTTCGTCCGTCGCTCCGTCCCGCCGCAGTTTTTTCTGGCCGGCCCTCGCGTCCGTTTCGCTCGCTGCGAACGTGGCGCTCGTGGTTTTAATGTGGACAACTTCGCACGGGAAGGCGCCGTCGCCCGAGCCCGTCGCGGCTGCGGCAGTCGCGTCCGCGCCGTCTGCCATCATGCATTCGCGCGAACTCGCGCCCTATGCAGCGCTTGGTTCGTTCATGGCGGAGAACAACCGCATCGCGGATCTCGGTTGGACGCCGGCGCAATTCGCGGCGTTTGAGGAAGGATTCCGGGCGAGTTACGAAGGCCGCGGCTTGCCATTGGACGAGGACGCGAAGCGATTGCGCGATGAAATCAGTCACCGCGTGCAGGCGATGCTGGCTGCGGAAAAACCAAATCCGATGGAGGATTATTTCCGGACATTGCGCGAAAAAGAAGGTGTGTTGCGCACGCCGAGCGGACTGCATTATCGAATTACGGAAACGGGGTCCGGACCGAAGCCGAAGCGGACCGACACGGTGGTGATCAGTTTCGCGGCAAGGTTACCCGATGGCACGGCGCTGCCGCAATTGAGCCGCGCCCGTACTCGGATGGCGGTGCAGGATTTGCTGCCGGGACTGGCGGAAGGCGTGCAACTCCTGAGTGTTGGTGGGAAGGCGCTCGTTTATCTGCCACCAGCGCTAGCGTTCACGGAAGATTCCTGGCCGCCGCAGGTCCCGCATGGCGCGCCGCTGGCTTTTTTTGTGGAACTGCACGAAATCGAGACGTCAGCGAAGTAAGAATTCCGCAACTCTATCGATGGAGTGGCGGCTGAGTTTCCGTGGAGCGCGCGTGCGGCGTAGGATGTTTGCGAATTGGCTCCGCGTTCCACTCATCCTCTTTTAGCCTTCGAGCGCCGTCGCCGAATCGCGAGCTTGCCGCACCGATTCCACCGCCACGCTGCAATCCAGAAAGTGAACGCCTCCCGGCTTTCCGAGCGGACATTTATTCTGCGGCGTGATGCGAGTCGCAGTCCTTTTCCCGCCAGGCACGTCGTACTCGGGAACGTCTAGGGGTAGGCTTACCGATAGTACGATCGCCTGGCGGGTCATTTGGGATTCGCGGTGCTGGACCGCTCGCGGATTGCATACGGCGGCAATTCCGGTCATCACCCGCGCGGCCAGAGAATTTTCGTACCCCATGAAATCATCCCGTTCCGCCATCCGCCATCCGCTGTTGTGGGTGCCGTCGCTGTATCTCGCGATGGGCATCCCATTCAACGTCATCATGGGAGGAACGGCGGCCCGAATGTACAAGTCGCTTGGCTACACGGATGGCCACATTACGGTCGCGCTCGGCAGCATCGGCGTCGCGTGGTCCTTGAAACCGTTATGGGCGGCGTTTCTCGACATGTACCGCACGAAAAAATTCTTCGTGCTGGCGATGGAGTTGCTGCTGGCGCTGATTTTCGTGGGGATTGCGATGTCGCTGCCGGTGACGGGTTTTTTCCAGATCAGCATCGCGTTGTTTTGGGTCGCGGCATTTGCATCTTCCACGCAGGACATCTGCGCCGATGGCATTTACCTGACGTCGATGTCCAAGCCAGCGCAGGCGCGACTGGCCGGTGTGCAGAGTACGTTTTGGGTTTTGGGAAAAGTGCTCGCGACGGGACTGCTCATTTCGACGCTCGATAAAATCAAGATCGCGCAACACTGGCCCGAGCAGCGGATGTGGACGATGGTGATGGTGGTGTCGGCCGGCGCGATGGTGTTGCTGGCCGTCTGGCATTTTCTTATTCTGCCGGCCGGAAGTATTTCCCATCGACCGGAGAACGTGAAGCAAGTGGTCGGCGATTTTCTGCACACCGCGGTCAGTTTTTTTCACAAGCGGATGTTCTGGGGCATGATCGCGTTCGTGTTTCTTTACCGGCTCGGCGAAGGGCTGATCCTGATGGAAGGGCAGCTCTTTTTACAGTCGGAGATGAGTCGGGGCGGACTGGGTCTCACGGCCGGACAGGTGAGCAGCATCGACGCGGTTTGGGGGACGATTTTCACGATCATTGGGGGATTGATTGGCGGGGTGTATGCGTCGCGCGTTGGGCTCCCTCGTGCGCTCGCCATCCTCGGCATCTGCCTTAATATTCCCCATTTCACCTACGTCTATTTGAGTCAGGCGGCGTCGGCGGGGCACGGAGTGACGTATCTGACGGTGACGACGATGGTGAGCATCGAGAAGTTTGGATACGGGTTCGGCATGGTGGGGAATATGATCTACATGATGCAGCAATTGGCGCCGGGCCGCTGGACAATGACGCATTATGCGTTCGCGACTGCATTAATGAATCTGGTGCTCGTACCGACGAACATGATTTCGGGACCGCTTGCCGAACTGCTGGGTTTTTCGACATTTTTCGTCGTGG
>Ga0207661_10003560_pt1 | contig 10827 bp, 9 predicted proteins | sample KBSC713LmetaG_FD_184337 | JGI IMG/M metagenome (GOLD analysis project Ga0207661, IMG submission 184337) | Corn rhizosphere microbial communities from Kellogg Biological Station, Michigan, USA - KBS C7.1-3L metaG (SPAdes) (version 2) | ecosystem: Host-associated > Plants > Roots > Rhizosphere ... | reverse complement strand
CCGTCGTCTCCGTCGTCACCTCGCTGGGCGCCGGACCGATCGAGAAGTGGGGCAGCGAGGAGCAGAAGAAGAAGTGGCTGCCGCGGCTCTGCTCGGGCGAGGGGCTCGGCTGCTTCGGGCTGACCGAGCCCGACACCGGCTCCGACGCCGCCAACCTACGCACCCGCGCCAAGAAGACCGAGAACGGCTGGTCGATCAGCGGCCAGAAGATGTGGATCAGCCTCGGCAACGTCTCCGACTTCGCCCTGATCTTCGCCCAGACCGACCCGGCCCTGAAGCACCGCGGCCTCGCCTGCTTCATCGTCCCCACCGACTCCGCCGGCTTCACGACCCAGGAGATCCACGGCAAGCTCGGTCTGCGCTCCTCCGACACCGCCGAAATCTCCCTCGACGAGGTCGAGGTCGGGGAGGAGGCGATGCTCGGCGAGGTCGGCGACGGCTTCAAGGTCGCGATGAGCGCGCTGGAAAACGGCCGCTACAGCGTCGCCGCCGGCTGCATCGGCATCTGCGAAGGCTGCGTCCAGTCTTCGGTCGAATATGCCAAGGAGCGCAGGCAGTTCGGCGTCCCCCTCGCCCGCTTCCAGCTGGTCCAGGAGATGATCGCCGAGATGATCCTCAAGCGCGACGCCAGCCGGATGCTGGTCCTGCGCGCCGGCCTGCTGAAGGACGAAAAGAGGCCGAACGCAACCGAGACCTCGGTGGCGAAGCTGTTCGCGACCGAGGCGGCGGTGGAATGCGCAAACCTGGCGATCCAGGTCCACGGCGGCTCCGGCTACGTCGACGACTACCCGGTCGAGCGCTACCTGCGCGACGCCCGCGTCACCACCCTCTACGAGGGCACCTCGCAGATCCAGAAGCTGATCATCGGTCGGGCGGCGACGGGCATCAACGCGATGCTCCCCCTGCAGGAGTCCTGAGTTGGCTGGCCTCGTCGAGGTCTCGATCGACGAGCTCCACGTCGCCCTGCTGCAGCTGAACCGGCCCGAGGCGCGGAACGCCCTCTCGCCGGAGATGCGGGAGGAGATCCTCGCGGCGCTGGAGCGGCTCGACGCCGACCCGGAGGTGCGCTGCATCGTCATCGCCGGCCACCAGGACTTCTTCGCCGCCGGCGCGGATATCCGGGCGATGGCGGAGCGACCGCTCGATGCCGCGCCCGACCCGAAGGGGATCGAGTTCTGGATTCGCCTCGGCGCCATCGGGACGCCCACCATCGCCGCGGTTTCGGGCTACGCCTTCGGCGGCGGTTGCGAGCTGGCGCTGGCCTGCGACATGATCGTCTGCGACGAGAACACTCGCTTCGGCCAGCCGGAGATCACGCTCGGGATCATCCCCGGCGGCGGCGGCACCCAGCGGCTGGCGCGGGCGATCGGCAAGCAGCGGGCGATGGAGTACGTCCTCACCGGCCGCCGCTGGGACGCGAGCACGGCCGAGCGCTGGGGCCTCGTCAACAAGGTGGTCGGCAAAGGGGCCTGGCTGACCGAGGCGATCGAGCTGGCGCGGATCGTCGCCGCGCGGCCGCCGCTGGCGGCGCGGCTGGCGAAACGGGCGGTGCTGGCGGCGCAGGAAACGAGCCTGGCCGAGGGCCTGCGCCAGGAGCGCGCGCTCTTCGACGAGGCGATGGCGAGCGAGGACCGGATGGAGGGGATGACCGCCTTTCTCGAGAAACGCGAGCCCCGCTTCCAGGGCCGGTGAGCGTCTCCCGGATCGGCGTCGTCGGCGCCGGAACGATGGGCCGCGGCATTGCCCAGATCGCCGCGCTCGGCGGTTACGAGACGGTCCTCTACGACGTCTCCGCCGAGCTGGCCGAAGCCGGCGCGGCGGGGCTGCGGGAAGCGCTCGACAAGGGTGCCGAGCGAGGCCGCTGGAGCGTCGACGACGCGGCGGCCGCCGCCGGCCGGGTCGAGACCGCGGCAGAGCTGGATGGCCTTGCCGGCTGCGACCTGGTGATCGAGGCGGCGCCGGAGAAGCTGGAGCTGAAGCGGCGGATCTTCAGCGACCTCGCGGAAGCGATCGGGCCGGAGCCGGTCTTCGCCAGCAACACCTCCTCGCTGCGCGTCTCGGAGATCGCCGAGGGCGTCCCGCAGCCCGAGCGGGTGGTCGGCATGCACTTCTTCAACCCGCCGGCGCTGATGAAGCTGGTCGAGGTGGTCGCTGCCGAGCGCTCCTCCGAGGCGGCGCTGGCGGCGGCGACCGAGGTCGCCGAGCGGATGGGGCGCACGCCGATCCGCGCCAAGGACAGCCCCGGCTTCGTCGCCAACCGCCTCGCCCGGCCCTTCACCCTGGAGTCGCTGCGGATCCTCGGCGACGGCGTCGCCGACGCGGAGCGGATCGACCGCATCGTCCGCCTCGGTGGGGGCTTCCGGATGGGCCCGTTCGAGCTGCTCGACCTGATCGGCCTCGACGTCAACCTCGAAATCGCCCGCTCCTTCTTCGCCCAGGGCGGCGAACCCGAGCGCTGGCGTCCGAACCCGATCCAGGAAGAGCTGGTCGCCGAAGGCCGCCTCGGCCGCAAGAGCGGGCGCGGCTACCACGACTACGGCGGGGGCTCGACCCGCGAAGCCGATCCAGAGCTGGAGATCGAAGCGCCGACGCTCGACCCTGTACAGCTCGCCGAGATCGACCCCGCCGCCGAGGAGGTCCTCAGCCGCCTCTTCGCCCAGATCGCCAACGAGACCGCCTTCGCCCTCGAAGAGGAGGTCGCCTCCCCCGCCGATATGGACACCGCCATGAAGCTCGGCTTCAACTGGCCCCTCGGCCCGATCGCGATCACCGATCTGATTGGAGCTCACCGCGCGGTCGAACTGCTCAACCGCCTACGCGCCGAGAATGGCGACGCCTTTGAACCGTCCCCGCGACTGCGTGCCGAAGCCGAGGGCGATGTCGATGTGTAAGGGGCCCACAAAGCCAAACCGTTCTTATTACCCAAATATCCTTGACCTACACGCGGGTTCCCTCTAGCCTGGGCTTCAAGCTCTGCGACATAGGGCTCATAGATCTCATCAGTAAGTCGCGGTAGTCGAAGGTCATCGCGCACCCTAGGACTGGGGAGGTTCGGTGTCGCGCGGATACAACGCACGGCGTAAGGCGAAGCGACAGGAAGCACGTGCCGCTGTCAAGCCTGAAGGGCAAAGCCGGCCCCACCGCTGGCTGGCTCTCGTGCCGGTTCTCATCATCCTTGCCGTCTTCGCTGTTGTCGGAATTCTCGGATTCGGTGCCAGCAACGGCGTCAGCAAAGAACAAGTCCAACAAGAAGTCACCGCGCTTCTGGATGGCATACCCCAAGAGGGCTCTACGCTTGGCTCCGCCCGAGCGCCAATAACTCTCACGATGTATGGCGACCTTGAGTGTCCGACGGTAAAGCTGTTTGTCGAGAACTACCTTCCCTCGATCATCGAGACTTGGGTGCGCCCCGGCGCCCTGAGAATCGACTACCGCTCACTGAAGACCGATACGTCGGATGAAGAAGTCTTCTTCAAACAGGAAATCGCGGCATTAGCTGCCGGCAGGCAGAATGAGATGTGGAACTTCGCCCTCACGTTTGTGCGCGAGCAGGGCGAGCCACGATCAGGCTACGTCACGAATGACTTCATTAACGGCATCGCCACCCAGCTGCCTGGCTTGAAGTCGGAGGAGTGGCACAAAGACCGCGCCGATGCACTGCTGTCGAAGCGGGTGGCCCTCGGAGTCTATTCCGGCCATACCAGCGGACTTCGCTCAACGCCGTCCTTTTTGATCCGGCTTAGCACCGGAACGATCAATCGACGCTTCAAGAGGGTCTCGATCAGCAAGGAACTCAAAGCTTCTCTGGACAAGGACCTTGTAGCCCTACAGAAAGAAACGAGTGCAGATTTTCCGAGACTGATGTTCAACGGTCCAGCCCTAGTAGGAGGTTGAAGAGCAGGGGCCCACCAACCACACATAGGGAGAGATGAATGTTTTTACGATCACGCAAACCATATTTGACGTGCATAACCGCCCTCTGCGCAACCGCTAGCTATACGGCGATTCTTCTATTAGCAGGCATCGCTGCGGCTTGTTCGGGAACCGGCGGCACTGGCGAATGCGAAGGCGCACCTATTACCACGACGGAATTCGCATCGCCGGGGGAAACCTCGGCCTGGCTAAATGGATCGGTCAACCCGCGCAATTGTGCCGAAACTACGTATACCTTCAAATACGGGAAAACGACGGCGTATGGAAACGAAGTGACTGGCACCGTCGAAAAATCTGAATTCACCGAATTCGTTCAGAATTTCGTCTCGGGCTTGTCGCCCCATACCGTTTACCACTTCCAACTATACGCAACGAATATAAAAGGCACTGACCCCGGCGGGGATGTTGCATTCGAAACTACTGGCACTTCACCCCCTCCGCCTTCCGTGACGACCGAAGCAGCGACGGGTGTGACGAGTTACGGCGCGACGCTGAACGCTCTAATAAACCCGAATAGTACCGCGACGAACTATAAGTTCGAATACGGAACCAAAGAAAAAGAACTGAATAAATCCACGTCCCTCCAAACGGATCTCACAGGTTCTGCGTTCCAGAAAGTCAGTGCAGAAATAAGCGTTGACCCCGGAACGAAATACTACTTTCGTATCTCCGCGACTAATGCGGGGGGCACCAAAACTGGAAGTGAACTGAACTTCACTTCGTCGTCATCGCCCTGGAGTATCAAGGCATCCCCAAATCCCGAAGGAGCAACTGACACCGAGCTCTACGACGATAGCTGCGAACCAAGCACGAGCGTCTGCACCGCTGTAGGCAGGAGCACCATCGCCGGGGTGGACAGCCCGATCGCCCAGCGTTGGAATGGCACGTCCTGGTCTGAACAGGCTGCGGCAAAAAAGTCCGGTGCAACCCACACCCGCCTGTTTGGCGTCGACTGTCCCTCGGAAACCCGGTGCCTCGCGGTCGGCAACTACCAGTCCTCAGAAGGCCCGACCCTTCTCTCGGAGATCTGGAACGAAGGCAAATGGAGCGTTCAGACGACGCCTGTCCCATCTGAAGCGACCTCAAGCGAATTGGTGGCCATCGGGTGCAACAACACCGCAGAATGTGCAGCGGCGGGGTCGGCCATCATTGGCGGGGTCAAGAAGGCGATTGTGGAGGAATGGAACAGCCCTACGTGGACCCTTGCGACTGTCCCGATCCCCGAAGGGGCTAAATCGAGTCAGCTCGACGGCGTCGACTGCCTCTGGTCGAACCTCTGTGTCGCCGTCGGTCGCTACACGAGCAATCTGGGCACCGTAAAGAATCTCGTCGAGTTCTGGAACGGGACTGAATGGTCGCTACAAACGGCTACGGAGCCATTTGGCGCCAGCGAAAGTTATCTCCTCGACGTGTCGTGCTCCACGCCGGCGAATCGCTGCACCGCAGTTGGAAGCTGGAAGAACAGCGCCGGTGAACGTGTGACCCTGGTCTATCGCTTCAATGGAGCAACGACGTGGACGTTGCAGAGTTCGCCGAACGCCCCCGGAAGTACCTCGAGCATCCTCCAAGATGTCTCCTGTGCGGCCGAAACGTCCTGTACGGCGGTCGGCAGCAGGGGTTCGACCAAGACCTTTGCCGAGACCTGGAATGGCACTAGCTGGTCAATTCAAGGAGCCCCGAATCCTTCGGGTTCAGCCTCCAGCTCCCTCTCCGGCGTGTCATGCCGCAGCACCACCTGCATGAGCGTGGGATGGGGCACGACCAGCTCCGGGGTGGACACGACCCTCTCCGAGTTCCGCGAATAACCCCGCGACAAGCAACAAGACAAAGACCCCGTCTAAGACGGGGTCTTTGTCTGCTTACTCGCTACTAAGCCGCATCATCAGCTCGTCGACGTAGCACCAGCTCCAGTCTTCGCCCGGCTCTGCGGAGCGGATGATCGGGTGGCCGGTGTCCTGGTGATGGGCGGTCGCGTGCTTGCCGATCGAGTTGTCGCAGCAGCCGACGTGGCCGCAGGTCTGGCACATCCGCAGGTGGACCCAGCTCATTCCCATCGCCAGGCACTCCTCGCAGCCCTCGACCTGGTCAGGCAGATCCAGATATGTGACCGAGTCCAGGTGGGAACAGGATGAGCTCACGGCCTAGATATACCCGGTCAAATCGGCAGAAAAAGTTCCCAGTTCAAGAAGTGGCTACTCAGCCGCCGGTGGCGATCTCGGCGGGCTCGCCGCCGGGCATCCAGTGCGCCTCGACCGGCACGTCGGCGTCGCGCAGGTACCGCTCGGCGTCGAGCGCGCCCATGCAGCCGGTCCCGGCCGCGGTCACAGCCTGGCGGTAGGTGTGGTCGACGACGTCGCCGACGGCGAAGACGCCGCCGAGGTTGGTCCGGGTCGAGCCAGCCTCGGTGACGATGTAGCCGTCCTCGTCGGTGTCTACCTGGTCCCGGACGATCTCCGATTTCGGCACGTGGCCGATCGCGACGAAGGCGCCGTCGGTCTCGATCTCCTCCTCGGCACCGGTCTCGACGTTGCGGAAGCGGACCTTCGCCAGCTTGCCGCTCTCGCCGGCGACGAACTCCAGCGGCTCGAGCGGGTTGCGGAACTCGATGTTGTCCTTTTCGCGCGCCCGGTCGAGCATGATCTTCGAAGCCCGGAACTGATCGCGCCGGGTGACCACCTTCAGCTCGCTGGCGAACTTGGAGATGAAGATCGAGTCCTCCATAGCCGAGTCGCCGCCGCCGATCACGAGCACCTTCTGGTCTTTGAAGAAGGCGCCGTCGCAGACGCCGCAGGTGGAGACGCCGCGGCCGCCGAGCTCCATCTCGCCGGGGACGCCGAGCCGTTTCGGCTCCGCCCCCATCGCCAGGATCACCGTCTTGGCCCTGTGTTCCTCGTCGCCGAGGAAGACCTTCTGGACGCCGCCGTCGGAGAGCTCCACCCGGTCGACGTCATCGGTGACGAAGCGGGTCCCGAAACGCTCGGCCTGGGCGCGGAACTGGGACATCATCTCCGGGCCCATGATCCCCTCGGGGTAGCCCGGGTAGTTCTCGACCTCGGTCGTGTTCTGCAGCTGGCCGCCCCACTGGAAGCCCTCGAAGACGAGCGGCTCGAGGTTGGCGCGGGCGGTGTAGAGCGCCGCCGTGTAACCGGCCGGGCCGCCGCCGACGATGATCACGTTCTCGATTTTTCTCTGCTCGCTCTGCTCTGCCATATCTGCCGCCTGCAGTCTAATACTTTACTTTTTATAGTAGCTCTCTCGGCCCTCGAAGGCAATCGCCGCCTCCAGCTCGACCGGAGAGCGCGGGCCGCCGCCGCGGTCGACCGGCAACCCCTCCTCTTCCCAGCGGTGGACGGTGTTGCGGAGCTGGAAGAAGGCGAAGATCCCAGGCGGAATCGGCATCCAGAATGCGACGAGGCGGAAGATCAGGACCGCCGGGAAGACGGTCTCCTCGGGGATCCCGAAGAGGACGAAGGCGCCGATCATGCCGGCGTCGACCGCCCCCACCCCCGCCGGGGCCAGCGGGAAGAGGTTGGCGACCATGCCCAGGAAGAACCCTTGGACCACGACCGCGAGGGGGACGTGGACCCCGAAGGCGTGAAAAGAGGCCCAGAGGACGCCGATGCTGGCCGCCCAGAACCCGGCGGCGCCAACCACCGCGAGGCCGCCGCGGCGGGGATGGGCGAAGAGGCCGAGGGCGAAGCGGAACCCTTCGCCGAGGGTGGCCGGGATCTTTCCAGCGCTCTGCAGCCAGTGGCGCGACCGTTCGCTCTGGGCGAAGCGGGCGAGCCGCTGCCCGGCGTCGGCCGGGATCAGGGTGACAAGGACGCCGAAAATCAGCAGCAGGCCGGCGGCGGCGGCGGGCACGATCGTCAGCTCGACCGAGCCCTTGCCGTTGAGGACCCCGGTCCGCAGCAGGATCCCGAAGACGATCAGGGCAATGGGGTAGAAGGCGTAGTGGAGGGAGACGAAGGCGACCATCCGCCGGGCGACGTCGCGCCGCTGCATCCCGGCTTTGCGCAACGCCCAGTAGGTGACGGCGATGCCGCCCGCCCCGCCGGCCGAGAAGAGCAGCGTCCCTGCGACCCCGGCCATGTTGATCTCGTAGGTCTCGCCCCAGGTGAGGCGGAGGGCGTCGCCGCCGACCACAGCCTTGAAGAGGGCGATGTAGGTCGCGTAGGCGACGACGTTGAAGCCGATCGCGATCGCGATCCAGAGCGGATCGGCTTCGTCGAGCCTGCCGAGGGCATCGCCGAGGCCGATCAGCTTCGGGAAGAGGAAGTAGATCGCGCCGAGCAGCAGGAAGACGACGACGACGGTCTGGACCAGCCGCCGGGTCGTGAATATCGGCATTTCGGCGAAGCGGTTGTTGCCGTTCGCCGAGTCTTCCGGAGACACGCCTGGAAATTACCCGCTCGCGATCCTCTCCAGACGCTGGAGGGCGCCGTTTACCCCGCGTATGAGGGGTTCCGCCAGCGGCTCGCCCTTGCGCACGACCGCCACCAGGGCGGCGCCGGCGAGGAGATCGGTGACGTAGTGCTCGCCGAGGTAGACGAGAGCGAAGCCCAGCGTTCCGGCGTAGCCCCAGCCGAGTGCTCCCTCCAGCTTCCCCGCCTCGGCCAAGGAGAGCGCGGCCTGCAGCGAGGTGGCGAAGTGGAGCGAGGGCATCGCCGCCCACGGGTTGCCGCCGAGGGCGTCGTACATCCGCTCCCAGGCCCGTCCCCACGTGGGTTCGCCGACCTCGACCATGATCCGCCGCACCTCTTCCCCGGTCAGCCCCTGCTCGGAGGACCACCAAGGAGGCGCCGTCGGCAACGCGAAGTACACGGCGCAACCGAGGTCGAAGACGGCCGCCATCTGGCGGGCGGAGCGGGGAAAGCGCTTGTCGTGGCGGACGAGGATGAGGGCCAGCGAGAGGTAGGGCTCGACGAACCAGAGCCAGTGGGTCCAGGTGAGGACCCTGTCGAGGACGCCAACCGCCGGCAGGCGCAAGAAGGCCCGCTGCAGGCGGGCGTTGGGGAGGCGACCGGCGCCGATCACCTTGTCGGTGCGGATCGGGTAGCGGGCGCGGAGGCGGGCGCGGAGGCGCTCGGGGTCGTCGTAGGGCAGCTCGTGCACGACCGTGAAGGCCCACATCTGCAGCGCGAAGAGGGCAATGTCGCGGCGCTTCGAGCGCGGCTGCAGCACCGCCAGCGCCAGCGGTGCGGCGGCGACGCTGGCGACGGTGACCGGGGCCGGGATCCGCATCCGGCGCCGCAGGAGCGGGACGGCGACCGCGGCCCCGATCGTCACGACCCCGCCGACCCGCACCGCGAGGCGAAGCGCATTCGATGGCCGGGAGCGCCTCCTCATCAGCCGGGCGAGTATAGGTCGGCAGGCGGGAGGCGGACCGGGAGGGCGCGGCGCCGCCCCGCGTGAATAGAATGGCCGCGCTTTGGCGCCCCATTCCCCTGGCACTGACCAGATCGACACCCTGCTCTGGATCGGCTTCGTCGCCGCCGCGATCCTGATCGTCGTGCTCCTCGGCGGTCTGCTCTTCGTCATCCGCCGCTACCGCGGCGAGCGGGGGGCCGAGCCGCGCCAGCTGCTCAGCGGCCGCGGCCTGCAGTTCCGGGTCGCCGGGGTGCTGACGATCTTCGCGGCGCTGCTCTTCATCCTCGGCGTCGTCTTCACCGGTAACGCCCGCGAACGGCCAAGCACCGGCGATGCGGGTCTCGCCTCGCTGAAGGGAGAACCGCTGAAGATCAAGGCGACCGGCCAGCAATGGCTGTGGCGCTACGACTACCCGAACGGCGCCTTCTCGTATTACAAGCTGGTGGTCCCGGTCGACACCGAGGTCGAACTGGAAGTCCTCTCGACCGACGTCGTCCACACCTGGAACGTCGAAGAACTGGCGCGCAAGGCCGACGCGGTGCCCGGCAAGACCAACCGGATCCTCTTCAGCACCGGCGATGAAGGGACCTACGGCGGCGACTCCGCCACCCTCTCCGGGCAGGCTTACGCGGCGATGCGGACCGAGGTCGAAGTCGTCTCGCCCGAAAAGTACGAAGAATTCATCGAAACCCAGAGCGAAGAGATCGAGGCGGCCCAGGAACGGGTGGTCGGCCTGATCGAAAACGGAGAAACGCCATGAGCCCCAGCCCGCGTCCCGAGCTCGTCGATCGCGGCTACAGCTCCGCCCGGCCTCGCTGGGTGCAGCTGGCGACCAGCGCCGACCACAAGGAGGTCGGCCAGATCCTCATCGCCGGTGCCCTCGGCTTCCTCTTCATAGCCTTGGTCGAGCTGGTGCTGATGCGGATCCAGCTGCTCGTCCCCGAGAACACCTTCCTCTCCCCCGTCGCCTTCAACCGGATGCTCTCGCTGTACGGCGCCAGCGCCATCTTCCTCTTCGCCCTGCCGCTCGTCTTCGGGCTCTTCTACTACGTGGCGCCACTGCAGATCGGCGCTCGCGGCACGGCTCTGCCGCGCCTGGGCCAGGTCGGCCTGGCGCTCTGGGTGGCCGGTGCGACGGCGCTCTACGCGACCTTCCTCTTCACCCCGTCGGAGGCCGGCGTCAATCCGCTGGCTCCGCTCACCGAGGTCGCCTTTCTCTCCAACAACGGCGTCGATGCCTGGGCGACGACGACGGGCCTGGGGACGCTCGGCTTCGTTCTCCTCTCGGTCAACCTGATCGCGACGCTGCGGACGATGCGGGCGCCGGGGATGGCCTGGCGCCGCGTCCCCGTCTTCGCCTGGGCCACCGCCGTCAGCTCCTGGCTGATGGTGGTGATCGGGTCGGTGCTGCTGGCGGCGCTGACGATGCTGATGATCGACCGCAACTACGACGGGATCTTCTTCGCCGACGGCTCCGGCGGGGCACCGCTGCTCTGGCAGCATCTGAGCTGGATCTTCTACACC
>Ga0207661_10003559_pt1 | contig 10828 bp, 9 predicted proteins | sample KBSC713LmetaG_FD_184337 | JGI IMG/M metagenome (GOLD analysis project Ga0207661, IMG submission 184337) | Corn rhizosphere microbial communities from Kellogg Biological Station, Michigan, USA - KBS C7.1-3L metaG (SPAdes) (version 2) | ecosystem: Host-associated > Plants > Roots > Rhizosphere ... | reverse complement strand
AAGGGGATTGGGCACAGGCGCGCCACGAACTTATGGGCGAAGAAAATCATGTGCCTCCTGAGGAAACTCCAGATAACGCCGACATGACCGAGGAATGGAGCGTCATCGCCAGTTCCAAGGGGCATCGCATTCCCCGTCCGGGCACGCAGGAAGAAGAAACTGTTGGAGAGCATCTCGTGATTGAAGGCGTAGACGAAGCAACTCATGATCAAATGCTAGAAGCGCGCCGCGAAGAACGCGATCAGGAGGGGGAAAATTCGTGAGTCCGTCCTCCGTTGAAACCGCCTCCACAAGGGCGGCAGGTCAGTCTCTTTTCCCCGCGAGTCAATCCCGCGTCGAAGGCTTGCGCGATCGCTTCCATCAAACCAGAAGATTCACCGACGCGCTATCTGCTGGTCTCGAACCCGAAGATTGCGTTGTGCAATCCATGCCGGACGTCAGCCCGACCAAATGGCATCTCGCACATACCACGTGGTTTTTTGAAACTTTTATTCTGAAAAAATTCGTTCCGGGATATCGCGCAGAAATTCCAGAGTACGCTTACCTTTTCAATTCCTATTATAACGCTGCCGGCGACATGCACCGGCGGGATCTGCGGGGGTTGATCTCGCGCCCGACTGTGAGCGAGGCGCAACGTTATCGCGCCTCGATCGATTCACACATCGACGATCTGCTCTCAAATCACGACAACAGTCTACTCGATGAAGTCGAGCCGATTCTCGTCCTCGGTATCCATCACGAACAGCAACACCAGGAATTGCTCATCACAGATATCAAGCACGTCTTCGCGCAGAATCCGCTCTATCCTGTGTTTCGATCTGGTAGGGAGGGCGCGCTGCGCCGTTCGGACGCCCCAGCGCGCCGGCCCTGCCAATTTATCGATTTTGAACAGACCACCGCTGAGATCGGCCATGAGGGCGACGGATTTTCCTACGACAACGAAGGGCCGCGGCATCAGGCACTCGTTCCCGCGTTTTCGTTGGCAACTCAACCGGTCACAAATGGCGAATACATCGCGTTCATCGAGGACAACGGTTATAACCGGCCGGAATTCTGGTTATCGCTCGGCTGGATGACTGTGAATGAACAACGCTGGAACTCGCCGCTCTACTGGACAAAACGCGACGGAGCCTGGTGGAATTTTACACTCTCCGGTTTGCGTCCCGTCGATCAATCCGAGCCCGTCACGCACATTAGTTATTTCGAAGCTGATGCGTATGCAAACTGGGCTGGCGCACGGCTCCCGACTGAGTTCGAATGGGAGCGCGCCGCATTCAGTTGTCCAATCGAAGGCAATTTCGTCGAGACCGAAATTTTTCATCCAGTGACCGCAGCATCCGATGTCTCAATGGACAAAACACAAAAAGGTCAGCTTCTTCACCAAATGTTTGGGGATGTTTGGGAATGGACGCGTAGCGCTTACTCGCCGTATCCCGGCTACCGCGCTGCTCCCGGCGCACTGGGCGAGTACAATGGCAAATTCATGTGCAATCAATACGTTCTGCGCGGTGGTTCCTGCGCCACGTCCCGCACTCATATCCGCAGTACCTATCGTAACTTCTTTCCACCGGAAAAACGCTGGCAGTTCACCGGAATCAGACTCGCACGCGATCCAGCATAAAATTCGTAGAACGCGACCGCCGGGCGCGCCGCTTCTTTTCACCTACAATGACCGGAGATTCAATCACTGCGCCGCCGCAATTTTCCGCGGCAGAATCGGCGGATTTTTTGGCGGATGTTATTGCTGGGCTGTCGTCAAGTCCGCGCACGATCCCAAGCAAGTACTTCTATGACGACCGTGGCGCGGCCTTGTTTCAGAAGATCTGTGAGCTGCCTGAATATTATGTCACCCGCGCAGAGATCGATATTCTCGATCGAAGCCGCGCTGACATCGCATCGCAACTTGGAGCCAACATCGAACTAATCGGGCTCGGCACCGGCGCCGGCACGAAAACGCGCATTCTGATCGAGGCGCTCCAGAATCCTGCCGTTTATATCCCCGTCGATATTTCCGAGAATCAACTGCGCCAATCAACTGCTCTTTTCCACAAAATTTTCCCTGACCTGGAGATTCTCCCGGTATGCGCGGACTACCTCCAAGCGGTAGTGTTGCCTCTGCCTCGTCGCGAACCGGCGCGAAACATTGTCTATTTTCCGGGGTCGACTATTGGAAACTTCGAGCCGGATGAAGCCGTGCAGTTCTTGGCTCGCATCGCGAATGTCTGCCGCGGAGGCGGCGGGCTGCTTATCGGCGTCGATTTAAAAAAGGACCGCCAGGTTCTGGAAGCCGCTTACAACGACAGCGCCGGCGTGACTGCGCAATTCAATTTGAATTTGCTGCGGCGCATCAACCGCGAATTGGCCGCTGACTTCGATCTAGATCAATGGCGGCATCGCGCGATCTACAACTCCAATGCCGGCAGAATTGAGATGCATCTTATCAGTGAAATCGACCAGTTCGTGCATTTCAACGAACAGAAGTTTCATTTCCGTCGCGCGGAAAAAATCATCACCGAGTATTCTTACAAATACACGCCGGACGAGTTTGCGGCATTCGCTGCCAAAGCCGGATTCAATTTTGTTCGCATGTGGACGGATGAGGCGGGGTTGTTTGGCGTGTTCTACTTTGTGAGCCCCACCGGTAGGGGCGATTGACCTCAATCGCCTGTCCGGGCATAACATCGCGCATGGGCGGTTCACGTGAACCGCCCCGACCCAAGCGGATTTCAAAATGAGCGCTCTCGTTAAGCTGGCGAATGTTAGCAAGACCTATGGCGACGCAGTCGCACTATGCCCGACGAACCTCTCAGTTGAGTCGGGCAAAACCACCGTGCTCATCGGACCAAGCGGCTGCGGCAAATCCACTTTGCTGCGAATAATCATCCGCTTAATCGAGCCGGATTGCGGCTCCATCGAGTTCGATGGCAAACCGGTTACGCCTGAGAACATCAATGCTTTGCGTCGCCGGATTGGTTACGTGATCCAGGAGGGCGGCTTGTTTCCTCATCTAACGGCTCGCGCCAATGTTCTCTTAATGGCGCGTCACATCGGAAAATCCGAAGAAGAAACGCACAACCGCCTGCTGGAATTGTCCGAGCTGACAAGATTTTCAGAAGACCTGCTACCCCGTTACCCGGTGGAACTTTCTGGCGGCCAACGTCAGCGCGTCAGTTTGATGCGTGCGCTAATGCTTTCGCCAGAGTTGTTATTGCTCGATGAGCCCCTCGGCGCGCTCGATCCATTAGTGCGCGCTTCGTTGCAAAAAGATCTAAAGGAAATTTTCATGGGCCTGGGTCAGACCGTGATTTTCGTCACTCACGATTTGGCGGAAGCGATTTATTTTGCAGACAAGATCGTGCTCATGAACGAAGGCCGGATTGTTCAAAAAGGTTCGATTACCGATCTGCGCGAAACACCAGCCGACCCTTTCGTGTCCGAGTTCATCAACGCCCAGCGCGGAGTAAGCCTCCAATGAAATTGCATTTCACGTCAAGGAGCGGCGGTCTCCAGTCCGCTGTGGGTCTTCGATGGCTGAGAAGCCGTCGCTGCTTGATCTCTGCGCTTCTTTTTCTCCCCACGGCCTGCACGTTTGCCGCGCCCGTCGTCATTGGTTCCAAGAAATTCACGGAATCCTATGTGCTCGGCGAAATCGCAAAACGGTCTCTGAGCGATGCGGGAATTCCAGCCGAACACCGCCAGGGCATGGGCGGAACAATTATTCTGTGGGAGGCGCTGCGAGGCGGACAAATCGACGCTTATCCGGAATATACGGGAACAATCGCGACGGAGATTTTAAGGAGCGATTCCACGCTGTCGTTGAATCAAATTCGGAATTCGCTCGAAAAAAGTGGTGTGGGCATGACGGCTCCGCTGGGGTTTAACAATACATACGCGCTGGTAATGCGACGCAGTGAAGCGCAGCGGCTTGGTATCCGCACAATCAGCGATCTACAAAGATATCCCGCGCTCAAATTTGGGCTCACACACGAATTTCTTGAACGGCAGGACGGCTGGCGGCCATTGCGTCAGCGCTACGGGTTGCCACAGCAAAATATCGTCGGTATCGATCACGCCCTCGGTTATGGCGCGCTTGCGAATGGATCGATTGCTGTAAAGGACGCCTATTCGACGGATGCGAAAATAGAGCAGAATGATCTGCTCGTTCTCGAAGACGACCTTCACTTCTTCCCGAAATATGAGGCAGTCTTTTTGTTCCGATCGTCCACGCGCGCGGATGCAATCGCAGCATTGCGGCGAATGGAAGGCACGCTGGATGAGAAGCGAATGATTCGTCTGAACGCGGAAGCTGAGCGGACAAAAAATTACGCAAGAGCTGCAGATCTTTATTCGGAAGGTAGGGACGGCGCGCTGCGCCGTCCGGACGCCGCAGCGCGGCGTACCTACCAAAACCTTGATGATTCTTTCTGGCACAAGCTGGCGCGTTGGACACTTCGTCATCTCCAGTTAGCTGGATTTTCGCTGCTGCTTGCGATCATCGTCGGGATTCCGCTTGGCATTGTCGCAAGTCGCGGCGGTGTTGTTGGTCATGTTATTCTAGGTTTCGCGGGCGTCGTACAAACAATTCCGTCGCTCGCGTTGCTCGCCCTGCTTGTTCCCCTGCCCTTTTTTGGAATCAGCATTCGCACTGCGATCGCTGCGCTATTTCTTTACGGTTTGCTACCGATCGTGCGCAACACGGCGACCGGTTTGCAGGACATTCCACGATCATTGCGCGAATCCGCAGTTGCGCTGGGACTCAGCCCAACCGCGCGCCTCTGGCAAGTTTATCTGCCAATCGCGTCGCGCTCGATTCTCTCCGGAATAAAAACCAGCGCTGTGATTAATATTGGAACTGCCACGCTGGCCGCGTTAATCGGCGCTGGCGGTTTAGGCGAACCCATCATAAGCGGCCTTAACTTGAACGATCACGTGACGATTCTCGAGGGTGCGATTCCCGCTGCTGTGCTGGCGCTGCTTGTACAATGGTGTTTTGATTTGCTCGATCGCGTTTTGATTCCGAAAGGGCTGCGAATCTAGATGAAATGGTAGGGCGCGACCGCCGGGCGCGCCGACAACGGACGGCTCGGCGATCCGTCCCTACCAGAGTTTCGTCAATTCTAAAAAGCGATATAGATACACAATGGCGATCGCGTCAATCAATCCCGCTACAGGCGAAAAACTGAAGGAGTTCTCTCCCTTCAACGATGCGGAAATTGAGAAACGGTTGAGCCGCGCGGACAAAGCATTCCGGAACTATCGTCGCACCTCCTTAACTGAACGCGCGGAGCTGTTACACGCCGTATCGGAGTTGCTCTTCGAGGAAACGCAAACATTTGCGAAGATCATCACGCTCGAAATGGGAAAATTGTTCCGCGATTCAGTGGCAGAGATCGAGAAATGCGCGCGCGGTTGCCGGTTTTATGCGGAGAACGGTGCGCGATTTCTCGAGGAGGAACCGGCCCAGACCGATGCTGCTGAAAGTTACATCGAGTATCAGCCGCTTGGGCCGGTGCTCGCAGTGATGCCGTGGAATTTTCCTTTCTGGCAGGTGTTTCGATTTGCTGCGCCGGCTTTGATTGCCGGCAACGTCGGCTTGCTTAAGCACGCGTCGAATGTGTCGCAGTGCGCGCTTGCCATTGAACAAATCTTTTGCCGCGCCGGATTTGAAGATGGCGTTTTCCAAACGCTACTGATCGAGCCGGAGCAGGTGGAAAAACTAATCGTCGACGAGCGCGTGAAGGCCGTGACTGTGACAGGCAGCGAAAAAGCCGGAGCGGCCGTTGCGAGCGCAGCCGCGCGTGAAATCAAGAAAAGTGTCCTCGAGCTAGGCGGCAGCGATGCATTTATCGTTATGCCAAGTGCAGACTTCGAATCGGCGTTAAGCACTGCTGTTAAAGCGCGCACGATCAACACTGGTCAGTCCTGTATCGCAGCGAAGCGATTCATTATCGCCGACGAAATTCATGAGCGATTCGTTCAACAATTCGTTGAGCGCATGCGCGCGTTGAAGATTGGCGACCCAATGGATCCGGAGACTCAACTTGGTCCACTTGCGACGGAACAAATCCTGAGAGGCGTGGACGATCAGGTGCAGAAAACAATTGCCCAGGGCGCAAAACTATTGACCGGCGGCAACCGAATTCACGGTCCGGGATTTTTCTATGAACCCACGGTTCTCGTCGATGTGCCGAAAGAGTCCCCGGCATACCGCGAGGAAATCTTCGGCCCGGTTGCAGCCGTTTTCCGTGTGCAAGATGCAGACGCGGCCGTCGAGCTGGCGAACGACACCAGATTCGGCTTGGGTTCCAGCGCATGGACCAAAGATCGTAAGGAGCAAAAGCTTTTTGTATCGGAGTTAGACAGCGGAATGGTTTTCATCAACGCCATGGTCGCGTCGGATCCGCGTTTACCGTTTGGCGGTGTGAAACGTTCCGGCTTTGGCCGGGAACTCGGGGCCGCGGGGGTTCGCGAGTTCACGAATACGAAGACGGTTTGGATCTCGTGAACTGGCGGTCGGCCTAACATCAAAGATGCATAGTCGCTGTTGTATTACTGGATTCGCCATTTGGATCGGACTGGCTGCTGCGCTTGCCAGCAGCGTGTACACGAAAGCAATGTTCGCCAAGGGTTTAAAAAAAGGGGGCTTCGTTTTTATCACGCTTCACGATTCAAAAACTGCTTCCGATCATCGGGTATGTGTTTTGGAAAACATGCTGTTGGGAGCGATCCATATGCAGCATCACCTCGACTTTGATGAGAGGGGACGAAACAACGCTGAGCAACTCGCACTAAAGTTCTGGAATCAGCCGTTTGTGTTTAGTGACCCCAAAGCTTTTCGCAACGTAAAACCTGAGTACACGCCGGAACAGGTCGATGAGATTCGGAAACAATTGTCGAAATATGACAGGCGGATGCTCTCGAAACAGTTGGATGATCCGTACGGTGCGATACATGATCTCTACACACATCCGTACCGCGAATCGCAGAGGGACGCCGTAGCACATGTTCTGTTGGAGAACGGAATTGCGGTCGGTGTGGATGATCGCACACCGATGTTACTGCTACTGGACGACTAAAGCGGGACGTTGACGATGCAGACGCCGCCGTCGAGCTCGCGAACGAAACGTTCCGGCTTTGGCCGGGAACTCGGGGCCGCGGGAGTTCGCGAGTTTACGAATACGAAGACGATCTGGATTTCCTGAGAGCGGGATCGGAAAGATCACCAAGTCCACGAGACTCCACCGTAGAAGGAGCGACCGTCGCCTGGATGAAAAATCTCAGGATTCGGCTACTAAGCGTGGAGATACTTAAAACGTCTGCTAGTTCGAGCTTTACAATTTCCAGTTAACACCAATGGAAACGCCGCTGACGCCGCTCGAGTTTGCTCGCCGCGCGCGCAAACTTTATCCCGAACGTATCGCGGTGATCGATGGCGACTCACGCTGGACCTATGCGCAGTTTCTCGATCGATGTAATCGCTGGTCGGCGGCATTACAGAAACTTGGGATGGGACCGGGGGACCGTGTCGCATATCTCTCACCAAACAGTCACGCGCAGCTCGAATCGTTCTACGCAGTTCCGCAAATCGGCGCCGTGCTGGTGCCGCTAAACTATCGCCTTACAGCCGACGACTTCGTTTACCTGATCAATCACAGCGGTTCGTGTGTGATCTGCGCAGACCGTGATTATCTCGAAACGATCGATAGCATTCGCGAACAGCTTCCCAAGGTTGAACACTTCATCGCCTTGAGTTGTAACGCCGGCTCGCCTCAGGCGAATTCTGACTGGCTTAACTACGAAGCCATGGTGAACGCGAGCCCGGCTGAATTTTCACGCCCGGAAATTCGCGAAACGGATCTGCTCACAATCAATTATACCAGCGGCACAACCTCGCGACCGAAAGGCGTGATGATCACCCATCGCAATGCCTGGATGAATTCCGTCGGCACGCTGCTCTATGCGCCCATGACCTGTGCCGATCGTTATTTGTGGACGCTGCCAATGTTTCACGCCAACGGCTGGACTTTCGTCTGGACGGTGACGGCCGCGGGAGCGACTCACATTTGTCTTCGCAAAGTCGAACCGCGCGCTGTCTTCGAATTGATGGCAGCCGAGCAAGTCACCACGTTATGCGCAGCGCCAACGGTATTGATTTCATTGGCCAACGCGCCGGCAAATCTGCGTCGTCTCGCGCCGAAAGGAATTCATATTGTCACGGCGGGTGCCCCGCCGGCAGCGAATACCATCCAACGACTTGAAGAAGATTTGGGCTGGACCATCACACACGTGTACGGACTGACGGAGACAGCGCCGTTCATCACCGTTTGCGAAGCGCGCGCGGAACATGCGCTACTGCCAATCAGCGAACGAGCTGCGATCAAAGCGCGCCAGGGTGTTGAGTTGATTACATCGGGCGAGTTGCGCGTGATAGACACGCAAGGCAATGACGTGCCGCCCGATGGTATTACTCAGGGTGAAATCATCGCACGCGGCAATGTGGTCATGGCCGGTTATTACAACGACCCGGTGGCGACTGAAAACTCTTTACGCGGCGGATGGTTTCATACCGGCGACGCCGCGGTCGTGCACCCGGATGGTTACGTTGAAATTCGCGACCGACTGAAAGATGTCATCATAAGCGGCGGTGAAAATATTTCTTCGGTGGAAGTTGAGGGCGTGCTGTTGCGACATCCGGCCGTGCAGGAAGTGGCGATCGTCGGGTTCCCACATGAAAAATGGGGCGAAGCGCCGCATGCCTTTGTTGTTCTACATGAAGGCGCAACTGCGAATGAGCGCGAGCTGTGCGAGTTTGCCCGGGCGAAGCTCGCGCACTTCAAAGCGCCTCATAGCGTGACGTTCGTTAACGAGCTACCCAAAACTGCGACTGGGAAAATTCAGAAATATATTTTGAGAGCGCGACGGCCTGCGATCGCACCGCAATGAGCATTTTTTAACTTCGCGCCCTCGCCAAGCGTCTCGACATCGCTTAGAAGCTGACCGGCCTGAGGGCAGGCCGGCTCCAACGCCCGTCGTGGTGGCCGTACACCCTCGCGTTGGATTTTCTACAGCGATTAAATAACCAATGATTCGCATCTTCAGCCCTAACACTGGGCTTGAGCTTGGCAATCAACTCGTTATCCTCGCACAGCATGCATCGTGACCATCAGCATTGGTACTCGCACCGTCTCAATCGCGACATGGGTATCAACATTTACGGCAATTACGGCGCGCCGATCCTCGCCTTCCCCACGAGCTGCGGCGACGAATCGGAGATGGAAGGTCAGGGCATGATTCGCACCCTCAGTCCGTACATCGAGCAGGGGCGCATCCGAGTTTTCTGCATAAACAGCGTGAACAGCGATTCATTTCAAAACAAAGGAGTGCATCCCTTTCATCGAAGTTGGATGCAGGCGCAGTACGATGACTATGTGGCAAACGAAGTTTTCCCGTTCATCGACTCTCAGTGTCAAACGCCGGGCATCGGGATCGCCACGTTAGGCGCATCGCTGGGTGCCTATCATGCCGCTAATACTCTCTTCAAGCATCCCGACCACGTGAAGCGTTGTTACGCGCTCTCGGGCATCTACGACATGCGAGACTCCATGGACGGGATGTATGATGACAATTTCTATTTTAATAACCCGGTAGACTATGTCGCGAATCAGAGTGACCCATGGTATCTCCATCAGTACGCGGGTTGCGACATTCGCTTGGTAACCGGATGTGGTCCGTGGGAGAACAGCGGGCCGACCTACCGAATGTCGGAAATTCTCAAGAACCGCAGCATTGCTCATCATCTGGACGACTGGGGTCCAGAAGGTGGTCACGAATGGCCCTACTGGCATCACCAGATGTGGGAATACGTTGGCGCACATTATTAAAGAACCGTTCGCCGCGTTCCGATCGCTTCAGCATGGCAAAGAAAGTCACAGGCGGCTGCGCGTGCGGATCCATCCGCTATCAGCTCCTCGACAAGCCAATGTTCGTCCACTGCTGTCATTGTGACGACTGTCAGCGGCTGACCGGCAGCGCGTTTGTACTCAACGCCATCATTGAGACTCAAGCGGTCAAGCTGCTCCGTGGCAAGCCAGTCGCCGTGCCGGTGCCCCGCGAGAACGGTCCCCACGATATCTACCGCTGCCCGGGATGTCAGACCGCGCTCTGGAGCGACTATGGGCGCAGGCCCAATCTCCGGTTCGTGCGTGTTGGAACGCTCGACGAGCCCAGTGCGCTAAAGCCGGACGTGCACATCTATACCCAGTGGAAAGCGAAGTGGCTCAAGCTCCCGAAGCGAATGCCACCGTTCCGGGCTTACTACAACAGCAGCAAGCTTTGGCCCAAGGCCAGCATCAAGCGCCGCAATGTTGCCCTCGGAAAGACTGACAGTTGACCGTTCGCCTGACTCGTCACGCGCACTTGTGACTAGTCGCTTCCGCTAACTTCTTATTTCCTATTTTCTAAGGTGACCGCCCACCTTAGAAATGATTTGTGATCGCAACGGCGCGATCACCGCGCGGCCAACGGACTTTCCTGAGTTATTTCGTGAGCGAGATGATGCTCGTTAGGTGTTTCTCCGAGTTTGCTCGTTACTGTTTTTCGCACCTTCGCTTCGGTTGAGGAAATCACTTCGGCCTGAACGCGGCGCAGACCGCTCGTCAGTCCGATCTTGGAGAAAGTCCAAATCAACCATTTCGTCGGGTCCCACTGCCATGGCTTCACTCCGTTACGATAATCGTGCTGAAATTCGTGATGATAATTATGGTAACCTTCGCCCATGGTAAACAGCGCCATGAAAAACGAGTCACGCGCGCTGCACCGCGTGGAATAC
>Ga0207661_10003558_pt1 | contig 10830 bp, 12 predicted proteins | sample KBSC713LmetaG_FD_184337 | JGI IMG/M metagenome (GOLD analysis project Ga0207661, IMG submission 184337) | Corn rhizosphere microbial communities from Kellogg Biological Station, Michigan, USA - KBS C7.1-3L metaG (SPAdes) (version 2) | ecosystem: Host-associated > Plants > Roots > Rhizosphere ... | reverse complement strand
CTGTGACGAGGTACTAGTCGAGTTCTCGCTTATTCATCCGACGCGCGAGCCAATAAGGGGCAGCGACTCGCGCATTTATGTTGAGTGGGTTATCAGCTTGGTTGCGGGCGTCGTCGCTCAAGTCGAGCGGCTTAGGAGCCGGCTTGCGTGGGATGCCGTCGAGTACGGATTGGAAGTCGAAATCTGGAGCAGACCGCCAGTTGGCGTTTTCTGGAACGACGATGGATACACGGGCGGCTACTCAGTAAAGGCCGAACTGCCATTGAAATTGCCCCGCTACTCACTGGCATCAGGGGATGACCACGACGTTCTGGTTACGACCGTCGTGCGCGACCTGACTAACTCATGCGGGGTCAGCTCGGAGGTCATCTGTAAGGTGCCTTGGAGCGACCTGAGAAAGCAAGGAGCTGGATAGTAAGAGCCGATGCTCTCAGCGTCCGGTTCAGTCTCATGAACCTCCAAAAACTCTCTTCATGCTGAGCGTGGACCTACGTCAAGATTTTGAGGCCGGATGACGCAATCTACCAAGAGCGAGCCTGAGTCCGACAGACATGAGGCTTCGACCCCATGTGTAATCTCTACAGCATCACCACCAACAAGCCGCCATTCTCGCGTCCTTCCCGCGTCGTCAACCGCCACGTCGCAAAACCTGCAGCCAATGCCGGGTGTATTCCCCGACTATCGGGCGCCGGTCGTCCGCAACACCGACACAGGTACCGAGATGGTAACCATACGCTGGGGCATGCCTCCACCGCCGCGCACGCCCGGGGCGCCAGTCACGAACATCCGCAACACCTCATCACCGCACTGGCGCATGTGGCTCAAGCCGGAGAACCGCTGCCTGGTCCCAGCTAACAGCTTCGCCGAGTACGCACCGGAGCCGAGACCAAGAAGAAAGACGTGGTGTGGTTCGCGCTCAATGAGGATCGTCCGCTGTTCGCGTTCGCTGGCATCTGGACGACGTTCAACGGAGATCGCGGCACGAAGTCGAAGCCGATACCCGGACCGCATCAGGTGTATGGCTTCCTGACGACCGAGGCCAACGCTGTGGTGAGGCTGATCCATCCGAAGGCGATGCCGGTTATCTTGACGACCGACGAGGGGCGCGATGTCTGGATGCGCGCGCCATGGGATGAGGCGAAAGCGTTGCAACGTCCGCTGTCGGATGATGCGCTCAAGATCGTGATGCGCGGCGAAGACAAGGAAGATCTGGTGGTGTCATGAGAATTAGGCCGGCCCGGTTTTGGTCTGCTGTTGGACGACGGCTCTCGTCCAAACGAGATAAGGCTAATTTCGTTGTTGTCGAACAAAGCAAAGATCGAGTGCATTTTTGGCCGGGTCATCCGCTTAGCTACACTACCACGAAGGTTGCGGTCTTCTTTAATGAGATGCAGCTTAGCTCCGCAACCGCGTTTGTCATGCGGTACGGGCAGCAATTTGCGTTGGTGACAAACTGGCACGTTCTCAGTGGGTTCAATGCTGCCACGGGAGCGTGCCTTACGAAGACTGGCGCGATACCCAATCGAATTGAGTGCCACGTGACCGTGTCGCGAAAGTTCAAGGAGAACGGTAAGAATGCTGAGGAGCTATTTTTTAAGCCGCTGAAAATCGATTTGCATTCTGGAGAGACACCCATCTGGCACGATGACAGAGAAGGCCAACTGCAGAATGACTATGCAGTTATAGACCTCACCGAGCTTGTGCCGGAGTTGAAAGAGGAAACCGTGTCACTTCGTCATATCTTGGCCGGACGAGTTACCTTTCGCCGTGGGTTTGTCCCCAAGAAGCCATACGTCTTCCGGCCCGATGTCTTGCGGGCTATCTATCCGACGATCGGCACCGAAGTGTTTGTGTTGGGCTACCCAGGCGGCGTTGCCAGCACGGGCGTTTTTCCGATTTGGAAGCGCGCCTCGATCGCTTCTGAGCCTCAGAGCGAAATTGAATTGGGCGGAACTGAGTATAAGAACCTATTTTATATCGATGGTCTGACAAAATCCGGGATGTCAGGTTCGCCCGTGGTTTGCCTTGCGAAGCCAGGTGACGAGTTTCATACCGAGGACGGTGTCTCGGTCTCCATCAATAAACCTGAACCATATCTTCTTGGCGTGTACGCTGGGCGGGACGGTGTTACTCAAGAGGAATACGAGCTGTCGCTGGGTCGAGTGTGGAAGATTGCCGCTGTTGAAGCCCTGTTTTACAGCCGCCGCGCCGCGCAAGTTGCGCCCTCATGAAATTTGTCACTGACCGCCCCTTTGCCGACCCCGACGCTGCCGCGCACAAGCTGATGGAACTGGCTCACGCATTCGAGCCGGTGCAGGACGGACGCATCTACATCGAGAAGATCAACGGGTCGTTCCTGTTTCAGCTCAAGGGTACGCCCGCCGAATACAAGGCCGGCTCGATTGATCTTGTGTCCGATAAGATCGTAGATCAGTTACGGAATGATCTTGCCGTCTTCATCGAGATCATAGGCGATGGCCGCGCGGCCTTCTGGTGACGCGACCCACTCCAACAATTCTGTGACGGTGGTTGCTGGTCTGCCGTGCGCGTCCTCGAACAACTCGAGCAACTTCTGAGCTTGAGCAAGCCGGTAGCGTTCAGCGTCCTTGGCGATTGCGTTTTCTACTGTGGTTGCGCTACGATCCCATAACTCACGCAACTGCTTTTCCGTGAGTTTGCTGCCTACCTTCTCATCAGCGCCGACCACTTCGCCGACAAGCTTCAAAAAATTTCCCACGCGCTGTATCCGCTTGCTCCTTTCGAAGTTAGGAACTTGTCTTTGAAGCGCCGCTTGCTCTATGGCGGTCGGCATCATGGTAATATCAAGAAGCTGACCGCCGTCAGCTAGGTACTTATCAACGTCATAGTCGATCTTGTAGAATGTGGCGCTCATCAACGCTCTCCATTTTGGCAAAATCTGAGTTGGCTCGCCCTGAGATCAATTGCGGTCGGGCACGCGCGGCATGACACGCGTTACTTACGCTTCCCTATTGCGTGCAATTTCAGCTACCGCAGCATCCCAACGCCATGACGGCCTTGCGCGCAGCAGGTCGGCAACCTGATCCGCAAGGTCGTCCGGGACCGTCACGTCTTCATCCGTGGCCTCCAAGATCGCCCGATCCACGACTTCATTGATCCGCGCGGTGCGAATATTGGACTGGTAGGCGGCGGCCAGCATGTCGGCATTTGGCACCAGCTTGCCGACACCATTGGCGATCAATTTCTGCTCAATGAACGTGATGAGCCGATCCGAGGGCAGCGCATTAAGTTCCACACGACGTTCAAGAAGGAAATCAATCTCCTCATCGGTCGCGCCATTCTGCGCCAGGTTATCGGCGCGGGCCTCCTCGCTGCCCTTGTCGAAAGCCTCCTCTGCGGCGTCTTCAAGACCGAGAGCGATTACGTCGTCGAGCCGGAGCCCTAGGTCAATGGTCTGGATCGCTTCCTTGAATTGATATCGCCGCGTATCGCGCTGCAAGGTCGATGCAATGGCTAGGCCCGCCTTGTCAAAATCATGTAGGATGAAAAGCGGAATGCCGCTCTCGCCGCACAGTCGTTCGACGAGTTGACGCGCTGCCGTATTGCTCATGCCCTTCGTTGACATGATCGCGATATCGAACCGCTCACGAAGGTGAACAGCCTCGAATAGCGGAGTGAAGCCTTCCTTCTCGATAAAGAGCACCGCGCCGAAATTGCCGTGTGGACCATGCGTCGAAATATGAGAACTTGTAAATGTGCCGTCGATGACCTCTGCCTCGCGCAACCCGGCTAGGTAGTCGCGGACGTTCAGGGTACCAAGACCAATTTGGTGGTCACTATGCGGCTCGGTGAAGTGACCGCGATCATCAAACACCACGTCCCATTTCACGTCATACTCGAAAATAAAGTCCGGCAGCAGCGTTTGCGTGAAATAGCCGTCATCGAGGGCCTTGCCGGTGATATCCTGAATTTTCGGTCGCGCAGCATACATCACCTGTCGGGCATTAGCGGGCAGCGTGCCATTAGCACTCGCGGCAAGGTAGGCTTCCTCCATCACCGCGTAGGCGGCATCCTTGGTGCTCACTTGCGTTGATCGGATCAGCCTCTCGCGCCTGCGCTGAACGGCGTTGCGGTCGCGTTCCTCTACCCTTCGCGATTTCGCCCATGAGCTGGTGGCCTTGGTGACAGCATCAATGATGGCGTCGCCGATCTGCTTTTCGACCGCATTAGCGGCCTGCGCCAGATCGGTCTCATTGATCTCATCGTCAGTGGCGTACACATCGCCAAGCACAAGTGTCGTCTTGCCCCGGTCGGTGAATGATAGACGCGGGCAGACAAGATGCACGAGCGCCATCACAGGTTCATCGGGGCCTGCCCACTGCTCGCCGAGAACGTCATCGAGGCTTTGCCGATCGCCGACGTGACGGAACGGGTTGATGATCGCAGGAGAGAAATTTACGCCCGTGATCAACCGGCGTGACGACGCGCCAGGAGCCCATGCGAAGGCGACCTCGACACCCCACGGCAGGCCGTCAGCCGTGTCGAATTTCGCGACGTACTTGAAGGTCTCTGAACTCTCTTTATCAGCCTCGCGAAAGCGATGCTCAAGATGAGCCCGGCCGATCACACCAAGGTCCTTGGGATTGACCGGCTTGCTCATGTCCTTCATCGCCGCAAGCAGTTGCGCGACGCCGTCATGATTGCGGCCTTCGTCATAGAATTTCGCCAGCGAAAGCCGACTTGCGTCGATGTTATCGAGGATGGCGGTCCGTTTTTTGGAAGCCGACAGCCCACGGAAGCCCGCAACAAAATCCCGCACCGTGGTCTCGCTACCATGGTCCTGATCATGCGCAACATGCGCCACAATCAACTGCTCGAAGCGATCCGGCGGATACCAATGCGCCGGGATCGGATCGGCGGGAGACCATTTCGTCCAAGCCGGATCGCCTGCCTTGGTGTTGATCGACGGCTTGCCGCCCCATGTTACCTGCAGGGTCAGGTGCGGGTTGAGAAACAGGAAGTCGGCCGCGAAAAGTAAAAACCGGGCCTTGGCGGCTTCGAGTTGTGAGCTTGCTGAAACGGGCCACCGCACCGTGATCCGGGTGCCGGTTTTTACTTTTCCGGGCGTTGGCTCATAGGTAACGCGTGGCTCCCGACGGATCGGATCGACCTCGAACCGAATAGAATGCTTGATGCCCTGGGTCTCGATGACGGTCTCGCCGCGCTTGCCGTCGAGCACGTAGGGCATCGCGATGATCGTCTTAAGCGCATTGCCCTGCGCGCCTCGGGTCGGAGAGACGTAGGCTTCCTTGTCTGAGACGCGGACATTGAAATCGAGCATTCTCTCGACGGTGGCTGCTGCGATGCCGGGGCCGTTGTCGGCGACGACGATCTCGCCATCGGCGACCTCGATCTCGATAACGGGCGCAATGCCGGACTTCTCGGCCCCATCCGCCGCGTTATCGATCAACTCCTTCAGGATGACGAGCGGCCACTGGTCTATCGGGTGTCCGGTCTGCTTTTCCAGTTCACTCTGTGAGCAAAATTCGGCGAGGCGGCTGGTCGCAAAGACCTTGCGTTCGAGCCGGTCATCGCTGCCGACAGTGGTCAATTTCGAAGAAGGCACGCCCGGAACTCCATCTTATTAGCACAGTGGGTTCCGGGCGCGAGGAGCAGCCACTGTGCGATTTGTGCCGAGCCCGAGGCAAAAGCCACCTGACGATCAGCAACACCCAGACACGATCTGCATCAGATGAACAGAAAGTGCAAGAGCCGCACAGTAAGGTTTTTGCCCGCGAACATTGATGACTACTCGCGAGGGCGAACAGCAGTAACGTCCGCTGACGTGATGTCAGGTCGTGTCAGGATGACGTTACGCGAAGTCAGCGCGCACCGACGCTAAGTTGACCAACCGTCAATAGCGGTTATTGATCAAGTTAACAGCATCCAAGTTAGTTGCGCTGATCACTAGCCAGTTCGGCAGATGCTCCAAATCTAGCCGCGTTCTCGATGGCGCGCTTCCACTGCGCGCGACGGGAGTGTTCAGTGTTCAACTGAAAACTACCAAGCACGCTCGCAAGCGCTTGATCCAGCTCCTCGCCACTCATGTCGCGTCGAATGCGCAAGATGATCTGCAGCGACATGATGATCATCCCATGAGGCGCGAGCGTGTCGGCCGCCTGCTGCTCGCAAAACGCGATGAACCGATTGACACCCGCCTCGGACTTGCAGATCAAGCTCGCAAGTTCGCGAGCCTGCCGACGATCATCGCGCGCGGGGTTGGCGCTGCCGAGCAACAGCCGTTCGCCGACTTCACCCGCCATCAATTCGGTGACGGCATCGAGCACGGACTGGACGATATCGGCGGTCGAGCTGTGGCTCTCGCCGGGCAGTGGCATCACGGGCTGCAGCAACTCGCGAACACCACTGGCATCGCGACCGCCGTTGGCGAACGCCTCACGCCGCTCGCCATAGCAAATGCCTTCCCACGTATCGCTGGGCGTGATCGACACCTGAACGATGCGATCGGAGCCATTGAGACGGTCGAGCAGATAGTGACAAACCTCATGGATGGCAACGCGCTTATCCATCGCCTCGGTGCGACCGATCGCCGTGAGCATCTTGTGATACTCATCGTCTTCATCGGTCTCGACCGGGTTCTCAGCGGCCAGCTCGTCGGACCAAGCGAGCTGGCCGCCGTTCACCGACGACTCCTCGTTCACCGCGGTCTGGGACGCAGCCTCCGCGACGTGTCGGTAATGGTTATTCATAGCTCAGCCCACGTTCGACCATGCGCTGGATCATGCGCGCCCGAATGATCTCGACCTCGGTCGGCTGCGGCATGGCGCGAGCCATCATCTCGGCGATGGCGGGCGGGATGCGGTCTTCATCGTGAGGATCGACGACCCATCCATCGATGCGCGTCGTGATGACGTGCGGTTTCCAACCCGGCGGTCCCTTGGACATTCCTCGTGCTCCCTCCTCGATTAAACCCGATGCACCGAGATCGTGCCCGTGCGGTCCGGGCCGCGAGGCATCTCGGTGAAGTTCGCCGCCGCGATCACGTCCTTGTCGCGGCCGATATAGGACACCCTGCCGTGCTCCTCGGCGGCATCGATGTCGATGACATCGATAGCGTCCGCGCGATAGTTGCCGCCACGCGATCCACGGAGCTGAGCGCGCCGGGGGTCTGCAGTCGAGACCGCGAGCCCCAAGCGCATGGCCTTCTGCGCCGTGGCCACGGGCATGACTGCATCCTCGTACTGGCCAGCAAAGCGCTTGCGTCCTTCGTGGTCGAGGTAGCGCGCGGACTTCAACATGAACGTCGTCATCGTCGGCGCCGGCGGCTCGACCGCCGCGACAGGAGTCGGGACCGGCTTGGCGGGCGGGATCGACTGGCGATCCTCGCGGATCGCTTCCGGCATCCCTTTGAGTTCGGTCAACTGGAAATTCGCAGCGGCTTCCATCTGGCCCATGCAGGACTGCAGGAACTTCGACATCTCGTCGCAGCCGAAATGCCAGTGCGCAAGCTCAGCCAAGGCATCCGCATAGATGCGGGACTGCGCCAGCCAGGGACCAGCGGCGGCCTCAATGGCTGCGACCTGCTTTTCGAGCGCGTCCCCAACGGCGATGCGCTCGGCGTGTTCGCGCTCGCTCACGAGGGCGCTTTCGGCCTCCGCTTTTTGCCGCCCGAGGATCGCGAGAGCGTCATCGATGCCGGTCAGCGCCGACTGCGCGCTGTCAACGGCGACCTGCAGCTTGTCGAGCGCGCGCTGGTCGTCGAGATCGCCAGCGAGCAGCGCCTGTTGGCGCGCACTGGTCGCCCTTTCGAGAGCTTCCTGCGCCTTGGCCCGCTTGGCCGCGAGTTGATCGCCACGCTTCACCAGCGCGGCAATCGTGGTTTCGATTTTCTGCACCTTGGTCCTACCGAATGGGAGTTTCATCATGCCGTGAGTGTAGATCGCGACGGCCTGATTTGCGTAGTCGTCGGGCTTGGAGCGAACCATGGTTCGCGCAGTTTCTCTTGGAGGCGTCCAAGATTATTAGAGGGGAATTTCGCGTCCTAATCATCGGTTTGGTTCAGGTTTAGCTTGCGCAAAATACGGCCTTAGAAGGAACCAAAATTGCTCTTGATAAGAGTGGCTAAGAGTTCTTGATTGGACGTTGAAGTTCTAGTGAGCCCAAACAATACTAGGTAGACCGGAATAATCCTCTTCAAGGAGCGTCCCGATGCCTGACGTAAGGGAAAAGCAACGCGAAGCCCGCCGGAAGATCATTCGCCAATGGGCGAAGCTTCCGAAGGATAAACGGCAGTCTATGGAGGGGATTTCTGAATTCGCCAGGACCGCCGCTCAGCAGAACGAGAACGCATTCGTCCGCAGTCGTCGCGGTCCGTATCAGAAGATCATGGGATGGCTATTGCCGCGTGCTCATCTCTGAACGACTGAGCCCTCCGCACATCCTTCGAAAGCGACACCGCGCCGCCCATAGCGCCCAGGAATATCCGTCTGCCGATGTGGATTATCATTGGATGGCATTGCTTCCAATAAGAGACACTATCATCAAAGCGCGCATTCGCCCATGGATGTCCGCCCTGGGTCACAAGCGGCCTTCCCGGCCTTGCCCGATCCTGGTCTCACGGCCCGAAGGCGGACAGTCCCCGGATTTGGGCGGGGCAATCAACCCGTCGCCCGCTTCTTCACGTGGGAGCGCAACTCCGGCGTCTGCGACCACTTCGGCCAATGCTCCTGAAGCCGCGCTTCGGCCGCTTCTCGCGCGGGCAGCCCGCCGCGCCACTTTTCCACATAGGCGAACAGCCGATCCCTACCGATCACCCATGTTGCCTTCTTCTCGCCGATCGGTCGGCGCCGCCGCTCGGCGTCGGCGATCCAGTCATAGATGCACTGGTCGGTGACTTCGCAAATGATCGCTGCCTCTCGCACGGTCAGGAACGCGCCATTGCGGAGATCGTCGAGCGCGTCGCCGACCCGCCCGAGCCGACGAACGCGGATCGCAAGGTTGGCAGCATTGACGGCGAGCCGGTTATGTTCGGCAGCGAGCTGGTCGAGATCGGCAGCGAGCTGGTTCTGGTCGTCGGTCATCAGGCGACCTCATCGTGATCGTCATCGGCGTCGGGCATGGCCTCAAGCATCCTGATGAAGAAGTCGGCTCCGTCGCCATAACGTGGCCATTGAGCCGCCTCCGAGACTTCATCCATCATTTCTGACCAGATCAACTCTGCACGAGCTGCCAGCACGTCGTCGTCGGCGACGCCGAGCGATCGGCCGATGTCTAGATATGTCGTCTGGTAATCCTGCAGCAGCGGAGCCATGGCGAGTGCCATCTCGCGACGCTTGTCGAGCGAGGGCTCGACGCTGATCGCCGCGACCTGCCGTTCGTACACGATGCGCAGGCCGGCAAGCGCATTCGAATGGCGGAAGCCGAAGCGATCCCGATACAAGCCGGTTTCGCGGCGCTCCTGAGGACTCATGTCGAGAGCTGCGGTGATCGACGGCATCGACCAGCGCGGCCGTCCGTGCTCATAGCCGTCCGGCGGCACGTGCCGCAGCGCCCGGACCAGGGTCGCACGATCACGCTCCAGCAGATCGGCGGCCCGGTTGATCGAGAACAAGTCTTTCATCTACTTGTGTCCACTGTTGTTGTTGAAGTCGTTGCGGCCCCTTGTAAATTTCTGGCCGTGGCCACCCCCGGCGCTGTCGCGTCCAGCGCCCCCGCTCCCGGTCCGGGAAGGACCCTGCAATTTTGCCGGCGGTCGGATTTGCTTTTCGCCGCCGAAACCCGCAGGCGGACGTGTTCTCCTTTCCCCGTGATGCGAGGGGGAAAGATGGGAAAATGGGGGATTGTTTTGCTCCTCGCTGCGCCCCCCCTTGCAACCGTTTCGCCGCCCTTGATCGAGATAGACTGCAAGTCTGCTCGCGCAACGAATGAAACATTCCCCCATTTTCCCATCTTTCCCCCCACGTCACGCACGCTCGTACTGGGGGTTGGCCGAATTGAAGTCGATCCCTCCCTGCGGCGGCTCCCCAGCCTGCTGCGGGCCTTCGACCCACCACTGCGCACCGTGTTTGGGATCGGGCAGGTTCATGAATTTCTTGCCGCCCACCGGACGCCCTTTGAAGCGTTGCAGCCATTTGCCGAGCAAACGCGCGTCGGGCAACGTTGGCCTGCCCAGATAGCGTTGCCCGACAACTTTGAGCGCGGCGTTCAGGCGCGGATAGGTCGGTGCCAGCTCGCCGTCCTCGTTCTCTCTGGACATCGAGTCACAACGCAGCAAAACGTCGGCGAGCTTCGCGCGGCTCTCGCTGCCGATCCCCATGACCTCGCTCCACGCCTCCAGCATCTCACCCAGTTCGACCAGTTCAGGGTCTTCTTGGCGGGCAAGCTCCATCGACTTGACGGGGTCTTCCTTGCCCAACCAGATCAAGGCCGAACGCACGGTGTCGCTCCAGTTTTCGAATGAAGCCAACTTCGGAGCCTTGTCCGGCCGCCCGGCAACAGAATAGGCACGGCAGATGGTGAGCGCAGCCGCGATGTATTTCCCCCGATCCTCCAGCACGCGTTCGATCGGGTCGAACTTGAACTGGCGCAATTCCGGCCGCTCCATGCCAGCGTCGAGGTTGATCGTGATCACGCGCCGACAGATGTCGCCCACCAGGGTGAAGTTGTTGCCGGTCGCGAAGACCGACGTGCCCCGGGCTTCGATCCGCATGTTCTTCGACTGGCCGAGCACGCGAATGTCCACGACCGGACGTTCGATGATCTGGCACAAGGCATCTCCGCCAAGCTCGCCGGAGATGTTGTCAATCGAGATCAGGGGCTGGCCTGTCATCA
>Ga0207661_10003556_pt1 | contig 10830 bp, 6 predicted proteins | sample KBSC713LmetaG_FD_184337 | JGI IMG/M metagenome (GOLD analysis project Ga0207661, IMG submission 184337) | Corn rhizosphere microbial communities from Kellogg Biological Station, Michigan, USA - KBS C7.1-3L metaG (SPAdes) (version 2) | ecosystem: Host-associated > Plants > Roots > Rhizosphere ... | reverse complement strand
AGCTCATTGGAATTGCGCGCGTGCGACTGGGGCACGTGCTCCTGGCGGAGCGCCGCGCCGCGGAAGCCGAGCGCGAGACGCAGGCCGGCTACGACATCCTGGTCAGGAAGTCACCGCCCCCGGCGACCTGGCTCGATAACGCGCGCCAGGACCTGGCGCAGGAGAAGGCCTCGGCCATGGGCAGCCCATAGGGCAGCCCATAGGGCAGCCCATGGGGCAGCCCCTATGTGGCGTCGATGCAGCAAAGGGGCAGCCCATGGGGCAGCCCATGGGGCAGCCCCTTGGGCTGCCCCATCGGCTGCCCCATGGGCTGCCCCGTCACAGGCCAACTCGGCGCACGAGGTCCCGGAACCTCGGGTCCGTTCGCACGGGATCGAAGATCGGGTTCACGTTCATATATGGGAGCCAGCCGCGCCGCTCGTCAAAGGCGCGTTCGATCCAGGAAAACGCGCGGTCCCAATCCGCGAGGCCGAGAAAGACGGTGGCAAACGCCACGGGAGAGACATAGCCGTCGCGCGCGCGCTCTTCCAGGCCCCGCAACACCTCCTCGGCTTCGCGGCGACGCCCGACGCGCCCGAGCACGTACCCCAGCGCCGCCGCGCCGTAGGCGCCCGATGCCGGCAGGGCCTGTCCGTCGCGCATCACGTGCTCGGCCTCGTCCATCTTTCCCTGTGAAGCCAGCGCCAGCCCCAGCACCCGGTAGGTCTCGGCGGCTGCCGGATTCATCTCGATCGCGCGGCGCAGATGATACTGTGATTGCTCGTAGCGGCGCGCATAATAGTATGTCCATCCCAGGCTTCGGCGAATGGACACCGATGCCGGGTCCAGCTCGAGGGCCGTATGGCCTTCCACGAGCGCGTCGTCGAATCTGCCCAGCGCCGCGAGCAGGAAGGCGTACCACTGGTGCGCCGTGGCGTAGCGGGGATCCAGCTCAATGGCCCGTTGCAATTCGCGCGACGCTGCGGGCCAGTCCCAATCGTAGATGAACAGGCTCCAGCCGAGAGACGTGTGGGCCTCGGCTACGCTGTCGTCCAGCTCGATGGCCTTTCGCGCATAGAGCTTGGCGCGCTCGAAGCCGTCCGCCACCGGCACGCTGCGATAGTCGAGCAGCATGGAATAGGAGTCCGCGAGCCCGGCGTATGCCCGCGCGTATCCCGATTCTTCGGCTATGGCCTGCTCGAAGTAGCCAATGGCGGCCTGCACGCTTTCCCGGGTGCGCTGGTTCCACTCATAGCGCCCTTTGAGGTAGAGCCCATAGGCCTTGAGATTCTCCTCGTGCCTGCGCGGCGGCGGTTCCCACAGTTCGGCGAACCCGCTGTCGCGCAGCGTCCCGACGATCGTGTGCGCCAGCTCATCCTGCACGGCGAACACGTCCTCGAGGCGGCGGTCCAGGCGCTCGGACCAGAGCAGTTGCCCGTCCTCCGTGGATGAGAGCTGCGCGGTGATGCGAAGCTGGTCGCCCGAACGACGCACCGTGCCCTCGAGTACCGTGGACACTCCGAGGAGTGCGCCGATGGCGCGCACGTCGAGCGGCTTGCCCTTGAGTGCAAACACGGACGTTCGCGATGCCACGCGGAAGCCATCGATGCGGGCGAGGGCGCCAATGAGCTCGTCGGTCACGCCGTCGCTGAAATATTCGTTCTCAGTGTCCGCGCTCGTGTTCACGAATGGCAGCACCGCAATGGAACGGGTTCGCGACGGCGAATGGCGCGGCACAGCGGCGGAGCCACTGTCGAGCGCGGCGAGAAACTGGGGAATCGTGGCGAAGCGGTGCGCCGGGTTCTTGGCGAGCGAGCGTGAGAGCGCCTCGTCCAGCGCCGGGGAGACATCGGGCCGTACGGCCCGCAACGGACGCGGCGACTCCGTGACCTGGCGGCTGATGATGGCGCGGGTGCTCCCGCCGGTGAAGGGCGGCTTGCCCGCGAGCATCTCGTACACCACGCAGGCAAAGCTGTAGATGTCGCTCGTGGAATCGAGATTACGCTCGCCGCTGGCCTGCTCGGGGCTCATGTACTCAGGGGTGCCCACGGTGAGCCCGGGATCGGTAAGCGGCTCCCGGTCGGACGATTCGCCGCACGCCTGGGCGATGCCGAAATCCGCGATCAGGGCGTGGCCGTCGGCAAAGAGAATGTTCTCCGGCTTCACATCGCGGTGGACGAACCCGCCGCGGTGCACATAGTCGAGGCCCGCGCCCACCTCCGCCGTGATGCGGAGCGCGTCCTGGATGGAAAGTTGCCCTGCGGCCGCGAGCCGATCGCGCAGCGATCCGCCGTCTACATAGGGGGCGACGTAATAGAGAGTGCCGCCAGCGCTCCCGGAATCAATGAGCGGGAGGATGTGGGGGTGGGCCAGGCGCGCGGCAATGCCAATCTCACGCAGAAAGCGCTCGGCACCAAGCGAAGCCGCGAACGCGGGGCTCAGCACCTTGATGGCGACCTTGCGACCGTGCTTCAGATCTTCGGCCAGGAAGACGGTGGCCATCCCACCGTGTCCGAGCTCGCGCTCCAGCGTGTAGCGTCCGGCCAGAGCGTCAGTGAGTGACCCGCCAGCGCGTGCACTTTCCATCTTGCCGGGCTCAGCAGCAATAGTGGCTTGACGGGTCATTCACAGCCGCTTATTAGTCATGAGCTTCACGGCGGATGCACTCATCGCTGTACTCCGTCGTAGTCTTCGATATACGCTGGACGACCCGTATCAGTTCCAACGGTCGAGATTGTCCTGCTTCAATGTTTCGCTGCAATCAGTGCGGACGCCTGTTCAGCCGTTCCAATCTGCTCTACGGTCACCGAGATCTTACTTGTCATTTTCAGCGGCACATCTGCCAGCGCCAGTGTGCGCGGGTGAGATCGTCCCCTGGCACGGGCATGCATCCCGGCCGGGCGCGTTGCCGCCCGCCCACGAACTGCCTGCGCACTCATGACGGTGCGCAGGCCTCTGTCTTCTGCCTCGCGAACCTCCGCCCCGAGCCGTGGCGGAGCGCGTTCGCGAGTTGCAGAGTCACCCGCCTTCGGCCGATGCAGCGGGTGAACGTACCGGAGTCGCTCGCACCCCGGCGGAGCCCCGAGGCGCGTGAGAGGCCGGACCAGGAGTCACCACCGCAGGTGTACCCTTCCACCAGTCAGGGGAAGCAAGGAGGAGGAATGAGAGGTCATCTTCGTACGATTCTCGCCGCCGTGTGCGCGGTCTCGTTGCTGCCGGCAGTGGCAGCGGCGCAGGGCGCGGCCACGATCAGCGGGCGAGTCCTGAACGAGGCAGGGAATCCGCTGCCTAACGCCAGCGTCTTCATCCCCGGCGGCATGGGGAGTCTCACCAAGGACGACGGGCGGTATTCGTTCACCGTGCCGGCGTCCCGGATCAATGGCGAAACCGTGACCATCACGGCGCGGCTGATCGGCTACAAAGCCAGCGTGCAGAACATCACACTTCACGCCGGCGAGATATCCCAGGATTTCGTGCTGGCGAGCAACCCGGTCGTGCTGCAGGGCGTCGTCGTGACGGCGCTTGGGCAGGAGAAGGAGAAGAGCCAGCTCGGCACGGCGCAGCAGCAGCTGAGCAGCGCGGAGCTCAACTCCACGCATGACACCAACCTCATCAATCAGCTCGAGGGCAAGGTCTCGGGCGTCACGATCACGAGCTCCGGTACGCAGGGCGGCTCCACGAGCTTCGTGATCCGTGGACAGAACTCGATTGCCGGCACCAACCAGCCACTCTTCATTGTGGATGGAACCGCAATTTCCAGCAACGACCGTGGCTCCACGGCCGGCGGCGGATGGGACTTCGGCAGCGTGGTGTCCGACCTCGATCCGAACAACATCGCCACGCTCACGGTGCTCAAGGGCCCGAACGCGGCGGCGCTGTACGGCGCGCGTGCGGCCAACGGCGTGGTCGTGATCACCACCAAGAAGGGCGCCAATACCGACGGAAAGATCCAGACGCGGCTCACCACGAGCTACACCTGGGACAACATGCAGAACCTGCCTGAATATCAGAACCTGTACGGTCAGGGTTCGCATGGGCAGTTCAGCTATGTTGACGGCGATGGCGGCGGTGTTCAGGACTTCAACGACCAGAGCTACGGTCCCCGCTTTGACGGACAGCCACGGCCGCAATTCACCGGCCCCGACATGCCCTGGGTTGCTCACCCGGACAACGTGTCGAGCTTCTTCAGCACCGGCCACACGCTCGACGTGAACCTGGCCGCCAGTGGCGGCACCGAGAACGCCGGCGCGCGGCTCGCCGTTGGTGTCGGCAACCAGAACGGCGTCGTGCCGAACAACTTCTTCCAGAAGTTCACGAGCGCGCTCAACGGTCAACTCAAGCTGGGCAACAAGTTCAGCGCGAACGGGAGCCTGCAGTACATCCGCAACAACGCGCTGAACCGCGCGGGCGTCGGATACAACGCGGGCATCATGGAGCAGTTCATCTGGTTCGGCCGCCAGGTGGACATGAACGCGCTCCGTGCGAATTACGACAAGATGAACCAGTTCGGCGCCCACTATAACTGGAACACGAGTTACCACAGCAATCCGTTCTGGCTGCAGTACGACAATCCCGAGCGGGACACGCGCGATCGCCTGATCGGGTCGGTGGCGTTGGACTACAAGCTCACCGACTGGCTCACGGCTGACGTGCATGCCGGTCAGGACTACTACTCCTACAACCAGGAGCAGGACGTCGCGGCACAGAACGTGAGCTGGGCCGGAGCCGGGCTGGGCGACCTCGCCTATAACGGCGCGTTCAGCATCTTCAACAGCCACAACACCGAGCGGAACGTCGGCGCGCTGGTGACGGCGAACAAGCAGGCGACGTCGAAGCTGCTGCTCAACGCGAATGTCGGTGTCAACAAGCGTGACGCCATCTACGCCTCGAACAGCCAGTCCACTGACGGCATCCTGGTGCCCGGCATCTACAACGTGTCGAACGCGGCGATCACGCCGACGCTCAATCAGTACAACGAGCGCCGTCAGATCAACTCGGCGTACGGATCGGCCTCGTTTACCTGGGATGGCTGGTGGACGGTGGAGGGCACGGCGCGCAACGACTGGTCGTCTACCCTTCCGAAAGGCGCCAATTCGTACTTCTATCCGTCTGTCAACACCTCCATTGTGCTGACAGATGCGATTCCAAGCCTCAAGTCCAATTTCCTGTCGTACGCCAAGGTGCGCGGTTCGATAGCGCGCGTAGGCGCGGACGCCGGCCCGTACCAGTTGCAGAGCACGTACAACGGACTGGCGAACAAGTTCGGCTCGCTGCCGCAGTACGCGATCAGCACCTCGATCGCCAACGCGAATCTCCTTCCCGAAATCACGAAGTCCGGTGAAGTCGGGCTCGAACTCGGGTTCTTTGGCGACAGGGCGAGCCTGGACGCGAGCTACTATGAGAAGGCAACGTCCAACCAGATCCTGAGCGTCACGGTGTCTCCGGCCTCGGGATTCAATGCGTTGAACGCCAACGCCGGAAAGATCTCCAACAAGGGCTTCGAGGCGATGCTGAACGTGACGCCCATTCGGACCGCGAGCGGCTTCGAGTGGAACACCACCTTCAGCTATGCGCACAACAAGAGTGATGTCATTTCGCTGGCGCCGGGTCTCACGACGATTCACCTGGACGGTGTTGGCGCAGGCCCAGGCTGGGGCGCCACGGTGGAAGCGCGCGTTGGCGAGCCGTACGGCGCGATCTTCGGCTACACGCTGCGCAGGGACAGTGCGACCGGCCTACCGCTTCTGTCGGACGGTTTTCCGCAGAAGGGTCCGCTCGCCGTGCTGGGCAGCATACAGCCGGACTGGACGGGTGGTCTGAGCAACGAGTTCAAGTACCGGAACCTGTCGCTCAGCTTCCTCGTGGACTTCCACGAAGGGGGCAGCATCCTGAGCATCAGCAACATGTTCGGCGCCTACACTGGTGTCTTCGCGAACACGATTCGCGGACGCGAGGTGGATTGGAACAACCCGGGAATCGTGGCCAAGGGCATTGACCAGGCCACGGGCCAGCCGAACACCACGAATGTGACAACAGAGGACTACAACCAATCGTTCTTCGAGATTCACGAACCGTGGGTCTATGACGACAGTTGGATCAAATTGCGCGAAGTGCGTCTGGGTCTCGATCTTCCGAAGTCTCTCCTCGGGGGACTCCATGCGCAGTCCGCAAGCCTGTCGATTTATGGGCGCAACCTCTGGCTGCATACGAAGGTTCCCAACATCGATCCGGAATTCCAGTACACCACCAGCAACTATCAGGGTGTGGAGTTCGCGGCCATCCCGAATGCCCGCACGATCGGGTTCAACCTTCAGGTGACGCCGTAACCGACGACCATTGGAGATTCCACTACGATGAATATCAGGAAACTTGGAACTATCGTCGCAGCGGTCGCCCTGTCGGTTGGGGCGGTCGCGTGCAACAACGACAAGATCACGGATCTGAACGTTGATCCGAACAACCCCACGACGGCGCCCGCGGCCCCGGTCTTCACGTACGGCGTCCGTGTCGCGACGGCCAGGTGGTTGGGTAGCGGGTATGACAAACGCGGCACCGAGTGGGTGGCGCAGCATCTCGCCGAATGGCAGTACCCGCAGGAGGATCAGTACGCCCGACTCCAGGGCGTTGACACGCAGGGCAGCTTCGACGGGCCGTATACCGCCGAACTGGAGAATCTCGGAAAGGTCGCGGAGTCAGGCCTTGAGAGCGGCCAGGTAGGCATCTATGCGCCGGCGCTGGTCATGCAGACCTGGGCGTATGACTACCTCACGGACACCTTTGGCGACGTGCCCTACTCGGCCGCGCTCAAGGGTGATTCCGGTGTGGCCGGCGCGCTTTCGCCTGCGTACGATGCGCAGAAGGACATTTACACCGGGTTCTTCGCCACGCTGGACAAGGTCCGGACCGATTTGGCGAACGACACGTCGAGCCAGGATCTCGGTAGTGCCGACCCGATCTACGGCGGCGACAAGGCCAAGTGGGCGATGTTCGCGAATTCGTTGCTGGCGCGACTTGCCATGCGCATTGTGAATGTTGATCCCGCTACGGCGGGCGCGGAGCTCACGAAGGCATTCTCGGATCCGGCCGGCACCATTGCGACCGTAGCCGATGAGCCCACGCTCAACTGGCCCGGTGACGGTGTGTACGACAACGGCTGGGCGGACGACTTCAAGACGCGCGACGACCATCGCATGTCGCAGACGTTCATGAAGATTCTGATCGACCGCGCCGATCCGCGTATGCCGATTTTCGCGCAGCCCACGCAGGCGAATCCGGCAGTGTACGCCGGCATGCCGAACGGGTTGGACAATGCGACCGCCGGCAACTACGGCCAGACGGCGTCCAAGCTTGGCCTCATTTTCTATGATGTCACCAGGCCTTCAGTGCTCATGACCGCCGCCGAGATGAACTTCATCAAGGCGGAAGCAGCCGAGCGCAGTCTCGGTGGCCTCACGCCGGCCCAGGCCAAGGGCTTCTACAATGCGGGCATTGAGGCATCAATGGCTCAGTGGGGCGTTGGCGCCGGTGCGGCGGTGGCGTATGAGAACTCGCCGCTGGTCGCGTACGCCGGCGGTGTTGCGGGTGAAAAGCAGATTGCCATTCAGAAGTACATCGCGCTCTACGGCGATGGTGGCCAGGCGTGGTTCGAGTGGCGGCGTACGTGCCAGCCCAACACGCTGGTTGCCGGACCGGCGGCGATCGTGGACTTCGTTCCCCGTCGTTACGAGTACTCCACGAATGAGTTCTCGCGGAACGGCGCGAGTGTGAATGCCGCCATCGCAGCCATGGGCGGTGACACGTTCGACACCCGGATGTACTGGGACAAGAATCCGACTGCCGCACCGACGTACGTGGATGCCAACTCGTGTGAAGGAGTCAGGCCCTGAGGCCTGAGTTGGGCAGAAGTGATGCATTGACAGAAAGCCCCCCGAGCAATCGGGGGGCTTTTTGCAGGCATCGGGGGTACGAATGAGAGTAACGCTGGATATTCAACTTGCGCGCGAGGTGGAATCATGGTGGCCAGAACGATGGTGCTGGGGTGGACACTCGTCTCGCTCATGGCGGTGGCGGGGTGTGCGTCGGGCAATCAGCGCCCGACCACGGATGCCAGCGGCAGCAAGGCGCAGACGTATCTCACCGTGGACAACACGCTGCCCGAAACGTTCCAGATGTACGTGACCGACGGTGTGCGCAAGCTGCGCATGGGGACGGCCATGCCGCTCCGCCAGACGCGAATGCTGATTCCGAGCTCGGTGATCTTCCCGGCGGTATCGCTCGAATTTCTGGCTCAGCCCATGGACAACAGCGGGCCGGCAATCAGCGAGCGGCTTACCATCAATCCCGGTGAGAACGTGGGATTGAAGCTCGCTCGCTGAGTGCGAGCCACGGCCTACTGGACCGCGGACTTGCGCATGAAGAGGATGATCACGCCGTACGGGCTCGAGAGATACCCCGGGCGGTGAACGATGCCGGACGGGTAGACTTCCACGTGTCCAATGTCGAACGTGTTCAGTGCGAGCAGAATGCAGGTGTTGGCTGCGCGCTCCTGACCAACGTAGATGGCGGGATTGGACGCATGCTGCACGGTGGACTTGCCGCGCAGATTGACCTCCGGACAATCGCCGTCCTGACTGACCGTCATGTTGGGAAGGCGCTGCTGCAGGACGTCCAGCAGATTGCGCCCATCCGCGTGCAGTTCGTCTTCGTCCAGACTGGTGGTGCCGTCACTGTCCCGAACGCCGTTGAAGGCTGGTGTGGCGGTACCCGCCATGCCGGCGGGATAGCCCGTCGCGCAGGCGACGAGTACAACGGCTCCGACAAGTCCCGCGAACCTTCCCGCGCCGCGTAACATGGTCCCCCCTGGTATGGGGCGTACTGCGTTTTCAAAGCCGAAGCTGCTATTTGCCGCTAAGGTAGGATGAAGTACCAGGGAACGCAATAAACGCGTGGTGGCAACGGCGCCGACTACGGCAACCTCAGGGGTGCCCTCGGGTTGGCTCCGGCGCCGCCGTCCGGTCCTTCAGGGTCGCCGTCCGGTCCCCTCCGGGGTCGGCGTCCGGTTCCGTCCCGGGTCCCCCATCCGGCCCCCCTCCGGCGCTGTCTTGCCGCGATGCATGGGGACCCATATTCTCAGGAGTGGGTCAGCGCGACGCCAGGTACTGATCGTACTTCACCGGGAAGAGCGCGACGTGAAAGTGCGCCGGGTAGTGCTCCTCAGTGGCGTCGAGCACCCCGCGATGCTCGAGAATGAGCAGCGAATGTCGCAGCCAGGTACGGCACTTCGTGTTGGCGGGCCGTCTGAGGTCCACGGCAATGCCGGCCGGATGCACGGAGCGCTCTGAAGCATTGGCGGGTTGCACGGTCTCCGGGCGCACGGCGCTCGTGATCACGAGCAGCTCGCCACAGGCGTGATGATACTCAGCCGCCAGCCGCCGCACGAACGTGCGCGTGACCGGCGTGACATAGGGGAAACTCACATCTCTCGTCACGAAGTGCGGGCTCGCACCCAGTCGCACCAGCGTGCCGCTGCGCAGTTCCCGCTTCACATCGCGCGATGTCCGGGTGAAGTCGAGATCGTGGGCCACCGCGTAGTGATAGGTGTGGTTCACACTGTGACGTGACCCGCGCAGCGACTGGGCGTTGGCCGGAATGGCGTGCGCACACAGCGCGGCGGCGCACGTCGCGAGCGCCGACAGGCGAAGGGAGCGGATCGAGGAAGGACGCATTGCACGAACGGTGGAGAAGAGTCGGCGGGAACGGCTCCCGCATACGCGGGAGTGACGAGGCAGGAGCGCGCAAGTTATGCGGCTTGCGCTCGTGGCGCTACCGCGGCGGCACAGTCTGATCGCCGTTCGCGCAACATGGCGCATGGATTGCGGACTGTGTTGGGGGCAGGATGAACTGAACGGGAGGGTGCTATGACACAGGCAGGCATCGATCTGACACGGGACGCGGTTTCTCATTCCCATGGCAGTCTGGACGCGGCGCGTACGGTCATGGAGCTGCTGCTTGGTCCGCCGGAAACCAGATCGTGTGCCGTTCGCTACTGGGATGGCAGCCAGGATGCTGTCGCGGCCGGAACGCGCCCTTTCTTCACCCTGGTACTCCGCTCGGCCGGTTCGCTGCGCCGCATGCTGACGCCGCCAACAGAGCTGAAGCTGGCCGAGGCCTACATTCGCGGCGACGTGGACATTGAAGGCGAGATCGAGTACGCGGCGGCCATTGGCGAGGAGGTACGCGTGCGGATGGGCCGGCCCGGTGCACTGGCTCGGCTCGTCCGCCACGCGGTCGCGCTGCCGCACGATGACCCCGCCGAGCGCACGCGCAGGCGTCGCGATCATCTCGGACTCCTGGGCCGGCGGCATTCGCGCGCGCGCGACCGCGCCGCGGTGCGGTCCCACTACGATGTGGGCAACGATTTCTACGCGCTCTGGCTGGACGAGCGCATGGTGTATTCGTGCGCCTATTTCCCCACGGGACAGGAAGACATCAACGCGGCGCAGGAAGCCAAGCTGGATCTGCTCTGTCGCAAGCTGCGCCTCGCCCCTGGCGAGCGGCTCCTGGACATCGGCTGTGGCTGGGGCGGTCTCGTACGCTTCGCCGCCAGCCGGTACGGCGTGGACGCTCTTGGCATCACGCTCAGCGAACGACAGGCCAAGCTCGCCAACGCGCGAATCCGCGCCGAGGGGCTCGAGGAGAGCTGTCGCGTGGAAGTGCGCGACTATCGGGAATTCCCGAAAGGCACCGTGTTCGACAAGGTGGTGAGCGTGGGGATGTTCGAGCATGTGGGTCGCTCGCGGCTCCCGACGTACTTTCACGAGGCGGCGCGGCTGACCAGGCCGGGTGGGCTCT
>Ga0207661_10003554_pt1 | contig 10833 bp, 11 predicted proteins | sample KBSC713LmetaG_FD_184337 | JGI IMG/M metagenome (GOLD analysis project Ga0207661, IMG submission 184337) | Corn rhizosphere microbial communities from Kellogg Biological Station, Michigan, USA - KBS C7.1-3L metaG (SPAdes) (version 2) | ecosystem: Host-associated > Plants > Roots > Rhizosphere ... | reverse complement strand
GAGGTTCACGAGTCGATCCGGCACGACGATGGTCTTCCGCGGCTCGCCTTTCACGTGTGACTGGACACGCTCGGACGCGAGCGCGAGCGCGACGAGCTCGTCCTGCGGAGTGCCGACCGGCACGTGGAGCCGATCGCGCAGCTTTCCGTTCACCTGCACGACGACCTCGACCGTGTCGGATGCGACGAGCGCCGGGTCCGCGACCGGCCACGGCGCCTCCCACAGACGGCTGTGCCCAAGCCGCTCCCACAGCTCCTCGGCGACGTGCGGCGCGTACGGCTGGATCAGCGAGACGACGGTCTCGGTCGCGAACCGCACGTCACCCGCCCGCTCCGGGTCGTCCTTTCCCTTGTAGATCTCGTTGACGAGCTCGAAGAGCGCCGCGATCGGCGTGTGGAACTGGAAACGACGCAGGACGTCGTCGGTTACGCGGTCGATCGTCCGATGGGTCGTGCGCAGAAGCTCGCCGTCGGCCGGCGAGTCGACCGGCCCGCGCGCCGCCACCTCGAGCGCGACGCGCCAGATTCGATCGAGCAACCGGGCCGTCCCCTCGATCCCCGCGTCCGACCACTCCTTGTCCTGCTCGGCGGGCCCCATGTAGAGGATGTAGAGGCGCAGCGCGTCTGCGCCGTAGCGATGCACGGCGTCGTCGGGCGAAACGACGTTGCCCTTCGACTTCGACATCTTCGCCCCGTGCCGGTAGATCATCCCCTGCGTGAACAGGCGCGAGAACGGCTCGCGGAAGCCGAGCAGCTCCATGTCGTTCAGCACCTTCGTGAAGAACCGCGCGTACAGCAGGTGCAGCACGGCGTGCTCGATCCCGCCGATGTACTGCTTGACCGGCAGCCAGTAGTCGACGACCTGCCGATCCCAGGCCGCGTCGTCGTTCCGCGCGTCGGCGTAGCGGAGGAAGTACCACGACGAGTCGACAAAGGTGTCCATCGTGTCGGTCTCGCGCCGCGCGGGGCCGCCGCAGCGCGGACACGTCGTCGAGACCCAGTCCTCGGCGGTCGCGAGCGGGCTACGCCCTTTCGGCGTGTAGTCCTCCACCTCCGGCAGGAGCACGGGCAGCTGATCGTCGGGCACGGCCACGATGCCGCACGCGTCGCAGTGGACGATCGGGATCGGGCAGCCCCAGTAGCGCTGCCGTGAGAGCAGCCAGTCGCGCAGGCGGTAGCCGATCGTCGCCTCACCGACGCCGCGCTCGGCCAGCCACGCGGTGATCGCGCGCTTGCCCTCCGGCGCGGGCAGCCCGGTGAACCGATCGGAGTCGACGAGCACCTCGTCCTCCGTGTGCGCGACGAATGCGCCCACTTCGGGCGACGAGCGATCGGCCGGCGCGACGACCTGCCGCACCTCGAGCCCGTAGCGCTCGGCGAACGCGTGGTCGCGCTCGTCGTGCGCGGGCACGGCCATGATCGCGCCCGTCCCGTACTCCATCAGGACGTAGTCCGCGACCCAGATCGGGATCGGCTCGCCGTTGACCGGGTTGACCGCGTAGCGGCCGGTGAAGACGCCGTCCTTCTCCTTCGTCTCGCGTTCCACGGCGGAGCGGGCTGCGGTGTGGCGGACGTACTCGGCGACCTCGTCTTCGTGCTCGGTGCCCGCCGTCAGCTCGGCCACGAGCGGGTGCTCGGGAGCCAGGACGAAGAACGTCGCCCCGAACAGCGTGTCGGGCCGGGTCGTGAAGACCGGCAACTCCTCGCCCGAGCCCTGCACGGTGAAGACGACCCGCGCACCCTCGGAGCGGCCGATCCAGTTCCGCTGCATCGTCAGCACCTTCTCGGGCCACGACTCGAGCAGCGCCGTCTCGTCCAGCAGCGCGTCGGCGTACTCGGTGATCCTGAAGAACCACTGGGTCAGGTTCCGGGACTCGACCTCGGTGCCACACCGCTCGCAGCGTCCGTCGATCACCTGCTCGTTCGCGAGCACTGTCTGGTCCTTCGGACACCACTTGACCGGGGCCTCGCGCCTGTAGGCCAGGCCCTTCTCGAAGAAGCGCAGGAAGAGCCACTGTGTCCAGCGGTAGTACTCCGGATCGGCCGTCGAGATCTCGCGCGACCAGTCGATCGCCCAGCCCATCCGCTTCATCTGCCTGCGGATCGACTCGATGTTGCGGTTCGTGATCTCCCGCGGGTGCCCGCCCTCGCGGATCGCAGCATTTTCCGCGGGGAGCCCGAAGGCGTCGTAGCCCATCGGCCGGAGCACCGTCAGCCCCTGCCGGCGGCGGATGTGCGTGAGGACGTCGCCCATCGTGTAGTTGAAGACGTGCCCCATGTGGAGCTCGCCCGACGGGTACGGGAGCATCTCGAGGACGTAGGTCGAGCTTCCCCTGTCCGCGGTCGCGGGATCCGGGTTCGGGACCGTGAAGGCGTCCTCGGCCGCCCAGGCAGCCTGCCACTTCTCCTCGACGGCAGACGGGTCGTACCGGTCGTGCTCTGACTGCTCCATCGGTCTCGATTCTCTCCCTGGAACGAAAAAGCCTCTCGGACGAGAGGCTCAGGGGGAGTCGGCGCGGCCCGGCCGCGTTTCCTCCCTGGACTACGTGAGAAGCTGCTTCACGAGATCAATGCTAACAGGCACGATCGACCGGTGCTAGCGCTGTTCCCCGACTCCGCGGCTCTCGACGGCCAGCGACTGACGCTCGCTGGGATTGACGCGGCGGCGCTCGCGGAGGAGCACGGGACGCCGCTCGTCGTGCTGTGCGAGGAGACGATCCGCGCGAGCGCGCAGGCGCTACGCACCGCGGTCGGGGACGGCCGCGTGTTCTATGGCACGAAGGCGCTGCCGAACGTCGCCGTGCTGCGGCTTCTGCGGGAGGAAGGGGTCGGCGCGGACGTCGCCTCGGCGGGCGAGCTCGCGTTCGCGGCCGCCGCGGGCCTCGGTGGCGGCGAGCTCGTCGTGCACGGGAACAACAAAGACGCCGTGTTCCTGGCACAGGCCGCCGAGATCGGCGCGCCCGTCGTGCTCGACGCGCCCGACGAGGCCGCGCTCGCGGCCGCCGCCGGGGTCGGCCACGTCCTGGTCCGCGTCACGCTCGGGGTCGACGCCGACACGCACGAGGCGATCAGGACCGGCCACCACGGCTCGAAGTTCGGGCTCCCGCCCGACCAGGCCCGGGCGGTCCTCGCCGAAGCGCTCGATCGCGGGCTCGACGTGCTCGGCGTGCATGTCCACGTCGGCTCGCAGCTCGAGGACTTCGACGCGCAGGCCGAGACGATCGTGCGGCTCGCATCGTTCGTCGCGAGCTGCCGCGACGAGCTCGGCTGGACGGCGCAGGTCGCCGACCTCGGCGGCGGGTTCGGGATCCGTCACCACCCGGCCGACGACGTGCCGGAGGCGGCCGACCTCGCGGCGAGCGCCGCGACCACGGCCCGCCTCGCCTTCGTCGAGGCGGGGCTGCCACAGCCGGAGATCTGGCTCGAGCCGGGGCGGTGCCTCGTTGGCCGGGCGGGCGTGACGCTCTACCGCGTCGGGAGCGTAAAGCGGTTGCCCGGTCGTACGTGGGTCGCAGTGGACGGCGGCATGTCCGACAACCCGCGCCCTCAGCTGTACGGCGCGCGCTACACGGCGCTCTCGGCCGCACGCGCCGACGAGGCGGTCGACGAGGTCGTCAGCGTTGCCGGCATGCACTGCGAGTCGGGCGACGTGCTGATCGACGACGTCGCGCTGCCGTCGCCGCGGCGGAGTGACCTGCTCGCGGTGCCCGCGACCGGCGCCTACACGCTCGCGATGGCCTCGAACTACAACGGGGTCGGCCGTCCCGCAGCCGTTCTCGTTCGCGGCGGTCAGGCGCGGCTCGTGCGGCGCCGCGAGACCGTCGACGACCTGCTCGACCTCGAGGCGTGAGCGGCACACCTCTTCGGGACGCCGCTGTGCTCGTCCCGGTCTTCCGCGACGCGGAGGGCGAGCTCCGCGTCGCGATCGTGGTGCGCGCGGACGACGGCGGTCTCCACGGCGGTCAGCTCGGACTGCCGGGTGGAAAGCCCGAGCCCGGAGACCCCGACCTGCTCGCCACCGCGCTTCGCGAGGCCCGGGAAGAGGTCGGCCTCGCGCCGGAGGACGTCGACGTGCTCGCGGCGCTTCACCCCTTCGACACCCGAGCGACGGGCTGGCGCGTCCATCCGTTCCTCGGGCGGATCTCCCCGGAGACGACCTGGCGCCTCCAGGAGGCGGAGATCGTGGGTGTGCTGACACCGTCCGTCCGCGTTCTCGCGGACCCCGCCTCGCGGGCGACACTTCCCTTCACCTCGCGCCGCTTCACGACGCCGCTGCTGGTCGACGGGATCGACGTCGAGGGCAACGTGCTCTGGGGCATGACGCTGCGTCTCTTCGACGAGGTTCTCCCGCGACTGCTGGCGGGCGAGTGGGACGTCTGACGACACATTAGGCTCGGCGCATGGAGATGAACCTGCTCGACGACGAGGGCTGGCTCGAGCGGACTTGGCCGCCGGAGCGGCCGGGGTACGTCTGGCGCCGGAAGCGCGTCGCGGGGGAGCACCTGGGCGCCGGGCTGATCGAGCTCCCTCCGGGCGAGAGCACCTTCCCATACCACTACGAGCTCGGGAACGACGAGCTGCTCGTGGTCATCGCCGGGCGCCCCACACTCCGCACGCCCAACGGGGAGCGGGAGCTCGCCGCAGGGGACTGCGTGCTCTTCCCGGGTGGTCCGGCCGGCGCGCACAAGATCACGAACCGATCCAACGAGGACGCGAGGGTGTTGCTCGTCTCGAATTTCGCTCTGCCGAGGGCTGCGGTGCAGGTGGACAGCAACAAGATGATGGTCCGATGGGGCGCGGGACCGGATGACCGGCGTTGGTTCTTCCTGGGCGATGACGCGGACTACTGGGACGACGAGCCGCTTGGGTAGCGCCGGCACGAAACCGTCGCAAAGGCGACACCCATTCGCCACAGATTCGCCGATAGCGTGAACTCAGGGACACCTGGGGTGCCCCTGGGGGAGTTTGGGGCTGCGTTGCGTTGCAGGCCGGACGTGGAGCAGCGCGCGGCCGGTCCGCAGTTCAGACAGGGAGCGTGAGGCTCTCGATGTCGCTCGGGTAGTCCGTCAAGAGCTCGATCCCGTCCGGGGTGACGGCGACGGTGTCGGAGTGGCGGAAGCCACCGAGCCCCGCGACGTAGACGCCCGGCTCGATCGTGAACACCATCCCGGGCTCGATCACCGTCTCGTCCCCGACGTCGAGGAACGGCGCCTCGTGGTTGCGTAGCCCGATCGCGTGGCCCGTGTGCTGGCTCCAGGTGTCGAGGATGCCCTGCTCCTCGAAGTACGAGAGCACGGCCCGGTCGACCGCCGCGCACGTGACTCCGGGCCGCAGGACCTCGAAGGCCACCTGCCGGGCCGAGCGCATGTGCTCGAAGTGCCGACGCATCTCGTCCGTCGGAGGGCCGACGACCATCGCGCGTTCGAGCTCGGCGTTGTATCCCCACACGGGCGCGCTGGTCTCGCTGACGAGCACGTCGCCCGCGGCGAACTCGATGTTGTGCGAGACCGCGTGCGCCCATGCGCTCCGGACGCCGATCTGCCCTCGGTAGCCGGCGCTCGCGGCGTCCGTCGAGGAGAGCTGGCCGTCGTAGTCGGGGCCGAGCGCGTCGAGCATCGCGAGGCTCGCCTCGTAGCCGGCGCGGAGCCCGGCCTGCGCCTCGGTCACGCCGGGTCGCGTGTACGTCTGGAGAAGGCGATGGGCGTGTGCGCACCAGCGCCCGCTCTCGCGGATCAGCTCGAGCTCGGCCTCGCTCTTGCGCGCCATCAGCTGCTCGAGCACCCCCGCCAGCGGGACGATCGTGGCGCCGGTGACGGTCGACAGCGCGGGGCCCGCGTAACCGAGGATGCCCGGATAACCGTCCTGGTCGGCGGCGATCGTGCCGGCGATACCCATCTCTGCGAGCACGCGCGCGAGAATCCGCATCGGGTGCTCCTCACCCGGGTACTCGGGGTAGGACGCGACGCGTGCGAAGGCGGCTTCTTCCTCGACGCGCGCGACCTCGAACTCGGGCACGAACACCGCGGTCTCGCCACCGGCGCTCTCGAGGTAGGCGACCGGACGCTCGGTGGCCAGGAACGAGAACCGCGTCAGGTACTGGACGTAGCTCTGGTCGAAGACCACGAATCCGGAAGGGTTGTGATCCGCGACCAGCGCGCGCAGGCGCTTCCTCCGCTCCCGGAGCTCGTCGGTCGAGATGCCGGCCGCGGCGACGATGGACGCGACGATAATCGGCGTGGCATCGGCCCGCTCCGGTGAGGCACGGCAGCCTGGCGAGCGGCGCGAGCATCCGCAGGCCGCAACGCCCACGATTCGCCACGCAGTCGACAGGAAGTCGACACACTCCCGTCGTCGATCGACCGATAGCGTGAACCCAGGGACACCTGGGGTGCCCCTGGGGGGCGTTGGGGGCGCGTTTCGCCAGATCGGCGCACGAGCTCACCGAGTCGTCACCTCGACGGCGTCTCCGTCGGCGAGGACGTGCGCACGGCCGACGCGCTGGCCGTCGAAGCGCGCGGAGTCGCCCCACACTCGGCCGCCGGTGCAGGAGCGGCCGACGTCGTGATGGATCAGGTCCGCGAGCTCCACGACCGTCGCGCCCTCCGCGAGCGCGAACGGCTCGTCGTCCACGCGCCCGTCCCGCCTCGGCCGCACGCGGATGAGCCCGGTCAGAGCCCAGATCGCCTCCCGCAGACGGTCGAGGCTCTCGTCGTCGAGCACCGAGACCGGCAAGACCGCTCCGAGCGCTTGTGTTGAATCAACACGAGCGCTGCCAACCGCCCGCTCGAGCTCGGCGCCCGTCAAGTCGTCCGCCTTCGTCAGCGCGAGGATCGCGCGCTTGTCGATGCCGGCGGCGACGACCTCCCGAACGACTACGTCGAGGCGCTCCGGCGGATCCGCCGCGGAACGGCAGTAGACGATCGCGTCGGCGTTCCGCAGCACGCCGAGCAGGGCCCGGCCGCCGCCCCGGTCGTCGCGCGCGCCTTCGATCAGGCCAGGGATCTCGACGAGCTGGACGAGCGCACCGCCGATTCGCGTCAGCGCCGGGACCGGCCGAAGCGTCGTGAACGCGTAGTCGCCGGTCTTGACCTGGATGTCGGAGAGCGCCTGGAGGAGCGACGACTTGCCCGTGTTCGGCGGTCCGACGAGCGCGATCTGCGCCGCGCCCTCGCGCCGGACCTGGAGCGAGTCGCGGTGGACGACCTTCGCGCGGACACGCGTCCGGTCGAGCTCGCCCTCGAGCCACTTCCGCAGATCGGCGTACGGCCCGTTCCGGTACCCGGGCAGCTCGCCGAGGAGCGCGCGAATCGTCGCGACCCGGTCGCTCCCGTCCTTCCCGACGAGGCGGCGCTTCGCCACCTCCGCGAACGTGCGATGCGGCATCGGCATCGCGGGCTCCTTCCACTCGTGCGGAGACGTGCGGCGTCACACGGCCCGCGGGCCGGTGCGCGCGTCGCGCTTCCCGCCGCTTCCCAGGACGCGTGTGCGGGAAGCGGCGGCTCAGCCGTTCTGACGCAGAACGGTGGCTCGCCAGGAGTGGAGGCGGGTCATGCGCGAGAACTCTACGACGACCGCAGCCGGAGCGCGGTACGGCTTGCCGTACGGCCGTCCGGCCGTTTGGAGCAAGGCCGAGCCGGAAAGGGAACCCGCATGACCGAGATCCTGCTCTTCCACCACGCGCAGGGCCGCACGCAGGGGATGCTCGCGTTTGCCGAAGACCTGCGGACCGTCGGTCATGTCGTCCACACGCCGGATCTCTACGACGGCCACACGTACGACGATCTCGACGCGGGCATCGGGTACGCGAAGCAGGTCGGCTTCGACACGATCATGGAACGGGGGCGCCTGGCCGCCGAAGGGCTTCCGAACGAGCTCGTCTACGCGGGCTTCTCGCTCGGCGTGATGCCGGCGCAGCTTCTCGCCCAGACGCGTCGCGGCGCCCGCGGCGCGTTGCTGTTCAGCGCAGCCCTTCCCGCCTCCGAGTTCGGGGACGGGTGGCCCGAGGGCGTGCCGCTCCAGATCCACATGATGGAGGACGACCCGTGGGTCGAGGAGGACCTTCCAGCGGCGCGCGAGCTTGTCGAAGGCGCCGCGCGCGCGGAGCTCTTCCTCTACCCGGGCGACCGGCACCTCTTCGCGGACCGCGGCCTCGCCGACTACGACGAGGCCGCGACACGGACGCTGCGAGAGCGCGTGCTCTCGTTCCTCGAGGCGGCCTAGGACTTCCGCACGCCCGTGGCGATGATGTACCGGCGCTCCATGCTGATCCCGTCGCCGTCGCGATGCTTCTCGAACACCGCCGTCATCGTCTCGTCGAGCTCCTTTCGCCGGTCGTCCTCGAGCGAGCTCCAGAGCACGTGCGACGGGCCGTAGCTCGAGCGGAACAGCTCCCACATCTCCGCGGGGTCGTCGTCGTCGTGCCGCGTGTCGAGCTCCTCGAACTCGAGGTCGTACGCGCCGCCGAGCATCTGCTCGACGTACTCCTCGTTGCCCCACTGGAACGGCGAGCCCGCACCCTCCGGCGGGGGCGGCATGAACTTCGACATGCCCTCGAAGATGTCGCCGACGCCGCTGTCCCGTCGCCAGGCGGTGATGCCGAGGCGGCCGCCGGGCCGGCACACCCGGGCCAGCTCCGACGCGACGCGGGCATGGTCCGGGGCGAAGATGACGCCGACCGACGAGGAGACGACGTCGTACGACGCGTCGCCGTACGGCAGGGCCTGGCAGTCGGCGACCTCGAGCGTGAGGTCGAGCCCCAGCTCGCCCGCCCGCTCCTTCGCCGTCTCGATCAGCGTCGGCGACAGATCCGACCCGGTCACCAGCGCGCCTGCCTGGGCGGCGTGGAACGCGACGTCGCCGGTGCCGCACCCGAGGTCGAGCCAGCGCTCACCGGGCTGCGGCGCGAGATGCTCGACCAGCGCGACGTGCATCTCGGTGATGACCGCGGCGATCCGCTCGAACGGTGCCGAGCTCCAGACCTGCGCATTCCTCGTCGTCAACTCCTCGAACGCCACAGCCGTCTCCTTCCGTCGGTCGCTCGAGTATCCGCCTCCGTGGAAGCGGGGGTCAAGCGTCGCGCTCGTCGATCGACGTGACGTACGCTCTCCCCGTGCCGGACGACGTCGGAAGACGCTTCGTCGAAGCAGTCGCCACGCAGGACCGGACGGCGCTCGCGGACTGCTTCGTCTCGGATGTGCTGTTTCGCGCGCTGACTCCCCCGGGCCTCAGGGAGCGCACCAGCGCGGCCGAGGCGGCGACGCTCGTCACACAGTGGTTCGGGGATTCGACGGAGCTCCGTGTCCTCGACACGCAGGACTACGAGATCGGAGACCGCCGGCACGTCTCCTACAGGCTCGCCGGGATCGAGAACGGTGAGGCGTTCGTCGTCGAGCAGCACCTGTTCTGCGTCGTCGAGAACGACAGGATCGCGCGCGCGAACCTGCTCTGCTCGGGCTTCCGGCCGCCCACGGCCGCGGCGGACTGAGCCTCGAGCGTCGAGCGTCCTCCCCGAGGGCTACCGGGCGTCCGCGTGGCGGCGCCGGAGCTCGTCCTCGACCGCCGACGGCTGGAGCCCGCGGGCCGCGAGGAGCACGTACGAGTGGAAGCAGAGATCGGCCAGCTCCTCGACGAGCCGTTCGTCGGACTCGCCGACCGCGGCGAGCGCGACCTCGACGCCCTCCTCCCCGACCTTCTGTGCCGCCGCGGCCGGCCCGTCCGCTAGCAGGCCCGCGACGTACGAGCCGTCCGGCCGCGTCGCTGCGCGCTCGGCGACGACGCGCCAGAGCCATGGGGCGAAGCACGACTCGGCGCCCGTGTGGCAGGCAGGGCCGTTCGGGCGCACGCGGTAGAGCAGCGCATCGCCGTCGCAGTCGTCGCGGATCTCCTCGACCGCCAGCGTGTTGCCCGACGTCGCGCCCTTGTGCCAGAGCTCGTCGCGCGAGCGGCTCCAGAACCACGCCTCGCCCGTCTCGCGCGTGCGCCGGAGCGCCTCGTCGTCGGCGTAGGCGAGCATCAGCACCCGGCCGCTGTCGACGTCCTGGACGATCACCGGCGTCAGCGGCGCATCGGCCATCCCGCCTCCTCCAGCTCGACTTTCAGCTCGGGCAGCCGCTCGGGTCGCTCGTGCACGATCGAGGCGACGAGCGCCGCCTCGGCGCCGACGGCAAACGCCTCGGCGAGGTGCTCCCCGCGTCCCGCGCCGCCGGAGGCGATCACGGGGACCTCGACCGCGTCGGCGACGGCGCGGGTCAACTCGAGGTCGTAGCCCGCGCGGGTCCCGTCGGCGTCGATCGACGTGAGCAGGATCTCGCCCGCCCCGCGCTCGACCGCCTCCCGCGCCCAGCCGATCGCTTCCCGGCCGCGCGGCTCCCGTCCGGCGTGCGTGACGACCTCGCCGCCGCGGACGTCGATCGCGCAGACGACGGCCTGCGCGCCGAACTCGGCCGCGAGCTCCGTGAGCATCGTCGGCTCGTCGAACGCGGCGCGGTTGATCGCAACCTTGTCCGCGCCCGCGAGCAGGAGGGCGCGTGCGTCACCGACGCCGGTGACGCCGCCGCCGGCAGTGAAGGGGATCGTCAGCTCGTCGGCGGCACGGCCGATGACCTCGAGGATGGGGCCGCGTCCCTCGAGCGTCGCGGTGATGTCGAGGAACACGAGCTCGTCGGCCCCGAGCTCCGAGTAGCGGCCGGCGAGCTCGACCGGGTCGCCCATGTCCCGCAGGTTGCGGAACCTGACGCCCTTGACGACGCGACCGCTCGCGACGTCGAGGCACGGGATCACGCGCTTCTTGACCATCGCAGCAGGTTCTCGAGGATGCGACCCCCGGCCGCGCCGC
>Ga0207661_10003553_pt1 | contig 10835 bp, 9 predicted proteins | sample KBSC713LmetaG_FD_184337 | JGI IMG/M metagenome (GOLD analysis project Ga0207661, IMG submission 184337) | Corn rhizosphere microbial communities from Kellogg Biological Station, Michigan, USA - KBS C7.1-3L metaG (SPAdes) (version 2) | ecosystem: Host-associated > Plants > Roots > Rhizosphere ... | reverse complement strand
CTCCCGTTCGCCGCAGTGGTCCTGCATGGCGCGCGCGAGCCACTCCTCGCCGGCCCGCCGACGGTCGGCGTGCAGCGCGTGGCCCTCGGCGCTGAGGGCGATGCGCACCCGGCGCCCGTCGTCGGGGTCCGCGCTGCGGGTCAACAGCCCACGGGCGTCCATGGCGGCGAGCGTCGTGGCCATCGACTGCGGCCGTACCCGCTCGGCGGTGGCCAGCTCGCTGGTGGTGGCCGGGCCCTCCTTGGCCAGCCGGATCAGCACGGCGGTCTGTGACGGGGTGAGCCCGTCGTCCGAATAGGTCTCGCGCAGGCGGCGCCGCAGCCGGCTGAAGACCGCCCGCACCTCGCTCGCGGCCTGCTGGGCCGAGCGGCTGAGTGCCGGTTGTGCGCCGATCATGACGTCAACCGTACACATCTTCAGTCCAGACTGGCAAGTTCAGACTGTTAAGCAGAAGCTGAAGATGCGTCGTCGCCGGTACCCTGGGTCCGGTGGCCGATGACCTTCTGCGTCGCGCACTGTACGAGCCGACCGAGCCGCCGCTGCGGGCCCTTCCGTTACGGGTGACGGACCTGCTGGTCGCACTCCCGACGCCGCCGCGACTGGCCGCCCATCTCCGCGCGGTCCACGACGTCGCGGCCGGGCTGCTCGCCTGGCTGGACCGGGACTACCCGACCCTCACGGTCGACCACGACCCGGTCCTGTTCGGCGCGGCCACCCATGACATCGGCAAGGTCGAGCATCCCGCCGAGCTGTCCGGGCCGGGCGCGGCGCACGAATCCGCCGGGCATCAACTCCTGCTGCGCCACGGCATCGCCGAAAACCTGGCCCGGTTCGCGCTCACCCATGCCCAGTGGGACCGCGACGACGCCGGTACCGAGGAACTGCTCGTCTCCCTCGCCGACAAGGTCTGGAAGGGCAGGCGCGTCGACGACCTCGAACAGCGCGTGGTTCAGCGACTGGCCGCGGCCGGCGGACAGCAACCGTGGGAGGCCTTCCTTCACCTCGACGACGCATTGACCCGCATCGCCGAGGACGCCGATGCGCGGCTCGCCTTTCAAGCCGGCTACCCGGTAGCGGCCACTGGCGGCAACGACCGGGAATGATGGAGGGCGTGCCGATTCGTGTGCTGCCGTACGACCCGGACTGGGCCGTGCGGTTCGAACAGGAACGCGTCGTGCTGGAGCGGCTGCTCGCACCGTGGTTGTCGGACGGCGTGCACCACATCGGGTCGACATCCGTGCCCGGCCTCGCCGCCAAGCCGATCCTCGACATGATGGCCGGGATCGCGGATCTCGCCGCGGCCCGACCGGCGGTCGCCCTACTCGAAGGGCACGGTTGGGTGCACGCGCCGCACCGGCCCGAGGCGTACTGGTTCTACCGGCCACCCGATTCGGTGGGGCACGAGCACACCCACAACCTCCACCTGACGCGGCCGGGCAGCGCGCTATGGCGGGAACGGCTGGCGTTCCGCGACGCGTTGCGCGCCGACCCCGCGCTCCGCGAGGAGTACCAGGCGCTGAAGTTGCTTCTCGCGCGGGTACACGGTGACGACGGCACCGCCTACACCGCCGACAAGCGCGCCTTCGTCGCCCGGGTCCTCGCACCGGCCGGCATCTCACTCACACCGAGACCGGGTCCGGACAACAGAGCCTGACCCGGCGATGGAACGCCATGGAACGCCTCCCGGTCAGGGTTCACAGACGGGAGACGGGTGTGGGGTACAGGCGTGCGGTCGTGCGCACCGCGTCCTTGGCCATCGGCGCCGGGCTGGTCGCGGTACTGCTGGCCGCCACGCCGGCCGGTGCGTTCCCGGTCGGCGGCGGCGGTGGAGACGATCCGCCACCGGACTGCGTCGCCGGATCCACCGGCACAGTGAGCGTCTCCCCGACGAACCCGGTGGCCGGCCAGGACGTGACGGTCAGCTGGAACGTCGTTCAACCCTCGGGCTGTACCGTCTGGAAGTTCGTCGACGGACCGGGCTTCAGCGGCGACAGTCAGTATCTCGCCAACCCCGGCTCCCGTTCGGTGCGCGTGGACACGCAGGGCTTCGACAGTTGGTCGTTGAGCGTCACCGGGTCGCTCGCCAACGTGTACCCGTTGGCGAGCGCGAGCGCGACCGCGTCTCCTGGACCGCAGTACGGCTGGGGGGACAACTTCCTCCACCAGGTCAACCAGGTGGGCGGCTTCACCCCGCTGTCGTCGCCGACGCAGGCGCGCAACCAGGCGCTGGACACCGTCCAGGAGGCCACGAACATCTCCGGCTCGGTCGCGTTGCACTCGGACGGCAGCCTCTGGACCTGGGGTGCGGGGTACCTGCTCGGCACCGGCAGCAGCACCGACCGGTACTGGGCGGGCCAGGTGTACAGCCTGCCGCGCATCACCCAGGTGGCACTCGGGCAGAACAACGTGTACGCGCTGGACGCGTCCGGCACGGTCTGGGCCTGGGGGGACAACTACGACCACATGGACGGACCGCTCGCGGCGGCCAGCGGCTACCAGCTCACCCCGGTGCGGGTACCGCTGCCGGGCCCGGCCGTGCAGGTCGCCCAGGGCGTGGAGTTCGGCATGGCCCTGCTGGCCAACGGCGACGTGTACACGTGGGGCGGCGACTTCTACGGCGAACTGGGCGATGGCACCCCGTTCGGGGACGGGCACCAGAGCGCGACGCCGCTCAAGGCGAACACACCGCCCGGCATCACGCAGATCGCCGCCGGAGGGTTCTTCGCAGTGGCGCTGGGCGGCGACGGCAACCTCTACGCCTGGGGTTCCAGCGCCTTCGGCCAGGTCGGCCAGAGCCTGCCCGTGGGACGGTCCATCTCCTGGCCCGTCCGGGTCCAACCCGCCCCGGCCGGCATCACCCGCATCGTCGGCGGCGAGTACCACGCCCTGCTGCTGACCAACAGCGGCAACGTGTACGCCTGGGGCGACGACGAGCAGGGCCAGCTCGGCGACGGGTGGGCGCACAGCGCGCAGCAAGCCCCCGTGCTCGTACCGCTGCCCGCGGCGGCGACCCAGCTCGCCGCCGGCGACGAGTGCAGCTTCGCCCTGCTCGCCGACGGCACCGTGTGGACCTGGGGCATGGATCTGCGCAGCCCGGATTTCAGCGGGTTCACGCGGGACCCGGTACAGGTCACCGGGCTGTCCCGGGTGGCGTGGCTGACCGCCGGCGGGGAGACGGCGATCGTGTCCCTGGCGCCGTGACCGACCGCACTCGGAATGAAAGCCGCATCTCGACCACCTGAGCACGGAGGTCGCGGGCGGGCCCGGGCCTCGCTTCCCGTGGTGAGGCCCGGCAGCTATCGTGGTCACACCCATGCCGGGCAATGTCGCCAGGCTCCGGAGCGCCGCGACCGCCCCACCCACGTTCGTCCCTGACCATCGCTCGCTGGGACGCAACCCCCGCGCGACGCCCCGTCCTGGCGCGAGCGATGGAGGTATGCGGTGCCCGATCCGAACGGTTTCCTCAAGTACGAACGCCAGCTGCCCAAGGCGCGTCCCATTCCGGTGCGCCTGCTGGACTGGCACGAGGTGTACCCGCCGGCGGACGAGGGGCTGATCCGCGACCAGGCGGCCCGCTGCATGGGCTGCGCGGTGCCGTACTGCCACCACGCCTGCCCGCTGGGCAACATCATCCCGGACTGGAACGACATGGTGCGCGTCGGCGACTGGCAGTTCGCCTCGGACCGGCTGCACGCGACCAACAACTTCCCCGAGGTCACCGGCCGGGTGTGCCCCGCGCCCTGCGAGGGCGCCTGCGTGCTCAACATCCGGGAAAGTCCGGTGACCATCAAGCAGGTCGAGGTCGAGATCGCCAACCAGCGGCTCAGCCTGAGCCCGCTGCGCAACGCCACCCGCACGGGCCGCAGCGTGGGCGTGGTCGGATCCGGACCGGCCGGGATGGCCGCGGCACAGCAACTGGCTCGGGCCGGCCACGACGTGGTCCTGTACGAGCGCAGCGACCGCATCGGCGGCCTCATGCGGTACGGCATCCCGGACTTCAAGCTGGAGAAGGACCACCTCGACCGGCGGATGGCGCAGATGGCCGAGGAGGGCGTCAGCTGCGTCACCAACTGCGCGGTCGGCGTGGACGTGACCGTCGACGAGCTGCGCCAGCGGCACGACGCGCTGTTGCTGGCCTGCGGTTCGCTCAACGCCCGGGACGTGGCGGACACGCCGGGGCGGGAAGTGTCCGGCATCCACCAGGCGATGGAGTACCTCACCGGCTCGAACCGGGTGGTCGCCGGCGACCTGGAAGCTCCGCCCATCACCGCGGCCGGGAAGAACGTGATCGTTCTGGGCGGCGGCGACACCGCGGCCGACTGCCTGGGTACGGCGCACCGGCAGGGCGCGAAGAGCGTCCACCTCATCGAGGTGGTACCGGAGCCGAAGCGCACCCGGGACGTCATGACCAATCCGTGGCCGACCTGGCCGCTGATCCTGCGTACCGGCTCCGCGCACGAGGAGGGCGGCACGCGCGTCTTCGGCGCGTCGGTGCAGCGGTTCCTGGCTGACGAGGCGGGCAATCTGCGCGGCGTACTGGTGGCGGACGTCACCCTGGCGACGGACGGCTCGTTCCGGCTCACCCCGATACCCGGCAGCGAGCGCGAGTACCCGGCCGAACTCGTCCTGCTCGCCATCGGGTTCGCCGGCGCCGAGCCGGGCCCGCTGCTTGACCAGGCGAAGCTGACCCGCAACAGGCGTGGCACCGTGCAGACCGACGACGCGTGGCAGACGGACACCCCGGGAGTCTTCGCCTGCGGCGACATGCGCCGGGGACCGTCGCTGATCGTGTGGGCGATCGCCGAGGGGCGGTCGGCCGCGGCGGCGGTGCACAGCTACCTGGGTTGCGACGGCAACCTGCCCTCGCCGATCACCCCGGCCTCGCGCCCGCTCAGCGTGTAGCGAAGTTCATCAGGCGGGCTGGTCGGCCGTGGCGGGCTCCGGGGCGAGGTCGTCCGGTTTGGCGGCGGCGGCCTCGGCGAGGTAGCGCTCGCCGTGCCGGATGGGGCTGAAGGCGAACCCGAGGGCGATGGTCGCGGTCAGCACACCGACGACGAAGTAGACCAGCCGCACGTTGCCGGTCGCCTGGATCGCCGCCGCGCCGGCCAGCGCGCCGAGCGGGTTGGCCGACCAGGCGAGCACGCCCGCGATGCTGATGACGCGGCCGAACATGTGGTTGGGCACGATCGCCTGCCGTAGCGCGCCGGTGTTGATGTTCAGCAGCAACCCGAAGCCCGCGGCGGTGGCCCACAGCACGACGGCGGCCGCGTACCACGGCACGACCGCCATCACCGCGGTGGCGACACCGTCGACCACGAGCGCGCCCAGCGCGACGACCGGGAACGACAGCCGGCGTCGCAGCGGTCCGGCCAACGTGCTCACCAGGAAGATGCCGGCGGCTCCGGCGCCGTACAGCAGACCGACCTGGAAGTCGCTGGCGCCGAACGCCCGCTTCCCGAAGAGCACCAACTGCGCCCAGGTGGTCGTGGCGACGAAGTTGATCAGCGCCATCATGAGCGAGATCGACCGCAGCACGGGATGGTGCAGGACGTAGGACAGCCCCTCGCGGACGTCGCCGAGCACGCTGCGCACCTTCGCCACGAGACCCGCCACGGCGGCGCGTTCCGGCGTGCCCTCGTTGAACGAGCGGCGGATCAGCAGCAGCGCGCACGACGAGGCGACGAAGGTACCCGCGTCGACGAACAGCAGGTACGCGACGCTGGGCAGCAGCGCCACGAGCGCGCCGGCGAGTACCGGCCCGACGATCTGTCCCGCCGAGTTGGTCGCCATGATGCGCGCGTTGGCGGTGACCAGTTCGTCGCGGCCGACGAGGCTCGGTACCGCGGCGAACTCGCCGGCGTCGAACAGGATGCCCATGGTCGCCTGGACGAAGGCGACCGCGTAGATCTCCTCGACGCGCAGGACGCCCAGCAGGGACAGCACCGGCAGTACGGCGATGACCGCTCCCCGCACGAGGTCCACCGAGATCATCAGGCGCTTGCGGTTCACCCGATCCACGATCGCGCCCAGGACGAGCCCGAACAGCAGGTACGGCACGAACTCCGCGGCCGTGGTGAGCGCCAGGTTCGTCGGCGATCCGGTCAGCTTGAACACCAGCAACGGCAAGGCGAAGTTCGTGAAGGAACTGCCGACCTGCGAGATCGTCTGACCCGTGAAATAGACCCAGAAGTCACGCCGCAAGCGCATCACGGCACTCTCGCACCCCGACGCCACACGCGCAAACCCGATTGCCGCGCCGCGCCGGCCGGCAGGTGTTCGGCGGATTTCGGCGATGCACGGATTCCGCGACAGGCGCCCCCGCGTGGCGGTCACCATGTGCGGGGCCATGGCGGCCCGCATGTCCCATCACACCCAACGAAAGGACAGTGGTGAAGCCATGATCAGCAGAGGTTGGCGCAGGAGAGCGCTCGCGCTCGGGTTGACGATCGCCGCCGCCGTCGGGCTGTCCACGATCGTGGCGGCGTCGCCCGCGTCGGCCGACACGCTCCGCCCGCTCAACGTGAGCCTGTGGTGCTTCCAGGGCGGCACTCCGTACGGCATCGAAATCGACACCGGTTCCGGCTGGTACTACCCCGCCGCCGCATCGGACGCGACCCTGGTCGGCGGCACGAAGACCTTCCACCTCCTCATTCCGAGCAGCGCCGGCGGACTCAAGGTGAACACCTGGTGCGACGGGTTCCAGGGCGCCATGTGGGAGGGGTACGGCTACGGCATCTACCCCGGTACCTCGACGGTCACCGCGAGCGGCTACTGCAACACGTACCCGTACTCGGTCGGCTACGGCATCACCTACTGGTTCACCTACTGCCCGCTCGACTCGATCACCTACAGCTGACCGGCCCGGATCCCAACGCACCCGCCGCACCCGCGCGGCGGGTGCGTGTCCACGGGCGGGGTCACGAGCGTTCACCGGGCCATAACCGGACGGCAGTGACAACCCTCGATCACCCGGGTACGGTGCAGTCCTCCGGCGTCGCATCCGCCCGCCGGACGCCCATCCCCCCACGAGGGAGCGCCCATGAACCCGCACCGTCACCCGCGGCTGCCCGGTATCGCGCGCCGGGTCGGTCTGACCATCGCCATCGCCGGCACCCTGGTCCTCGTCACCGCGACCGGCGCGTACGCCGCCGTGTCCGGCACGGTCAACACCTCCGGCGGCGCGTTGACCGTCCGGGCCGCGCCCGGTACCAACTTCGACGCCTGGACCACGAAGGCCGACGGCTCCGGCGTCAGCATCCTGTGCCAGACCGACGGCACCTCCGTGACCGGCACCTACGGCACCACCTCGCTGTGGGACATGCTCGCCAACGGCGGCTTCGTCTCCGACGCCTACATCTTCACCGGCTCCGACGGTCAGGTCGCGCCCTCGTGCAACTACGTCGGCGCACCGCCGCGGGCCAACCCGCGCGGGATCAACGCCGCGATCTCCTACGAGTTCGCCCGGCTCGGCTCGACCGCCGAGGAGGGCCTGTGCATGCACTTCCAGGCGGTGGCCTACGGCTGGTCCGCCTCCGGCTGGGCGACCGCCGAGGTGGGCGGCGACTGGGAGACGTCGCACGGGTACATGCACAGCAGCGGGATCCCGCCGCGGGGCGCCCTGGTGTGGTACCACAACTCCGAAGGCACCGGGCACGTGGTGGTGAGCCTCGGACAGGGAAAGATCATCGGTAGCTCGGTCGGTGGCCAGGTCGGCGTCGACGACTACCTGTACCGCACCGGGTACCGCGGCTGGAGCCAGCCCTACCTCCCCGCCGCCAGCTGACACTTCCTCTCGCCGCTCGGGCCGCCGTCCACAATGGACAACGTCCACAATGGACGGCCGGTCCGAGCGGCGCTCACGGCTGCGACAGCGTCCGCAGCGCCCGCAGGAACGCGCGCCGGTCACCCGGGGAGAGCCGGGCGAGCAGTTCCTCCTCGCGTCGGCGGATCCCGGCGCGGGCGGCCTCGCGGACCCGCCGCCCCTTCGCCGTCACCGACAGCAGGTGAGCCCGGCGGTCGGCCGGGTCCGGCTCTCGCCGGATGAAACCCCGCTCCTGCAGGTCGTCGAGCACCCCGATGAGGCGCGTCTTGTCCGCGCCGATCGCCTGCGCGAGGGCGGCCTGGGTGCGCAGCGGAGCCTCGTCCAGGCCGCACAGCGCGATGTACCCCCACATCGTCAGCGAGTGGTCGCGCAGCACGGGCTCCTCGGCGGCGACCAGCGAGCGCCCCAGCGGCACCACCATCGCCGCGAGGTCCGGGCGGTCGTCGTCGACAGGCATGGGGAGACGATACCCGTTGACAGATCGTCGGCGCAGGCAGATCGTAGGTGCATGCTTATTATCGAGCTGCACCGCCGGGCGGTGCTGGCGAGCGTGGACGTCGTGTCCCGCATCGGGGACGGCGACCTGGGCCGCGACACGCCGTGCGCCGGATGGAACCTCGGCGACCTGCTCGCCCACATGACCGTCCAGCACGACGGCTTCGCCGCGGCGGCGAAGGGGCTGGGCGCGGATCCGGCCGTGTGGCAGCCGCGCCCGCTCGGCGCCGACCCGACCGGCGAGTACGCGGCCGCGGCGCACCGTGTCCTCGACGCGTTCGCCGCGCCGGGCGTGCTCGCGCGGGAGTTCGCGCTACCCGAGATCAGTACCGCCGTGACGTTCCCCGCCGAGCGCGCGATCGGCTTCCACCTCGTGGACTACGTGGCGCACGGCTGGGACGTGGCGCGCAGCCTGGGCCTGCCGTACCAGCTGGACCCGGACGTGCTGGACATCGCGCTGCGCGTCGCGGCGGCCGTACCCGACGGGGAGAACCGGCTCGCACCCGGCGCCGCCTTCGCGCCGGCCCTGCCCGTACCCGAAGATGCACCCGCCCTCGACCGCATCGTGGCGCTGCTCGGCCGCTCCCCCGCCTGACGACCGGGCAGACGCACGCCCCCTGGGCTCGGTACGATGCACCCGTCCAATTATCTATCCATAGTGGACAGATGGCGGGATCGAGAGGCGGGGGTTGGATGCTTGAGTATCGGGACTTCGTACCCAGTCGACGTTTTCCGGGACCGCGTTTCCTGGGCGCCCTGGCGCTGTCCGCGGACGGTACCCAAGTCGCCTATGTCGACGACGAGGATGGGCAGTTCAACGTCGCCGTCCAGGCGTTGGCGGGCGGGCCGGTGCGCCGGCTCACCCACTACGTCGACTCCGCTGTCCGGCGGGTGATGTGGCACCCGTCCGGGAAGTCGATCCTGTTCCAGGCCGATGTGGGCGGCAACGAGAAGGTCCAGCTGTTCACGGTGGATGTGGACGGGGGGACGCCCCAGGCGTTGACCGACAACGGGTCGGCGAGCTTCGCGGCGGCGCTCGGCGACCCGTTCGGCCCGGACGGCACCACCCTGGCCTACACCGGCAACGACCGGGTGGTGTCGGTGCAGGACATCCTCGTGCGGGATCTCGCCGCCGGGGCGGTACGGCGGATCTACACCGGTGGCGGCCGGATCTACGCCGGACACTGGTCGCCGGACGGGTCGCGGCTCAGCGCCGTGGACTGGCGTGACAGCAACACCGACCACGTTGTGTACGTCGTACCGGTGGACGGCGGCGAGCCGGTGCGGCTCACCCCGGACGCGGGTGAACCGGCCACGTACTTTCTGGGGCCGTGGCTGCCGGACGGCACCGGGTTCCTGGTACGCAGCGACGCCGGTCGGGAGTTCACGGGGCTGGCCGTCCTGCACGCCGGTACCGGCGAGCTGGACTGGATCGACACGCCGGACTGGGACGTCGAAGACGTGGTGCTCTCGGCCGACGGTCGCACCCTGGTCTGGACGGTCAACGTCGAGGGCGCTACCCGACTTCGCGGCCGTGACCTCACCTCCGGCGCGGACCTGCCCATGCCGACGCTGCCGCCAGGAATGCTGCGGCAGGCCTGTGTCAGCGCGGATGGGCGCCACCTGGTGTACGGGTTCTCGTCGGCGACCATGCCGTGGAACGTCGTCGTGCTCGACCTGGCATCGGGGCGGACGCGCCAGCTGACCGGGTCGCGACCCGCCGGCGCCGATCCGGCGACCCTGGTCGAGCCCGACCTGGCGCACTACCCGACGACCGACGGGCGCAGCATCCCGGCGTACGTGTTCCGGCCCCGCCAGCCGACCGGTCCGGTCGGGGTGGTGCTCGCCATCCACGGCGGGCCGGCCGCGCAGGAGCGCCCGGAATACGCCGACGGCTTCTACCAGTACCTGCTGAGTCGGGGCGTGGCCGTGTTCGCGCCGAACGTGCGCGGCTCCACCGGGTACGGCAAGACGTACATGCGGCTCAACTACCGCGACTGGGGCGGCGGCGACCTCGCCGACATGGCCGCGGCGGTCGGGTATCTCCGCGCCCAGCCGTGGGTCGACCCGGATCGCATCGCTGTGCACGGCGGCTCCTACGGCGGGTTCGCCGCGCTGTCCTGCCTCGCGCGCCGCCCGGACCTGAACTGGGCCGCCGGAGTGGTCGCGTGCGGCCCCAGCAACCTGGTCACCTTCACCCGATCCCAGCAGCCGACCTGGCGGCACATGGTCGACGTCATGGTCGGGAACCCGGACACCGACGCCGACCTGTTGCGGTCCCGCTCCCCCGTCACGTACGCCGATCAGATCCGCGCTCCGCTGTTCGTCATTCAGGGCGCCAACGATCCCCGGGTACCGCAACACGAGAGCGACCAGATCGTGGAGATGCTGCGCGGCCGCGGGGTGCCCGTCCGGTACGACGTCTACCCAGACGAAGGGCACGGATTCACCAAGCGCGCCAACCAGATCGCGATGCGCGACGACGTCGCCGACTTCCTCATCGACCATCTCACCCGAC
>Ga0207661_10003552_pt1 | contig 10836 bp, 12 predicted proteins | sample KBSC713LmetaG_FD_184337 | JGI IMG/M metagenome (GOLD analysis project Ga0207661, IMG submission 184337) | Corn rhizosphere microbial communities from Kellogg Biological Station, Michigan, USA - KBS C7.1-3L metaG (SPAdes) (version 2) | ecosystem: Host-associated > Plants > Roots > Rhizosphere ... | reverse complement strand
CGAGGACATCCGCGCGCGGACGCGGCGAGGACGAGCGTCAGTGCCGTCGCGAGCGCCACGCGCATGCGGTGGCACCTACCCGCTCAGCCGAAGCGGTAGACGAGCGAGCCCTTGGCTACCAGCCGGCCGCCGGGCTCGGTCACGCGCACGTCGGTGAACGCGAGGCTGCGGCCGCGGCGGGCGACCGTGGCGGTGGCGAGCAGGTCCTGCCCGCGGGCGGCGGCGACGTAGTCGACGGTCAGGCTCACGGTGGCGCCGGCGAGCGCGTCGGGCTCGACGTCGTCGGCCCAGGCGGCGGCCATCCCGGCGGTGTCGATCAGGCTCGCGATCGCGCCGCCGTGGACGACGTCGCCCATCGTCGCGACCTCGGCTGTGAACGGAAGCCGCAGCACGGCGTGGTCGGGCTCGAGCGTTTCGAGCTCGATGCCCAGGTGCTTGACCAGCGGCGAGGCCGGGATGAACTGGGCGATGATCTCCTGGCGGGTCGTCACTAGGGTCGGATCATGATCGCGTACGACGCCGTCAGGCGTGAGCTGGACGCCGCCGGCGTCGACCTGCTGGTGGTCGGGCCGACCGCGAACCTGCGCTACCTCGTCGGCTATGACGCGCTGCCGACCGACCGGCTGCTGACGCTGCTGGTGACCCGCGACGCGGCGGTGCTCGTGCTGCCGCAGATGGAGGTCTCGGCGGTGGTGCCGCGCCACGGCGAGGTCGTGCTCGGCTGGGAGGACAGCGACGGCCCGGCGGGCGCGCTGGCCGACGCGTTCTCGCGCCTCGGCCCGGTCGCGACGGCCGCGTATGAGGAGTGGCTGCCGTATCGGTCGGTCGCGGCGCTGGCCCCGCACGTCGATGCCGTCCGGCCCGCGGGCGAGATCCTCGCGCGCCCGCGGCTGGTGAAGAGCGCCGCCGAGCTCGCCGGGATGGCCGTCGCGGCTGAGCTGGTCGACGCGGTCGCCGACGACGTGCTCGCGCGCATCCGGCCGGGCATGACCGAGCGCGAGGTGGCCGGCGAGATCGCGCGCGAGCTGTGGGCGCGCGGCGCCGATCGCGAGGCGCATCTGCTCGTGGCCGCCGGCCCGCGCGCCGCGCTGCACCACCAGACGCCGGGCGACGCGGTCGTCAACGCCGGCGAGTCGATGCTCGTCGACATCTCGACGTCGGTCGGCGGGCTGTGGACCGACATCACGCGCTCGGTCTTCCTCGGGAAGGCCGGCGATGAGTACGCGCGCGCCTACGCGCTGGTCGCGGCCGCCGAGGAGGCGGGCGTACGGATGGCGCGGCCGGGGGTGACCGCGCATGAGCTCAACGAGGCCACGCTGTCGGTTCTGCATGACGCCGGCTACGGGCGCTGGGCTTCCGGTCGCACCGGCCACGGGATCGGGCGCGAGGTGCACGAGGATCCGTCGCTGATGGCCGGCAATGACGTCGTGCTGGAGGCCGGCATGGTCGTGACCGTCGAGCCGGGGATCTACATCGACGGGCGCTTCGGGATCCGGATCGAGGACACGGTCGTGGTCGGGGATCCGCCGCGGCGGCTGACGCGATCGAACGTCCCGCTGTCCGCCGTCGAGCTTCGGTAGGACCCGAAGAGTCCAGGGGTGCGCCCCGATTGCCGGCGTGACGCTGCGCCCGAAGGCCTCGCTGACCGTCACCGTCACGCGGCCGGGCTCCGGTTGACGCGGGCGTAGAGTGCGCGCCCATGTGGCGCGCGCTGCTCGGACTGATCGTGCTGCTGGCGTGCGCGCCGGCGGCCTCGGCGAAGACCTACCCGGGCTTCCACGCGCCCGGCACCCCGGCGAAGTACGACCGCGTGAGCACGGTCGTGGTCGGGCCGGCCTCGGCCCGCAACGTGCTCGTGCTGGTGCCGGGCACGCAGGCGGGAGCGGGCTACATGCTCCCGTTCGCGCGCGACCTCGTGGCCGCGCGGCGCGGCTGGCAGGTGTGGGTCGTCGAGCGGCGCGAGAACCGGCTCGAGGATCACTCGCGGCTCAGCGCCTCGCCGCAGGCGATGTTCGACTACTACCTCGGCTGGATCGGGCAGCAGAGCCCCGGCCCGCACTTCCAGCCGGCCGACGCGCCGTACGCGCGCGGCTGGGGCATGCGCGTCGCGGTCGAGGACCTGCGCGTCGTGATTCGGGCGGCCGCGCGCGGCGGGCGCCACGTGGTCCTCGGCGGGCACTCGCTCGGCGCGACGATCGCGGTCGCCTACGCAACTTGGGATTTCAACCGCCGCGCCGGCGCGCGCGATCTGTCGGGGCTGGTGCTGATCGACGGCGGAAGCTCGTCGTCCGTCAGCGCCGCGGACGCGCGCAAGCAACTTGCCGATCTGAAGGGCGGCTCGCCGTTCCTCGATCTCGTGGGGCTGAACCTGCCGTGGGTGACCGGCGTGCTCGCCGCCGTCGGCTCGACGCTTGCGGTGCGCGCGCCGGACGATCCGGCGCTGCTCGACTCATGGGCGCTGCTGCCGCCATCGCTCAAGCCTCCGGTCCCGGTGACCAACCGCGCCGCGTTCGGCTACGCCGTCGACGCGAGCACCGGGCCCGATCAGCTCGCGCTTGTGCAGTCCCACATCGGCCACCTCGCCGACACCGGCGACCCGCGCGGCTGGGTCGACACCGGCCCCGCCACCGTGCGGCGCGCGGCCGAGGCCCTGTCCGGCGACGGCAAGGTCGACGGCACGGCCTGGTACCACCCGCGCCGGCTCTCGATCGACGCCGCGTCCGTCGCGGGAGGCGTCGCCAACCCGGCCCAGAAGCTCCTCGGCGTCCGCGCCACGCACGGCCGCGACGTCCACGTCCCGATCTATGCGTTCGAGACCTCACTCGGCAAGGGCCGGGTCCTCAAGGCCGCCCGCGCGCTGGCCCGCCGCTCCCACACGACCGCCAAGCTCGTCGACCGCAGCGCGAGCTACTCACACTGCGATCCGCTGTTCGCCGCGCCCGAGCGCAACGACTTCCTGAAGACCCTGGTCCCGTTCCTCAGTCGTAGCCTTCGAACGGCTCAGTGAGCAGGCGGGCCCGCTGCGGCCCGTACTCGAAGACGTGCACGATGCGGACGGTGGGCTCGGTCCGCTCGACGCGCGTCTCGACCAGCGTGAGCTCGTCGAGCCCGAGCTGATTCAGCCGCTCGGCCTCCGCCCGGCAGACGTCGCCCGGCGTGGGACGGCTCTCCGGATAGGCGTCCTCGTGATGACGGATGAGGGCCTGCCAGTGTTCGTCTCCCGCCGCCTCGACGGCTTCCCGGATCTGCGCTCTGGTGTACGCCATAACCTAGCCAGGGTGTCACGATCGCGCATAGGCGTGACGAACGTGGAGAGGGTCATCCGGATCGGACGGCAGCTCTACTTCGCCACCATCGATTGCTTTGCCGAGCCCGCGTCGAGCGGGCCACTGGACGTGGTCATCGACGACGCGGCCGGCGTCAAGGTCGAAGAGCTGGCGCGGCGGATCGCCGTCGACGTGCGCGAGCGCCACGGGGCGCAGCGCGCCGAGGTGAGGATCGCCGCCCGCTACCCCGAGCACAAGCCGGCGCCGGTCTCGGGCATCGCCACCCAGGAGATCTACACGCTGCTCGGCCAGGCGGTCGCGACCGGGCGCGGCACCCGCCGGGTGATCGGCGTCAGCGCGCAGGGGATGACGGCGAGCCCGTGGGCGCAGCAGCTCGTGGCCGGGCGCTCGCGCGAGCGCCTGGCCGCCGAAGGGTTCAGCGACGACGAGATCGAGAGCATCCTCGAGGCCGTGCCGGTGGCGACGCACGACCAGCGCGGCCAGGGCACGCTCACGCTCGAGCTGCCGGAGGAGTGCGATGCCGACCTCGACGCGCTGGAGCTGCTCGCGATCGTCGAGGACTCGATGTCGAGCGAGATCTACGAGCTGATGAAGCGCTCCGACGAGGGCGCGATCGTCGACAAGGCCACGCGTCGCCCGAGGTTCCCGGAGGACTGCGTGCGCGAGGCGATCCTGGGCGTGATCGAGCGCTTCGGCGGCCTGCCCGACGACGTCGTCGTGTCGGCGCGCCAGGAGAGCCTCGAGACGATCCACCTGCACACCGTCGTCGCCGAGCGCTCCGGGCTGCTCGGCGAGCTGCGGCGCGAGCTCAGCGCAGCCTGATCGCGTCGGCGCCGTGGAGCCGGAGGTGGTCGAGCACGGAGCCGCTCGCCTCGCGGATGCCCATTCGCTCGACGAGCGGCGCGTAGCGCCCGCCCGCCAGCCCGTCGGCGAGGACCGCCGCGCCGCGCGCGGCCGCGTTGGTCTCGAGCCGCACCGGGTGCGGGAGCCGCGCGGCGAGCGACTCGAGCACCTCCGGCGCGTGCCGCCCGGCGACGAGGATCTCGCGCGGGGCGGGGACGCTGACCGTCAGCGACAGCGCCGCCTTGGCCGCGCCCTCTTGGAGGGCAGGACCCAGTGCCCCGCCGCTGAAGATCGTGCGCTTCGACAGTGCGGAGCCGAGCAGGTACGCGACCTCGCCGTCCATCGCGCCGCACGCGCGCGCCCCGATCGGACCCGACGAGCCGCCGAGCCCGTCGACGATCCGCCCGCCGTCGACCGCGAGCGCGGCGCTGAACGCGCCCCCGACCTCGAGCATCACGAACGAGGTCTCCGCGAAGCCGATGTCGAGCCTGCGCGCCTGGTCGGCGATGCACAGGGCCGCGCTCGCGACCTTGTCGGCGGTGCCCAGGTCGATGCGGTTCCTCTTGCGGTACGCCGGGATCGTCGGCAGATGGATCGCGCCGGGGCCGAACACGAGCGGCAGCCCGGCCGCGATCAGCGCGCGCACGATCGAGCGCATCCCGGTGACGCCCATCGGGCCCGAGGGCTCGTCCGCGCGCACGAGCACGATCAGCGACAGCTCTCGCTCACCCACCTCCGCGGCGGCCACCAGCGGCAGCCCGTAGCCGGCCGGCCCGTACACGAGCTCGAACGGGCCGTGCTCGGCGAGCGCAGCGACCAGGATCCCCGGATCGGCGCCGACCGCCGCCGTTTCGAAGCTGCGCTCGAGCACGACCTCGCCGTCGTCGAGCCCGCACAGGTCGAACGACACCGTGCCGGGATCGATGCCCGCGACGCGCGTCAAACGAGCTCCTTGGCGACCGCGTAGACGGCGTCGGTGTCGAGCACCTCCTCGTTGCCCTCGAACAGCCGCCGCACGCAGGCCTTGTGGACCTTCATCTTCGGCCCGCCGATCGCCAGCGCGCCGAGCACGAGCTTGCCGTCGTAGTCCTTGAGGTCGTCGGTCGCCTTCGTGCCCTCGAGGCCGAGCGGATCCGCGGCGTTGTAGTCGGCCAGCAGCTCGATCGAGTCATGCTTGGCCCAGAAGTCGTGCCGTAGCACCTGCACGCCGGACGGCCCGGCGGCCAAGACGATCTGCATGCCGTCGAGCAGCGCCTCGAGCTCGCCGCGGTCACCGGGCTCCCGCACATCGAAGCCGCGCTCGCGGGCGACCTCGAGCCCGTGCGGCGGGCGGTACGGGCGATCGTCGTCGAAGAGGTCGGGCGGAAGCGCGGCCAGCACGACCTGCTCACACCCCTCGTTCTGCAGCAGCACGGCCGACCGCAGGCCGACGGCGCCGAGGCCGAGCACCGCCGCGCGCGTGCCCGCGAGGTCGCGGTGCTTGGCGATCCGCGCGATCGTCGTGGCCGCGGTCGTGTTGCAGCCGTTGGAGTCGAGCATGACCGAGACGCGGAAGGGGCCGAAGAACGCCTTCTGCACCTCGGCGAAGACCTCCTCGCCGGTCGACACCCGCTTGCCGCCCACCCACACGGCCATGGTCTTGAGGTCGTCCATCCCGCGGGTGAAGAACGCGTCCTGGACGAGCCCGCGGACCTCCTCCCGCTTCACGTTGCCGTGGGACAGCAGGACATCGACGCCGGCGTCGGTCGCGACGATCGCGTCGAACGGGCTTGGATGCTCGCCGGTGTCGAGCTGGAGCAGCACTTTCTTCACGATTTCTCCTTGCGGGCCGTGAGCCGGACGCGTTCGCGGCGGGGTTCGTCGAACGTCAGGTAGCCCCAGTCGAGCGGCGACTCCTGCCGGTAGTTCTTCCCCAGCCCGCGGGCGATCGACGCCTTCATCAGCTCCTTGCCGAGATAGAAGGCGTGCGTGTGCTCGTCGACGCCGAGCTCATCGAAGATCTGGTTGATGTCGGTGCCCTTGACGAAGCGGTCGGCGTTGAACGCGTAGATCCACTCGGCGTCCGTGAAGATGCGGACGTTCGGGTCGGTGATGCTCGCGTGCAGCTCGCGCAGCTCGGCCTCGGTGTAGGGCCGGAACTCCTCGTCCTTGATCGTCAGCAGCGCGCCGTCCACGTGCTTGGGCACCGTGCCCTCCTGCTGGGCGAAGTGCATGAGCCTGGCCGCCAGGACCGTCTCGCGGACCGCGCCCTTCGCCCAGTTGATCACCTCGGTGGTGAGGACGTTGCGGATCCCGACCTCCTGGCAGAAGCCGATCAGCATCGCGGTCACGCCGGTGGTGTCGGCCTCGGTGAGCTCGGTCAGATTGGCGACGCCCATCAGCATCTCGACGTCGGGATGGCGGCGCCGGACCTCGAGGTAGCGGCCGAGGCTGGCGGCGAAGCCGAACCCGATCGGCTCGATGATCGGGTCGACGAGGAACGGCTTGCCGACCGCGCGCAGGTGGGCGATCGTCGAATCGAGGCTGTCGAGATCCTCGGGCGTGTCGGGGATGAGGATCGGCGTCGCGCGCAGCTGGTTCGCGATCTCGCGGTTGCCGCCGTTGAGGCTGAGCACGTAGTCCACGCCGGCCGCGTCGGCCATCAGGATCTGCTCCGGGTCGAGCGTGTCGATGCTGAGCGTGAACCCGCGCGCCTTGAGGTCGGCGATCACCCCCGGTCCCTCGTCGAGCCACTTCGGTTCGAGCGAGAGGCCGAGGTCGATGACGTCCGCGCCGGCGTCGCGGTAGTAGCTCGCCGCCTGGACGATCGCCGCTTGGTCGAGGCGCGCGACATTGTTGATCTCGGCGAAGACCTTGATGTTGCGCGCGCCGTAGCGCGAGCGGGCCTCGGCCTGGCCGAAGAACGCGGGCAGCCGCTTGAGATCGGCGGGGCCCTTCTCGGCGGTGATGCCGAAGCGCTCGGTCAGCACCTCGACGTCGCCCTGGCAGAGGCCGGGGATCATGATCCGCGTGACGCCGTCCGGGACCTCGACGCGCTTGGCGATCCAGTCCGGCGTCATCAGCGCCGCGACCGTGATCTTCATCACCGCGACGTCGTGCTCGAACGGCAGCTTCGCCCGTTCCAGCGTGTCACGCAGCGCAGGCGCCGCGAGCTTGCCGGTGACGAACAGGTACCGCTCGGCCATCCCCGCTACTTGCTGAAGACGAACTTGTTCGGGTTGCCCTCCAGCGCGCTGTCGTCACCCGGGCGCCAGAGGACCGTGTCCTCGATCTGCCGCGCCACCTCGAAGTCCTTGTCCGTGATACCGCCGGCGGCGTGGTTGCGCAGCTTGACCCACAGCTTGCCCCAGGTCACCGCGAGGTCGGGGTGGTGGTAGGCGGCCTCGCACACGTAGCCGATCGCGTTGACGGCCATGAGCGTCGACGGCCAGCCGTCGGTGTTGTACTTGCGGCGAATCCACTCGCCCTCGAGGTACCAGTGGTCGAGGCCGTACTCCTTGAGCTTGGCCTCGACCTCCGCGTCCTCGTACTTCTTCTGGTCGCTCATGACTCCACTACATCACGACGCCGCCGTTGACGTTGATTGCCTGACCGGTCACGAAGGCGGCCTCGGGCGAGGCGAGGTAGAGCGCCGCGGCGGCGACGTCCTGTGGGCGTCCCCAGCGCTGCAGCGGCGTGCTCTCGGCGACCGTCCGGTGGAAGTCGCGATCGGCATGCTCGCCGAAGCTGGTCTCGATCCACCCGGGGCACAGGACGTTGACGCGCACGTCCGGCGCCAGGCGGCGCGCGAGGCTCTTGCTGAACGACAGCACGCCGCCCTTGACGGCGGAGAACAGCTCCGGGTTCGCGCCCGCCATGCCGGCCGTGACGTGATCCCAGCTCATGTTCACGATCGCGCCGCCGTGCTCGCGCATCAGCTCGCCGGCCGCGTATGAGCAGGCGATCGTGCCCTTGAGGTCGACGGCGAGCAGCAGGTCGAGCTTGCGCTCCCACTCCCACTCCGCGGCCTCGCCGGTGAGCACGTCGGCGCCCGCGTTGTTGACCCACACGTCGATGCGGCCGAGCTGCTCGCGCGCCGCCGCGACCAGGTCGTCGCATGCGGCGCGCGTCGCGAGATCCGCCTGGAGGACGAGCGCGCGTTCGCCGATGCCGTCGGCGACCTCGCGCGCCCGCTCCGGAGATCCACGGTGCGTGAGCAGCACGACCGCTCCCTCGGCGGCATACGCCTCCGCGATCGCGCGTCCGATGCCGCTGCTCGCGCCGGTGACGACGGCGTGCAGGCCGTCCAGTCGCGGCGTCGGCTACCCCTCCACGCCCGCGGCGAACGGGTGGCGCGCCGCCTCCGAGGAGTCGAGGATCGTGCTCAAGCTCGGCTCGTTGGCCAGCGCGCGCGCGATCGCCTCCTTGGTCGCCTGGTAGTTGTAGTCGAAGATCCGCTTGTCGTCGGTCGCCTCCCAGTGGATGAAGACGCCGACGATGAGGCAGAGGTCGTCGACGTCGCCCTCGGAAATCACGCCCTCGCGGACCGAGTCGACGACGGCGCGGGCCACCGCCGCCTGCGCGGGGCCGAACATCTGGACGGCCTGCGTGGCGCCCTTGATCGTGACCTTGTTGGACATGATCGTGTCGGGCTTGGCGGGCAGGTTCGGCGCGACCACCGCGAGCAGGCTCGTGAAGCCGTCCTTCTGATTGACGAGCGCGTTCGCGAACGCCTCACCCACCGGCCCGCTCTTGGAGCCGATCAGGAGGTCGATGTGCGCGACCTCGTTGCCCTCGCCGACGAGCGACTCTCCGACGTTGAACGTCCCGGCCATGACCTGTCCTCCATATCGTTGGCACAGTGTCTGGGAAACCTCCGGCGACTCTAGCTTCTGGCGGCGAAGGGCGGCAAGCCGGGTCCGCACATGCGGCGCCTGCCACCGTTCGTAGCGTCGCAGCTGCCGCCCAGCTTGCCTGCGTTCTCGAGGTCAGCGCGGAGAAGCCCGGCAACATCACGCCGAGCCACGACTTCCATGACACCTCCTACGAGGACATGCTGCGCAGCGCGATCGCGATCGGACCCGAGCTCGCGCGCGCCGGGGAGCGCGGCGTGGGGGAGACCGTGCTCGCGGCCGTCAAGGCCTCGCGCGGCGCATCGAACACGAACCTCGGAATCGTGCTGCTGCTCGCGCCGCTCGCGAAGGCCGCGCTCGACGGCGTGCCGGTGGCCGCGACGCTGGGCGCGCTCGACGTCGCCGACGCGCGCGCCGTGTACGCGGCGATCCGCCTCGCCTCCGCCGGCGGTCTCGATGAGGCGGTCGAGCACGACGTGCGCTCCGAGCCCGCGATCGGCCTGCGCGAGGCGATGGCGACCGCTGCCGAGCGGGACTCGATCGCGTCCGAGTATGTGACCGGCTTTGCGATCACGTACGGCATCGGCGTTCCCGCGCTCGATACTGGCCTGCCGGTGCGCGAGGCCATCGTCCAGCTGCACCTGCGGCTGCTCGCCGAGGTCCCCGACACGCTGATCGCGCGCAAGCGCGGCGCGGACGCGGCGGCGCGCGTGTCGGCCGGCGCGCGCGAGGTGCTCGCCGGGCGCCTGGCGCGACAAGCCTTCGACCAGTCGCTGCGCGAGCCGGGCAACGCGCTGAACCCGGGGACGACGGCCGATCTCGTGACGGCGACGCTTTTCGTCGCGCTGCTTGAGGGTAGGCTCTGACCTCGTCGCCCCTCTTCTCCTCATTGCCCTCAGCGCGCGCATGCTCGCGGATCTGGCGAGGCGCGACGTGGTGGCGTTCGACCTGTTCGGCGACGTCGATCTGGCGGGCCGCCGTCGCACCGGCGCCAGCCTCACCGCGCTCGTCGACGCCGCGCTGGCGGAGCCTCGGGGCGAGGTCGTCTATGGCGCGAGCTTCGAGAACCATCCCGCGCTGGTCGAGCGGCTCGCGGAGCGGCACACGCTGCTCGGCAACTCGCCCGCGACCCTGCGCGCCGTGCGCGACCCGGAGCGGCTTCGCGCGTTCTCGTCGCCGCGAATGACGTTCACCGAACCGAGCTCGGGCCGCTGGGTCTGCAAGCCGCTGCGTGGCGGCGGCGGCATCCGCGTGCGCGACTGGTCCAGCGGGGCGATTCCGGCAGGAACGTATCTGCAGGAGCACACCGACGGGCTCGCGTGCTCGGCCGCGGCGGTGGGGAACGGACGGGATGCCGTGGTCGCCGGGCTCACCGAGCAGCTCATCGGCCTGCGGGCATTCGGCGTCGGCGGCTACCGCTGGTGCGGGAACATCGTCACGCCGATGCCCGCGGGGTTGCTCGAGCAGGCCCGCGAGATCTGCTCGGGACTGGCGGGCACGTTCGGGCTGCGCGGGCTGTTCGGCGTCGACTTCGTCTGGGACGGCCAGACCGCGTGGACGCTCGAGGTCAACCCGCGCCCGACGGCGTCGCTGGAGGCGATCGAGGCGGCGTACGGCATCGATGTCTTCGAGGCGCACTTGAGCGGCTGCGCCGGGGAGCTGCCTCGCGTCGACCCCACGTTCCTGCGTCCTGCCGGCAAGGCGGTGCTGTTCGCCACCCAGGACGTCGTCGTGGGCGAGTTGCGCGGCGTGCGCGACATCCCGCACCCGGGCGAGCGGATCGCCGCCGGGCGCCCGATCTGCACGCTGGTGACGGCGGAGAACGACCCGCTCGCGGACCTGACGGCGCAGGCCGCGGGGCTGTGCATGGAGGT
>Ga0207661_10003550_pt1 | contig 10837 bp, 5 predicted proteins | sample KBSC713LmetaG_FD_184337 | JGI IMG/M metagenome (GOLD analysis project Ga0207661, IMG submission 184337) | Corn rhizosphere microbial communities from Kellogg Biological Station, Michigan, USA - KBS C7.1-3L metaG (SPAdes) (version 2) | ecosystem: Host-associated > Plants > Roots > Rhizosphere ... | reverse complement strand
CGAACCCGGCCACCGGATCGGCCGATCACCAGCATCCTCGTCACCTCGGCCGACGCGCAGGCGGATCCGACCGACCCGATGCGGCGCACGTTCGCGACCTTGTCGGCGGTCGCGACCATCGACGGGGTGGTCGCGGACGGCCCCCGCGACCTTGGCGATGAGATCCGGTTCGACTCCGGCACTGACCGCCTGCAAGCCTGGAACCCGGCCGGCGCGATCTTCCCCCTCGCGGTACCGATCCTGATGCTCAACATGGCCGATCCGGAGATCCCCGAGTCGGCCACGCACGTATTCGACGCGACCACCCGACCCGGCCTGACCGTGCCGGCCTACGCGGGCAAGACCGTGCCCGGCGCCTGGGGCAGCGGCGAGCCTCTGCACCGCGCGGCCGCCCAGGCCGTACAGGACGCGAACCGGAGCGCGGCCTGCCCGTCGAACTACCGCACCCGCTGGAACCCGCCGGACTACTCCTACGTGTCGGGCAGCTGTGACGAGTATCCGTACGCATCGACGTACGAAGGGGCGGCAGCCACCTACGGCAGCCCGGCGCAGCGGTTCTCGGTGCGAACGCTCGACGGTCCCGACAACGTCGAGGAGGGGCGTCGCCTGGCCGGCTTCGGCGTCGCCCAGCGGCTGTTGGATGGCGACCCGTTCTACGTGCTGCCGTTCGGTACACCGTTCCCGGCGCCGGTCGGTGGCGGCATCACGGTCGCCGATGTGGCCGGCGGCGGCGCGTTCCGCACCGTCTGGCTGGCCAACGGCGGCGCCGGCGGCGTGCTGGGCCAACCGACTGGCAACTGGTATGCGATCACCGGCGGACAGCGGCAGGACTTCTACAACGGCTCGATCTACTGGTCGATCGCGACCGGCACTCATGAACTCGATGGCCTGGCGGCCGTCGACTATCGCGCCATGAACGGACCCGGCTCGGTGCTCGGCTTCCCCACCGCCGATATGACCCCAGGTCCCGACGGCGGCCGGACCTCGGCCTTCACGCCGACGTCCTGCACGGTCAGCGGCATCACCGGCAGCGGCAGCGCGCTACTGGCCAACGCCACCGGATCCGGTGAGATGCAGGGTTGCCTGTACCAGGCGTACCTGAAGACCTACCAAGGTCCAGCCGGCACACTGGGCTACCCCAGCTCCGACGAGCGCCCGATCGGTCGTGGCCGCGTCAACTACCTGCAGGGCACCGCGTGCCGCGAGGCCACCGGCAGCGCGCTGTACTGGAACGGCGCCGTGCATGCCGTGATCGGGTGCATCTTCCAGAAGTATGCCGAGATTGGCGAAGCCGGGTCGATCCTCGGCTTCCCGATCGACGACGAGCATCCCGTCACCGGTGGTGTCGCACAGGACTTCCAATATGGGCAGATCACCGACATCGGCGGCACGGTGTCGGTCGGCAGCACCCGGACCGGTTGGGTCGTCGGGCACGCCCGCCACGCCGGAAACGACTACCCCTACGAGACGTTCGGTCAGTTCGGCCACCAGAACGAGGGCACCGACGCGTGGAACGAGTACTACGGCCAATGCGACTCGTTCGCCGCGTGGAAGGCGTACGAAAATCTGGCCGACACCGGCACCCAACACCCGTCGGCCGTGCCCGCGCCCGGATGGCGCCCGTCGAACGCCGGGATCAGCCCAGTCAATCAGTTCACCTGGGGCGTGCACGGTGGCAACGGCAACGCCGACATCTGGGCCACCCGCTGGCGGCAGGCGGGGTACACCGTCGACAACGTGCCCGCGCCCGGTGCGATCGTGAACTGGCCGAACGCGGTGGCCGACAGTCAGGACGGCAGCCCGGCAGACCCGGCCAACGGCATCGGCGGGTTCGGGCACGTCGGATACGTCACTGACGTCTATCCCGATGGCTCGATCACGGTCGAGCAGTACAACATGCAGAGCAACGGTGAATACTCCGTGGTGCACATGGCCTACGGTAAGGGCTACACCGACAACTCGTTCGGCCAGCCGGGCTTCACCGTGCCGTGGCCGAAGTACTTCATCCACGTCAACGACGGTCCGGCCGCCAACGTCGCCTCACCGCCGGAACCCGCCACCGGAGTCGTGTTCGCCTCGTACTCCCAGCAGGTCAAGGTGATCGGACCGGGCTCCGCCCAGTTCTCCACCACGACCACAGCCTGGAACCCCGACGCCGGTCACGGCGAACTCGGCACCATGCTGTCGACGCGCACCAACGGCACGCAAACCCCGTCCTCGACGGCAACCTGGCGGCCCATCGGGCTGAACGCCACCGCCTGCTATCAGGTCGACGCGTTCGTAACGAACAACTATTCCAACAACCCGATCGCCCGCTACACAGTCGCCGACGCTCGACAAACCGTGGTCGCCACCGTGGACGAGAACGCGCACACCAACGACTGGGCCATGCTCGGCGTGTTCCAACCCAGATCCGACGGAACACTGTCGGTGACCCTGGACAACCGCGGGACAGCCGGCCAGTACGTCGCCGCCGACGCGATGCGGTTCTGGCCGGCCGCCTGTGCCAGCTATGGCACAAGCCTGCTGGTCGGCCCCGGCGCGGGCGCGTTCTCCACCAGCGCCGGCTGGACGGTCGAATCCGGTCACGGGTACGACGGAGCGATGCGCTGGATCGCCACCAACGGCAACGCCACCAGCCTCACCCCGGCGCACACCGCCACCTGGGCGCCGACCAACCTTGTCCCCAGCGCTTGCTACGAAATCCAGGCGTTCGTCCCCGACGACCACTCCAACCACCACGCCGCCCGCTACCACGTGCAGGATCAACACTTCAGCACGTTCTGGCCACAGGTCGACGAGAACCTGCTCACCAACCAGGTCGCATCGCTGGGCGTCTTCCAGGCGTGGGCCAACGGCACCCTACCGGTCATCCTCACCGACGACGGACCGGCCGGACGGTTCGTCGCGGCCGACCTCCTGGCCTACACGATCACCAGCTGCACGCGCCTGGGCAGCCCGTACGGCAGCGGCCACACCGCGATCGTACGGATCGGGCCGGGCAGCGATCCGGCGGCGTTCACCACCACGGACTACTGGTACCCCGGCATCAGTCACGGCGTGGCCGGCCACGACCTGTGGACATACACCAACGGCGCCACCGCGGTGTCCACAGCCACCTGGACGGCCCAACTTAATCCGGGCACGTGCTACCAGGTCGCCGCGTGGGTACCGGCAAACTACTACGCAAACAACACTTCGGCCCGCTACGTGGTGACGATCTGGAACGGCACAGCCGCCGCCGGCGGTCCGCTCGGTACGGTCAACCAGGCGGTCATTGGCGACGCCTGGGCGCCACTCGGGCAGATCACCACGGCCGACGGACGGATCCAGGTCACCCTCGATGACACCGGACCGCCCGGCACGTTCACCGCGGCTGACGCCCTCGAGTTCATCCCGTGCTGACGTCTCGGACATGATGGCCATCCGGGCGCTCACGACCTGCGACGATGACGAGCAGCATCGTCGTGGCCGCCCGGAGGAGGCATGGTCGCGGACCGGTTGGCCGGCCCGCCGGCCGGGCCGGTCATGGCCTACGGCTTTGTCCCGATCACGGCACCGTTCGCTCCAGGTGCCTCGAACCAGACGGTGCGGACCTCTTGGTAACCGACGTCGTACAGCCAGCGCGTGTACTCGGCGGGTGTGTAGTTGCGGCCCTCTGTCTCGACGAGCATGTTGAGGCTCATCAACGCCGCGGGTGCAGGTCCGGTGCGCTCGTCGTTGACCAGCAGCTCGGCGACGATCACTTGACCACCGCTGGGCAGAGCCGCCCAGCACTTCTGCAGGATCGCCCGGCAGCGGTCCTCGGCCCAGTCGTGCAGGATCATGGACAGCAGAATCGTGTCGTGGCCGTCCGGCAACCCGGCATCGGCGAAGAAGTCGCCCGCCACCGTCGCGATCCGCTCGGAAAGGCCCGCGTTCGCGACCTTTCCGGCCGCGATGTGGGCGATTGGCGGCAGGTCGTAGACGGTCGCGGTCATGCTCGGGTAGAGCCGGCACAGCTCAATGTCAAACGCTCCGGAGCCCCCGCCGACGTCAAGCAGCCTGCCGGTGGCGCCCAGGTCTACGGCACCGCCCAGCGTACGGGCGGTGAACGTCGAGAGCGAGTGCATCGCCTCCCAGAACACCGACAGCAGCTGGGGATCCTCACCCGCGAAGAGGGAATCCTGCCGATCCGGATCCCAGGTCGTCGGGCGGTTGGTGCGGATCGCCTCGGTCAGCTTGCCCCATCCGGAGTACAGTCGCTGGTCGAGCATTTGCACCCAGCCGCCGAAGTAGGAAGGCTTACCGCGAACCAGGAACTCCTCCGCAAGCGGGCTGTTGCCGTAGCGGCCGCCGCTCTTCACGAGCAAACCGAGTGCGGCGCACCCGGTGAGCAACATCTCCGCCGGCCGCTCCTCGATCTCGAGCTGCTCGGCAAGCCCGGCAATCGTGGTACCAGCAGTGCCGGACAGGCGGGAAAAGACGTCGAACTCGTGGGCCGCAGCGAGCGTCTTGGCGGCCCAGAAGCCAGTCGCCAGCTGCATCAGCGGGATGGGCGACAAGGTCTGCGGCAGCCGGTCGTCGGCACGTTCGCATCGTGCATTGTGCTGGAGTGTCATGGCCCGAGCATGCCGCCGCCCAGCGGCCCAAGACCACGCCCGTTCGCTATCGCCGAACCGACCGCGCGATGCGCTGGCCAGCACCGGCGATCGCGCGGGCGTATTCGTCACGCCGCGTCCTGAACCGATCGCTCGGCGCGCAGAGCGCGAGGGCCACGGTCGCCGGCCCATCGCTCAGGCGCAGTGGGGCGGCGGCGCAATCCACCCCATCAAGAGCGCGTTGCGGCCCGACCGCATGCCCGCGGCGTCGCACACGCTCTGCTTCATCGGGGTCAAGCCTGCGGTCCGCGTCGCCGACCCGATCTGCCAGCAGCACCGTGCCGGGCGGCGTGAGGTCCGCGGCGACCGGCGCAGCCGGCGCTGCTACGCCGCGCGCCGGGCGCTCGCTCACGACGTACAGGATGCGGCCGCGATCCCACGCCGCGACATGGACCGTCTCGCCGAAGTGGCTCGCCAGCCGGCGAGCCGTCTGAGCGACCTCCTCGCCGAACCCGCTGGTCGCCAGCATCGTCCGCGCAAGATGCACCGTGCGCCACCCGAGCCGGTAGCGGCCGCACGGCAACCGCTCAATGAGCCCGACGCCGGCAAGCTCGACCAGCAGCGCGTGCGCAGTCGACTTGGCGATCGCTAGCGCGTCCGCGACCTCGGTCGGGCCCCAGTCCGGCCGCTCGACCGAGAAGAGGTCCAACACCAAGGCCGCCTTGCGGACGCTTGTCGGCATCAAGCGATTGTAACCGTCACGGATACGGCCTGCTCGATACCGGAAACGGTCCATCTTGCCGATGATCGAACCGTGCACGCGTCGAGGACCATCGAGCGCTGCGCTTTGCGCTACTCCTTCTCGCCGGTGACTCGCAAACGCAGATGGATAGCCGCCGGCGTCTCGAGCACGCTGACCGGCTCCAGGCTGACGTGCGCGATGCCGAGATGCTCGAACAGCCGGGTGCCGGCGCCGAACAGCACCGGCACAAGGTGAATCGAGACCTCGTCGACGAGTCCGGCGGCCAGGTACTGCCGGATGACGTTTGCCCCACCCATCACGGTGACGATCTTGCCGTCGGCGGCCTCGCGGGCCTGACGGAGCGCGCTTTCGACACCGTCGCTCACGAACGTGTAGACACCGTTCTCGGGCCTCTCGGCCGGTGGCCGATGGGTGAGGACAAACACCGGGCGCCGGGCGCCTTGACTGGGCCCGTCGGCACCCCACCAGGGTAGCGACGTGTCGTACGTTTCCCGGCCGGCGATCACCGCACCAAGTTCGGTGACGTTGTCGGCCAGATAGGCCCGGTTGCGTTCGTCGTCACCGAACGCCCATTCGACCAGGCGCAGGCCACCGTCGCCCATCGGCTGCTGCGTCGTGCGGTTCGCGGCGGTGATGAAGCCGTCCAGTGACATGCTGATGTCGCATACGACCTTGCTCATGTGCGCCTCCTCGTCGTTGCCTGTCTCAAGGACGGCTCAAGCCTCCGCCACGCCTGGTCAGCCGGACATCCGTGGCGACCACTGAGCCACCACTGAGCCACCACCGGCTAGCACTGACCGCGCTGGCCAGCGGCGCCTCAGCCCGCATAATTGAGCCGTGGACCAGCAGGCCCTGAGCTCGATTTCGCCGCGTGAGGCCGAGGTGCTCGCCGAACTCGGCGAGCACCGGTCGAACGCGCAGATTGCCCACCGGCTCCACATCTCGGTGCGCACGGTCGAGACCCACGTCGCGGCGCTGCTCCGCAAGCTTGGCGTCGCCGATCGGCGGGCGCTGGCCGCCGTCGCCGCGCACCGCGGACAGCCCGGACAGCACGGAATCGCCGGCCTGCCGGTCAGCCGGACCAGCTTCGTCGGCCGCGAAGAGGATCGCGTGACGGCGGAGGCTGCCCTGGGGCGCGCTCGGCTGGTAAGCCTGGTCGGCCCGGGCGGGGTGGGCAAAACGCGATTGGCCGCTGCGGTCGCTGAGGCGGTGGCCGAGCAGTATCCGGCCGGCGGCGCCTTTGTCGACCTGGTGCCGGTCGGCGCCGGCTTCACGATCCGGGCGGTTGCCGACGCCCTCGACGTGCCCGATCAGTCCTCGCAGTCGTTGGCGGCGGGTGTGCTTGGTCGTCTGTCGACCGGGCGGACCCTGCTCATTCTGGACAACTGCGAACACCTGGTCGACGAGGTTGCCGAGTTCGTCGAGCGGGTGCTGAACCAGTGTCCGCCGGCCACGGTCCTGGCCACGAGCCGGGAACGGCTCGGCCTGCCCGGTGAATGGGTGCTGGAGGTTGCCCCACTTCCCATTGACGGCGCAGCCGAGCAACTCTTCGTCGAGCGTGCCCGAGCGGCCAGCGCGGGAGTCGAGGCCGATACCGGCCTGGTGAGGCAGATCTGCGCGAGCTTGGACGGTCTTCCGCTGGCGATCGAACTGGCTGCGGCCCGCTCCGCGTCGCTCGGGCCGGACGGATTGCTCGCTGCGCTGGACGACCGGTTACGGCTGCTCGCCGGCCAGCGCACCGCGGGCGAACGACACCGCTCGCTGCGCGGCGTTCTGGACTGGAGCTACGAACTGCTCGACACTCCGGAGCAACGGCTGTTCCGGCGACTGTCGGTGTTCGTCGGAGCGTTCAACCTCAACGCGGCGGCCGCCGTGAATCCCGGAATCGACCGGGCTGCGCTCGCGGACCAGCTCGGCCGTTTGGCCGACAAGAGCCTCCTCGTGCGCAGCCACCACGCCGGCGCCAGCCGGTGGCGGTTCCTGGCGACCATTCGCGACTTCGGCCTCGACCGGCTCCGCGCCGACGGTTCGCTCGACGAGGTGCGGCACCGGCATGTCAAGTGGGCGGCGAGCGTGGCGACCGAGCTGGAGCGGCGGCTCGACGGCGACACCTGGTCGACCGACTTCGACCAGGTGGTCGACGACCTCCGCACGGCTCTTGCCAGTACCGGCGCGAAACCTGACGCCACAGCACACCGGCTGGCCCAGGCGCTGGCGCACATCAGCTTCGCACGCGGATACCTGCGGGAAGCCCGCGCCCACTACCGAGCCGCCGCCGACCGCGCCAGCGACGCGAATCATGATCTGCGCCGGGCCGCTGACGCCGCGATCGCCGACGCCGATGGAGCCGGGGCGCTCGGCCTGTTGGTCGAGGCGGCCGAACGGGCATATGCGGCGGGCGATGCGACGGCCGGCGCAGCGGCACAATGTCAGGCCGTGATCACCGCGCTCCGATACCCCGGCAGCTTCGCCGTCGAGGTGGCGCACGACCGCCGCGCCGCCCTGCTGCGCGAGGCGTCGGCCGTCACCGCCAACGACCACCTCGCCGCCACCCTGGCCACCGCGCAGGCCTGGCACGAAGGCGGCGCCGAGACCGTCGCCGACCTCGCGCTGTCTCACGCCGCGCTAGCCGCCGCCCAGGCCGCCGGCGACCCGATCCTGGTCCTCGGAGCCTCCGACGCGCTCTGCGCGGCGCTACTTCACGAGGGCCGGATGCGCGAAGCGCACCGGCTGGCCGCCGAACGGCTTGGGATCGCGGCTGCCTTGCCGGGGCACGACCCGGCCGCGGCGGTCGAAATCATCGACGCCTTCCAGACCGCCTCCTCGACCGCTATCGCCGCCGGCGACACCCACGCGGCCCTCGACATCGTCCAGCGCGCGTCGACCGACGATCCAGTCGGCCAACATCCGTACCTGTTCGCACCGCGGCTGATCCGCGCTCTTGTGCTCACTGGGAGTTTTGACGAAGCGGTCCACGAAGCGCAGGTGATGTGGGACGCCTGGCAACGCGACGGCTCCCCGCGGATCCCGTGGGCCGCGACCGCCATCGCGGCCGTCGCCCTGGTCCACGGCGTCCGCGACGACGGCCGGTTCACCGAATGGCGGACCCGGGCCCTCAGGCTCGCCCGGACGACCGATGCGGCCCACTCACCGAACCTCAACTCGTGCATGGCCTTCGTCGACGCGCGCGTCGCCATCCACACCGGCCGGCTCGACAATGCCGACGCGCAGATCGCGCACGCCTTCGCCCCGGACGCCGAGCCGTGGTGGGTGTGCTACGCGCGGGCCGTCGGCGCCGAGTTGGCCGTCATCGCCGGCCGGCCCGACGCCTCACAGCTTCTCGAGCGGGTCGACCGATATGCCGCCGAGAACGACTGGGCGGCCGCCGTCCTCGCCCGCGCCTCGGGCCGCCACACCGGCAATCAGGAGCTGCTGCGGGACGCTGTTGAGCGGTGGGAGCGGCTGAACGCCCGATTCGAACGGGCCTGCACACTTCGGCTGCTACCCGCCCGCGCACAGGAAGGGCTGGCCGAACTCCGCGCGCTCGGCTGTTCCGCTGGTTCGTAACCGCGATCGTTGATGCCGTCGCTGACGTCGTCACGAGCCGGGCGGGCCGTCCAGCACGGTGGGGACGTACTCGAGCAGTTGGAGCCGGCCATCGAACGTTTGGTTGCCGACCATCGTCATGGCGACATCGGGATAGCCGTCGTAGATGCGTTCCCGGCCGGTGCTTCCGGTGACCACTGGAAACACCACGACACGGAAGCGGTCCACCAGCCCGGCCGTCAGCAGCGACCGGCACAGGGCGAGACTGCCGAGGGTACGCAGCGGGCTTGTGCCGTTCTTCTTCATCTCCCGCACCGCATCCACCGCGTCGTCGCTGACCAGTTGCGTGTTGGACCACGACAACGGTGGCTGCAGCGTGCTGGAGAACACCACTTTGGACATCTGGTTCATCGCGTCGAAGGTCGCGTCACTGGCACTGGCCGCCAGCTCAGACATGAGCCGGTAGGTGTTCGCACCCATCAGCACCGTGTGGTCCGGCTGTGCGTCCAGCCACGCGAGGTACTCCGGTCCTTCGAGTCCCCACCAGCCCGGCCAGCCGTCGGCGGCGGCGTATCCATCGAGCGAGGTGATGAAGTCGATCATTAGTTCAGGCATGATCATGCCTCCCGGACGAGTTGGGCATCCCGGCAGGTTACCCCCGGAGTCACAGCGATGGCCGGGCCAAACGCGGCAAGAAACGGCACGCCTTGGACCTTATCAGGCAGCCGTTCACGAGGGACGGCTGACGGCCAGCGCCGCACCCAAGGCCCGCACCGCGGGCACGACGAGGTCGTCGGGCAGGCCCGCGAAGCCGAGTAGAAGACCCGACACTGGCGGCGTGAATGCGTACGTGCGGCGCAGCGACGACACCAGCAGGCCTTGCCGGCGAAGGACCGGGTCCAATTCGGGATCGGCGGGATCCTGCGGTCCGAGGACGGTCAGGTGCAGCCCGGCCTCGGCGGGCAGCCGGTGGTACTGAGCGGGCAGGCACGAGTCGACCGCATCGCGCATGAGCCGGTGCCGCTGCGTGTAATGGCGCCGGCTGCGACGCAGATGCTGGTCGAGGTACCCGTCGGTGATGAAGTCGGTGAACGCGCGCTGGGTCGTGGCCGGCGGACACCAGTCCACGGCCTGCCGGATGGCTCGCAGGGCGGGCAGCAACGTTCGCGGGGCGACGAGGAAGCCGACCCGCAGCGCCGGGGACAGACTCTTACTGAAGGTGCCGACGTAGATCACCCGGCCGTCCCGGTCGAGGCGCTGCAACGGCTCCAGTGGCCGGGCCGTGTGGCGGAACTCGCTGTCGTAGTCGTCCTCGATGATCGCGGCGCCGTGCCGGGCAGCCCATTGCAGCAGGGCCAGGCGCCGCCGCCGGGCCATGACCATCCCGAGCGGGTACTGGTGCGAGGGTGTCACGTACACCAATCGGGCCGGGGGCGGGATCGCCTCGACCACGATGCCTTCGTCGTCGACTGGGACGCCGACCACCCGCAGGCCCAGGCTCCGGAACAGCGCGACGACTGGTGGATAGCCGGGTTCCTCCACGGCCACGGTGCTGCCGGGATCGGCCAGGATGCGAGCGATGAGATCGACGGCGTGCCCGGCGCCCGAGGTGACAAAGGTGTCCTCCGGTGCCGCGGCAACACCGCGCGACCGGGTCACCCAGGTTGCCAGGGCCCCACGCAGCTCCGGCGTTCCGGCGGGGTCGCCGTAGTGTCCCGGGCCGCGGGTGAGCGTACGCAGGATGCAGCGCCGCCAGTCCCTGACCGGGAAAAGCGCCGGATCGATGCGGCCGGGCCGGAAGTCGAAGCTGGCCTCCTGGCTGGGGTTTGCGCCGTACTGGGCGATGCCGGCCGCGCGCCGCGTCGGTTGCAGGGCGGCGATCGGCGAGCGCCGGCGGATGCGCCAGGGCGTGGCGCTCACCACGCTGCCGCCGCCGGACCGTCCTTCG